>Ga0335397_10002848_pt1 | contig 23450 bp, 14 predicted proteins | sample MAT04_FD_205740 | JGI IMG/M metagenome (GOLD analysis project Ga0335397, IMG submission 205740) | Freshwater microbial communities from Lake Fryxell liftoff mats and glacier meltwater in Antarctica - MAT-04 (spades assembly) (version 2) ... | reverse complement strand
CGACGCGCGCGCTGCGCACCGCGCAGACCGTGCTCGGCCTCCAGGTGCCGTTCCGCGCGGAGTGACGCGGGGTCGGAAGCGGCCGGGCCGGGGCCTCGCGGTCGCCGTGCGCGGTGTCGGGCCGCGCACTCGGACCGCGCGCTCGGACCGCGCGCTCGGACCGCGCGCTCGGACCGCGCGCTCGGACCGCGCGCTCGGACCGCGCGCTCGGACCGTGCGCTCGGACCGTGGGAAGAAACCGCCTTCGCTCGGTTTCCGGCGGGCCAAGCCCCCGGAAACCCGCTCGGCGCACGGCCCCTGCGGGTCCGCGCTTCGCGGCTGGGACGGAATCTTCGATTCCTTCCCAGGCTCTCAGGCTCTCAGGCTCTCAGGCTCTCAGGCTCTCAGGCTCTCAGGCTCTCAGGTTCGCCGGGCCCCGGCACGATCATCCGGCGAACGTCCTCCCGAGCGGACAGGCGTCCTCTGCGGAGACACGCGGTGGTGACATCGTGACCAGCGCGCGACGGTCCGGGCCCCCGGGGCCCACCGACTGCGCGGGGAGGCACGACGCGGGAGTCTCGGGAATTGCTCGCTTTTCTTTGCGTCGCCCCGGGTTGGCCTCCCGGGGTCCCGAACGCCGCTCCGATGGTGCGCCGTTTGCAAGATTGCAGGAACCAAGTCGGGCGGTTCGTCGTCCGATGATGATGAGTACGGGCGGCGCCCGGACTCGTGTGCGACGGGAACCCGACGGCGGACCGCCGGCCGGGGCCCGGGAAAGGCCAGTGGTCATGGACACCCGGTTCCTCTGCCTGCAGCACGGACGCCCGTACTTCGAGGTCGTCCTGCAGGGCGAGCGGATCTTCGTGGGATCGCGCGCGGAATGTGAGCGATTCATCAAGATCCACGATGAGAAAGTCGCGCAGGCCCAGGCCGACGCGTTGCGGGACCCCCGCAGCCGTGCGGTGCCGGTCCGCGTCTTCCGCCAGAGCCGCGCTCGCGCCTAGGGCTCGAGTTTTCTTCGAACGCTGAACGGCACGCCCCGCGGGGGCGCCTCGCAGGTGCGGGGTGTACGCGAGGACGGGGACCGCGGCCGCAAGGCGGTGCGTCCAAGCCGGGGGCCGACGGGGGGCCCGGGATCACGCGGCGACCCACGATTCAGCCGGGACCTTCCTGCCTGGATGTTGCCTCCTGGAACGGGCCACCTGGATCGTGCCTCCTGGAACGGGCCACCTGGACTGGAACGGGCCTCCTGGACTGGAACGGGCCTCCTGGAGCGGGGATCGAGCGGACCGTCCGCACGGCAACCCGCGCCCGCGCTGCGCCACCGGCTCGCCCGACGCCACCGGCTCGCCCGACGCCACCGGCTCGCCCGACGCCACCGGCTCGCGCCGCGCCACGGGGGCCTGCGACCGTCCGCGGGCCGGGAGCGGGATCGCACGATCTGGCGCGCGCCCCCGCGACTCGGCCCCTGCGGTGGGCCCGGTCGGTCCGAGGCACACCGAACCCGCGCGCGCTCGGGGCGGCATTGCGGCCGGGGGCCCGGGGCGGTTCCATGGGGTCATGTCCGGTGCCTCGCCCTGCGCCGCCGTCCTCGCCCGCGTGTGCGCGCATGCGGTGTACGGGATCGTGTTCGTGGGGGGGCTGCTGGCGGGGGGGGACGTCCTGCTCGGGACGGCCCCGACGGCGCGGGCCGCCGATGCCCCGGCCGCGGGCGGGGGGGCGCCGCGCACCGGGCTCGAGGCCGGCGTGTTGCCCCGGGCCGAGGTCGTCGTGATCGGCCGCGTGCGCGTGCTCGTCCCGTCGCGCGGGATGGGCAGCATGGCGGTGCTGCGCGTGGACGCGGAGAAGGTCCTGCGCGGTGCCGCCGATCCGACGTTCACGCTGTTCGTGGGCGGCAGCCGGAACACGGCGGACCCGAACCGCCCCTCGGAGGCGTACTTCGCGGCGAAGGCCGTCGGTCGGTACGCGCTCTTCCTGCGTCCGTCGCCCGCCGGATCCGGTTTCGGGCTCGAGGCCGCGTTCCCCGTGGACGACGAGGAGGGCAAGGAGAAAGGCGAGGTCCTCGAACGAGAACTCGCCGTCGCGGCGGTCGAGGACCCGACGGAGCGCGGGACCCGCCTCGTGGCGCTGCTGCTCGACCTGCTCGCCACCTCGCGCCCGTGGAGCCGGCTGCACGCGGCGCGCGAACTCGAGGGCGTCGCTGCGCAGTCGCCCGCGTTGCTCACGCCCGCCGTCCGTCAGGAGCTCGAGGCCGTCGCCCGCAAGACGTTCGACGAGGTGCTGCGCGCGCGACTCACGCGCGTGCTGCGGACCGCGCGGGCCCCGAACGACGATGCGGAGGGCGCGTCGCCGGCCGCCCGTCGGCCGCGCCCGGTGTCGGCGGAGTACCTCCGCGCCGTCCGTCGGCTCCCCGAGATCCTTGACCCCGAGGCGCGCCGCGACGCCGTGACCGAGCTCGCGGGTCTCGGACGGGAGGGCGCGGGCCCCGACCTCGTGCGCATGGCATCGACGGACCTCGCGCCGACGGTGCGGGAGCGGGCGGCCGTGCTCGCGGGCGACGTGGGCGCGCGCGAGGCGGCCACCCCGCTGCGCGAGCGGTTCGCCGAGGAGCCCGACGCCGCCGTCCGGGAGGCGATCGTGCGGGCCGTCGGCCTCCTCGGCGACGACGGCGACCTGTCGTGGCTCGAAGCCCGCCGCGCCGACCCCGCGCTCGCGAAGCCCGTGGCGTTCGCGCTGGCCCGGATCCGGACGGAGGCCGCGCTGGCGGCGCTCGACACGCTCGCGGCCGACGCGGCCCGAGCGATCCCGCCCGACGACGCCCTCCCTCGGCTGATCGGGTACCTTCGTTCGTCGGCGTTCGTCGAGGCCGAGCGGGTGGCCGGGCGGGTGGTCGGGCCGCGGGGCCGACGTACCCCGGCGGTCCTCGCCCCGACGGACCCGGCGGACGCCGGCGAGGTTCTCCCTCGGCCGGCCCAGCCTCCCTGTCCGGCCCCGGAAGGTCCGCGTCCCCGATGAGCAAGCCCACAACGTCTTGGCGCCTCCTTCTCGCCGTCTGCGTCCTCGGTGGGATGCCGGCCTTCGCCGCCGACGCGCCGGTCGCGCCTCCGGCGGCCCCGGCCGTACCCGCCGCCCCCGCACCCGCCGCGCCGCCGCCGACGACGACGGTGCCCCCGGCCGCCGCGCCGAGTCCGCCGGTCGCACCGGGGGCGCCCGCTGCGCCCGCGGGGGCCGAGTCGTCGTCGTCGGCCGCGCCGACGACGTCGTCGCTCTCCGTGGGTCCGGAGATGCGCCTCACGCTGGCGGAAGCGATCCGTCTCGGCGCCGCTCGCAACCTCGAGCTCCTCGCCGGGGCGTACGACCCGATGATCGCCGACCGTCGCATCGACGAGGCGGACGGCGCGTTCGACACGCTCCTCACGGCCGGCTTCGAAGGGGGGCGGCGGGAGAGCATCTCGAACATCTCGTTCACCGGCACCGAGGTCACGCGCGACGACACCTTCTCGACGAGCGCCGGCGTGTCGCGCGCGCTCCGCAACGGCGGACGTCTCTCGGCCGTGTTCTCGGCGGACCGACTGCGGAGCAACTCGGCGATCATCGAGAAGAACCCCGCGTGGGGCAACGGGCTCGTCGTCGAGTACGCGCAGCCGCTGTTGCGCGGGGCCGGCGACGTCGCGCTCGCCGACGTGCGCCGTGCCCGCAGCGCGGCCAGTGCGGCGGACCACGGCTTCGACGCCCTGACGGACACCGTCCTGTTGCAGATCGAGACGGCCTACTGGGGCCTCTCCTTCGCCCACGCGCAGCTCGTCGCGCGACGCAAGTCGGAGGACGTCGCGGAGAACCTGCTGTCGGTCTCGCAGACCCGCTACGACGCGCGGGTCGCCACGGTCCTCGACCTCGCCGACGCGCGTGCGGGCCTCGAGTCGCGGCGCGGTGACCGGATCCTCGTGGAGGGTGCGCTGCGTAAGGCCGAGGACGCGCTGCGCGCCTTGATCCTGCCGTTCGACGCCGCCGGAACCCCGGGCCCCCGGCTCGTGCCGACCGACGACCCGCTCGCGGTGCCGGCGTCGGACCAGCTCGACCCGCGCGACCTCGACCGCTACGTGACGCAGGCCGTGCGGGGCCGGCCCGACCTGCTCGCGGCCCGCGCCGCGCTCGAGACCCGCGACGTCGACGTGGACGTGGCGCGCAGCGACCTCCTGCCGCAGCTCGACCTCGTGGCGCGTCTCGGCGTCGACGGCCTCGACCGCGGAATCGACGGCGCGACCGGCGAGATGCTTTCGGGCCAGGCCACGACCGCCACCCTCGGCCTGAACTTCAGCATGTACCTAGGCCGTCGCTCGGCGCACGCGCGGCTCTGCATCGCGCAGTGGTCGCGCACCCAGGCGTCCCTCCGCGTGCGCGAGCAGGAGAACCGCGTGGTGCAGGAGGTGCGCGCGGCGTTGCACGAGCTCTCCACCGCGCAGGCCCGTCGCCGGACGGCGGCCGGCGAGATCGCGGCGGCTCGCGAGGCGCTCGACGGCGAGCATCGCAAGGAGCAGAACGGCGAGAGCACGCCGTTCCGCGTCCTCGAGAAGGAAGATCTCGTGACGCAGGCGACCACGCGCGAGAACCTCGCGTCGGTGGACATCCGGATCGCCACCGCACGGCTCTGGAAAGCCGTCGGACTCCTCCGCACCGTCCGCCAGGTCACCCGCCCCTCCGCCGGCTGACGTCGCGGACGTTCCGGGGGGTTCCAAGGTCTCCATCCAAGGAACCCTCCATCCAAGGAGCGAGGACGCAGCGGCGGGATCGGATCCGTTGGGTCGGCCGCGCTCGTCGGGACCGGAGTTCGTCGGCCGGCCGGGCCGAAGCGGCCGTCCGGACCCACGGCGTCACCGAGGCTGCGGCTCCTCGGGCGCCCCGCTCCCGGGATGCGGGGCCGCCCCCGTTCGCCCGGCACGACGCCCGCGTCTCTGACCCATCGCGGCCGATCGCTCCGGCACGACCCCCGCGCGTGCGAGGAACCGACGGCGATCGCGGGTTCGAGCGCCCGGGAGCGGTCGCGAGCGCTCCCCGCGAGCGGGTCACTCGAGGATCTGCGAGAAGTCCGGCGTCGAGCCCTCGGCGAACACCACGTCGATCACCGCGAAGAAGTCCGCACGCGTCGACATCGTCTGGATCTTCTCGCGGAGCCGGCGCGCCCCCGGGAACCCGCGCAGGTACAGGCTCGCGAACTTCCGCATCTGCAACGACGCCGTGTGCTCGCCGCGGATCGCCGCCGTCTCGTCGAAGAACTCCGCCAGCACGGCCCGACGCTCCGCCGGGGTCGGCGGCGGGCCCAACTGTCCGTCGCGCAACGCACGGGCGCCCTGCGCGAAGATCCACGGGTCCCAGAGCGCGGCCCGCCCGATCATCACGCCATCGACCCCGGTGTCGCGCACCATCTCGAGCACGTCCCGGGCCGAGACCACGTCGCCGTTCCCGATCACCGGGATCTTCAACGCCTCTTTCACGGAGCGGATCGCGTCCCGGCTCGCCCGGCCGGAGTACTGCTGCTCGCGCGTGCGCCCGTGCACGGCGATCGCCGCCGCGCCCTCCGCCTCGAGCGCCTTCGCCACGTCGATGCACTGGCGCGCGTCGTCCCAGCCCGCGCGGATCTTCACCGTGACCGGCACCTTCACGTGGCGCTTGATGCCCGCGACGATCGCCGCCGCGGCCCTCGGCTCCTTCATGAGCGCCGAGCCCGCGCACCGGTCCACGATCTTGCGGACGGGGCAGCCCATGTTCACGTCGATCGCGTCGGCGCCGCGGTCCACCAGGATCGCGGCGGCCCGGCCCATGATGTCCGGGTCGGAGCCGGCGATCTGCACGATGCCCGGCCGCTCCTCGGGGGAGAGCGCGGCGATCTCGAGCGTCCGCGCGTGGCCGCGGACCACGCCCTCGGCCATCACCATCTCGGTGGCGCTCAGCCCGCATCCCAGGCGCCGCGCGATCCTGCGGAAGGCGATGTTGGTGAACCCGGCCATGGGGGCCAACACGAGCGGCGGGTCCACGACGAGGTCGCCGAGCCGGAACGGGCCCGGCACCTTTTCGAGGCGAGGCAACTCCGCGGAGGCGGGCGCGGCGGTCGGCGGCTGGAACACGGCGGGGTTCAAGCCCTAGAATGTCCCACGGGCTGACGGTTCCGCTAGGCTGGGTCGAGATTCCCGCGGAGGCTGCCCGGTGGCACCGCGACTCGCCCGGGTCCGCGACCCGGGGGGATGGGACCCTCGCCGTGACGACCTCGACCCACCGGCCCGCCCCTCGCCGTCCGACGCTGGCGCCGGCGCCGACTCCGGCACGTTCGCCGTCGTCGTTCCCGGGGACGTGGCTCGTTCGCACCGCGGCCGGCGTGGACGTCTCCGGGCCTCGCGTCCCTCGTTCGAGGGGGCCTCGGTGCCCCGCGGGCCTCGTGCTCGCCATCGCGCTGGCCCTCGCCGTCGCGCGTCCGGTCGCCGCCGTCGCCGCGCCGGCCGAACTGACCGACGCGGATCGCGTCGCCTACTGGCTCGACCGGATCGTCCGGGGTCCCGAACCCGCGCGCCTCGCGCTGCCCCACTTCCACCAGGCGCTCCTCTCCGAGGCGCAGCGCAACCTCGAGGCCCTGGCCGACGTGACGCTCGACCGTCTCGCTGACCCGCGCCTCCGACACCGCGTCCAGTCGCTGCCCGACATGAACCCGTGGCACGGCGTGCTCACGGTGCTGGGTCGCATCGGCTCGCGCCGGCCGGAGGTCGCGCGCGCCTGGGCGGCCCCGGCCCTGATCCACCCGCAACGCACGATGCGCCGATCGGCGCTTGGCGTCGTGATCGCGCTCGGATCGCCGTCCGACGGGCCCGCGCTCGTCGACGTCCTGCGGCGCGACGCCGACGACCGCATCCTGGGGCCCGCGGCGGTCGCCGCGTTGGTCGCGCTCGGGCCGCCGTGGGACGGCGCGGCCGCACGGACCGTGCTCGAGCAGAGTCGCGACGACGGGGCGGGCGTGGGCAGCACCGCGTGGGCGGCGCTCGTCGGGGCGCTCGGGGCCTCCAAGGCGCCGTCCCGGGACGCGGTGCTCGCGTGGACCGCGCTCGTCGCGGAGGCCGGCGGCCCGCGCGCGGCCACGCCGCACACCCGCAATCCCGCACTGGGCGCGGACGACCCGACCGAGGCCGTCCCGTCGGACGCCGCGCGGACCAGCGGTCGGCTCATCGCGGCGGTCGCGCGCGCGACCCTGTCCCGACAGGGGGCCGCGCCGTGGCGCGCGGCCGTGGAGCGCGATCTCGCGGACCCGACCGATGCCGACGTGCGGACGATCGCGGCGGACGGGATCCCGCGGACCCCGGCGGCAAAGGCGGCGACGCACGCGGCCGCCGTGGTCCTCGCGGCGCGACTGCGGCGCGGCGACCCGACCGTCACGCCGGACGCGGTCGTGGAGGCGACGACGTGGCTCCGCGCGGACCGGGCGCCCGGCGCGGCCGAACGGTTGGTCGATCTTTTCACCGCCCTCCCGGCCGATCCGCGGTTCACCGAGGGGCTGCGGCGGGCCTTCGACGGTGCGCGGGCGCTGGGGGTCGAGCCCGTGGACGCGGTGACGGCCCACCTTGCGAGCGGCGACCGGGCGCGCGTGGACCTCGCGCTGCGCCTCGTCCGCACCGCGGCCGACGGGCCGTACCTCGACGTCGTCGAGGCCTGGCTCGCGACGGCGCCGGGCGGCGGCGACGAACGCGAGGGCCGGCGGGCCGTCCTGTACCTCTATGCCGTCGCGTTCGCGGAGGGGCGCCTGCCAGCGGACCGTGTGGACCGCTTCGCGACGACGCTCCGGGGCTGGGGCGAGGACCCGGCCGACCCGTCGGCCGCCGGTCTGCTCGGCGGCCTCCTCGAGCTCGGCCCCGCGGGGGAGCGCGAACTCGTCGCCGGCCTCGGGGGTGCCGATCGAAGCGCCTACGTGGCCCTGCTCGCGTCGGACGCGGCCCGGCCGCTGTCGGCCGCGGTGGTCGCGGCGCTGCTCGCGTCCCTTTCGCCGACGATGCCGCCGGGCGCGCGCGCCGAGCTGTGGAACGCGCTCTTCCGCACGGCCTCCCCCGACGGCGTCCCGGCGATCGAGGCGGCGCTCGCCGGCCTGCCCGCGTCCCAGCGCGCCGAGGGCGAGGCCATCGTGCGGATCGCGCGCCACCGGGTCCCGCGCCCCTGACGACGTCGGACGGACGGGACGCCACGCGCCGCCGTGTCCGACGCTCCGCGGACGGCCGCGGCGGGGCTATCCTCGCGGACATGGCCGCCGGCACCCCCGTCGCACCGCCGCCGCCGGAGCCCGCGCGCTCCGGCGACGACCGGCGCCAACGGCCGACGCCGATGTTCTCTCGCTACCTTCTCTTCGGGCGGCGGCGGCGCGGGCGACGCGACGGCGAGCGCGAGCGGATCTATGTGGACCGCGTCGGGGCCAGCGTCGCGGCGGCGTTCGTGGCGGTGTGCCTCTTGTCCGTCGCCGACGCCTACCTCACGCTCTACGAACTCTCGCGGGGCGCCACGGAGGCGAACCCGATCATGCGCGCCGCGCTCGACCTCGGCAGCGGCGGCTTCGTTCTGGTGAAGACCCTCATGACGGTCCTCGGCGCCGTGTTCCTCGCGCTCCACAAGACGTGGCGGCTGGGCCGCGCGTGCCTCGCGGCCGCGGTGGTGGGGTACCTGGCGCTGATGGGCTGGCACCTCTACGGCGTCCTGTTCGTGCTCCGGCCGCCGGTTGCGTGACGTTGGGCCTCCCGTCGCGTACCATCGCCCCATTCCTTCGGTTCTTTCGCCCGACCGTCGCTGCTGCTCATCCCGAACGGTGGAGGGAACCGACCCTTTGAAACCGTGGCAACCCGGGGCCGGCCTTCGGGCCGCCGCCGGGTGCCAACGCCGGCCCGCGCTCCACGTGCGGGGTCGATGAGACGGACGTCGTCGCCCCCGCGGGCGGCGGCGCCACGTCCACGGCCGGCGTCGGGCCTCGCGTCCCTGTCTCCCCGCCGTCCGGGGGCGACATTGCGGGAGGGGAGAGCACGCCGACGCTGGGCCCGACCCTCAGGTGCCCCCGACTGTGCCCCCGACTGTGCCCCCGACTGTGCCCCCGACTGTGCCCCCGACTGTGCCCCCGGCTGTGCCCCCGGCTGTGCCCCCGGCTGTGCCCCCGGCTGTGCCCCCGGCTGTGCCCCCGGCTGTGCCCGCTTCCGTGCCGGATGCGTCCCTCTCCGTGCCGGGGTTGGTCTCCCCCGACGGGCCGCGGTCTCTCCTCGCGCGCCTCGCGGCCGGGCCGGTCGTCTGCGACGGCGCCATGGGCACGCTCCTCTACGCGCGCGGCGTCTACCTCAACCGTTGCTACGACGAGGTGAACCTCACCGCGCCCGACCTCGTCGAGGGCGTCCACCGCGACTACGTCCGCGCTGGCGCGGAGGTCGTCGAGACGAACTCGTTCGGCGCGAACCCGGTGAAACTGGCGCGCCACGGCCTCGCCGAGCGGACCGAAGAGATCAATCGGCGCGCGGTGGAGATCGCGCGCAAGGCGGCGGGCGACGCGGTCGTCGTGCTCGGCGCCATGGGCCCGCTCGGGATCCGCATGGAGCCGTGGGGCTCCACGAGCCTCGCGGAGGCGGAGGACCTCTTCGCACGCCAGGCCCGGGCGCTCGCCTCGGCGGGCGCCGACGGGTTCTGCCTCGAGACCTTCGGGGACCTGACCGAGATCCACGCGGCGATCCTCGCGTGCCGCGCGGTGGCGCCCCACCTGCCGGTCGTCGCGCAGATGACGGTCGATCGCGAGGGCGTGAGCCTCTTCGGCACGCGCCCCGAGGACTTCGGCCGACGGCTCGACGCGTGGGGCGCGGACGTGATCGGCGTGAATTGCTCGGTCGGGCCGCAGGTGATGCTCGGCGTCCTCGAGCGGCTCCGCACGGTCACGAACCGCCCGCTCGCCGTCCAGCCCAACGCCGGCCCGCCGCGCGAGGTGGACGGCCGCACGATGTTCCTGTGCACGCCCGACTACCTCGAAAAGTCGGCGCGCCGCTTCCTCGAGGCCGGCGCGCGCCTGCTCGGCGGGTGTTGCGGCACCACGCCCGACCACGTGCGGGCCCTCGCGAAGGCCGTGCGGCGCGGCCGCGCCGTCATGGCCGGGGCCGCGCCGTCCGGCGGCGCCGCCGTGGCCGTCTCGCCCGCCGCGCCGCTCCCCGCGGGCGTCGAGCCCGCGCCGCTCGCGACCCGCTCGCGCTTCGGTCGCGCGCTCGTGGGTACGGAGCGCCCGCTGCTCGTCGAACTGCTGCCGCCGAAGGGGCGCGACGTCGCGCCCGTCGTCGAACGCGCGGCGCGACTCGCGCGGCTCGGCGTGACGGCGATCAACCTGCCCGACGGGGCGCGGGCCGCCGCAAAGATGAGCCCGCTGGCGGTCGGCGTCCGCATCCAGGAGACCACCGGCGTGGAGGCCGTGCTCCACGTGTGCTGCCGTGACCGCAACCTGCTGGGGCTGCAGGCCGACCTGCTCGCGGCCAGCGCGCTCGGGATCCGCGGCGTGCTGCTGATCACGGGCGACCCGCCGATCCTCGGCGACTACCCCGACGCCACCGCCGTCTTCGACGTGGACGCCATCGGGCTCACCAACGTCGCGACCCGGCTCAACCGCGGCCTCGACCTCGCCGGCAACCTCACCGGCCCCTCCACGGGCTTCGTGGTCGGCGTCGGGCTCAACCCGACCGCGGTGGACCTCGACCGCGAGGTGGAGCGCTTCCGATGGAAGGTGGACGCGGGCGCCGAATACGCGATCACGCAGCCGGTGTTCGACCCCGAGGCGTTGTTCCGGTTCCTCGACCGGCTGGGGGCGTCGCCGGTGCCGATCCTCGCGGGGATCTGGCCGCTGCAGAGCGTGCGCAACGCGGAGTTCCTCGCCACCGAGGTCCCGGGCGTCACGATTCCCGACGGCGTGATCGCGCGCCTGAACGCCGCGGGCGACGCCGACAGCCAGCGGCGCGTCGGGAACGACCTCGCCGTCGAGATGGCCCTCGCCGTCGCGGACCGCGTCCGCGGCTGGCAGCTGAGCCTGCCCTTCGGCCGCGTGGAGGCCGCTGAGCGTTTCCTCGCGCCGCTGCGCGCCGTCCACCCGACCACCGGTCGCCCCGACCCGGAGCCCCGCCCTTGACCGTGCCCTGGCCTGCCGCGTGTTCGATCCGTGCCGTCGCCCTCCGCCGCCTGCTCGCGGCGCGCATCGTGGTGCTCGACGGCGCCATGGGCACCCAGATCCAGGCGCTCGACCTGCCCGAGGCCGCGTGGCGCGGATCCCGCTTCGCGGCCCACGCCCACGACCTGCGCGGCAACTCCGACGTGCTTGTGTTGACCCAACCGGCCGCCATCGAGGCGATCCACCGCGCCTACTTCGAGGCGGGGGCCGACCTCGTGGAGACGTGCACGTTCAACGCGAACCGCATCTCGCAGGCCGAGTACGGGCTCGAGGCGCTCGTCCCCGAACTCAACCGCGAGGCCGCGCGACTCGCCCGCCGGGCCGCCGACGCCGTCGAGGCCGCCACCGGCCGGCCGTGTTTCGTCGCGGGCTCGCTGGGCCCGACGAACCGCGCCGCGTCGATCTCGCCCGACGTCTCCGATCCCGGCGCGCGCGCCGTCGATTTCGACACGCTCGTGGCGGCGTACGCCGAACAGGCACGCGCGCTGCTCGAGGGCGGCGTTGACGCGCTGCTGCCCGAAACGGCGTTCGACACGCTCAACCTCAAGGCCGCGCTCTACGCCATCGACGAGGTCACGGCCGGCTTCTCCGTGCGCCCGCCGCTGTTCATCTCGCTGACGATCCCCGACGCGTCGGGCCGGACGCTCTCGGGCCAGACCGTCGAGGCGGCCTGGATCTCGATCGCGCACGCGCGGCCCGACGCGGTGGGGGTGAACTGCGCGCTCGGCGCCGAGGCGATTCGGCCCCACGTCGAGGACCTCGCGCGCTGGGCCGACACCGCGATCCTCTGTTACCCCAACGCGGGCCTGCCGGACGCCATGGGCGCCTACCGCGAGACGCCCGAGACCATGGCGGCGGTCCTTGGCGACCTGGCGCGCCGTGGCCAGGTGAACCTCGTCGGGGGCTGCTGCGGGACCACGCCCGCGCACATCGCGGCCATCGCCGCGGTGGTCCGGGGCGTGGCCCCCCGCGTGATCCCCGCGTCGCGCGAGCCGTGCACCACGTACCTGTCCGGCCTCGAGCCGTTGAAACTCGAGCCCGGCGGGTTCTTCTGTGTCGTGGGCGAACGCACGAACGTGGCCGGCTCGCCGCGCTTCGCGGCGCTCGTCCGCGCGGGCGACCTCGAGGGCGCCGTGGCCGTGGCGAAACAACAGGTCGAGGCCGGGGCCAACCTCCTCGACGTGTGCCTTGACGAGGCCCTGCTCGACGGCCCGGCCACCATGACGCGGTTCCTGCGCCTCGTGGCGGCCGACCCGGCCGTGGCCCGCGTCCCCGTGATGATCGACAGCAGCGACGAGCGGGTGCTCGAGGCCGGGCTGCGCTGCTGCCAGGGTCGCGCGGTCGTGAACTCGCTGTCGCTCAAGGACGGCGAGGCCGCGTTCCTCGCGCGGGCCGAGCGCGTCCGGCGGCTCGGCGCCTGCGCCGTGGTCATGGGCTTCGACGAGCAGGGCCAGGCCGCCGACCGGGCGCGCAAGGTCGAGATCGCGACGCGGGCGTACCGGCTCCTCGTGGACCGCGCGGGCTGGTCGCCCGGCGACGTGCTCCTCGACCCGAACGTGCTGGCCGTCGCGACGGGCCTCCCGGAACACGACCGCTATGCGCTCGAGTTCATCGAGGCCGTGCGCGAGATCAAGGCCACGCTGCCCGGCGCCAAGACGAGCGGTGGCATCAGCAACGTGTCGTTCGCGTTCCGGGGCCACCGGACCGTCCGCGAGGCGATGCACTCGGTGTTCCTGCACCACGCCATCCGCGCGGGCCTCGACATGGCGATCATCAACGCGGGTGCGCTCGCGGTATACGCCGACATCCCCGCCGAGCTGAAGGAACTGGTGGAGGACGTCCTCCTCGCGCGCCGGCCCGACGCCACGGACCGACTGCTCACGTTCGCCCGGGGCGCGACGGCGCCCGAACGCGACCGGACCGCGGGCCCCGCCGCCTGGCGCGCGTTGCCGGTGCGGGAGCGGCTCTCCCACGCCCTCGTACACGGCGTCGACGAGTTCGTCGCGGTGGACGTGGAGGAGGCGCGTCAAGGCTCGTCGCGCCCGCTCGACGTCATCGAGGGGCCGCTGATGGACGGCATGCGCGTCGTCGGCGATCTGTTCGGCGCGGGCAAGATGTTCTTGCCCCAGGTGGTGCGCAGCGCGCGCGTGATGAAGAAGGCGGTGGCCCAACTGACGCCGTTCATCGAGGCCGCGCGGCTCGACGGCCCCGCGGTGGCGCGCACGAAGGTGCTGCTCGCCACGGTGAAGGGCGACGTGCACGACATCGGCAAGAGCATCGTCGGCGTCGTCCTTGCGTGCAACGGGTTCGACGTCGAGGACCTCGGCGTCATGGTGAGCGGGGAGCGGATCCTCGACCGCGCCGTGGCCGGACGGGCCGACGTGGTCGGGCTCTCGGGGCTCATCACGCCGTCGCTCGAGGAGATGGTGCGCGTCGCCGAGACGCTGGAACAGCGCGGGCTGAAGGTGCCGCTCCTCATCGGCGGCGCGACGACGAGCGCCGTCCACACGGCGGTGAAGATCGCGGGCGCGCGCACGGGGCCAGTGGTCCACGTGCCCGATGCGTCGAGGGCCGTCGATGTCGTCGCCCGGCTGACCGCCGAGGCGCCCGCCGACCGCGAGGCCTATGCCGCGGAGGTGCGCGACGACCAGGAGCGGCTCCGGCGGGAGCACCGGGTGCGGGAGTCCCTCGGGCGCGTCGTCCCCCTCGCGGAGGCGCGCGCGCGCGCGCTGCGCAGCACGTGGGCGACGGTCCCTCGCGAGGCGCCGGCATGGACCGGCGTGCGGGCCTTCGACCCCGTGCCGCTCGAGGAACTCGTCCCGTACGTCGATTGGACGCCGTTTTTCCAGGCCTGGGAACTCCGTGGCCGGTACCCGTCGATTCTCGCCGACGCGCGCCTCGGCGTGCAGGCGCGGCGGCTCTACGACGACGGGCGGGCGCTCCTCGCGCGCATCGTGGCCGGAGGCCGACTGACGGCTCGCGGGGTCGCCGGGATCTTCCCGGCCGCGAGCGTGGGGGAGGACGTCGAGGTCTACGGGCCGGACGGCGCGGGGCTCCTGGCCGTCCTCCACACGCTCCGCCAGCAGGGGGTGCGCGACGCGGCGGCGCCTTGCATGGCGCTCGCCGACTTCGTGGCGCCGCACGACGCGACGCCGGGCGACCACGTCGGCGCGTTCGTCGTGACGACCGGCCACGGGCTCGACGCCCTCGTCGCCGAGGCGGAGGCGGTCCACGACGACTACACGGCGCTGCTCGCGAAGGCGCTCGCCGACCGCCTCGCGGAGGCCTTCGCCGAGCGTCTCCACCGGGTCGTGCGCGAGGCGTGGGGCTACGGCGCGGCGGAGAGCGCCGCGCTCGACGACCTGCTGCGCGAGCGGTACCGCGGCATCCGTCCGGCGCCCGGATACCCCTCGCAGCCCGACCATACGGAGAAGCGGACGATCTTCCGGCTCCTCGACGCCGAGGCCCGGACCGGCGCACGGCTGACGGAGACCGACGCGATGTGGCCGGGGGCGTCGGTGTGCGGGCTCTATTTCGCCCACCCCGAGGCCCGGTACTTCGCGGTGGGGCGCGTCGGCCGCGATCAGGTCGTGGACTACGCGCGCCGCAAGGGCATCACGGTGGCCGACGCCGAGATCCGGCTCGCGCCGGTCCTCGGCTACGACCGGTAGCCCGCGCGGGCCCGCCCGACGGCGTCAGGCCGGCGGCGCGTCGGGTCGGGCGTGGATCTGCGGGGCGTCGGCGGGCTTGCGGATCAGCCAGATCGCGAGGCCGGCGAAGAACAGCGGGATCGCCAGGAACTGCGTCCACGACAGCGTCCCCGGGATCAGGAAGCCGCGGTCCGCGACCCCGGCCGCCCCGCCCGCGTCGCCGCGGAAGATGTCGAGCGCGGCGCGGCCGAGCGCGTGCAGCATCAGGAAGAGGGCGGCGACGCGACCCGTGGCCTTCGTCCGCGCCCCGACGGCGCCGAGCACGAAGAAGAGGCCCAGCGCCAGCACCGCCTCGTAGACCTGGGTCGGGTGCACCGACCGGAGCACCGCGTCGTTGGCGGGGCGCCGCGCCCACTCGACGACGGGGCTGCCGTCCTCGAACGCGGGCACGGGGATGCCCCACGGGAGCGTCGTCACCTTGCCGAAGTCGTCGCCCGCCAGCAGCGGGGCCATCCAGCCCACCGCGAGCGCGAGGCAGGTCCCGCGCGCGAGCAGGTCGAGGAACGCGAAGCCGCGGAGCTCGGCCTGGCGGGGCAGCCACCACGCGAGCCAGAGGAGCGCCACGACGGTCCCGCCGTAGAGCAGGAGGCCGCCCTCCCAGATCTTGAGCAGTTTCAGGGGCGTGCGCGTGAATTCGTCGTAGTGCGCGATCGCGTAGGCGAGGCGGGCACCGAGGAGGCCCAGGAACAGGAGCGCGAAGGCGACGTTGAACGTCCGCTCCGGGTCGATCCCGAGGCGCTTCCGGGCCGCCCGGCGGGTCCACCACGCGCCGACGAGGAACCCGACGACGATGAGCGTCCCGTACGTGTAGATGGAGATCCCGCCGAAGATCGGGATCGTCAGGAGCTTTTGCAGCACGGATTCCCCTCCGGATCGTTCGCCGCGGAGACCCGCCGTCGGCCGACCCCGGTCGGCCGACGGCGGGTCCAGGGTCCTAGTTGCCGCCGGCGTCGAGGTGTTTCTGGTACGCCGTCAGGTCCATCAGGTCGTCCACCTTCGTGCCCGCGGTGACCTTGATCTTCGCGAGCCAGCCGGCGGCGAACGGGTCCTTCGCGAGCGGGGTCTGGTCGTTCGCGAGGCCGGCGTTGACCTCGAGGACCTCGCCCGTCAGCGGGGCGTAGACCTCGCCGACCGCCTTGACCGACTCGACCTCGGCGAGGGTCTCGCCCTTCGTGACCTTCTTGCCCTTGGCGGGGAGGTCGACGAACACGAGCTCGCCGAGGTGCTCGACCGCGAAGTCGGTGAGGCCGACGACCGCGGTGGTCCCCTCGAGGCGGACCCACTCGTGGGTCTTGGTGAAGCGGACGTTGGCAGGACGGTTCGCCATGGACACGGCTCCGAAGCCCTAGCGGGCGCGCTTGTAGAAGGGACCCTGGACGACCTCGACCGGCTGGCGCGAGCCGCGGACGTCCATCTCGAACTTCGTCCCGACGGCGGTGTGGGACGGCGGCACGAAGCCCGTGCCGATGTTCTTGCCGACCGTGGGGCTGGCGGCGCCGCTGGCGATCGTGCCCAGGCGGGTCGCGCCGTCGAAGAGTTCGTAGCCGTGCCGTGGGACGCGGCCGGAGTGGGCGACGAACGACACCAGCTTGCGGCTGAGGCCCTTGGCCTTGGCGGCGCGCAGCGCCGGGATGCCGATGGTGTCGTCCTTGGTGAGGTCGAGGCCGAAGTCGAGGCCGGCCTCGAGGGGGTTGATGTCGAGCTCGATCTCGTTCCCGTAGAGGGGCATGCCGGCCTCGAGCCGCAGCGCGTCGCGCGCGCCCAGGCCGATGGGGCAGACGCCGAACGGCTTGCCCGACCCGAGGAGCGCGTCCCACACCCGGCGGCCGTCGTCCTTCGCGGGGAAGAGCTCGAAGCCGTCCTCGCCCGTGTAGCCCGTACGGGCGATGAGCATGGGGAGGCCGAGGACCTTCGCCTCGGTGAACGCGTAGTAGCCGAGCTGGCTCAGGTCGGCCGAGCACAGGGGCTGCACCGTGGCCTCGGAGTCGCGGCCCTGGATCGCGATCATGGCCTGCTCGTCGCTCACGTTGGCGACGGTCGCGCGGTAGCGGCGCGTGGCGCACTGCTCGCGGACCCAGGCGTCGTCGCGGTCGCGGTTGCCCGCGTTGATGACGATGTGCACGACGTCGGCGCCGCGGTAGACGATGACGTCGTCGTTGGGGAAGCCCTGCGCGTTGAGGAGGAATCCGTACTTCGCCTTGCCGAGCTTCATCTTCCCGAGGTTCGAGCTGAAGACGTGCTCGACGAGGGCCTCGCGGTCGGGGCCGGTGATCACGAGGCGGCCCATGTGGCAGAGGTCGAAGAGGCCGGCGTGGGCCCGGACCTGCTTCACCTCCTCGAGGATGCCCTGGTACTGGACGGGCATCTCCCACCCGTGGAAGTCGACGAGTCGGGCCTTGGCCTCGACGTGCGCGGCGTGAAGCGGGGTCTTGCGCATGGGCGGTCTCGAGAGCGGGCCCGGCATCGACCAGGCGGAGGCGGGAACCTACCACGGGGACCCGGGGGGCCCAAGCGCAGGGGGGCGCCCGGGCGCGGGCCCCGCAGGCGTCCGCGCCCGCGGACCCGGGGCGCAGTGGGGCGGCGCACGGGGCGCCGCCCCGTCATGTCGGCGTCAGGGTTCCCGTGGGCGTCAGGGTTCCCGTGGACGTCAGGGCTCCCGTGGACATCAGGGGTTCCAGCGCCACTTGATCGTCGTGCCCTTCGCGACGAGGGTTCCGGGGGCCGTCTCCTGCCACCAGACGCGACCGTGGGGCTTGTTCAGGACGATGAAGGCCACGCCCTGCGACCCGAGGCCCGCGCTGACGAGGGCCTGTTGTGCTTGGGCCGGGGTCATCCCGACCACGCCCGGCACGCCGACCATCAACGGCGGCAGGAGGCCCAGCTTCGCGACGCGGATCTGCACCGTGGCCCCGACCGGGCGGAGTTGGTTCGCGTTCGGGGCTTGGTCGAACACCTTCCCGAGCGGGTGCGCGGGCGCGACGACGTCGTCGATGTCCACCACGAAGCCCTTCGACTCGAGCGCCGCCTTGGCGGCGAGCTTCCCGAGGCCGACGACATTGGGGACGAGGACGATCTGCGGCCCCGGGCCGGCGACGCCGACCTTGAGCTTGACGGTCGCGCCGACGGCGACGGCCTGGTTGGCGCCCGGGAGCTGCGCGACGACCTTGCCCCACGACGCGGGCGGCGTGACGGCGGTGACGACGTCCGCCTGGAGGTTCTTCGCCGCCAGCAAGGCGAGGGCCGCGGCCTTCGACATCCCGATGAGGTTCGGGACGAGCACCTGCGGGCCGGCGCCGAACGGCACGCGGATCTCGACGACGGTGTTCGGCTGCGCGAGGGCCCCGAAGTTCGGGGCCTGGTCGAAGACGAAGCCCGGCGGCTTGCCCGGCGCGACGACGACTTTCACGCTCGGCGTCAGGCCCGCCCCCTCGAGCATCGCGATGGCCTGCCCCGTCAGCTTGCCGATGACGTTCGGCACCGGGACGAGCAACGTCTTCGCGACGCGGAACGAGACCGTCGTGCCGGGCGGCACCTGCTGTCCGGCCACGGGGTCTTGCGCGAAGACCTTCCCCGGCGGCTTGTTGAACGCGACGACGTCCTGCGCATCGGGCTGGAGCCCCGCCGCCAGCACGGCGGCCTTCGCCTGGACCTTCGTGAGGCCCAGCAGCGGCGGCACAAGCTTGAGGACGAGCGGCGGCTTCGCGACCTTGAACGACACGGTGGCGCCGACGGGCCACGGGGCGCCGGCCGACGGCTGCTGGGCGTACACGCGGAACGGCGGGTGGTTCGGGGTCACCACGGCCATGGGGTGGCCCGCGAATCCGACGGATGCGAGTTTCGCCATCGCCTGCGCCTCGTGGAGCCCGTCGAGGTCCGGCACCTGGACGAGCGTCGGGCCGGCGGGCGGGCGCGCGAGCTTCACCGTGACGACCGTGCCGAGCGGGACCACGCTGAAGGCGGCGAGGTTCTGGCTGTAGACGCGATGGGGGGGGTGCGACGGCGTGACGACCTCGAGGACCGTGAGGCCGAGGCCGGCCTGCGCCGCCAGCACGAGGACGTCGCCCTTCGTCCGCCCGTAGAAGTTCGGGACCGGCGTCGCCGTCGGCGGGGGCAGCGGCTTCGCGATCCGGAACGCCACCTGCGTGCCGACGTTCACGAGCGTCCCGGGGACGAGTTGCTGCGCGAACACGCGCAGCGGCGGCACGTCGTTGGTGGCCTCGAGGATCGGGTTCCCGACGAGACCCAGCGATGCGAGGAGCGCCTCCGCCTGGCCTTGGGTGAGGCCCACGAGTTCCGGGCACGCGACCTGGGTCGGCGGCAGGTCGGCGGCCGGCGGCTCGGGGGGCGCGTACTGCACGATCTCGACCTTCACCGTGGAACCCGTCGCCGCGGAAGCGCCGGCATCGGGCGTCTGGGTGCGCACGAGGAAGGCGTCGGCGGGCGGGCCGTCGACCCACGCGACGTCGAGGTCGAGGTTGGCTGCCTGGAGTTCGGCGCGCGCCGACGACTCCGTGAGGCCGAGCAGGTTCGGAACTGCGACGACCGCGGTGCCGATCCCGTCCGCGGGGGCGTCGCTGGCGGCCGAGACGACGAGGACCACCGTGCCGTAGCGCGGCATCTCCGTGCCCGGCGTGGGGACCTGGCCGACGACGAGGTCGGCGGGCGTGCCCGGGAGCCTCACGCGGGCGATGCGGGCGTGCAGGCCCGCGTCGGCGACGGCCTGGATCGCTTCGGCGGGCGGGAGCCCGGCGGCGCCCGGGACGGTGGCGGTCGGGGCGAGCGTCGGGTCGGGAACGAAGGAGAGCGTCAGCTTCCCTCGGAGCGTCAGCGTCGCGCCCATCCCGGGCACTTGGGCGACGACGGCGCCTCGGTCGGCGGGCGCGCCCGGCACCGGCTGGAACTCGAGGTCGAACAACGCGCCGAACGCCGTGCTGGCCGCGGCCGGCGTGAGCCCCGTCGCCTTCGGCGCGGTCGTCGCCTCGTGCCGCGCGCGGACGTCGACGACCACGAGCCCGCCGCGCGGGAGCAGCGCACCGGCGGCCGGGGCCTGGGCCGCGACCGAGTCGGCGGGCGCGCCCTCGACCTCGACGGTCGCGATGATGAATCCGGCGGCCGACAGCGCCGCCTCGGCGTCCGCGATCGGCCGACCGGCGACGTCGGGCACCTCGGCGAGGTCGCTGTCGGCCCGGGCGAAGCCGGTGGGCAGGAGCGCGACGACGAAGGCGACCACCGCGAGAAGCGATGCGAGCAGGGACCCGTGGGGCAGACGACGCATGGACCGACTCCGTTCAGAGGACCGAGAGCATACCCAGACCCCCCGGCGGATCCCTAGAGCACCTGCGAGGGTCCCGGGGTCCGTCGGTGGGCGCCCCGGGCCGCTACCTGGGACCCTGGCGAGGGTTGAAAGCCGTGTCCCCCCCCTGGAGATCCCCGATGATTCGGATCACTTTGGCTGCGTTTGGTGTCCTCGGCCTCGCCGCCCTCGTCGCCGTCCCGACCGTCGCCTCGGCGTCGCCGGGCGAGGGCCGGGGCGGGCGCGCCGCCCGAGCCGACGGCGCGGCCCCGCACGGGCCCCTCGCGCGCCGGTTCGCGCGCGCCCGCCACCGGGCGGGCCACGTCCTTCGCGTGCTCGACCTCACGGCCGAGCAGAAGGCTTCGCTGAAGGCGTCTCGCGAGGCTGCGGCGCCCGTCCGCGAGGACCTGAAGGCGAAGGTCCAGGCGATCCTCGCCGAGGCGCGCAAGGGCGAGCGCACCCCCGAGACGCGCAAGGCCGCGCGCGCGCAGATCCAGGCCGCGATGGCGAGCGCGCGCGCGTCGGTCGAGCCGTCGGCCTCGCGGTTCGTCGGCAGCCTCACGGCGGACCAGAAGGCAACGCTCGTCGAGAAGGCGAAGGCCCACGGGAAGACGTTCGACGAAGCGAAGCTTGTGAAGCGGGTCGAGGGCGTGCTCGTCGCGCCCGAGGGCCGCGGGGCGAAGCGGCACCGCCATCCCGGTCGTCGCTGACCGACGCGTTGCCGATCGCGGCCCCGGCCGCGGACCTTCGGGTCCGCGGCCGGCATCGTTCCCGGGCGAGCGTCGGGCGCGCGACGGCGCCGACGTCGGTGGTGCGCCGGCGCCGGAACCGTCGATCGGGGGGGGGCGCGGGACGGCGAGACCGGGCGACGAGGACCGCCAGGACGACGAAGGCGATCGCGCCGACGAGGTACCTGACGTTGTGCACGACGATCACCGTCCGCGTCGCACCGTCGCACCGTCGCACCGTCGCACCGTCGCGTCCGTCCGGCGCGGCCCTGGAGGCCCGCGAACGTCCCTGTCTGCGACCGCGCGCTGCGCCCGCTCCGGACCGACCCGCCGCCCGGGTCGCGATGTGCCGGCTACTTGCCGTCCCGCACGTAGTCGATGTATCCGATCATCATCTCGTCCCAAGTCTGGTCGCCCCACGTGACGGTGGCGGTCGGATCGGGGTTGTACGGGTTGCCCGCGGAGTTGTCGAAGGTCGCCGTGCAGTGCAGCAGCGAGAACTTGGGCACCCGCACCGGCTCGGCGAGGCGGTACGGGGACTGCCAGTTGAAGTCGTACTTCGGCACGTCGCAGAGCACCGTTTCGGGGCCGCCGCTCACCGGGCGCCACGCGTAGCGGAACGAGGTCCCGCGCACGTGCATGTGCGGCATGAACGCGAGCACCCGGACGTCCCACGGCACCGGCAACGAGCCCTCGGCCTTGTAGTTGGCCTCGCCGGGCGGGATTCGTAGGTTCAGCGCAAATGCGCCCGCGGTGAACACCTCGCGCTCGGGCACCTCCGCCTGGAAGACGAGTCCGACGCGGGTCCGGTCCTCTTGCGCGACGCCGTTCGGTGTGTAGTGCATCTGGAAGAGGAGCGTCGCGCCCGCGGGCAGACGCTTCGCCATGCCCTCCGGATACCGGATCCCGCGCGCGCCGGGGACCATGGCGGCGAAGAACCCGAGGTGGGGGGCGAACGCGCCGCCGCGACGGATGCGCTGGGCCGCGGGGACCGCGGCCACGAGCACGTGGTGCACCACGTCCGGGGCGCCCGGTTGGACCTCCACCGCCGTCACCCAACGGTCCTCGGGGAACGACGTCTTCACCTCGACGTAGCGGTAGGGCACGACGCCTTCGGCCGGCACCGCCTGCGCAGCCGGGAAGGCGAACACCGCGTCGGGCGTCCCGATGTCCCACGCGTCCTTCGCGGGCACCGGCGGCGGCGCGGGGGCCTTCGCGAGGTCGCCCGCGGGGGCGCCCGCGTCGATCCACGCGAGGATCGCCGACTTCTCCTCGACGTCGAGGCGCCGGTCGTTGGCCCAGTGGCCCTTCGGCCCCGAGGCGTGCCACGGCGGCATCCGGTCGTCGGCGACCGCGGCGCGCATCGTGGCCGTGCGGGCCTTCACGTCGTCGTAGGTGCGGAGCGCGAACGGCGCGCCCTGCTCCGGCGCGTGGCACGCGACGCAGCGGCGGTGGACGATGGCCGCGACCTCGCCGGCCCAGGTGGGGGCGCCCGCCGGGACGGTCGTCGTCGGGGGCGCGAACGTGAGCGGACACCCGGGCGCCTCGGTCGACTCGATCTCGACCGGACGCTTGCCGAGGACCGCAGCGAGGGCGTCCAGCAGGTAGCCCGCGCTCGGCTGGGCCTTGCGTCCCTTGACGCCGTACTGGTCGTCCACTGCGCCGACGTACCGCACCCGCCAGTTGGCGTCGAGGACGGCGACGGTGGTTGTCGTCGCGGCGCCGACGCGCTGCGCGATCGCGCCCGTCCGGTCGAGGAGCACCGGAAACGTCCACCCGGCCTTCGCGACGAACGCCCGCAGGTCCTCGACGGGCATTTCATGGTCGCTGGACATGCCGACGAAGCGGACGCCCTGGGGGGCGAAGTCTTTCGCCATCGCGGCGAGGCGCGGCGCGTACACCATCGACACCGGGCACCCGGGCGCCGTCCAGGCGAGCACGATGGCGGAGGCGTCCTTCCACTCGACGAGGGCGCGGGGCTTCCCGTCGAGGTCGTCGAGCGTGAAGTTGCGCACGGAGTCGACGCGGGCGGTCGGCAGCGCGCCGCCCTTGTCGCGGTCGCCCGCGCGGGCGGGACCGACGAGGACCGACGCGACGACGAGCGAGGCGACGACCGCGGCGACGGATGAGGCGACGGATGAGGCGACGAGGGCACGGCGCAAGGCGTGGGCTCCGACGTTCAGGGACGCGGGTCACCTTACCAAGGGCCGCGGCGTTCCCGCGAGGTAGCCTTGCCCTCGAGGTCCCCGGTGCGGCGCGAGGTCCCCGGTGCGGCGCGAGGTCCCCGGTGCGGCGCGAGGTCCCCGGTGCGGTGGCGCGCCGCCGCCGTCGGACGACGGGATCCGGCATGACGCCGTACGGCGCGCCAAGACACTCTGCTCCCTTGTACCGGAACCCGACCGACGGGTGGCGGCGCCGTAAGCGTTCAGGGGTGGAGACCTGTCCGGAGGCCAACGGTCACCCGGAGTCGAGTAGCAGTCGTGGCGGCGACTCGTTGAACAGCACAGCTCGGAGCGCGCGTTCGACGAAGTCGATCACGCTGC
>Ga0335397_10002846_pt1 | contig 23463 bp, 14 predicted proteins | sample MAT04_FD_205740 | JGI IMG/M metagenome (GOLD analysis project Ga0335397, IMG submission 205740) | Freshwater microbial communities from Lake Fryxell liftoff mats and glacier meltwater in Antarctica - MAT-04 (spades assembly) (version 2) ... | reverse complement strand
AAGAACGTGCCCGGACAACCTTGGCGTATCCCGGTCAAAAAGTAATTGTAAAACAATTTGACAATACAAGCCAGCCGGTTTCTTTACAGGAGCATATTAAAAATAATGCATGGACCGAAACAACGGTAGCAGGGTTGTTAGGTGATGCTGATTCCCTGAAGTCTAAAATTAAAACTGAAGATTGGAATACTTGTCGCCTGGTAATAAAAGGCAATCGCCTGCAACACTATATTAATGGTATTTTAATGAGCGATGTTACGGATAATGATACCGTTAATGGCAAAACGGAGGGATTGCTGGGGGTGCAGGTACACGTCGGCCCCCCGATGAAAGTAGAATATCGAAACATTATGCTTAAGCAATAAGCTCCGGGACGGTCTTGGTATTTTTCTAAGGATTGAGTATTTTAGCAGCGGTGTTGTGTATGGATCGGGTATTTTCTTTTAAATGTCTTTTAGTGTAGCATTATTTGTTGTGTAGGTACATTTGTTTGGTAGAAAATAAAATCGGAGCAAAAGTATTCCATCGAACCAGTTCTTGAATAAAGCAAAACAAAAGCACCAGGCGATCCTACCGAAACTTACCAACGGTATTTGTTATTTACTATGATTAATACAACAACAACATATTTCAGGGAATCATTAAATTTAAATAAGAAAATTTTGTTTGGCTAAAAAAAATCTTTAAAACGTAATTGTACTATGAGTAAAAATTGGAATCAAAACTTTAGATTATTATTTGCGGTTATTCTTATATCGGTTGTTTCCTGTAAAAGCCCAAAAGAGCCTGCAATAACAACCTCATCAGATCCCAAAGTAGCTAATCTGAAGTTACCTGACGGGTTTCATGCCGAGCATTTATACAGCCCCGGCGAAAACGAACAAGGTTCCTGGGTTGCAATGACCTTTGATGACAAGGGAAGAATGATTGCATGTGATCAATATGGCAATTTATATCGGGTAACAATCCCTGCTGTGGGGGCAGATACAACTACATCAAAAGTAGAGGTACAAAAACTGGTAATTAATATACCCGGCGATACTACTAAAAATAGAACAAGGATGGGATTTGCCCATGGCTTGTTATATGCCTTTAATAGTCTGTACGTGATGATTAATGATGAAGGTGATTCAATCAATTCCAGTGTCAGCGGTCTTTACCGGCTTAAAGATACCAATGGGGACGATCAGTTTGATAAGGTAACTTTATTGAAATCATTGGATGGCAGAGGTGAACATGGGCCCCATAGTATAGTATTGTCGCCAGATAAAAAATCCATCTATGTTATTGCCGGGAATTTTACAAAAATCCCTAAGATGGATGTTTATAAATCCCCTCCTCCCGTTAGGGAAATTGACAATTTGCTGCCGTTGATCAGAGATCCTAATGGCCACGATAATACCGTTAATACACATGGTGGATGGATAGCCCATACTGATTCCACCGGATCACATTGGGAATTGATCAGTTCGGGATTTAGAAATCCTTTTGACCTTACTTTCAACGATGCAGGCGATATGTTCACGTATGATTCGGATATGGAGTGGGACTTCGGCCTTCCCTGGTATCGCCCCACCCGTATTTGCCAGGTAACCAGTGGTAGTGAATTTGGATGGCGTCCTGGAACAGATAAATGGTCACCGGCCTATCCTGATAATTTACCGCCTGTATTAAATGTTGGCCAGGGGTCTCCTACTAGTTTATTTAATGGGTTGAGCGCACACTTTCCGGAGAAATACCGTAAATCCTTATTTGCTTTTGACTGGAGTTTTGGAATTATCTATGCCATTCAACTCAACCCGGACGGAGCGTCCTACAAGGCTAACGGTGAAGAATTTGTTTCAGGTTCCCCTTTACCATTAACAGATGGTACAATCGGCCCCGATGGTTCGCTTTATTTTCTTACCGGTGGACGTAGGCTCGAATCCGATCTTTACCGGGTTTATTATGGAGATAACTCCCGGCACACAGAAAAGCTTGCTGTTACAGCACTCAATGAGGAACAAAAGATACTTAGAAAACTGGAAGAATATCATGGAAAACCAACAACCGGGGCCATTGATTTTGCCTGGCCTTATTTGAAACACAATGATAGGTTTATACGGTTCGCGGCAAGGATTGCAGTGGAGAATCAACCGGTAAGCCAATGGCAGGAGAAGGCACTGAATGAAAAAGATCCGGTGATATTAACGCAGGTTATGATAGCGCTTGCACGCCAGGGTAATACCAATTTGAAAGAAATGGCGCTGAAGGCGCTTATGAGCGCTAATTATTCCCTGCTTTCCGAACCACAACAGATTGATATCGTACGAGCTTTTGAACTCATTTTATCACGCATGGGTTTACCTGGCACTGAGGTAAAAGCACAGGTGGCTGCTTATCTTAGCCCCAATTATCCTGCCGCTACCAATGAGCTGAACCGGGAGCTGAGTAAGGTATTGGTTTATATTGAAGCGCCCAAGGCTGTAGAAAAAACCATCGCATTATTGGCTACTGCTAAAGATGATAATTCGGGACAGGCTTCAATTATGCAATCCTCCGACCTGATACTGCGAAACCCACAATACGGAATGGATATTGCCGGCGTGCTTGCCAAAATACCTCCTGCACAGCAAACCTATTATGCCACGGTATTAAGTAACAGTAAAACCGGGTGGGCACCCGCCCTGCAGGAGCAGTACTTCAAATGGTTTTATACCGCTTTCAGTTACAAAGGTGGCCATAGTTTTGTAGGCTTTATTGATAAAGCCAGGAAGAATGCGCTTATGAATGTTTCTAAAGATCGCTTCGCATATTATAATTCCATCTCTGGGGATTCTTTGCTTACCGGTTCCGGAATATATGTAACTGATGGGGTAGAGCAACCAAAAGGCCCTGGTAGAAGATGGAAAATAGAAGAAGCAATGGCAGTAGCTGATAGTGGCATTGCCAATCGCAATTTTGAAAAGGGAAAAGCAATGTATGCTACTTCACTTTGTTTATCCTGTCACACTATGCGGGGCGAAGGCGGAGTGGCCGGGCCCGACTTAACGCAACTGGGTACCCGCTTTTCTTACAAAGACATGCTTGAAGCGATTATTGAACCTAATAAAACGATTTCCGACCAATATGGCGCTACCGTTTTTTATTTGAAAGAAGGCAGTTCCATATTGGGAAGGGTGATTAGCCAGGACAATGATAAATACAGTATTTCCCAGAATCCATTTTCGCCACAAATAACCAGGGACATCCTGAAGAAAGATGTTTCACGCACAAGGGTTTCTGAGGTTTCCCCCATGCTTCCGGGCATGATTAACCGTTTAAATCCGGAAGAATTAAAAGACCTGTTGGCTTACCTCAAATCAGGCGCTGATAAGAATAATGACGTATTTAAACCCAAAAAGTAGCTATGGGTTGTGAGTCAACGGCCCACAACTTAAAAAGGAGAAAATTAATTTGAAAGATCAAAACTGGATAGAGAAAATATCAAATGCGGCACAATTAGGTGGCATAGAAACTTCCATTATTGACAATGGTGCAGGCAGGAGTACCCGTATTGCCTGGATAAATACGGGTACGGGGTTGCGCTATAAAATTGTTATCGACCGGGCTATGGATATTGCCGATGCATTTTATAATCAACATAGCCTTGCATGGCTGAGTCATTTAGGTATTCAGGCGCCTCAGCCATTTTCCAATAAGGGAATCGACTGGATTAAAACCTTTGGCGGGGGGTTGCTTGTTACGTGTGGCCTTGATCATATTGGTGGGCCTGAGTCGGATGAATATGGCGAACGTGGACTTCATGGCGCGGTAAGCAATATTCCTGCTGAAATAGTATCCATTATTCAGCCAGATCCTTTTTCCGGTAAAATGGATATGAGTATTACGGGCAGAATAAAACAAATGCAGCCAATGGGCATCCAGCTTGAATTAAAGCGGACCATTTCCGGAACGCTTGGGCAGGCATCTATCAGTATACACGATGAGGTGATCAATCGTGGCAATAGTCCCGCTCCGCACATGCTGCTGTATCATTTCAATTTCGGCTGGCCATTGGTAGATGAAGGAACTCAAATTATCTGGCAGGGCGAATGGCAACCACGGGAAACAGGTTACAATAATAGAATATTTAAGAAAGGGAATGACTTTCGCAGATGCCCTGCACCATTGGATGAGCATAGCGGGGCAGGGGAAGAGGCTGTTTATATTGATGCAACTGCAGACGATAATGGGCAATGTTTCTGTGGCCTGCATAACGCTAAAATAGGAATTGCAGTTGCCTTAAAGTTTCAGAAAAAACAATTGCCCTGGTTAACTAATTGGCAGCACTGGGGAAAAGGGGAATATGTAACAGGCCTCGAACCTGGAACTAATCCACCTGTCGGGCAGGCAAAAGCCAGGGAAAAGAATGAGCTGTTGTTCCTTCAACCAGGGCAAGCAAGGAGTTATGATTTAGGGATGGAAGTATTGAACAATGAAGAAAGCATACATGATTTTTTAACAAATAGTAAATACATTCACTAAAACATTGATTTAATGGAAAAAATAACGATTGCTGCAAAAGCCCTTGAACAGGGAAAAGGGATTTTGCGTTTGGCCCCCACCTGGGTTCCAAGATCTTTTTGTGTGCCAGGCAGAAGAATAAAATTACATCCGGATGATTATTATGTATTAGGTGGGAAACGCGGCGGCATTGACGAGCGATGGCTGTCTTCTACAACCCCGGCTAAAAATGGTCCCTTAACCGGAGAAAACGAAGGCCTGAGCGCTATTGTTTTTAATGATGGTTTAAAAGAAGAACAAATCCTCTTAAAAGATGCAGTGGATGAACTCAAAGGCGAACTGATAGGGGATCGGTTATGGAATGAACATAAAAGCTGGCCAATGTATTCCAAATTTTTCGACAATATGGGCCCGCTCCCACATCATATTCATCACAATGATGAAAAGGCTGCATTGATTGGCCAGATGGGCAAACCCGAAGCCTACTATTTTCCCCCGCAACTGAATAATCATGGCGGCGATTATCCATATACATTCATGGGTATTTCTGTGGGTACTACAAGAGCACAAATTCGCGAATGTCTTGTCAATTTCACCAAAGGCGATAACAAAATAACCAGTTATTCACAGGCTTACCGGCTCGACCCCGGTACTGGCTGGGATGTGCCCCCGGGGCTGCTTCACGCACCCGGCAGTATGTGTACCTATGAACCTCAAAAAGCTTCCGATGTTTTTGCCATGTACCAGTCACTGGTTAATGAAGCCATCATACCGGAGGAACTATTATGGAATGGTACTCCTGAAGAAAGTAAAGGTGATTTCGATGCACTGCTCGATGTAATTGACTGGGACCTGAACCTCGATCCTAATATGATGCAAAACCGCTTTATGGCCCCCAAACATGTTAGTTCCCTGGACGAAATGAAAGCGGGGGGATATATTGAAAACTGGATTTGCTACAAGTCCCATGCGTTCAGTGCAAAGGAACTTACTGTTTTTCCCGGGCAAACAGTCACCATAAAAGATAGCGCTGCTTACGGTATCATTGTAATGCAGGGGCATGGCAAAATGGGTGTATGGGATATTGAAACGCCGGCATTGATCCGTTACGGGCAGTTGACCAATGATGAATTTTTCATTAGTGAAAAAGCCGCATTGGAAGGAGTGAAGATTGTGAATTTATCTTCAACCGATCCGATTGTGATGCTTAAACATTTTGGTCCGGGAAATCCTGATATGATATTGTAAATAGTCATTTAAGTTTAAGCAGCGAATTCACACGGAAAAAAAGCGAAATGGCAAAATGGTTATTCAATAAAGAAAAGCTGGCATTGGTATTATTTGTATGGGTAATTGTAGCGTCAGCTTGTAATCAAACCAATTCTGACAAAGCATATCTAACCCTTAAAAAAAGTGCTCGTATTATTTTAGTTGGTAATAACCTTGGTTCCAGGATGATGAACTATGGCTATTTTGAGACAGAGTTGCAGCTACGCTACCCCGACAGTTTACTTTATATCCGAAACATGTGCGATGGTGGAAATACGCCAGGTTTCAGGCCACATTCGGGTCGGCCTTCACCATGGGCATTTCCCGGAGCTGAAAAATTTCAAACCGAACTGGCCAAAAGCCCTGAAAGTGAAGGATTTTATGAATCACCCGATCAATGGATTACCCGTCATAAGGCTGACATTATCATTGCCTTCTTTGGGTTCAATGAATCTTTTCAGGGAGAACCCGGCCTCGATAATTACAAAGCAGAACTTGATGCTTTTATCAAACATACTTTGCAACAAAAATACAATGGTGTTGGTGGACCTCAATTGGCCATCGTGTCACCTATTGCTTTTGAAAACCTTTCAAACAAATTCGATCTGCCTGACGGCAAAACCGAAAATAAAAACCTTGAGCTTTATGCAGATGCAATGAAGGAGATTGCAGCCAAAAATGAAGTACATTTTATTGATGCATTTTCACCCACAAACGACTGGTACGAAAACGCAACAACAGGTTTTACCATTGATGGTTCTCAGTTGACGGAAGCCGGTTATGCAAGGTTTGCACCCTTTTTAGCAGATGCCGTATTTGGAAAAAATACAATCAGGGCAGAAGCAAATCGCAAGTTGGTTCATGACGCGGTAATAGAAAAAAATTGGATGTGGCACAATGATATTAAAATCCCCAACGGAGTGCATGTTTTTGGCCGTCGTTACGATCCATTCGGGCCGGATAATTATCCTGCGGAACTTAAAAAAATCAGGGAAATGACAGCCATCAGGGATACTGCTATTTGGTTGGCTCTTAAAGGGGTTAAAATGGATTTAGTAGCTGCTGACCAAAAGACTTCTCCACTCCCTGAAGTGAAAACCAATTACAACCCAGGCGAAAAAAAAGACGGAACCCTCAGATATCTTTATGGGCAAGAGGCTTTGGATAAATTCACCATGGCTCCGGGTTATAAAATCGAACTGTTTGCATCTGAAAGTGAGTTTCCTGATTTAGCAAATCCTGTTCAGATTTCATTTGATAATAAAGGAAGGCTTTGGGTAGCCGTAATGCCAACCTATCCGCATTGGAAGCCAGGTAATCCAAAGCCCAACGATAAATTAATTATCCTGGAGGATACCAATGCGGATGGAAGAGCAGATAAGGAAACCATATTTGCAGATGGCTTGCAACTGCCACTTGGCTTTGAGCTCGCACCTGAAGGTGTATATCTTTCGCAAGGCACCAACTTCGTACTTTTAAAAGATACAAATGGCGATGATAAAGCCGATTCTAAAGAAATATTATTAAGTGGGTTTGATGATCATGATACACATCATGCGCATCATGCTTATACTACCGATGCTTCGGGTGCCATTTACATGGGGCAGGGCGTTTTTCTTTTAAACGATATTGAAACTTCTTATGGGCCTATCCGGGGAACCAATGGTGGATTTTTTCGGTACGATGTCAACCGGCGTAAACTGGATCGAATCGCACAGTTGTCCATTCCCAATCCGTGGGGCATTGCTTTTGATGAATGGGGACAGGTTTTTTATGCCGAAACATCTGGGCCAGATGTTAGTTGGATGATGCCGGGAACGATAAAACCAAGATATGGCGAGTACACCCCAAAATCAGCCAGTTTGATTGAAGAATCGCAAAGGGTACGCCCTACTTCCGGACTTGAATTTGTTTCCAGCCGGCACTTTCCAGATAGCGTTCAGGGCGATATGCTTATCAATAATACGATTGGTTTTTTAGGAACAAAACAGCATACCATCTCTGATGATGGTACCGGATACAAAAGTAGGTTTCGTCAGAACCTTGTGCAATCGGCTGATTTAAATTTTCGACCGGTAGATCTTGAATTTGCTCCAGATGGTTCACTTTACGTGGCGGATTGGCATAACGTATTGATTGGTCATATGCAGCACAATGCAAGGGATCCACTTCGGGATCATAGTCATGGAAGAATTTATCGGATTACTTATCCTTCCAGGCCATTGGTTACACCGGCAAAAGTAGCAGGTGCCAATATTCAGGAGCTGATGGATAACTTAAAACTTCCCGAGTACCGCACCCGCTACAGGAGCCGCAGGGAAATAAGGGCACACTCAGCGGCGGAAGTTTTGCCTGTTCTTAAAAAATGGACTGAACAACTCGACAAATCTTCCCCCAATTATGAACACAACCTGCTGGAAGCTTTATGGGTGAGTTGGGGACTTAACAATGTTGATAAAAACCTGCTGCGACAATTGCTGCAGGCCATTGATTACAGGGTAAGGGCCGCCGCAGTGGAAGTACTGCGTTTTACGGGGCACCAGGTAGCTAACCAGGCAGATTTATTATTAAATGCAGCTAAAGATAATAATGGCCGCGTAAGACTTGAATCGATTGCTGCAGCCTCCTGGCTGGATAAAGATGCTGGCTTGCCCATTGTGTTGGAAGCCGGCAAAAAGCCACTGGATCAATGGATATCAAATGCATACCAAACAGCTGTAGCCTACCTTAACGGTCATGCTTTACCAGGTAAAAAAGAAGAAACTTTGAAAGACAAAGCTGGTGGAATTAAAGGTGAAATAATGGCAGAAGGGAAAAAGATTTTTATGAAAGACGGGTATTGTATTACCTGCCATCAAGCCGATGGGAAAGGACTGGAAGCAGCCGGGTTCCCCCCAATCGTCGCTTCCAATTGGGTTCTTGGTGATGAAGAACGGTTAATCAAACTTGTATTGAAAGGGGTTTATGGACCCATAGAAGTGAATGGTAAAAAATATCCCGGACAGGTTCCAATGACTCCATTTGGCGGCATGCTGAATGATGAAGAGGTAGCAGCTGTACTTACTTATGTCAGAAATTCTTTCGGAAACAATGCTGATGCCGTTTCTGCTGTAAAGGTGAAACAGGTTCGGGAAAAAATTAAAAATAAAGTGGGGTATTATACGGCAGATGAATTACTCAAAAAACATCCATTGGAGAAGCAATAAATTATTAATTACAAACCGTAATTTCGAAAAAGACAATTATGAGCCAATCTGTATAAAAACAATATGGCTTTACATGCGTCACACTTTTTTATTATAGAATACAATTCAGCAAAGTGCAGTAACGTAGCAATATCAGTAAATCCTTCAATCCATATAACGAATAGTCATGATTCTTTTTTATTTATGTGCATAATTTTTATCAGCCATTTTATTTACAATGAAAAAACTTAAATTTATAAAGCTCCTTTTATTATTATTTGTATTTATACAATTTCCCGGCACCAGTTGCGATAATAAATTGACAACAGCGGCGACAGTAAAACCGTTAGTAGTCTTTGTTACCGGCGATCATGAATACAGCGGGGAAGAAACCCTGCCGTTTATTGCAGATGAATTGGAAAAAAAATACGGTTTTCGTACTAAAGTATTGAAAGCTTTTCCGGATCATAATTCCGAAGAAAATATTCCTGGCCTGGAAGTATTAAAAGAAGCGGATGTGGTAGTATTTTACCTTCGGTGGAGAAGGCTTCCTGCCGGTCAGATTAAATACATTGAGGATTATCTTAAAACTGGTAAACCTGTTATCGGTTTTCGTACCACTACCCATGCTTTTAAGTATCCGCAAGGCGATCCGTTGGAGAAATGGAATGCCTTTGGCGAAATGGCATTTAATTCGCCCCCGGGTTGGGGAGGTAAGGCCGGTCATACACACTATGGTCATGAATCTTCAACAGAGGTTACCATCATTCCAGGAGCTGCAAAGGATCCAATTCTTACTGGAGTTGCCAATGATTTTCATACAAAATCCTGGCTATACCAGGTCTTGCCCGCTTATCCATCTAAAGGCTCAAAATCTTTATTGATGGGGCATTCTGTTAATCCCAATACAGCTAATGCATTTGATAACCCGGTCGCATGGACCGGAATAAACTCTTTTGGTGGAAAGTTTTTTATGACAACGATGGGCCATCCTGAAGATTTTGATGTTGAGCCTTTTCAGCACCTTGTAATAAATGCCATACATTGGGCCGCAGGAAAACCTGTGCCAAAAAAATGGTTAGGTAAAATGACTATTAACGTGTCTTATAGAACAAATTAATCAACAGTAATTTTAATAGATGAATTATGAATAAAATTGGTTTTAATACATTGGTATGGTCGGCATCAGTATCAGATGAATTGTTTCCGATAGTTGATAAATTGAAAGAAATCGGTTATGACGGCTTTGAATGCCTGATAGGTTCTCCTGATGAAGAAGCCTATCGCCGTTTAGGTGGCCATACAAAAAATATAGGTTTGGAAACGACCAGTGTTTTTGTGTTGGGAGCATCCGAAAACCCGGTTAGTCCCTCGGCTGAAATAAGAACAAAGAGCCTGGAACGGATTAAATGGGCCATTGATCGTGCGAACGACATGCAGGCAACAATCATTGCCGGACCATTTCATTCGGCACATGGAATTTTTTCGCATCAGCCGCCCCAGGATCTGGAATATGGTTGGAGCGGGGAAGTATTACATGCAGCAGGCGAATATGCTGCGCAGGCTGGAATTACACTTGCCCTTGAAGCAGTGAATCGCTTCGAGTGTTATTTGTGTAATACGATGGCGCAGCTAAGCAAGATGGTAAATGCAGCAAATCATCCTAATGTTAGAGCGATGTATGATACCCATCATGCCAACATTGAAGAGAAAAAAAACGGGGATGCTATCAGGCTGATAGCTCCAGTGTTATCGCACGTACACATCAGTGAAAACGACAGGGGAACTCCGGGTGATGGACATGTGCATTGGGACGAAACCTTTTCAACATTGGCAGAAATAAATTATAAAGGTTGGCTTACTGTTGAAGCCTTTTCCAGGAATGACCCTGATTTTGCTAATGCCATCAATGTATGGCGGGAATATTCAAAGCCATGGGATATGGCAACAAATGGATTAGCTTTTATTAAAGAACAATGTTTATTTCATGGGCTCAGTTAATGAATATCCAGCTACTATTCAGCTTTTTGAAGGGAATGGGTTTCCCGTCAAATCCTAACCTGGAATTGTAAGAAAAAGACCATTAAATTTGAAATCTTAATTGAACGATATGCAAAAAAACAATTACCCAAAGCTACACAATGCTACCTGGCCGGGCATTGTAGGGAAAGGCCCTGATTCGGAGCCTCCTATTTCTATTGATACATTGCTTGATCTTACCGTTGCCGCAGAATCTGACGGCGTTAAATTTGACGGTATCGATCTAGGCCTTTTTGAACCGCATTTTAATATCGATGAAACAGACGATGGCATAAAAAAATTGGCGGAGAGAGTTTCATCACTTAACCTGGATATTGGTAGTCTTGTTGCACCAATTTGGGGTGGGCCCGCAATGGGTAGCAAAGAGGACCGTGCAGTATTTGTCGACATGGTTCGCAGATCCTGCCGCTTTGGCCAAAAGCTTCGTGAATTGGGTGTTCGCCCCAATGGCATTATCCGTATTGATTCTGCCAGCAAACCAGAAGCATGGGCGCTTGATATGGTGAACAATACAAAAATAATTGCCGACACATTTAGAGAAGCCTGCGATGTGGCTGCCGACTATGGCGAAAAGCTCGCCGCGGAAGGGGAAATTTGCTGGGGCGGCATGCATAGCTGGAAAACGATGATTGATACATTGGAAGCTGTAGACCGCCCCAACATTGGCTTTCAGGCCGATATGGCCCATACACTTTTATACCTGTTGGGCTATAATCGCCCCGAAGACAGGATCCTTCCCGCCAACTTTGAATGGAGCGACCGTGAGGCATTGAATGAAGGACTAATAACATTGACGAATGCGCTTCGCCCATGGACACTTGACTTTCATGTAGCACAGAATGATGGCACGGTGCATGGAACCGGTTCGCATGATAAAACAGGGCGTCATTGTCTCGCAACCGACCCAAATGGAAAATTAGACATTGCGCATGATGCCGGTTACTGGCTGCGGGATGAAAATGGCAACCTTACCAAAGCATTTAAACATATTTGCTGGGATGGATGCATGTTTCCAAATGAAGTAATGACACAGCGAAAAACATGGAACGATATACTAGCTGCCATGGTAAAAGTGCGTGATGTGCATGGCTGGTATGAAGCGGAATAAACCAGATTAAATTTTGCGTGAGGGATAGAAGCGGAAAGCCCGCAGCCACGAGGAATGAGTGGCGAGGACTTGCATCCGCCTTAAGCGGACCGACCCCGTTCTGGGGGCACGCCCAAATAATTTGAATCAGTTATATTTTTCGCGGCAGAAAATGTTCAATGTATTTTTTGTACCTGGCTGCATTACTACTATTAGATTTGATTGCAGCTTGCCCCGCTTAAAGCGGTGGTCGCACTCTTGGACTGAGGTTTCATTATTCAACACATTTCTATCTATCAACCTTTTTATTGCAAAAACCTATGCCGCAGACAGTAATGAATTATCGCATATTTATTTTAAAAGAATACTAAACACATTTTAAAAATGGCAAATAAGAAAGAATTACGAATAGGTTTAATAGGGTGTGGATTTATGGGCAGAACACATTCTAACGGCTATAAAAGAGTAGGCGATTTTTTTCCTGAACTGGCCTATGCACCGGTATTGAAAGCAGCTTGCAGCCGCAGTGAAAACAAGGTGCGTTCCTTTGCAGATCAATGGGGCTTTGAAACCATTGAAACAGATTGGAAGGCAATGATTGCACGGGCAGATATTGATGCAATAGATATTTGCACACCCAATGATACGCATGCAGAAATTGCTATTGCCGCCGCCGCTGCCGGAAAAATGATCTTGTGCGAAAAACCACTTGCCCGTAATAATGCAGAAGCGCAGTTGATGGTAGATGCTGTTGAAAAGGCGGGTGTAAAAAATACGGTTTGGTATAACTACCGGCGCTTACCTGCGGTAACACTTGCCAAACAGATTATTGATTCGGGCAAGCTGGGGAAAATATATCACTATCGTGCAAATTTTCTACAGGATTGGACCATTAATGCTGATCTTCCACAGGGAGGCGAAGGGCTATGGCGTATGGACGCAGATGTAGCAGGGTCGGGCGTTACAGGAGATTTATTGGCACATTGCATTGATACCGCCATGTGGCTGAACGGTGCCATTGCAGATGTATCTGCCATGACAGAAACTTTCGTTAAAGAACGTGTTCACCAGCTTACGGGAAAATTGCAAAAGGTGAGTATTGATGATGCCTGTATTTTTCATTGTCATTTTGAAAATGGCTCATTGGGTTTATTTGAATCAACCCGTTATGCAAGAGGGCATAAAGCCTTGTACACATTTGAAATAAACGGCGCCAATGCCTCTATTCGCTGGGACCTTCATGACCTTAACCGGCTGGATTTTTTTGACAATGCAGATGATTCAAAACTACGTGGCTGGCGTTCCATTCATGTTACCGATGGTGATCAGCCTTATATGAATAAATGGTGGGTGCCAGGTTTGGGCATTGGTTATGAGCATTCTTTTGTTCACCAGGTAGCGGATTTCTTAAAGAGCCTGGAAACAGGGGAACCCTGTGCACCAACTTTTAAAGATGCATTGGAAACACAGAAAGTGTGCGAAGCGGTTATTGATTCCGCAAATTCAAAAAGCTGGAAAGAGACAGGTGTGAAGTGGACTGAAAAATAAACCTGCATAAAATTTATTTTTTGATGACAGCAGTTCGTTTTGTAAAGTAAACGACGTAAAACGCAATGATACCAGCGTCGGCGTTGAGGCTGGGCTGTGGTTGGAGTCCTCACCATCCACCTGGTGCTGCCATCCGATAGCTATCGGATTTGAAATGCACCCAATTAAAAGCATTGGCATTAAAAACTTTTTCAATCAGGGCAGTACTGGATAGCAATATTATTGTTCATTGATATTTTAATAACATCTTTCAAAAAGATACTATCTTAATAAATCGGTAGGAAAAAACATATTGGTATAATCTGTTGCATCCGTTTCTTTCAGTTATGAACTTTTACAAGGTATAAACAACGTTCTTACGCTGCTACAACAATAGCGGAAAGTTTATACCCAGTTAAAGAAATGTTCCTGAAACAAATTCATTGATTGTGCAACTTAAGAAATAGAAAATCACCTATGCGTTTAATTCAGCTATTTTATATGAAACTATTTTATTTCTTTTTTGTTTTTGTGTTTATTGTTTTTGCGGCATTACAATATAACGACCCTGATCCTTATTTATGGATACCCCTCTATCTGTACGCCGCTTTATTATGCTGGCTCGCTGCTAAAGGTAAATTTTATCCTAAAGCCTATTGGCTGGCATTTGCGGTATATGGGCCTTATGCAGTGTATAAGATATTTGATAAAAACGGCCTTGGCGACTGGATCACAAAACATCATTCGCAAAACATAGCGGAAACAATGAAAGCAGCAACACCGTGGATAGAAGAATCAAGGGAGTTTTTTGGATTGGTTATTATAATTATTGTGTTAGCGATCAATTATTTCTATTCATCAAAATATCAAAAAGCTATTAAAAAAAATTAACGGGCCATTTTATTGCAAATACACAAAAATCATTTTTTACCACTATTTACTTATTTCATGTACAACAAATTTTATTATTTACTGTCAAAAATACCTACCTGCTTTTCTGCCAACAGTCAGCAGCTTGCGACCATTTCGGGAAAAATTACCGATACCAAATCCAATGCATTAAGCTATTCGGCTGTTACAATATTAAATACCAACCGCGCCATATTAAGTGGCGTCGGAATATTATTGAAAATGATTATACCATGGCCATTTCTGCTATTGGATACGCTGTAATTTTACAAGGTGCCCGATAGCTATTGATGACACCAGGGCTGTTGCCATGGAATTAAAATAACGGCGAATTAATCGTTGAATAAATTTAATAATGTAAAAAAATAAATGAGCTACTATGTTTAACAATGTATGCACCAGGAGAACCGAAAATTTTTACTGGTTATTGATCTGTATTATTTGTCTGCAAACCGGGCTTAGCGGTCATGTGTTTGCCCAAAGTCCGGATAAAATAAAAATTGAACAGGAACTGCTTGCCAAGGCCCGGTCAAATATTGAGCAGTATCGAAAGGGGGTTGCAGTAATCATCATTACAGACTCGCTGGGAAAACCAGCCAGGAATGTAAAAGTGGAGATCAACCAGCAAACACAGGATTTTTTGTTTGGCAATTTAAGTGAGGAAATATTTAGTCCCAGGCTATCCACAGCAGAGGTTGCAAAGTTTCGGGATCGCTTTACCGCCTTGTTCAACTTTACTGAGCTAACCGTAAAATGGTCACCCTATGAGCCAGAACAGGGGCAGCCGCAATGGCAAAAATTTCAGCAAAAGCTGGACTGGTGTAAGCAAAACGGCGTTACACCCAAAGGGCATACCATTGGCTGGACCAATATGGCTGGTACGCCAAAATGGTTATTGAAATTGCCACACAAGCAGGCAACAGAATTGTATAAAGCAAGGATTTGGAACCTTGTAGGTGGGTTTAAAAACCAGGTGACAATGTGGGATGTAGTGAACGAACCTGTTACAACCATCCCCTGGGAAATGGCTTTGGAAGACTCGGCCTTTGGCGCCAGCCTGATAGATGAGGGCACCCGTTACAATACAACAGCAGTTAGGCCCGAACAGGTTGTTTCCTGGGTAGAGAAATCATTTAAGTGGGCGGCTGAGGCAGATGCATCCGGTGAGTTCATGATCAACGAATTTAATATTGTATCAAAGCCTGCAGTCAGGGAAAAATATTACCAGCTTATTAAAGAATTGCTTCAGCGTGGAGCACCGGTGAAAGGCATCGGTATACAAGCCCACGAACCCCGTGAGATGTGGTTTTCGCCAGTGGAAATCGTTGCTTCATTTGAAAGGTACAAAGACTTTGGCCTGCCCCTCCACATCACCGAATTTATTCCGCAGTCTTCTGGCAAAAACATCACTGGTGGATGGCGGGAAGGGGTTTGGACAGAAGAAGCGCAGGCTGAATTTGCAGAACAGTTTTATACATTGGCATTTGGTTATCCTTTGATGAAGTCGATTCACTGGTGGGGCTTGTCCGACAAAATGATCTGGCTGAAGGGTGGTGGTTTACTTGACCGCGATTTGAATCCCAAACCAGTTTATAACCGGTTATTGAAACTGATAAAGCAAGACTGGATGACCAAAAATGTTTCAGCAACCACTAATAAAAAAGGGGAGATTTACCTCAGGGGTTTTTATGGCAATTACCTGCTTACCATTATCCGTGCCGATGGTAGCAGGTTTACGCATAGCTTTCACCTGGCTGAAAAACATTCGAACCAATTTGATATCAAACTCTAAGACAATAAATCGCACCAACTAATTATTGCTATGTCTATTCATGCCATCGTTTGCAGTAAAAGGGTGCAATTCAAATCCGATAGCTGTAGGTTTTGACTATATTTGAATTCTGGACGAGTGCGAAGTAAATTGGATTGAGTTTGTTCCTGCCAATAAGATGCATATTAATTTTCCAGTTTAACTGATTTTAGACTAACATATCTCTTTAATTTCTTCTATTATTATCTTGAGCGTGAAACATGGAATTCATAAAAATCGTTTATGCTTAATATAGTGAAGATAAATGATTGTTTATGAATGATGATCTATAACTTTGCCTCTTTAAAAACCATGTTTAAATAATCAACAGGCGAGCGAGCTCCACCGATCAACGGGAATGCAACACCAGGTAAACATAGTGACGGGCCAAAGCAAAATATTATACATTCCTAATTAGTTAATCTACCTAAATGGCATCAGGCAGCAATTTGTCAATCAGAAATTCCCTTAAAAAATTTTACAAGATTCTTCGTCTGGATAAAAAGGATATTTCTGCTATTTATGCCTTTGCCTTATTAGCCGGTGTCGTACAGCTATCACTTCCGCTAGGTATTCAAACCATTATTAGTTTTGTAATGGCAGGCTCTATTTCTACTTCAATAATTGTATTGATTTTATTGGTAGTTTTTGGTACTTTTTTAAATGGATTATTGCAGGTAAGGCAGTTAGAGATTATTGAGAAATTAAAGCAAAAAATATTTCTCCGGTATGGGTTAGAGTTTAGCGACAGGCTACCTAAACTCAATAATGAAAAATTAGATAACTACTATTTACCTGAATTGGTCAATCGTTTTTTTGACACCATTTCTTTGCAAAAGGGATTGGATAAGTTGCTGCTCGATTTGCCTGCCGCCACTATACAAATTTTATTGGGGTTACTGTTGCTATCGTTTTACCATCCCGTTTTCATTGGGTTTGGTATTATATTGTTATTTATCCTTATCCTTATTTTATATTTAACATCTCCCCGGGGGTTGGCACTGGCTATGCAATCGAGTGATTATAAATACGAGGTAGTGGCATGGTTACAGGAAACTGCCCGGGTGGTAAAGTCGTTTCAATTTTCAAAAAGTAACCTTCACATTATAAAAACCGATACGCTTATTGGCAGTCACCTGGAAGCCCGAACGAGCTACTTTAAAATATTACTGATACAGTTTTGGAGCCTTATTAGTTTCAAAATAATGATAACGGCCGCCATGCTTATTGTGGGCACGGTGTTGCTGGTTAATCAACAGATAAATGTTGGGCAGTTTATAGCTTCAGACATTGTAATCATTACGATCATTGCTTCAGTAGAAAAGCTGATTGTAAGCCTTGATAAAGTTTATGATGCAATGGTGTCAATTGAAAAATTGGGAAAAATTACCGAAGCGGAAACAGAAATAGGCGGAACGCTGGTATTAGAGCCTATGCAACAGGGCTTATCTATACAATTTAAGAACACCGGTTTTACTTACCCTGATGGAAATAAAATATTGGAAGATGTTAACTTCAATATTGCTGCCGGGCAACTGGTGCATATAGCCGGGGCCTCTGGTTCAGGTAAATCCACCCTGTTAAGACTGTTAACAGGTGCGTACAAAAATTATGTGGGCACTATCCTGGTGAATGGGCAGTCAATTGATAATTATACTTTAGAAAGCCTTCGGGAAAGTACTGCGGTACTGTTTAATAGCCAGGATATTTTCCAAGGCACTTTATGGGAAAATCTTACCATGGGCAATGCTGATGCCACTTTAAATGAAGTAAGTGATTTTGTAGACAAGTTTGGCCTGGCTTCTTTTGTGCAGTCGGATAAAAATGGCTTTGATATGTTACTGGATCCTGTAGGGAAAAGGTTACCCAAGCAAACAAAGCAAAAAATACTATTGATAAGGGCCTTGTTAGGCAACCACCGGCTGTTACTCCTGGAGGAGCCTTTTGAATACCTTGATGAGGCAAAGGCCAATACTTTGATGAAATGGCTAAAAAATATTCAAAACACCACGATCCTCATCGCTTCGGATGATGAGTCATTGTCTAAAGAGTGTAATGCTGTGGTGAGATTATAAAATTGAATTACCTTCTCTATAAATTCGGACATGAAAAGTTTTATAACAGCAGATATTGAAAGTGAATCGCAACAAAGCCCTTTAGGTTCTTTTAAAAAAGTATACAAAATTAAAAAAAAGAACAATATTAAAAAATGGCTTTGGGGCATTTTTATAGTATCGGTATTGGCCATGTTTTTACCCTGGACGCAGAACATCCGTGCAAGGGGCCTTATCACTACATTGAGGCAGGAACAACGGCCACAGGAAATAAACACCATCATAGGAGGCAGGGTAACGAAATGGTATATAAAAGAAGGAGACTTTGTAAAAGAAGGGGATACTATTTTGCTGTTGGGAGAAGTAAAGGTTGATTATTTTGACCCACAATTATTAAGCAGAACACAACAGCAAATTGATGCCAAACAGCAAAGCATAGAGGGCTATGTAAGTAAGGCTGGTACGGCCGAAACACAAACTACGGCCCTTCTGCAGGGGCAGGTTTTAAAGCTCCAATCCCTGGATAATAAATTGCAACAGCAGCAATTAAAAGTTACCAGTGATAGTGTTGATTTAATAGCAGTGATAAATGAACTGAATGTTTACCAACGGCAAATTGATGCAGCAAAAGTAATGCTGGACAGCGGGGCTATTTCCCTGGTTGATTTTGAAAAACGTCGGGTAAATTATCAAAATGCAACCGCTAAAAAAGTAGGGGCACAAAATAAATTTTCACAAAGTAAGCAGGAACTTATTATTCTGAGGATTGAAAAAAATAGTATCGTGCAGGAATACACAGATAAAATTTCAAAGGTTGCAGGGGATAAATTTTCATCTCTTTCAAGTGCAGCTTCAACTGAGGCGGAAGTAGCAAAACTGGAAAATGTATATGCCAGTTATGATGCCCGTAATAAATTGTATTATATAAAAGCACCACAAAACGGGCAGGTGATAAAAGCCAAAAAGGCAGGAATAGGCGAGATTTTAAAAGAAGGCGAAATGATTGTTGAAATTGTGCCCTCTCAAATTCAATACGCAGTGGAAATGTTTGTTGATCCTATGGATTTGCCGTTGATAAATATCGGACAAAAAGTGAGGTTTGTTTTTGATGGTTTTCCCGCAATCATATTCAGCGGTTGGCCTCAGAATAGCTATGGTACATTTGGAGGTAAAGTATCGGCAGTAGAAACATCCGTAAGCAGCAACGGCAAATTCCGGGTGCTGGTAGCAGAAGACCCGCAAGATAAAAAGTGGCCGGTGCAGTTAAGAATGGGAGGGGGTGCCAGCGGTATTGCATTGTTAAAAGATGTTCCTATTTACTATGAGTTGTGGCGAAACATCAATGGCTTTCCTCCTGACTATTATAAACCTGCAACGGTTACGGACCAAACAAATAAAGCCTATTAATGTTCCATTGGGTATGAAAAGAATTTTTATAATAGTTACAGGTATTTTATGTACAGTTCTACAATGCGTTGCCCAGGATAGACCACAGCAAATATTTACGTTAGATGATTTTATACAGCAGGTAAAGCAATACCATCCACTTGCCAGACAGGCCGATATACAGGTAGATAAGGCGCTTGCCGAACTGATGTCTGCAAGAGGGGCTTTTGACCCCGCAATAGGAGTGGATGCCAGTCGTAAAACATTTGACGGTAAAAATTATTATTACTATGCTAATCCGCAACTGAGTGTTCCATTGCCCATCGGAAATATTAAAACCGGAATAGAAAACAATGGCGGTGATTTTATTACAACAGATATTACAAAAGGTAGATCGAGCTATTTAGGTGTAGAAATGCCATTGGCCAAAGGTTTGTTGTTAGATAGGAGAAGGGCCGTATTGCAGCAGGCCAAAATTTTCCGCAACCAGAGTGAGCAGGAACGGTTGATGATGTTTAATAACTTATTATTTGATTCCTACATTGCTTACTGGCAATGGGCTGCAGGGTATCAACAATACATTGCCTATTCAAAATTTGCAGAAGTAGCAGGGAACAGGATGCGGTTGGTTCGTATTGCGTTTGTAAATGGCGACCGTGCATTGGCTGATACGCTGGAGGCCTTCACGCAAGTACAGAACTTTCAGTTGTTGCAGGCAGAAGCACTGTTAAAATTGAACAATGCAACATTTGAACTGGCCAATTATTTATGGCTCGAAAATTACAGGCCTTACCAGTTACCTGAAACTTATACACCCGAAAGCCTGCAGTTTATACAGAGCAGCAATTTCACTAATGTAGATGATTTGTTGGTACAATCCGCCAACCAAAACCCTGTTTTACAAATCTATAATTTTAAACTTAGCAGCCTGGAAGTGGAGCGAAGGTTGAAACTTCAAAGTCTTCTGCCGTATTTTTCTGTGAAGGCAAATTTGCTTAACAAAGATTATTATGCATTAAACCAATTAAGTAAAAATTTGGTACAAAATAATTATAAATGGGGTATTGATTTTAGTATACCATTGTTTCTGCGGGAAGCCCGTGGTGACTATAAACAAGCGCAATTAAAAATTAAAGAAACCAATTTTGAATTGATTAATAAACGGCAAGAAACAGAAAATAAAATACGAAGCTACTTTAATGAATTTTATGCTTTGAATGCGCAACTGCAAACATTAAAAAATATGTTTGACAACTACCAGTCTTTATTACGAATAGAAGAATTGAAATTTGCACAGGGAGAAAGTTCTCTTTTTCTCGTGAACACCCGTGAAACCAAAGTGATTGAAGTATTACAAAAGCAGATAGAACTGAGCTTAAAAAGTTACAAAGCCAGGTATGCTATGGAATGGGCAGCAGGCTTAATCAGGTAATTGTTTCCTTTTAAGAAAATTGTAATGGTTTTTTTGGATACATATTTTCTTCATACATTATTAAAAAAGGGGATCAGCAAATGAAATCAGTGTATGTTTATAGTGATACAGTCTGTCATTGAACAAAATATTGAAAAGGTATTTGCTATGTTTGTGTTGCTATGCTTCCCAGTCAAACCTTTCTACAAAAAGAAATAGTTGCATCATGGCATACACCGGTAGAAGTAGTTCCCGATTAAGCCATACTGGAATGGGAAGAGGAGGCGCAATACAGAAAGGAAGCCCGATTTGAACATAATACCAACCATCAATTATTACGAAGAACGGGATAGGGTAGGTTGATATCGTTATTTTCTTTTCAGGTTTGTCAATGGATGAGTAATATTAAGTTTTATCAAAATAAATCCCCTGTGCGATTCGCACTTTTTAACTTATAAGTTTTAATAATTTGCCCGTTTTTAGTATCCAGCATAGGCCTCTTCGCCAGAGGCTACTCTCATTATTTATTCTCTTTAAGTTCAGGAATTTTACCCGGCAATTTTTTTAATTGTATCATGGCTTCCGCAAACCGTTTGCCGTATATTTCAGCAGAGGCCGAATTAAAATGTATACCATCTCCACCATCGGTTAAATTGGTTGAACGCACAAGCATTGTATTGGGAATTTCTGAGGCAACTCTTTTTAAAACAGCTTCGTTAAAATTTTGATAGGCTTGTTTGTATTCACCCAATTCACCAACAACAAAAGGTAACTGCGGATTATTGGTAGCCGTTCTTATGTTATTCACCAGTGATTTTAATTTCGCCAGGTAAACTTCCGCTGTCATTGCGCTTGCATCCGATTCTCCCTGTAACCATACCACACCTTCAATGGTACCAAATTGCATGGCCGCTCTCATTCTTTCAATAGCATCATCATAGGGATGTGTTTTAGTTGATGAATCAAAGACACCTGGTTGCCACATATTGATGGAAGTACCGCCAACAGCGGTTGGCACCAGGCCTGTCTTTGTTGAAGGAAAGAAATCAGCCAAACAAAAACCAAATGCTAATCCGGGCCCAACTCCTGCAACCGATTTATCAAAATGTAATGGGTGCTTTGCAACAATCCATTGCTTTTCTTTGGTAAACATCCACACATTTTCGTTTCTTTTATCAAGGTAGGGATCAGCCAGTTTGCCACGCCCTGCCATATTCGATTGGCCCATTAAAACATAAATCGAAAATTCATGAATAGTTTGCCCCGTTGCTATAGCCTGGGCATTCCCATCACCTATTGTATGTATATAAGCAAATAAAATAATTATAATTAATCTTTCCTTTGTCATGGTGGATGGTTTATCTATTTGTTGAATTAATTTTTAAGTAACCTCAATAAAGAAATGTTGAATGTGGAATGTAAATCTACAGTTTTACAATGAGTGCTGAATCAATCCCGGCAATGCTCCTGGTAAAGACGCAGCTATTTACAAAACTTCAAAAAAAAATTTGGAAATATTGAAATTAAATCTAACTTCAATTATTATAAAATATGTATTCAATATTATTGAATAAAATAATCAACTAAAACGTTTGCTATCATGAAAAAATTATCAAAAACGCTGCGGTTTTATTTCCCTCTTTTATTTCTGTTCGCCTCCCTTCATTCACTGGCTCAAAAAACGATTACCGGTAAAATAACGGATGAAACAGGTAAGCCTGTTAAAGGGGTGACGGTTACAGAAAAAGGGAAGACCAATGTAACGATGAGCAATGAGGAAGGTGGTTTCAGTATTACGGTAAGCACACCCAGGCCTTCCCTTGTATTTACAAGTATTGGTTACCTGGCTTTAACTTACGATCTCAACAATGAAACCAACATTGCCATCAAATTACTGAACGAACAGAAGGTGTTAGGTGATGTGGTGGTGGTAGGGTATGGTACCCAACGCAGAAAGGATTTAACCGGAGCCATCGCTTCAGTAAGCAGTAAGGAAATTGAAAAAATTCCCACTAATAGTGTGGACAAGGCATTGCAGGGCCAGGTGGCAGGCTTACAGATTTCCTCCACCTCGGGAGCTCCCGGCGGAAACACTACTATTCTGTTGCGTGGTATCAGTTCAATAACCGGCGGGGTAGAGCCATTATTTGTAATTGATGGCTATCCGGTAACTAGTGTTGGATACAGCAACCCTTTATCCACTATTAACCCCAATGATATTGAATCAGTGGATGTATTGAAGGATGCTTCCGCAACTGCTATTTATGGTTCAAGGGGATCTAACGGTGTAATCATTATAA
>Ga0335397_10002844_pt1 | contig 23479 bp, 16 predicted proteins | sample MAT04_FD_205740 | JGI IMG/M metagenome (GOLD analysis project Ga0335397, IMG submission 205740) | Freshwater microbial communities from Lake Fryxell liftoff mats and glacier meltwater in Antarctica - MAT-04 (spades assembly) (version 2) ... | reverse complement strand
AGAAGGTTCTGCAGGACATCCTGCGTGTGGGCACATCAGCAGGTGGTGCGCGGGCCAAGGCGGTGATTGCGTGGAACCGCGAAACGAACGAGGTGTGTTCCGGGCAGATCGCTGCGGGCAAAGGGTTCGATTACTGGCTGCTCAAATTCGATGGCGTGGCGGGCAACAAGGACAAAGAACTGGAAGATCCGCAAGGCTACGGAACTATCGAGTATGCGTATTACTTGATGGCCCGCGCGGCGGGGATCTCAATGACGGAGTGCCGCTTACTTGAAGAAAACGGGCGGAGACATTTCATGACTCGGCGCTTTGACCGGTTGGCTCAGGGTGAGAAGTTGCACATGCAGTCGCTCGGCGCGCTAGCGCATTACGACTTCAATCACGCAGGAGCCTACGCCTACGAGCAGGCGCTGCTGATGATTCGTCAACTCAAGCTGCCGATGGCGGCGGTGGAGGAACAGTTCCGGAGGATGGTCTTCAACATCATCGCGAGAAATCAGGACGATCATGTGAAGAATATTGCCTTCCATATGAACAAACGGGGCGAGTGGTCACTTGCGCCAGCATTCGATGTGACTTACAGCTACAATCCATCTGGTTCGTGGACCGCCACGCACCAGATGACGCTGAATGGGAAACGAGACGGCTTCACGATGGCGAATTTTGCGGAATGTGCAAAGGCCGGAGTGATGAAGCGGGGCCGCGCTTCAGCAATTATCGAAGAAGTGCAGGCAGCGGTCAGACGCTGGCCGGAATTCGCAACGGAGGCAAAGCTCTCCGACGAATGGCGAGACAAGATTCAGAACACCCTTCGGCTGACTTTTCCAAAAGGTTGACGGTTTCTGTTCAGTACAGGAAAGTAGCGTCATGAAAACCATTAAATGCGCAACGATTATTCTGGTGACAGGCATTCTGGTTGCGATCGGTCCGAAGATCATCGCGGATCCGCCGCAGGCTGGTGAATTTACCCAGGACGAGCGTGACTTCTGGGCCTTTCGGCCCCTGTCGCAGTCCGTCCTGTCGTCAGGTGATTCTTCTGACACGGCCATGTCGCCGATTGACAGTATTGTCCTCAGTCGCATGCAGGAAAAGGGGCTGACGTTTGCTCCCGAGGCGGATCGCCGTACTTTGTGCCGGCGCGTGTATCTCGATTTAATCGGATTGCCTCCTTCAGTGGATGAAGTCGAAGCGTTCGAGAATGATGCCCGACCGGATGCTTATCCTCGACTGGTCGAAACGCTCTTGAGTTCACCGCAGTATGGCGAGCGTTGGGGACGGCAATGGCTGGACGTTGTCGGATACGCGGACAGCAACGGCTACATCCGCCACGATTCGCCTCGGCCACTGGCATGGCGATATCGGGACTATGTGATCGAGAGCCTCAACAGCGACATGCCATATGACCAGTTCTGGATTGAGCAACTGGCTGGTGACGAACTTGTTGACTATCCCTCGTCGCAACTTTCTGCCGAAGACGTCAGACGTTTGACGGCAACACATTTTTTGCGCAACGCTCCTGACGGTACGGACAATACGGAAGGCAACGAGATCACGCGGACCATTGAACGCTACGCCGTGCTGGAAGCGCAGCTCCAGATTACGATGTCAGCCATGTTCGGCATGACGATCGACTGCGCTCGGTGTCACAATCACAAGTTTGATCCGATCCTTCAGCGCGACTACTACGCGCTGCAGTCGATTTTTTATCCTGCGTTCAATGTCCGCGACTGGTTGCAGCCGAAGGATCGCTGGATCTATACTGCCGGAGACAAGGAAGTCGCTGCGTGGCGCGACAGCCGCAAGAAGACCGATGAAGAAATCGCATTGGCGAAAGCCGAATTCGAATCGTGGCTGCTGGAGAACTCTCCGCCAGATGCCGCTGCCGTCGCAACGGATGAACGCGTCGTCGCTCGACGAGCACAATTAGAACGAAATCTTGCGGAAGTCGAGGCTCGATGTCCGGCCGAGCCGGATAAGCTGGCCTGGGTCACAGATCTGTCGGCGAAGCTGCCCGAGGTCCACCTGCTGAAACGCGGCGACTATTTTGATCCGGGATCAGTGGTTGAGCCCGGGCCATTGTCGGTTCTGGTCGAACCGGGCAACGAGATGTTGGTTGCGCCGACATCGGCTGACGCGCGGACGACCGGGCGGCGATTGGCGTTCGCAAAGTGGGCCACGCGGCCGGATTCGCGAGCTGCGGCATTGCTGGCCCGAGTTCACGTCGATCGAATCTGGCGTGGGCACTTTGGAACCGGGCTTGTCCCGACGCCGGAAAATTTCGGCGTCAGCGGCGAATCGCCGACGCATCCGGAGTTGCTCGAATACCTGGCAACAACGATTGTCAACAACGGATGGCGGCAGAAAGAACTGCATCGCCAGATCGTGTTGTCGCGGACGTTTCAACAGACCTCTGCTGCGGAAAACAATGTTGTCGCCAGCGATCCTGAGAATCTCTTGTACAGCCGCTTTCCCGCACATCGGCTTGATGCGGAACAGATTCGCGATGCGAACCTGTCCGTTGCCGGACTTCTTGATTTGAAATCGGGAGGTCCGCCGGTTGAGTTTGTTGATCGAGGCAATCGCCAGATCGTTTTGCCCACCGAACCTGATGACGGTCCGCATGCGAGCGATCGGAGAAGTATTTATATTCGCTATCGACGAAGTCAGCCGCTGACGTTTCTGCAGGTCTTCGATGAGGCTGCCCCGGATCCAAATTGTCTGGCACGTGGACGGTCAACCGTCGTTGCGCAATCGCTGATGCTGCTGAATGGTCCGCTTTCTGTGCGCGCTGCTCGGCAATTGGCCGAACGAATTATGCTGGAGGCCGGGGAAACGCCACAACAAAAGATTGTCCGTACGTTCGAAGTCGTGTTATCGCGGAAGCCAACTCCGTCGGAATCTGAACAATGCCTGCGGTTTCTGCAGTTACAGGAGCGACAATTGAAGGAAGTCAGCGATGAACGGGTACCACTGTTGGCACTGGCGGAGTTTTGCAAGATTCTTTTGGCGAGCAATGAATTTCTCGAATTGCAATAAGACGAAAGAGGCACTCCCGTGAATAACCATCAACTGTTGAGACGGACGCTGATCCGCACGGCGGCGCAGGGTGCTGGCTGGTTGACGCTGGCCAATGCGATCTGCAACTTAGAGAGTGCTGCAGCAGCGGATGCAGACCGTACTTCGAGTGCACGAATGCCGCACTTCACACCGCGTGCGACTCGAATGGTCCTGCTGTTTCAGCATGGTGGGCCGAGCCAGATCGATTTGTTCGATCCGAAGCCGGAATTGCGCAATTACGCAGGGAAACCGATGCCCGGCGGAGTCGAGGCTTTTTTTGACAAGCAGGACAGCAGTCTGTGTACACCGAGTCCTTTCCGCTTTTCCCGTCATGGCCAGTCGGGGATGGCTTTCAGCGAGTTGCTTCCGCATCTCGCGGGCTGCGCTGATGATGTCTGCATGATTCGCTCGCTGCATACAGTTGTGAACGATCACGAAGGAGCATTGCGGCACTTTCAGACGGGCAAGCCGCGCATCGGTCGGCCCACGATTGGCTCATGGCTGGCGTATGCCCTTGGCGCACACAATGCGAATCTTCCGCCGTATGTCGTTCTTTCTGATCCCACTCACGACCAGGTAGACGGAATTCGCAATTGGTCGTCGGGATTTCTGCCGCCAGTGTACCAGGGCACACCTCTGCGGAGTGATGGAGAAGCACTGTTCAATCTGGAATTGCCAGCGGGGGTGACATCGCAGATGCAGCGCGAGAACCTGGCATTGCTGTCGGCACTGAACCGCGAACACCAGACACGATTTTCCGGCCTCAGCGATTTGGACGCTCGGATCGCCAGCAACACACTGGCGGGGAGTATTCGTGACGAAGTGATTGCTGCGATGGATATCTCGCAGGAGACAGTGGCCGCGCAGCAGTTGTATGGTATGGAAAACGAAGCGACAGGCACCTACAGCCGACGGTGTCTGATGGCCCGCCGATTACTCGAGCGAGGCGTGCGTTTCGTCGCGGTCTTTAACGACGAGATTATGGGCGATCCGTGGGATACTCACAGCGATCACAATGCTCGTATTCAAAAAGTGAGCCGTAACGTTGATCAGCCCTCCGCAGCGTTGATTAAAGATTTGAAGCAGCGCGGGCTGCTTGAAGATACGATTGTGTTATGGATCGGAGAATTTGGACGATTGCCGGTGGCACAGGGCAAGGATGGTCGTGATCACAATCGCCATGCGTTTACGGCCCTGGTGTCAGGCGGCGGCTTTCGGCCCGGAACGGTTTACGGAGCGACCGACAATTTCGGCTACCGAGTTACTGAAAACGCTTTATCGGTGGGCGAACTGCACGCCACACTGTTGCGGCAGTTCGGGCTTGAACACGACAGACTGACGTATCCTCATGAGGGTCGCGACGAAAGCCTGACGGATGCGGACATTACTGGCGTTGAACCGCGATTGGAGTTACTGGTGTGAGGATCTTTCGTTGCGACAGGAATAATCCACAATGTTGTTTCAGAGAGTACGATTGGAAGTTGGCTGCATGGTCTTGATCGCGCCAGCCGAGTATCCATGATGGGTATTGGTTTGGCGAGTGGCAGAGCAAAACTACCTTAGAATGGACAATCTTGTCCGTTGTGACTCCGAGTGAGACCTTTGTATGAAAATCTTCCGAACCCTGAATACAATTGTTCTCATCGCGTCTATGGCCAATGCGTGCTACGCGCAGGGACTTTTTGGCCAGCGGGATCTTGGGAGTTCGTTAAGCAGACGGACTCAACCTGGCGGCGCGACTGCTGTGGGAACCGCAAGCGGGGCAAGTCGATTTCTCAGGGACGCAAGAGCCGCCGGAGATTTTGTGGGGAGCACGGCGGCTGCCAATGCCGCAGCAGGATTCGTGGGACGACAGTCTGCGGCGACGACTGCAACGTCTGCGGTTACGGGACTCAGAGAAGAAGCGAGGCCACCGATCAATCGGCTGCGTACTGTTCGGCAAGGCGGAATCTATGCGGAGCGACTCAGACTGTCGCCAGAAATACAATCGGAAACCAGGGCCGAGCAGAGACCACGGGAGTTTTCAAAAGGCCTGGTGGCTTTCATTCAGTCTCGCTCGATGACGATCGAGGTGTCTCCGGAAGGCCATTCAGTGACCTTGCGCGGAGCGGTTCTTTCCGAGCATGACCGTCAAACGACCGAGTTGCTCGTGATGTTCGAACCCGGGATTCAAAAGGTGGAAAACGAATTGATTGTTGATCCGACTCTTCCGCCGATTCGACGCCGTCAACGTGATCCGGATGCGAACTAGATGAATCCTTGCCGTGCTTGACAGCATCGACGTTCCGGGGTCTGTTCACTGACATCGGAGTCAGCAGGTCATTCGCGTCCAGCACCGTAGATTCTGTTGATGCCTGATCGATCTGACTGCCTTGCATATTGCGTTCGTAAAAGCCGCGCGTGATGTCGATCTCCGATGTCTTGAGACCCGGATGTGTGCCTCTTGAATAAGAATGACGATTGGCCGACTGGAAATCATCCACTTCGGCTTGGTACCCGACTTGCCGGATGCCTCCGGAATTCTTTGAGGCAGACTTTGCAGCGCTGAGTTCATTCGGAAACGGTGACGAATCGCCTGGCCCCTGAAGTACAACATGAGCAGGTGTGCCCGTTAACTCAGTGCCGTCGTTGCTGAGGAAGCGACTGATCAATGTCACGTGCTGAAGTGGTCCTCCCGCAGCATCCCAGGGAACCCAGAAGCTGTATGAATGACCAAGTGACGACGCGCTGTAGTGCGCCTGCAATGATTCCACTGGAAAAACGTACTTGCGATCCGGTGCTCGCTCCATGGAACCCTTACTGTCATCCCACGCATAGACGATCATCGATCCTTCGACACGGATCGATTTCTGCTTGTCCTGTCCATAAAACATCAGCCGCCCTCCGAATCCTCGGGTGGCCGCCATTCCGGATTGATGCAGCACGGTATCTGACCAGACCGGAACAACCTGGCGAGGTGTTTCGTATTCGGGCTTTTTCTTTGCGAACGGGAACTGGCTTGTTGAAAGCAATGTGCAACCTGCCGGCAGTGTGGCGAGGAAAAGCGCCAGGCACGGAAGGAGCGAGCGGTAACTGAAGAAAGTGTATCGCATGGAAATGTGCGTCAGCGTAAGGACCAAAACGATTTTGGCTTTGATTTTGATTGAATCTTTGCGTCGATATGTGGATCAATATCCGAATCCGCGTCGCTGGCAGACGTGTCTATGACCTTCTTCGGATTCTTAGCCGATGTTGCAGTCTTTTTCTCCGCGGGCTTCGAATCAGTCTGATTCGGTGCCCTGAATGACATCTGCTGAATTCCCTGGTCGTCGTTACTATGTTCTTTTGTTTCGATCTGCCATTCGGGCACGACCACGCGGGCGGGAGGTGCTGTGGTGGAATGGCCAGTTTCTGATTCCATCGACGCATTGGGACCAGCATCGAGCAATGTCGGTGACGAAAGGACTTCGCCAAAGTCCTCCGCACCGGGGGTCTGGTCAGGATAAATCGTCGGGATGGAACTGGAGTCCAACTGCCCAGTGACAGTACTGTCAGTATTCATCCAGTCAAAAATGTCGCAGGAAATCCATGACATCCGTGCCATCTCAACCTGCTTGATATATTCCGCTTCAGAACGACCTCGGACAACTTGTGGCGTCAGAATAATCAAAAGTTCCTTGCGGGTATTCGTGTTACCGTCATAGCGAAACAAGTTGCCGACCACCGGCACATCACTCAGCCAGGGAACTCGGCGGGAAATCGTACTTTTATTGTCCGTGATCAGTCCGCCGATGACGATAGTCTGACCGCTGGCAGCACTCACGGTCGTTTGGGCGGTCGTGATATTGATTCTCGGCGACCGAACGACGTTGCCCGATGCAGAAATAGAAACTGGAATACCTTCAGCCTCCAGCCCGACTTCAGATTTCTCCGCGTCGATTTCCATCACAACCATACCTTCAGGGCTGATGCGCGGTGTCACTCCCAGAATGAGTCCAACATTCGTCGGAGTAATACTATTGCTCTGTCCAACCTGACTGATCGTCGATGCTGTGATTTGAGGAACCTTCTGGCCGACTTGTATAAACGCTGGCTGATTGTCGAGCGTCATCACTTGCGGGCGGCTCAGAACTTCAACGGTTCGCGACTGACTCATTGCGCGGAGCAGCACGCTGACGTTTTCGCTGCTTGCGGACAACACCAGTCCTCCGTAGCCCGTGTCGGAGCTGGTACGGCCGAGGCTGAAATGTGAGAGGCCCTGACCGGCAACGTTACCTCGTGTCGCGAGGGAATTGGGATTGTTGGCATTTCCCAATGGCTGATTATTGAAGTTATATCCCGGTGTAATCAGGTCACCCAGCAGGCTGCGGTCAAACAGCAGCGAATCCTGCAACCCCAACTCGACGCCAAACTCATTCCGATTGTCGAGTGTGACTTCTGCCAGAATGACCTGAATCATCACCTGTGGAGGCTGAGCATCAAGGTCTTCCACCAGTTCCATGATTTGCTTGAAGTATCGAGGCGTCGCGCTGATGATTAAAGCATTTCCCACGGGTTCCGGCACGACGACGACTTCTGATTCAATCTGCGTGAAAGGATTCTGCCGCCCCGGCGCCGCCTGATTCACAATCCGTTCGCTGCGGAGAAAACTGTTGACAGCATTCGCCACATCGAGGGCTGGCGAATTCTTCAGACGATACACCTCATTGACACGCTCCTGAGAATCGGTTTCATCCAGTCGCAGCAGCAACGCTTCGATGATTTTCAGATCTCCTGAAGTTCCCGTGGTAACAATGCTGTTGGTGCGGATATCGACCGAGAATCGAACGGGGACCAGCGAAGATTCTCCCTCCGCTGTTGCCAATTGCGGCACGTTTGAGACAGCGGCCTGTTCAGGAAACAGCGATCGCAGAACCTGAACCAGATCACTGGCATCACCATTCGTGATCTGGAATACTTTGATTTGAGCCGACGCAGCGGGCGATTGGTCAAAATTCTCGATGAGTTGCTGCACAAGTGACAGGCTGTCCGGCGGCCCGGTGATGAAGATGCGATTGGTTCTTGGATCGGGCGTCAGCTTCACATCGTCCAGCAACCCGGACGCTGCGACACTCTTGCCATCCGGCCCAACCATCAACATTTCGAGTGCCGCAGACCGCTGTGTCCCGTTTCCGCCACGTGCTGCAGTGATCGCGGCGGTGATCGTTTGTGACACGTCTGCGGCCAATGCGTTTTTCAACTGGATGATCCTCGCCTGATTGACGGATTCTGACGTCCCGGCATCCAGTTTTTCAATCATCCGAGTGACTTCTTCGAGGTCGCGCGGCGCTGCGTTGACGAGCAGTGTATTCGTGCGAGTGTCGGCTGTGATGTTAACATCCGGTCCCAGCCCGCCACGATTGCTCAAGAACTCGCGAACCGTTCGTTCCACTTGACTGGCCGAAGCATGTTTCAATGAATACATCTGCAATTGAGTCTGCGGCAACACCGATTCATCAAGTCGCGCGATCAGCTTCTTTGCCGCCGTCACCGCTTCTCCCCAGCCGATCAGCAGAAGTGCATTGGGTTTGACGAGCGGCGTGATTGAAACACGCCCCTGCAACGGACCAGTTAGATCGCTGAGCACCGTGGTGATCAGTTTGTTCAGAGCTTCTCCCTGAACATTCTGGAGATACACAACTTCAATTTCCGGGGCAGTTTCTGCACTGAGACGTTCAATCTCCCGAATGATGCGAGTCAGTTCTTCAACGTCCGGATCGCGACCTCGAAGAATCAAAACGTCCAGATCCGGAAGCGGCTCGACTGTGATATCGGACGATGGTCGACGCAGCAGATCATCCGTTGATGGATTCGTTTCGTCTGAGGGTTGTCGGCCAGCGGGTTCGACAGGAATCGCCGGTTCGCCGGGAATCTGCTGGAACCCGGCGGGACGAATCATGTTGTTACGGCGTTGATTCGCCCCCTGATTCGGCTGTCGCGCCGGAGGCTGGGCACGACGGGCAGTTTGCTTCCAGATCGTGAGCGCTCGATTCAGCACATTCGGATCAATATTCGTCAGCGACACGAAACGAATGGCTTCCTCGACGTCTTTATCGCGAGCGTCCTCGAATTGCTGCAGCAGGGTTGCAAACTGCAGCACCAGATCCTTCGATCCTTCGAGCAGGCAGGACTGAGAAACTTCTTCAAAGGACATTGTCACCTGACGGCTTCGTCCGATTGAGCAGCTCAGGCGATGAGGATTGAGTTCAAGGATTTTTGACCCGAGCAGCCGCAGGAGCCCCTTTTCCGCCTGCTCGATCGAAATATTGTGAAACCGAAATCTCACAGCATGATCAGTCGCAGACTTGATGCCCGCATGACTTGTGGAAAACTCACGAGGCGCAGGGTTTTTGATGAGCGATGATGACCGAAGCGGATCGGCATTACTCCATCTGTCTGACAGATTCTCGGGCGCAGTGCGATCAGATTGAACTAATGTTTTTTGAGTCGATCCCTCAGCATCTGCCGCATTCAGTTGCTGCACCAGATTCTTTGCCAGTTGCTGGATCGCAGGTGACCCAGAAACCAGCAGATCTGAGTTTTCGACATTCGCGACGAGTTGGGCGTTTCTGGCTTTTGCACCCAGAAGCTCATTCAGCATGCGACGCGCTTCTGTCGGAGAACTCTGAACCAGGTGATAGACCTGAAATTCTGTCGCGGCCGCCGATCGATCCTGTTCGTCAGCACTCAACGTCGCCGGCATCGTGGTGAATAGACTCACCGCAGCAATGACGCACGTGTTGAGAAGTGAATGGTTCATAACATCACAGCAGGTGGAACGTGGAAATTGACAGAAGTGTGTCGTTCTGGTTACAAAAGGAAACCAATTCCGACGCGCATGGAGGCTGGTTCGATGGTGGGGCACAGAGGCTATACCACCTGAATGAGTGGCTCAAGATGAGTCTTGCGCACGTGAGACGAGAACAACCGTTTCGAATCCGGCCGTTCGAGAATTCGGAGAATGCTGCAGCAATGGGCAGCGTAGTTCGTCAGTTTTGCCGGTTTCCAGAGAACCGTTTCGGCTGTTTCTGCCGCTCAACGCGGCGAGGCAAGAAGTGTGCAGTGAGCGGGGGACGTCGGTCCCCTGATAAATCGGTTCCAGCCGGTGACTCACCGGCCTGTTGATTTATACTGCACGTGGCTCAGATTGAGACTGTTTAACCCGAGCCAACGGCGAGGCCACAGTGATGCCTCCCCGTTGGATCGGGTTAAACGAGGAAGGCCTCAATCCACGTAGTTTGCAGTGTCCGAGAGGTTCATCACTCCGCGATCACGTGCCAACTTGCTCGTCAGTCTGAATGATCAGTGAGTATGCCTCGTTTCCTGAATCCGTGTGACGGAGATCATCAACAAATCCCGAGCGCTGAAGTAGTCGTCCCAGGCGAGCAAGTATCTGCAGATGAGTGGATGCATCTCGGGCAAGAACCAAAAAAAACAAATCGGTCATCTGACGTCCAGGTGCGCCAAACGGGATTCCCGACAATGTCTTTCCGAACGCAATAATCGACTGACCGACGGCATCTGGCAGAGGGTTTCGGGGATGCGGGATTGCGATCCCATTCTCGAACCCGGTTGACATCACGTCTTCACGTTCTTTCACTGCTTTCAGGATCGATGCAGGATCCCAGACCTGCCATGTGCGACCGGCGACTTCGATCAGCGCCTGCAACACAGCGGGGCGCGTTCCAGCGTCGAGGGGAACCTCGCACGTTTCCGGATGCAGCAATTCTGCAATAGGGCTCTGCATTTTCTGCTCGCCCGTCAGTTGCGACTGTTCTAACTGGGCAAGGCCCTGATCGTCGAGTCCTCGAAGATCCTGTTCGAGCCAGTGCGTAATTTCAATCTCATTGAATCGCCAGTCGCCACCGACACGTCGCCCTGGGATAATGCCGCGATTTACGAGCTTCTCGACCTGTCGGCGATCGCGCCCCAGTCGCTGAACAAGCTCATCGAGTGTATAAAAATCTCGCGACATGAATGGTTGAACCTTGATTGATCGGACTAAAGCTCGCAGTCTAACACATATTTTGGTTGGGTGGCATTTACCCTTTGTTCGCCGATTGCGGGTTCCCGACCTGAGGACGGGGCCGGCTACGTAAGTTCCCTGCTGGAGTATTCGAGGCGATGTCGGTGATCATGTCACGTGTGGCGGCGGCGACCGCTTCCTGCCAGCGGGCCTCGCCGAATTCTTCTGAATAGGGTTTTCGTCGCCAGGCAAAGTTAATACCACGCGAGCTGTTAATCACGGCTCCGAAACCATCGGGGTTAAAGGCACCGGCAGTGTCAGATGACGTTCCGCCCTGAGCACCGTATCCGGGGATCAGTAGCGGCACTGCGGGCATTTGCTGCCTCAATTGCTGAAGTTGAGCTGGCCATGTCGCACCGACCACAGCCCCGACGCAGCCAAAGACCTGGTCGGCTGCGCGAGTCGATTCACTGAGTCGCTGCACCGTTTGAGCCACGGTTTTATAGAGTGGCTCGCCATCGGAGATTCGGTCCTGGAATTCAGCGGCACCAGGGTTACTGGTACGGACGAGAACGTAAAGCCCAGCATTGCGCCGATGGGCCAGATCCACAAACGGCTGTAACGAATCAGTTCCCAGATACGGATTGACCGTCAGGGCATCGGCAGGCCATGCCGCCGCATTAGGGTCTTCTCCCGCCAACCATGCATCGGCATAAGCTTCCGCAGTGGACCCGATGTCGCCACGCTTCGCGTCAGCAATCACAATCAGCCCTGCGTGGCGCGCGTAGTCCATAACGGAATGCAACGCCCGGAATCCCGGTACGCCCAATTGTTCGAAGAATGCCACCTGGGGTTTAATCGCCGGCACATGTGGAGAAACAATATCGATCAATTGCTTTGAAAATGACTCGAACGCCCAGGCATCGCGTTCCCATCGACTGGCAGCACGGGACTGGGCCACTGCCTGGATTTCTGTCGGCAGAAGATCCCAGCGTGGATCGATACCCACGAGTGCCGGAGTTTTCATTGCGGAGATTCGAGCGTTCAGTCGAGAAGGAAAATCGGGCATTGTGACTTAGAATTCGGGTAAGCATCTGGGAAAACTCTCTCGGGACAGATTCCGATTCGTCCGATTGCAGGGATTATAGGATTTCGAATCAGAAAGACACGACCCCTCGATCATGCATTATTGCCGAATTCCAAGACACGGCTGAAGATCCGATCTAAGGTTCAGGAGCCTGACGTTTCATGCCGCTACCCGAATCAGATATGTATGAGAAACTTTGCAGCCATCAAAGCATTCGTAAACTCCGACGACGGTGCAACTGCAGCCGAATACGCCGTGATGCTCGCTGCCATTTTTCTGGCTCTGATCGTGGGTGCGAATTTGTTCGGTGACGGTGTCGGACTCTGGTGGACAAGAAACAAAACTGCGATCGAGTCCATCTGATTTATCGCAGTTCGCCGTCAAAATTTGATGGTTGCCGCTATCATTCGTTTCCCGGAACAATTCGTGAAATTCGGAGTGATGGCAGTGCAGAAATGTCTGATCGCCCTCGGCGGCAATCTTCAGATATCCCGAGAAGTCTTTGAAGACGCGCTGGCGATGTTACAGCGTCGCGGGTGTCCCGACGCAAGAATCAGCCGCGTCATTGCGACTTGCCCGGTCGGTTCTGATGCCGGTGGGGAATTTCTGAATGCCGCAGCCGTGCTGCAAACAGATCACGCCCCGGATCAACTTCTGCAGACGCTGCATGAAGTCGAATCGATTTTCCATCGAGTCCGCACCCGACACTGGGGACCACGTACCCTGGATCTGGATCTGATTCTGTACGGTAAATCAGATGTTCACACGCCGCAACTTGTTGTGCCACATCCCGCTATGTGGTATCGACGATTTGTCCTGGAACCCGCCGTTGACGTCGCCGCTCAGATGATTCATCCAATCCTGAATGAATCTGTCGGACAACTCTATGAACGCTTGATGAATCGTCCGCTGCGGCTGGAAATCTGTGATACTCAATGCACAGCAGATTCAGCACTTCTTCATGAAATCCTGAATCAGGTGAACAACTCAGGTGATGCCACAGAATGGTATCTGACAGATGCCGAAACCTGCATCGCGCCGAATGCTTTTGGACGCATCATTGTACGACACGGTACGAAACCAACCCTGCGGCAACCATTCAATCGCAAAGTCCGAGAGATTGAGGTCGTTGGTGACTCCGTGCCAGACATTGTCTCGCAGATCGAAAGTCTGCAAATTGCGATGCTTGGTTATGCTTCGAACGGTGCAAAATGAGTTCGGCGAGCCGGAGACGTGAGTCTCCGGATGGAACCGTTTCATTAAGAATCTGACTTATCAGGGGACTGACGTCCCCCTCTGCCGGAATAGACATCGGATCCTATGTGGATCCGGCGTTTCACGAACTGCAGCACCAGTTTGGAGCGACTTGCGTTGGTGCGAGTGAATCCCGTATGCAAGGCAATCACGGAGAACACTGTCACTCACACTCTTGTCTCCGTGTCGGAATGCTCCTCCATGTATTGAGACCAAAACGGGCGTTGACTGCGTCGATTGCGCGAGCCAGACGTCCATCAAGTTACGGTCATCTGGACCGTACTTCACGTTGGCATGTGTGGGCTGGACCGCATACGGACGGACAGGCGCTGAGCCGTTCGATTCTTGTGCCTGAGTCGCACCTTGCGACACACCTGCAAAACTAAAGATGACAAGGATGATGGATTACACTATTTGATTCCTCATTGAGTTTCGATGCGCAAAGGAATTGTCCCCCAAAACACTTCGTTTAACGGCAAGCCGCAGACGACTGCGTCGCTGAAAACACTGACGCCTGCGGCTTGCCGTTAAATTACGAATCGTCCTTCTAATTCAGGACTGTTGCCAAAGGAATCATTTGCCCGATTGCGCATCTACCGCAGGTTTGTAGATGGTATTCTTTGGCACTGAAAATACACGACGCAGCATCGGTTCAAACGTGCTGATTGGAAAAATCTCGCCCGACGAATTGAATGCGGGATTGTCGTAGAGATTGACGAAATCTGCCGTTTGCTCATAGTGCGGATTAGACTTCAGCATATCTCGCATGTCGCGATTCATGCCGATGTAATGGAAAAAATTGTAGCCCTGGATGATACCGTGGTTCTGAACCATCCAGTGATTTGCTTCGCTCACAAACGGTTTCAGAATCGCTGCGGCAATATCGGGGTGGTTGTACGTGCCGAGCGTATCACCGATGTCGTGCAATAAAGCACACACAACATATTCTTCATCTCGCCCGGCTTTCAGCGCCAGAGTTGCAGCCTGCAGGCAGTGGCTGTAGCGATCTATCGGAAATCCACCAAAGTCGCCGTCCAGCAGCTTCAGATGATCAAGCACTCTGTCGGGTAAACTTTTTGCCATCTTCATGGCCTCCGGAATGATTAAGTCCCAGTCCGATTTTGTGCTGTCTTCCATGCGAGTAAAATTAGCACGAGCGTTCATGGCAGTCTCCTGAGTCAGTAACGGAAATAGGATCGGACGTTTCACTTTGAAGGAATGAATTCCTGCACAATCAACATCAATTGCGATCTCAGTTCGGTTTCCACAAAGGCTCACCCTCGTAAATCTGCCCGATTGGATACCGTGGACTTGGCGTGGGAACCGTCTTCATAATGCCAACGATTCGCTGCACGATTTCGGGGTGCGTCGCTGCAACGTCCCGCATTTCGCCGATATCGGTTGCAAGGTCGTAGAGTTGAATTTCTCCGCCTGCACCAAGTCGAATTCCTTTCCAATTGCCCCAGCGAACCGCTTGGTCATAACGACGCCTACAATGGCCGACGTCCCAGTAAAGATACTCGCGAGGTGTCTCCAGCTTGCAGCCTTTCAACGCCGTCGTTACCGAAATTCCGTCGATGTTCTGCGGCACTGACGTTTTCGCCAGATCAGCAAACGTTGGCAACATATCCTGAAAAGCAATGACCTCGTCGGTTACCTGATTCTTCGGAACTGTGCCGGGCCAACGGGCAATAAACGGCACACGAATTCCGCCCTCGGTCAGATCTCGTTTGAAGCCTCGAAGTGCTCCATTGATCCTGAAACGTTCGGCCACCGCCGGATGACCGCCATTATCACTGGTGAAGACAATCAGCGTGTTTTTCTGAAGTCCCCCGGAATCAACCAGAGCCACAATCCGACCGATGTCGCGATCAATCATATGGATCATGGCCGCATGTTTTTTTGAAGGCTCATCCCAATCCATATTGGAATACGGATCGGTTGAGGGAACCGCGAGACCATCTTCGTCCTCATCGCGCGAAGACGAATGAGGCAAAGTGTAAGCGACGTACAGAAAGAATGGCCGCTTGTCATCATCAGCATCGCGAATGAATTTCAGAGCACGATCCGTCATCAAATTGTGGCTGTACTGCGTATGCGATTTGCTGTTGCCACGCAGGTCCAGTCGCTCTTCGTCGTCATCCAGGTACTCGGTGAAATAGTGGTGCGCATGATCCTGATTGAGATAGCCGAACCATGTGTCAAACCCCTGATTCATCGCACGTCCCACGGTCCCCGCATCTCCCAGCGACCACTTGCCAACTCCACCCGTCCGATAACCAGCCGTCTTCAGGATCTCGGCAACGGTAGTGTCGTTCTCCTGCAGATACGTCGCGTAGTGAGGCACATTGTCCCGCGCTGGCGCATGTCCGTTATGCAGACCTGTCATCAGCACCGCCCTCGAAGCCGCACAGATCGGGCCACCAGCGTAGGCTTGTGTAAACCGCAACCCTTCAGCCGCCAGTCTGTCGATATTCGGTGTTCGGATCAGCGTTTGCCCGTAGCATCCGACGTTGCCGTAACCCAGGTCGTCCGCCAGTATAAAAACGATATTTGGAAGGACAGTTGATTCGTCACCAAGTGCCGTTACAGTAAGCACTTGCGACACGACGGCCGCAACTACAAAAAGTGCCTGTGTAGTTAATAAGTGTAGCAACTTTTGACGAAATGATCGGCGATACCCAGCCCGCGTTGTCACATCGAAACCAAACATCTGATTTCCTTAGTTACGTTGTCTGCTCGCACTGTGAAATCGCTCTCCGGCTCTCACGCAATTGCTTGTCCGCGTGGTGGCTGGGGACTGATGGCATTGTCCATTGTCCGGCTGTTCAGGTCAATTCTCAGCCGCACTGAAAGCACAATGAAACGTCCTTGAACGCATGGCAAAGAAACGAAAACTACGGCAGCAGCAGCATGGCTCCGCGTGGCATTCACATGGACAGTCGCCAGAGTTTGCGACGCCTATCTGGGTAACCGCCATCGATCAGCGAATCCCGAATGGGCATCTCAGGTTGAAAAATGGCTTAACGATCTCTGCAGTTATTGCGGCGCGTTAAATGTCAGTGAGTTCAAGAAAAAGCACGTGCGAAGATGGCTTCAACGACATGCGACATGGAATCACAATACCCAGCGAAATGTGATTGGCTCAGTAATCGCAGCATTTAACTACTGTTGCAAGCTTGACGATCTCGATATCAACCCGATCGCTGGCTATGAGAAGCCGTCAGCGACTCCGCGCGTCACATCATTCACTCCTGAGGAAGAGGCATTGCTGTACGAAACTGCTGATACAGCTCAGGGACTGTTTATAAAAGCCTGTATCCTGACCGGCGCGAGGCCGTATTCCGAATTGGCCAAAGTGACGGCCGACCATGTTGTCGAGACGTCTCAGGGAATTTATTACCTGATCAAGGCGCGAACTGCAGTTAGGCAGTATGGACATAAATCGGCGAAGAAGACTGGCAACGACCGGGGGATTATGCTGTGCGATGCAATGGCGTAGTTCGCTTTCTGGAACTGAAGAAGAAGCTCAACCTGCCGAAGGATCGCTGCATGTACGCCTGCCGCCATACCTTTGCAAAACGAACCCTGTCAGGCTACTACACTGGCAGGCCCGTCACGATTGAAGTTCTTGCTGGTTTGATGGGCAATACGCCGAAGGTCTGTTGGGACCATTACGCGGCCTGGCCGATCAGTACAACGATCCATTGTGGGAAGCGCTCGGGAAGAAAAAGTCCCTACCGCCAGCAGCGTAAAACTTCCCAGCTTGGGGACATTGAAAACACACATCAAGGTAATCGTCGCTGACTACTGCGTGATTTTCCAAAGCTCGCCTGCGGGAATTACCAGGACTTGTCCGCACTTTTGCAGATGAATGCTTATCGGCCACAGTTCAGAAAACGTCAGTCATCGGGATGTCCGAGTTGCGTCGTGATATGCTGTAGTGTCGTTACTTTTTCAGGCCGTTTTCGCAAGTAAGTCGCTTTCGGAGTCACACGCATCAACGAAAGCAGTCGCCCAATCTCCTGTGCATCGATCCTGATTCGCCCTTGTCCGCGCCGGCCGCCCTGGTAGTATTCGATAGTGACTGTCTGTCCCCGAATTTCGAACACGCCGTTGTCAGACTGACTCAGCCAGTCGTACAACGTCAGCACGCGGATTCCCAAGCGCTGTGCAGTTGTTTCGGATGAGAGGAGTTCGAACGGCATACGTACAACCACAGAACAGGTCACACCACGCCTGTCGATCAGGCGACGAATTGGACACGCTCTGGATTGTGGCTACTGGCAACCAACAAAGCTGAACGCTCAAGGGGAGAAATACTCCAAACGCAATAACGCCAACCAAACCAGGATCGCCAACTTTTAGGCCTGCTCACTGCGCCCGGAATTATGCGCCACTTTCTGGCCGGAACTGACACAGGGAAAACAGGCAAAACGCTCCTTTACCAAAAAACGGTTGAATCACAGGCTCCGTCCTACATCATCAACTGAACTTTCCATCAATCTCAAGCTGGTCAAACTCCCACTGTTTGCCAGCCTGCGTCCATCTCGGACCGACTCAGGAAACTGGGTTCTATGGGACGCTCTGGTCTGGGCGACCGACGCAGCGGAACTCGCCTTGATCAATGTTGATTGGCGCACAGACGCTGCCTCGCCGTAACACTCCAGGATCGATAATTCGATTGGGAACCGGCCGCGAAAAGGCTCGGTTGAGTAATGAATGAGAATGGGAAAACATAAGATTTCCCAACGACATTGTGATCTAAGATTTTGCCCCCCGAATTGAACTCAGCATTGCTGATCCTTTGCCAAGGTCACAATTCAGCGAGTCTTGTCAAAATTGCCGTCACCACGACCTGCCAAAGGCAACTACCACAATATTTTCCCCTTCCACGGACTTGTACGCACGATGTTTGACGAAATCCTGTCGCCCTCGTTAGCTTCATGAAAAAATGGCGAGTCAGTTGGCGACCAAATCGAGGTAGTGCTATGTCCGATGAATGTGACGCGATTCCGCAGCGAAGACTCTCATCACTCACGCCGAGGCCACTGTTTTTATCGTGTGTCTCGCATGAATTTCGAGGCTATCGCGACGTGCTGTCCGCGAACCTTGGGCAGCCGGGTGTTGAATTGCGCCGATAGGAAGACTTCGTCAATGCAGGGCAGAGCCGCATCCATTGCGTCGACCAACTGGTCGCGTGGCAGGCCTGTTCGCCATTGATCGACTGGCTTCAGATTGATGATCGTATCAACCATCATCAGTGGTGCGGGGTCCGTTGCTGACTCGGCGCGGCCGGCCTTCGCAAAGACGCTAATATCTTGCAGAGTGAGTCCTAACCCCTGATGCTTTCGCACAAATCCGGCGAAAAAGGGGTCGTCAAAGAGTTTCAACGACTGCTGTCAGGCGCAAACGTGGTCACTTGCGCTCGTACGGTTCGCCGCAAAAAATGCACCACTCTCCACATTCATTAGTGGCATCATGTCCCACTGGGACCGTCTCGACTATTCCGTCGATCCTGACGACTCGACCGCCGTGACTCTTGTAATGGCACGTGTGGTCTGGTGAATCTGGACAGTACCAGCGAAAGCAGTTTCCACAGATGGCACAGTACGCAAATCGATACGGCTCGGTCCGGAGCTCAACAAAATGGCAGCAATCGCAAATCAGGGTCTCGTGACGGCTTTTCGCTTCCGCGATCTGCCATTTGTATTCTTCCTGGTCGGGCGTTAAAGACATTCGATTACCTTCTATTCAGATTTTCCCCAAAGATACGCAGGCAGTTGAAAATTACGTTGGTGATCATTCGTCTCTGACGACCGAGACGGATAGCGACTCTCCGCTCGCCATCTTTGAAAAATGCATCCTGCCAATTTTCAGTCGGCCAGGCCTTCCAGTTCTGCCGAATGTCATTTGAGCGGTGTTGATCTCAAAGAATACATCCGCCCCACTCAGCATCAGACCTTCGCCTCATTGGTTTCCGCTGACCTGATCGATACTGACGAACCAGAGAAAAGTCTGCTGCTCATGAAGCCCACCTTGCAGGTCAAGCATGTCGGAGGTCAGAAGATGATTGTAGGTGACCGCTCATACAAACAATTCTGGAAGTTTATTGAAGATTACGCTGCCACTTCCGCCGGAAAATACAAGACTGCTGATGAATTGCCCCGAATGGACGCCGAGGCCTCGCGCGTCAGCGACGTCTGGTTCAAACTGACCGTTGTACCAGAGAGCTTTGACCAGCAACTGCTGCAAGTCGATCTCTATCGGCGGGACGACCAAACGAAGGCCGGCTGGTCAGTAGATCGCTGGGCCACTGCGGACCGGCAAGTTTTCGGCAAAGGGAGGCTGTGGCAACACTCCCTCAGGCTGAGCAACTTTTGGCGTGTGTTGTCGGGCAGATTCGTGAGTCAATGCGAAGTGATGAAGCTGCGGCAGGTTCAATTGAAGAATTTCACCTTACCCCAGCAACCACACCGTCGGGTCACACAGCATAATGGTGAGATTTTCGCGAGAACGCCTGGGTGGTTGTTTTCCAACAAAGCTGACTTTCGCTGAGCATGGGCAATTGTTGCGCGGACTCATTCCGGTCGGAGCACTCCAGTTGACCGGTGCAGAGCGGGACCATGACTCTCAGCTCTGAATCAGTCCTCACCTGTTCCAGTCCCAGTCCAACGTGTACAGATCGCCTGTCCGCATTCGCAATGCCTGAGGCTCGCGATCCACCCATTCATCACTCCCATATCAGATTTCCCAGATATCCACAGTATCCCATTCAGTGAACCAGACGCTGGCCGCCGCGTGTGAATCTTTGCGGATTACGCGGATTGTGATGGCAATATGAATAGATTCTGCCGTGCGGTTTATCGCAAATATAGCGGGTACTCAAGTTCTGCAGTCGGTCCTGTCGTTGAAGGAGGAAGCCACACGAACACCGAACGGAAGGCGACAGGCGCTGGAGCGTTGGGTGTTTTTATTCGCGTCGCAGCCGTTTTATTCCGGGTTCCGCATTGAAGCGGCGGCGATGGCACACCAATCCTCGCGATTTCGCAAAGCTAAAAGGGACTCGAACATGAACCACTCTGCTTGGCTGTTGTACTCCATGAGGTTTGCAGTTGGCGTCAACTGCGTCCTCCTTATTTTGAGCGCATGTACTCCGGCGATGGCAAGAGATGTGGTGCAGCTGATGAGCGTGAGTGATCGTCAGGCGAATCGGACTGAGCACCGACTGTTCCTGTCGGACGCACAGGGAGAGTCCGCTGCGATGAACTGGCCGGTTGACAGCTTTCCGCGGGCACTGAGCCTCGTTATTCCTGACAGCGAATCAACGAACTCAGATTTCGACCGGCAGCAATCTGCACCATTGTCAATGACAGGGTTGCAGGACGATTCACTCGAAGGATATTTCCAACTCGTCGGGAATGACGGTCTCGGCGATTGCTGTCTTCCTGTATGCGAAAACCCGTGCCCCTGTGTCTATGGCTATGTCGAGGCCTTGTTCCTGATGCGGCATCCGCAATTCAATAATCAGCCGGTCGTCGTCGACCCTAACACGAATACAACGTACCTCTCAACGTCGAATCTGAATTACAATTACAATCCTGGCCTTCGAGCGACCTTTGGCACGCGGATCTGCGGAAATCGGGCACTGGAGTTCACTTATCTCGGACTGTTTAACGGAACCGCATCAGCAACCGCCATTAAGCCCGATCCCGCCGCCTTTCTGACATTTCCGGACAACCTGGTGGGGAATGTCTTTGTGGATATGGAACGAGTTCAGATGAATTATTCTTCCTGGCTGAACAGCTTTGAGGCGAACCTGCCATGCTGCTGTGGATGCTGCGACGCAGCAGGCTGCGGAGAGTGTGGTGAATGTGGCGAGTGCGGTCAGAGCTGCGGCAGTGGTTTTGGCAACTGCGAGTCGCTGACATGGTTTGGAGGTTTTCGATATCTGAACTATGGCGAACAGTTCAACATCGCATCTCAGCGAACCGTGGGTGGTCTACCTGAGACTGGCAGCTACAACGTGCGCACCGCAAATCACCTCTACGGGATGCAGGTCGGGGCGAGGACGCGACGTACGCAGGGCCGGTTTGGCTATGAAGCGGGCGGCAAGGCCGGACTCTTCGGTAACGATTCACAGCAGACCCAGTCAGTGACAGATTTTCCGAATTTCCCGCTGCGTCCGACCGTGTCAAACAGCTCTGCTGTTGCCGCTTTTCTTGGCGAAGCGAACCTCACGGGGCTTTATCGTCTCAACAATGTCTGGAACGTCCGAGCCGGTTATAACGTCATCTGGATCCAGGGTCTGGCCTTGGCCCCGAATCAGCTCAACTTCAACTTCGCGTCCGCACAGGCAGGCAGTCAGTTAAACAACAGCAGCGGTCTGCTTCTGCATGGGTTCAACGTCGGCCTCGAAGCACGTTGGTAAAGCGATGCGTGACAGCGGGAGCAAACGGGAAAGACAGTCGGCAACACCACCGTCACCCCCGTGACGCGATTCGCAATCTGCCGACAAGCGAGTCCCGGTTTGTCGCGGTCGTTATGATCCGCCGCGGCGCTGGCGGCTCAGCATTCCAATACTCTTCCGCTGCTGCCGCAGACCAATCGTCGTCCCTCGACGATTGCTGTGAGGTGCCCGGCACTCGAATGCTGTTCTCACTGGATTGAGTCAGGAGGACGTTGTCCATCGCGACTCTGTCGGAGAAAACTTCGTCCGTTGTCAGGAACCCGTCGGACAGCAGATCGCCCACAATCTGTGGCAAGAGGCTTCCGGCGGACGGTATGGACTCAGTCGTGGCTACGGTAAAGTCTTTGGCCACGCTCCATGCCGCCGCAATACCGCTACCGTTGATTGCCCGCAACCAGACACGGTAGTTTCCTGCGACAAGGTCTGCGGCAGGCTGATAGGTGGTTGACGTGAGATTCGTAAAGTGAATGACCCGCTCGCTTGTGTTCAGATTGGAAACCCACAGTTCATAGTGCGCCGCACCGGAGACAGCCGTCCACGAAATCAACGGCGTTGAAGAGTTGGCCGTGCCGAGTGGAGTCAGTACCTGCGTTGCCTGCTGCACTTCGAATGGAAATGGCAACGACCACGTATAATTGCTGCCCTGGACATCACGCGCCCGCACCCAGGCTCGGTAAGAACCGGCCGTCAAACCAGGGAGTGAAAGACTGGCAGCGGTGACACTGGTGTTGTGAACGACTTTGGATGAATTGGTTGTCTGATTGTCAACCCAGACTTCGTACTGAGTTGCTCCGGGCACGGCGTTCCAGCCGAGCACAGGCGTCCCGTTGAAGCCCGTGCTGGTGACCCTCATGTCTCTCGGTTCAAGGCTCACCGTTATGACAATACGGCTGCTGAAGCGACCGAGTTCACCCACGGCATTCCGCCCACGAACCCAGACTGCATACTGACCGATGCCGAAGTTGGTGACGTCAAGCGAAGTGGCCGCAACCGATGTGTTACGTAGATACTGGCTGGTATTTGAGGTCAGACGATCAACCCAGACATCGTACGTCGTGGCACCAGGAATCGCAGACCAGTCGATCTGAAAGGACGCCTGCGACTGAGTTGTCTTGTCACCTTCGACAACCGGAGGCGTTGTGACGAGCCAGTCCTGCGGAACACTCCAGGCACTGACCACACCAGCCGTAGATACGCTTCGAACCCAGACCCGATATCGACCGAGGGGCATATCTGTCGAAGGTGTAAACTCGGAAGCGCTGATGCTCGCCTGGCGAATGATCGGGCTTTGTCCGGTCGAGAGGTTACTCACCCAGATCTCATACGACGCAGCATTGATGACCGGCGTCCAGGTAAACCGGGGACGAGCAATGATCGAATTCTGAATCGTTGCCGACAGAACAGCGACGGAAGAAACATTCGATCTGATGATTGCTGTTGGCGACGGATTCCTGATTGTTGCGACGACATATGGGCCTGGGAAGTTGCCAGGGACCACGGTCGGGAGCGAAACCTGAAGTGGCAGGACGCTGGTGATATTGAACTCGCGGATCTGGTTTGTGGTCCCGCCCGGTCCCTGCGCGGCCAGAATTGCATCTGCGATATTGTCTCCATTCGTATCTAATGC
>Ga0335397_10002843_pt1 | contig 23487 bp, 25 predicted proteins | sample MAT04_FD_205740 | JGI IMG/M metagenome (GOLD analysis project Ga0335397, IMG submission 205740) | Freshwater microbial communities from Lake Fryxell liftoff mats and glacier meltwater in Antarctica - MAT-04 (spades assembly) (version 2) ... | reverse complement strand
CCTGCACCACCACGATCTTCCAGAAGGTGCGCCGCGACTTCACGTCGGGGCTGCGCGCGCTGGACAGGAACTGGGCCATCAGCTTGCTGCCGGTGCGACCGGTGGCGTCGCGGGTGAGCTTGCGCCGGAAGCTCGACGGGGTGATCGGGTAGCCGACATAGAGCGCGATGTCGGGCTCGTCGGGGCCGAACTCCTGGCGGTGGTGCGCAGCGTGCACGCGGCGATACCCGTCGATGTTGGTGAGTGACGGGTAGCCCAGCAGCCAGCGGCCGGCGAAGTCGTTGAGCCGCTTGTCGCGGAACAGCAGCCGGTGTGCGGCCTCGTGCATCAGCGACAGGTACTGAGCGAACGTGCGGCCCATCAGCACGAAGGTGACGGGCCAGACCCATGGTGCGAACGCGACCGTGGCCCACAGCACCAGACCGGTCTGCACGTAGAGGAACAGCACCGACCACGCATTTTTCCACGACGGGATGCGTCGCAACTGCTCGCGGAACGCGGCCTGAGGGCGACCATCGGGCCGGATGCGCGCCGTCTCCTGGCACGCCGGCAGTGTCGCGGGCACCATTCCTGACATGAACGGGATCCTACGAGGCACGATCCCGGAAGGGACCCACCGCAGCCGTTACGTCGGCGGCGTCAGCGGCCGAGCAGGTCTTCCTTCCACGCCCGGAAGCGGTGGTGGACGGCGCCGCTGGGGCCGGCCCCCTCACCGTTGGCGGCCTCGCCGTTCGCCCCGGTGGCCACTGGGCACAGGCGGTACGAGTGCTGCACGCTCAGGTCGTCGGTGGCGATGGCGAGGTACCGGGCATCGCCGACTGCGGGCCCGGCACGCCACAACAGCCAGCGGCCGATGCGCCGCTTGTACTCGGCTGCCGGGGTTCCGGGCAGGTCGTCTCCCAGGTGCAGCAGTTCGGCAGGCGCTTGCACCCACGCCGAGGCGAGGATGTTGCGATCCCGGGTGGGCGTGTCGGGCAGGTCGGGGGTGTTGACGGGCGTGTGGTCGGCCGGGCGTTCGTCATAGCGCAACGGCTCACCAGCCACGAGCGACCCATTCCTGCAGGTGCGGGCGCTCGGCGCCGATGGTGGTGCTGACGCCGTGGCCGGGCATCACGATGGTGGTGGCCGGCAGCGTGAACAGCTTGTTGTCCAGCGAGTCGATGATGGTGTCGAAACTGCCGCCCTCGAACGTGGTGTTGCCCGGGCCGCCGGGGAACAGCGTGTCGCCCGTGAACAGCAGCGGCGCGCCCTCGACCAGGAAGCTGACCGAGCCGGGCGTGTGCCCCGGGTTGTGGATCGCGTGCAGCCGTAGGCGGCCGACCTCGATGATCTCGGCATCGTCGATGAACGCGTCGTACCCGACGTCCTTCAACATCGGCGCATCGGCAGCGGTGACCGACACCTCGTAGCCGGCCTCGCGGATGGCGGGCACGGCCTGGATGTGGTCCCAGTGGCCGTGCGTCTCGAGCACACGGCGCACCCCCAATCGGCGGCACAGTTCGAGCAGTTGCTCGTGCTCGTTGGCCGCATCGACGAGCACGGCTTCGCCGGTCTCGCGACAGCGCAGTACGAACACGTTGTTCGCGTACGGCCCGACCACCACACGATGGATCTCCAGCCGGCTGTCGGCCCAGTGCAACGTCGTCATGCGGCCACGCTACTTCCAGCGATCCACGTCATGCCCCGACGAGGTGCCACGCAGTCAGGCCATGACATGGTGGCGGAATGCGCAGGTGCCGACAGGGGCGCGGCCGCAGCGCTCGGGTCGGGCTGGGTTCACGGGCACTGCTGGAAAACGACCTCGACCCTGAAGCCGAACTGGTCGACGTGGGTGCGGGTGGCGCAGGCGTTCGCGTGGAGGACGTCGATCACGGCGGCCTCCGTCGGGTATCGATCACGCTTGTTGATGAACCGGCCCGACGCGGAGGAGGTGAGCACGATGATCTCGTGCGCGGCGATCAAGTCAGCGGGGACCTGAGCGATGAACACGACGTGCGTGACTCGGCGCCCGGGGCCGATCCACGGCGCATACGCCTCGACCAGCACCGACGAGTCCATGGGCAACTGTTCGTCCAACCACACGCGGGTCTCGCTCATCGGATCGGCCAGGTGCACCTGGAGTGCGTCGACCGTGTCGCGCGTGTGCGAGACGGTGGGCGGCACCAGTAGCAGCAACGCACAGGCAAGCACGAGGGGTCGCCGAACCGCACGGTGCGGGTCTCGGTGCCACTGCTCGGCCGCTGCCACCCACAGGCGCTGGGCACCCACCGCAGCGACCACGGCCAATGCGCCCAGCACACTGGTGAGATTGCGGTCGAAGTGCACCACCGACAGGCTGACGAGGAACGTGTAGCCGACGACCCAACCGCTGAGCAGCCAGGTAGTTCGATTGCGGACGAGCACCGAGCCGGCGATCGCGAGCACCACCGCTATCCGGTCGCTGTTCCAGAGGAATTTGGTGTTTGCTCGCAGCGAGCCGCCCTCGGCGCCGGCATGACCGGCGGAGTAGTGGCCGAGCAGTTCGTCGACGCCGCGGCGGAACTCGTGCGCGTCGAACAGTACGGCGGGGTTCAGGATGAGGAACGTCGTGGCCGCGACCGCCAAGAGCAACGCGACCTGGCGGAGCGACGGTCGATCCTGGCGCCCGACGAGGAAGACAGCGGCCACCACGGCGAGCGCAAGCAGCCCGTTGTTGTACTTGGCGGCGACGCTCAGTCCGAGACTGAGACCGGTCACGATCGACCACCGCAGCGGCGACCACTGCCGCATGAACCAGGCACCGGCGGGTCGGTGAACCAGCCCGATGAGCAGTGCGATCGTGGCGGTCGCGGTTGTGCCCGCAAGCGCGTCGGGAGTGATCAAGAAGCCGGTGGACACGCCAATGCCGCTGACCGCCGCCAGCGTTCCGGCGAATGCTCCCCACCTACGTGACCGGCACAACGTGGTGGCGAGATGGACAACCAGGAGCACGCCGACCACCGCGACAGCGACGGTGATGGATCGGGCCAGCAGCCACGGCGCCTTGCTCATCACCAGCGTGGTGCCGACACCGCCATTAGGTGCGAGGCCCAGTTCGTCGTTGGAGTCCCACACACCCAGCACCCGGCCGGTGGCGAGCAGTGCCGCGTGTGGGATGCCCTGCACCAAGTACTGCAGCGAGGGATAGACGTAGAAGCGGGGGAGGGCCGACCGTGTGGCGACCATTTCATGGAACACCAGGTAGTTCACCGGTTCGTCTGGATGGCGCACATAGGGCAGGCCGTCGAGCAAGCCCGGCAGGCGCAGTGCCACGGTGAGGCACGCTGCCACGAGCAGGTGCCAGCGCCGTCGCGCTGAGAGTCGAAGCCGAGTGAGGATGCGTGAGCGTAACCCGGCAGCCGCGGTACCCGACTGCCGGTGCTCAGCGGTGCGGGCGGTGCCGGTACCGTACGACGAGGAGGCGAGATGTCTGACCCGACACTTTGGAGCGCGACGGAGCAAGCGGCGGCCATCGTCGCGCAACGGCTTGGGAGCGAGGAACTGCTCGATCTGCAACTCGCCCGCATCGCCGCGGTCGACGGCGCGGTCAACGCGGTCTGTACGACGGACACCGATGCGGCACGCCTCCGCTGTCGCACGGCCGATGCGGCGACCGCGCGCGGTGAGTCGTGGGGTCCGCTCCACGGCCTGGCCTTCACTGTCAAGGACGCAATCGCGACGGGTGGCATCCGTTCCACTGGCGGGGCCACCGAACTGCGCGACCATGTGCCCACGCAAGACGCCCCCGCAGTCGCGTCGCTGAAGTCGGCCGGTGCCATCGTGTTCGGCAAGACCAACCTGCCCGAGTGGTCCGGCGACTGGCAGTCGTTCAACGAGATGTTCGGCACCACCAACAACCCGTGGGACCTCACTCGCACCCCCGGCGGGTCATCGGGCGGTGCTGCCGCGGCGGTGGCCTGTGGGATGACGAGCTTCGAGCTGGGCACCGACATCGGCGGCTCCGTGCGTGTACCGTCGGCGTTCTGTGGCGTGTGGGGGCACAAGCCAAGCTTCGGCATCATCCCCACGCTCGGGTACCTCGACGAGCCGGCCGGAGGCACCACCGAGAGCGACGTCAACACGTTCGGGCCGATCGCTCGCGGTCACCCTGACCTCGGTCTGCTGCTCGACGTGCTGGCTGGCCCGACCCCCGACCGTGCTGCGGCCTGGCGGCTCGACCTGCCGGCGCCGACGGTGCAGTCGCCGGCTGGTCTTCGGGTCGCGGCCTGGTTCGACGAGCCGGCTCTGGAGATCGACGCCGCGATGGCCACGGTGCTGCATGCCTCGGCTGATGCGTTGGAAGCCGCCGGTGCACGCGTCGACCGGTCCGCCCGTCCGTCGATCGACGTCGACGCAGCCTGGCGGCTCGGTGCCCGGCTGATCGGCGCGGCCGTGTCGGTCAGTGGCGACGACGATCGCCGTCACTCGCACCGCGAATGGCTGTTCATGCACCGCGAGCGGGCCCGGTTGCGTGCCGCCTGGGCCGACCTGTTCCTCCAGTTCGATGTCGTGCTCTGCCCGGTCACGCTGGTGCCTGCGTTCGAGCACCTCCAAGCAGGCGATTGGCGGTCACGGGTGGTCACGATCAACGGCCGCGAACGGTCCTACATCGATCTCGAAGGATGGCCTGCGATCGTTGGCGCCGCGTACCTCCCCAGCACGGCCGCCCCGGTTGGCCGCACGTCCGGCGGTCTGCCGGTCGGTATGCAGGTGGTGGCTCCGTTCCTGCACGACCGCACCGCGATCGCGGTGGCCGGTTGGTTGGCGCAGGGGGTTGGCGGATACACACCACCTCCGGTGGTCACCTAGCCGAGATCCGTGGCGTTCCCTGATCCGTCTGTTACGGTCTGACGACGTTGATTGCGGCTCTGCGTCGCTTCCTAATGTCATCCATCAACCAGCGGGCAACTGGAATGGAGTTCCAATGCAAGTACGTCGTTCAATCGTCGCCTATGGCATCACGATGGCCCTCGGCCTCACCGGTGCAGGGTCATTCTTCCGGGCCTGTGCACCGCCACCACCACCGGCCAGCGCCCCGATCAGCGTGGCCGCCGAGTGCACCAAGTTGGTCAACAACGCTCGCGCTGCGGCAGGCATCGCTCCGGTGACCTTGGACAGCCGCCTCAACACCGCTGCGTCACTCCACTCGACCGACCAGGCTCAGCGCCAGAAGATGACGCACACCGGCGCCAACGGGTCGAACGCCGGTCAGCGCATCATCTCCCAGTCGTACTGGTGGAGCACCTGGGGTGAGAACGTCGCCGCCGGCCAGAGCGACTGCGCCACCGTCGTCAAGGCATGGATGGGCAGCAGCGGCCACCGCGCCAACATCCTCAACCGTTCGATGGTCCACATCGGCATGGGTGCCGTCAAGGGTGCCAACGGTGTCATCTACTGGACGATGGATCTCGCCGCGCCCGCTCGCTGAACGTATGACATACCGCTCTCCCCGGCGCGTCGCGATGAGGCGTCGCAGCCGGGGTGAGCGGGTGTGCTGTTGCGGGCCCTGCGACTCTTGCGGTATGGGGCCGGGAGCGGTCTACTGAAGACAGACCTTCCCAGGGGGGTGCTGCCGTGAACCGTGCCGTGAACCATGGATGGCGATGGACGGTGTGCTGTGCGTTGCTCGTGGCCTCGTGCGGTCACACGCGCGAGGTGGGCGACGGCACCACGCCGACCGTGTCGGAGACGTCCACGTGCACGATGGTCGCACCGAGCACGACCACGTCGACCAGCACCACGACGACCAGCACCACGATCATCAGCATGGTCACCACGATGGTCGCAACCACGACCGTCCCGCCGCCCCCGCCGCCAACTACGGCCCCGCCGACTACGGCGCTGCCGCCAACGATTGCGCCGCCAACGACCCGGCCGCTCGCCGCGTCCATGCTCGTGTGGCGCTTGCCAATCTCGCAGAAGGTCGTGGCCATCACCTTCGACGCGGGTTCGGACCTCGGCTTCACCGGCCAGGTGCTCGACACGCTGTCGGCGTACGGCGTTCGTGCGTCCTTCGGCATCACCGGCGACTGGGCCGACGACCATCCCGACGCAGTGCGCCGCATGGCCGTCGAAGGGCACCAGGTGATGAACCACTCGTACGCGCACCTGTCGTTCACCGGCGCCTCGGCCCCGAACCCGCTGCTGACCACTGCCGAACGGCAGGCGGAGCTGGCCAAGGCCGACGCGACCTTGAGCGCGCTGATCGGGTGCACCACCAAGCCGTTCTTCCGCCCGCCGTACGGCGATACGAATGCGAGCGTGCTTGCCGACGTCGGTGCCGCCGGCTATGGCTTCACCGTCATGTGGACCGTGGATTCCGGTGGTTGGCAGGGCCTCACCGCCGAGCAGATCGTCGAGCGGATCACGACCCGCGTCGAGCCGGGCGCGATCCTCGCTTTCCACGTCGGTTCTGCGTCCCAGGACTCTGCAGCACTGCCCCGCATCATCCAGGCGCTGCAAGCGGCGGGCTACTCATTCGTCACCCTCGCCGGCGCATACGGCCTGTGACCACTGACCGCGACTCGAAGGGGTCGGGCCCGGCGTAGCGTGCCCTATGGCCTCCAGTTCGATCACGCTCGCACAGGACCGGCCGAAGTGGCGCGGGTGGTTCCACGTCGTCGCGTTCGTGCTCTCGATCCCCGGTGGAGTGCTGCTCATCCTGGCTGCCGACCACGCGTCGGCACGGGTGGCCGCTTCGGTCTACACCGCCAGCCTGCTGCTCGGCTTCGGCACCTCGGCGGGGTACCACCGGCTGGCCAAGCGTGAACGTACGCAGGCCATCATGCAGCGGCTCGATCATTCGATGATCTTCGTGCTGATCGCCGGCAGCTACACACCAGTGTGCCTGCTGGGCTTGCCGCCGGCGTGGGGTATCTCGCTGCTGTGCGTGGTCTGGGCGTTCGCGGCCGTGGGCATCGTTCTCAAGCAGTTCGCCTTCGAGCGCCTGAAGGTGCTGGAGTACGCGCTGTACCCCATCCTCGGCTGGGTCCTCGTCGTCGCCGCACCGGTGTTGCTGGACTACATGACACCGCTCGAGTTGTCGCTGCTGCTCGCCGGCGGCGTGCTGTACACGGTTGGTATCCCGGTTTTGGTACGTGAACGGCCCGATCCATGGCCGCGCACGTTCGGGTATCACGAGATCTGGCATGGCTTCACGGTCGCCGCCGGCGCCTGCCACTTCGCGACGATGGGCCTGCTCATCCGTGGCTGATTCCGGTCGGGCTTCGCATGCCCGGGCATGGCCCGACAAGATGTGCAAGTGCTGATCCTTCGCCCGCTGGCCATCGTCGCCGGTCTCCTCGGTTTCGTGCTGGTGGCACCCGCTGGTCAAGGCCAAGCGGCGGTGGCGGCGGTGCCGCCCCTCACAGTTGCGGCGCAGCCCGGTCAGGTGCAGGGGCTTCGGTTGTGGACCGACTGCGTCGACCGCACGAACTTCGTCCGCCTCGCCAACGGTCTGGCGGCGTTGACCATCGACGTGCGAGCGGCAACCGCAGCCACCGCTCATTCGGCGTACCAAGCGAGAATTCAGAAGATGACCCATGACCAGACTGCGGTCGGCTTCGCCGATGCCGGCCAACGGTTGCGCACCGCCGGGTACCAGTGGTCGACGTATGGTGAGAACGTCGCCGCCGGTCAGGGCGACTGCGCAACGGTGATGAAGGCGTGGATGGACAGCAAAGGTCACCGCTCGAACATCTTGAACCCGTCGTACCGGCACATCGGCATGGGAATGGTGGTGGGCGCCAACGGGGTCCGCTACTGGACCATGGACCTGGCCGCTGGCGGCTGAAGCTCCGGTCGAGCAGTCGCCGAAGTTCACTCAGCCGGCAACGAAACGCCCGAAGGGGATGGTTGTCAACAGCCGGGTCTTCGGACACGACACCTTGCGGCCGTTGTCGCACTTCGGGCAACTGAACTCGTGTGCCCCTGCCTCTCGCCACAGCGTGGTGCCGCAGTCGGGGCAGCGTGCCTGCCACACCGAGCACTCGGTCTCGGCCAGGCGCTGCGAGTGCAGCGGGCAACCATGGCCGTTGCACACCGGGAACCGATCGTCGGCGACGATGGCAGTCTCTGGGCACTTGCTGACGCACACCCCGCAGTCGTCGCACGTGTACGGGTCGATCTCGAACACGCCAAGGAAGGAATCGGTCTTGACGAGTGCGTCGGTGTGGCACGAGAAGTCGCACGCGCCACAACCGATGCACCTGTCCTGCAGCACCATGAAGCTCATGTGGGCCGCCTCACGCGAGTGAGGTCTCCGCGGTGACAGCGTTCTGCGGGTGGAAGTTGCGTAGCTCTCCCATGCAGTCGATGTGCACCCAGGGGGCGACGTCGACGCGAGTGGCGGCCGTACGGGTGACGTACTTGCTGCCGTCCCACTCCCACCAGCCGTAGGGCACGTCGACCACTCGGGTGACGGCTTCGCCGCACTTCGGGCACTTGGGTGCGTCCATCTCGGTGTCCTTTCTCAGCTCGCCGCAACGGCCGTGCGGGCCGCAGCGTCGAGGTAGACCTGCATGGTCTGGTTAAAGCGCGAGAACTTGTCGACGCCCATCGGGTCGTCGCCCCGTAGGCGGATGTCGGTGGCCAACAGCGCCAGGCTGTTGATGGTCTGGCGGCCGCTGGCCGAGCCGTGAGCGAGGATGTCGTCGAACATCACTTGCCACGCAGTCAGTTGGCCGTCGAGCGAGAAATCGGCTCTGGATGCGTCGGCGACCGCGATTTCCGCGACCGTCTTCACCCCGAGGAGCTCGAAGGTGACCTGCACGGCGAAGTCGCCGCCGTTACTGCGCATGACCAGCGCAGCGACCATGTCGGCGTCGCCGAGGAACTGGTCGGGGTGGGCGTTCATCTCGTCGGCCAGGCCGCAGAAGAACGCTTCGGAGTTGATCTTCATGGTGGGTGCCTCTCAGTTCGCGAGCACGGTGTCGGGGTCGATGCCCATCAGTTCCAGCGGCAGCTTCGTGCGGTGCAATCGGCTGATGCCGGCGCGCTCGCAGCGTGCGAGGTAGGAGGTGAACTGCTTCTTCTGCAGGTCGGCCTGCAGCGCGAAGCCCTTGCTCTCGACGTGCTCGACACCACCGCCGAGCAGTACGGCGAGCGCTGAACCGAAGTCCTGGTTGGTGCCGAACGCGGTGAGCACGGCCTCGCCGTGATCCAGTGCCTCGTGGATCTCCTCAGCGACGTCTGGGTCCTGCTCGACGGCGTAGCGGATGTGCATGGTGCCGTACGCGACGTGGCGGGCCTCGTCCTGCATCGCCATCCGGAACATGCGCTTTTCCACCGGTGAGGGTGCGATCAGCTCGCCCATGCGGAAGATGTCGAGGATGAAGCCCTCGCCCAACAGGTGCAGCAGCGCCGTGGCCTGTGTGTAGCTCTTGGCCTCGATGATGGTGCGCAGCAATCCTTCGCTGGACCCACGCGACATCAGCAGGCCGCCACCGTTGGCCAGCGCTCGCTTGCGGAACACCTCGGCGTGGCGGGCCTCGTCCATGATCTGGGTGCAGAGGAACATCTTCGCCTCGAGGAAATCGTGGTTCATCCGCCACATCCACTTGGCTGGTAGATCGGCGGCGATCATCTCGATCTCGGTGAGCGTGGTGCACACCTGACACATCGCGTGCTCGATGTCGTCAGGCAGCTCAGGCAGCTCGGCCCACGGGATGTCGCGGGTGGCGCTCCACTGGCGGGCCACGGCCTCTTCGTACAGTTCGACCACGTTCTCCGCCCAGACGTCACTCTTCTTGTTGAGGATGTAGCCCATGTCGGGTGTGTCGGGGTCGACGTCGGCGCCACGCGGCGCCATCGAACGGTGGGTCGGGTTGTCGGGCACGACGCCGTAGCTGCCGGTGGCGATGTCCAGCATCGTCAGGCCGCGCGGACCGATCTTCGGCTTTACGCCCCATTCGGTCTTCGCGCCGCGCAGCCACTTCCAGTCGAGCGGTGCGCCCAGCGGCGAGGTGTCGGGCAGGTTGGCGTAGCTCGCCTGCGACGGGTCTTCGGTCAGCGTCATATCAGAAGTCCTCCAATGCGCCGTCGGCCCCCGGTCGCGGCGATGAGACAACTAGACACTTTCTGTCTCGGCGTTCCAGAGGGGCATCGGTCCCGCCGTGAAGGGACCTTGGTCCCTTGCGTATGTGACGGCGCCAATGATTTCGCGCCCCCGATCGCTGTCTCTCCGAGCGGCCTCACCCGCGAAGCCAGCCGCGAGTCAGGCGAGCGGGAAGTGACGCGCCATTTGCTCACAGCTGCAGGAATGGGGTGATATATCGCGTCAGTTCGCCGTAGAGGTGGGTGCGCGTGGAGTTGGTCGCGGGCGGCCGCAACGGGCCGCGACGCCCGTTGGCTCAGCTGTAGAAGCCGGCGTACGTGGTGATCGTGAAGGCCCCGCCGCTGACGACCAGTGCGATGCGGCCAATCACGTCGCTGCCACGAGCGCCGGTATCGCCGTCGGTGACACCGGGCAGGATCTGGAACAGCAGCGGGGGAGCCCCGTTGTGTGTGTACGACAGGGCCCCGGAGAACTCTTCCGCAGGTGCAGCGAAACCATATGCCGGGGCGGCGACCAGGTTGGCGACGATCGTCTCGTAGTCGGTGCCGGCGGCGGCGGGGTCGAGTACGGCCGTCTTGTAGTCGGCGTCGAGCGCGGTGACGAGCTCGGCAAGGTCTGCGCCGTTGCCGATCGCGAAGTTGTCGTTGCCGCCGCTGCCGTTGAAGCCGCCCAGGACGACGGTGAGTGAGCCGTCGATGGGCAGCTGGATCGTCGTCGATTCGGCGTCGGCGACGCCGAGGTCGTCAGCGGTGAAGCCGCCGACGTCCTCGCAGCTGTTCGCCGGAAGGTTGCTGCACAGCTCGAAGCGGGTGACGGTGGCGGTGACAGGCTGGCCGAAGTCGGTGGGCAACGCGAAGTCGATGCGGTAGATGCCATCGGCCAAGGGCGCCCCCGACGCGGGCAGTGCGGGCGACGGTGCGATGCCGAACCAGTTGGAGGCGCAGCATGGGAAGGCGAGCGGCGCCCCGATTGTCGACGGGTCGGTGGCGGCCCATCCGGCGGGTACGTCGGGTGCGGTGGTGGTGGGTGCGTCGGTGGTGACGACTGTCGTCGTGGCGCCGTCGGTGAGCGGCGGTGCGACGGTGCTAGTGACTTCCGAGATTGCGGGTGCGGTAGTGGTGGCACTACCGATGCTCGCGTCGGAGCTGCATGCGGTAAACGCCGCCAACCCGATGATGCCGATTGTGGCGAGTGCCCCGCGGAACCAAGAAGTGCGCATGAGCGAAACGTAGCAGCCCGCCGATCAGGTCGGAAGCGGGTCAGTTGCTGACGACGTCGAAGCCGAGTGACAGCGCGACCGGGATCTGTGCCGGGTCGAACGTCACGAACGTGACCGGCCGCGGCAGCCGGTCTGCGGCGGCGAGGTGCAGCGCATCTGCCAGCCGCAACGGCTGCTCGCGCAGCAACTGCGCTGCCCGGTCGAGGCAGCGCTGGTCGACCGGCACCACCGCGTAGCGATCCCACTGCAACCGGAGCGCATCCTCCAGGTCGGCCTGCAGGATGGGCTCGTCGGTGAGCTTGGCGATGAGGGCCAGCGCCTCGGTGAACGCCAGCGCGCTGACGCAGGTGGTGTCGGCCAATGCGTCGAGTGCATGTCGGCGCACCGATGACTCGACGTGCAGCGCGACCACTGCGCTGGTGTCGAAGAAGACGGTCATCCGCGCAGTTCCTTGAGAGCACGGTCCAGTCGGACGCCGCTCCAGATCTTCACCGGGGGCGCGAGGCGCCCCGGGTCGGTGCGGCGCGGTGCAACGACGGCACCGGCGGCGACCAGGTCGGCCAGCACGGTCTGGCCCTGTTCGGCCTCGATCGGCCCGAGCTGGGCGATAGCGCGCCCACCGATGGTGACCACCAGACGCTGGCCACTGCCCGCCCGGCGGACGGCGGCGGCGAGGTCGGTGCGAAGTTCTCGGATGCCGATCATGTGTACGCGAGTGTACACCGTTCGACTGGCGTGACGCCGGTGCGGTCGTTCAGACTGCCGCCATGAACTTTGCCTTCACCGAAGAACAAGAAGAACTGCGCAAGACCGTCCGTGCGTTCCTCGAGGCCAAGAGCCCCGAGACCGCCGTTCGCGAGCAGATGGAGACCGACAGCGGCTTCGATACCGCGGTGTGGAGCCAGATGGGCGAGCAGCTCGGCCTGCAAGGGCTGGCCATCCCCGAGGAGTTCGGTGGCTCCGGCTACAGCTTCGTCGAGCTCGGCATCGTGCTCGAGGAGCAGGGCCGTGCATTGCTCTGCGCCCCGTTCTTCAGCACCGTCGTGCTGGCCGCCAACACGCTGCTGCACAGCGGTGACGCCGCTGCCAAGGCAGCCCACCTGCCCGGTATCGCCAGCGGCGAGACCATCGCCACCGTCGCGTTCACCGAGCCCAGCGGCAAGTGGGACGAAGCCGGCATCACCATGGAGGCCACGGCTGCAGGCGATGGCTTCACCCTCACCGGCACCAAGATGTTCGTGCTCGACGGCCACACCGCCAACCTGATCATCGTCGCTGCCCGTACCGGCAAGGGCGTCTCGCTGTTCACCGTCGCCAGCGACGCTGCGGGCCTCACCCGTACCGCGCTGAGCACCATGGACCAGACCCGCAAGCAGGCCAAGCTCGAGTTTGCCAGTACGCCCGCAACGCTGCTGGGCACCGAGGGCGAAGGCTGGACCGTGCTCAGCAACGTGCTGGATCTCGCCGCCGTCGGCCTCGCCGCTGAGCAGGTCGGTGGCGCTCAGAAAGTGCTCGAGATGGCAGTCGAATACGCCAAGGTGCGCGTGCAGTTCGGTCGCCCCATCGGCTCGTTCCAGGCCATCAAGCACAAGTGCGCCGACATGCTGCTCGAGGTCGAGTCGGCCAAGAGCGCTGCCTACTATGGCATGTGGTGCGCCGCCGAGCAGAACGACGAGCTCGCTTCGGTCGCTTCGCTCGCCAAGGCCTACTGCAGCGAGGCCTACTTCCACGCCACGGCCGAGAACATCCAGATCCACGGTGGCATCGGCTTCACCTGGGAACACCCGGCCCACCTGTACTTCAAGCGGGCCAAGAGCAGCGAGCTGCTGTTCGGCGACCCCACCTACCACCGTGAGTTGCTGGCGCAGCGCATCGGCATCTGAGCAGCTGCAGCGCATCACGCATTGCAGTTCCCGAGGGGAATGTGAACGGCCCGGGGTTCGCCCCCGGGCCGTTTGCCGTTTTCGGCCGTCCGGTAGGGTGACGGGCGTGCCCACCGAGACCTTCGTGTACGTGCTCGTCGCTGCTGTCCTGGTGTTCGTGATGGCTGCCGTGGTGGTGGGGCGCGAGGCGCATCGGCTCGATGCGGTGGCACCGCGGTCGGTGTACATCCCGGAGGAAGCCCTCGAGTTCGTGGCCGAGTACCTGCCCAAAGAGACCCAGGCTCGCCTCACCCCCGACGAGCTGGAATTGCTGCTCCGCTTTCACATGCAGTGGTTGCACTCCAAGGGCCTGCAGCCCACCGGCGTGATCGATCGCCGCCAGGACATCACCGAGCCGGTGGTCATTGCCGAGGACTCGGTGGTCGCCTATCTGCTGGGTGAGGCCGAGCGCCACAACGTCGCGATCCTCGACGACATCGACGCCGTTCACGTCGTCGATGCCCATCTCGCCTACTTCACCGCCATCGGCGCGGTCGGCCCCGAGGCGCACGACCCGCAGGCCTTGCAGCTGCCGCCCGCCGGTTCCGAGCCGCCGGCCCTCGAGGCCTGAGCCAAGCCACTCGTGCCTGGCTGGGGCTCGTTGGCCCGGCCTCAGATCATCATGTTGAACTGGGCGAGGCCGGCTCCGAGTTGGCTCAACGACGCGAGGCACTGTTGCAGCGTGGCGACGGTGGCGGTGCCGGTGGGGATGCCGTCGGGGCCGACGACGTCGTGCATCAGGTCGCCTCAGGGTGCCGTCGTACGACACGTAGCGCGCGGTCGCCCACCCGCCGAATGGTGGTGGACTGCAGTGCAACCCGGACGGGCTTGGTGGCCTTCCACACGCGTGAGTGCTCGAATGCGTACACCTGGGCCTCGGCAGCCTCGACGCGGTCGCGCAGCGACTGCAGCTCCTGCTGCGCTCCGGCCATGTAGAACAGGCGTGAAGCGCTGCCCTCGGGCAACAACAGTGGCAGCTGGTCCATGTCGTGCAGGATGCGATGCTTGGCGTGTTCCCATTCGCTCCACGGCACGGCGTGGATGGTGGCCTCGGCGTCGTCCCAGCGGCGATAGACCGCGGTGATGGCCTCGGTGCTGACCACACCACACAGCACGGCAGCGCGTAGCAGCACGTCGAGGTCCTCGTACACCGGTAGTTCGAGGTTGTAGCGCAGTCCGAACGAGCGGAACACCTCGATGGGAAACGCAGTGGTGTGCGGTGGCGTCTGGCTGCTGCGGAGGTGATCGATGAAATCGAATGCCGAGTCGTAGGGCATCTGAAACCCCGACACCGGTTCCACATCGGAGACCTTGCTGATGGAGCGCATCACGTGTTGCACGACGCAACGCGAACGCAAGATGGCGCCGCCGGCGTGGGCGGCGGTTTGCTGGAAGACCTCGACCCAGTTCGCAAACACCAGGTCGTCGTCGTCGAGAATCACGATGTAGCGGCCGACGGCCAGTTCGACGCCGAGGTTCAGGCCGACCACGCGATTGGAGGCGTCGAGCCGCTCGACGCGCACTCGATTGCGGAACGTGTCGTCGAACGCATCGAGCTGAGCGGTGGCCGCGCGGTAGTCGTCGTCGCTGGTGGTGTCGACGAGCAGCAGCACCTCGAAGTCGTCGACAGACTGCCCGGCCAGGCAGGTAAGGGTGTCGGCCAGCGTGGTGCGGGTGCCACGGGAGCGCACCATGACGGTGAGAAACGGTGTGCGCTCGGCTGGGGTGACGCTGACAGCGGCTGGTGCCTCGGCCAGGCGGTACAGGCGCACGAACTGGTTGGTGGCACCGTGGTCGTCGGCCCCGGCGCGCAGGAACCGCAGCAATCGGCCCAGCGGGGTGGCGGGCGACATCGTGGTGAGGTCGGCGGGAAACGATTGGTCGCTGTGCAGCATCAGGAAATCGGCGGATGGCCCTGGAGCGAACCCGGCGGTGGCCATGGTTTGGCGGAGGCGGCCCTCGGAGAACAGGCTGACGTGGGTCTCGTCGAGCAGCCCGGTGGAGGTGACGTCCCACCGGCCGGCCAGTAGCTTGGCGGCAAGGTCGAAGTGGGTCACGTTGGGGATGGACACGCCCAGCCAGGTGGCGCCGGTGAGCGACATCGCGTCATGGATGGCGTGCAGCGCGTCGAGCGGGTGTGCAAGATGCTCTATGACGTCGAGCGCGGTGATGGCGGCAACAGCACGCCCGCCAACGATGCGGTGGATGGTGGCCGACAACTCATCGGTACGGGCGAGATCTACGAAGTGAGCTTCGATGCCGCGGTCGGCAAGCACGCTAAGCGTGGTGGGGTCCACGTCGAGGCCCACGTACCCGAAGCCCAGCTCGGACAGCGGCTCAGCGATGGCGGCGTTTCCACACCCGAGATCGATGACGAGGCCGGGTTGCACGTGTTCCTCGATCAGGCCGATGATGTGGCCGTACGGGGTGCGTGAGTGGTAGTCGAAGGCGTACTTCACAGGTCGTACCTGAAGCGGTGAGGGCCGTAGTACTTCTGGTCGAGGTCGGCGACGCCGGCCGCGTGTTCCAGTGTCTCGGGCAGGTCGCCGGAGGCGAGGCGCTCGCGGAACCGCTGCGCAGCCCGCCGTAACGGCGCCATCGCACTCGCTTCGAACGAAGCCAGTTCGCGTTGCTCGACGTCTGGGCGTGCGTAGCGCCGGGCCAGCAGGAGCCGGGCGCCTGCGCCGGATTCCACCTCGACCTCGGAGCCCACCGGCCGTCCATCGGGGCCAGGCCGCTTGTCGTGGAAGACCGTGGCGCGAGGCACGGTACGCAGCGTCCAGCCCGCAGCACGGAGCCGCCACGACAGGTCGACGTCGTCGCAATAGAGCGGGAAGAAGTGGGCGTCGAACCCGTCGACGGCCTCGAACGCTTCGCGCTTGATCAGCAGGCACGCCCCGGTGAGCCAGGTGGCCTCGCCGGTGTCGGGGTGGTACCCCTTGGGGTGCTCGATGGGCAACTGGCGGGCTTCGACTGCAGCCACCGTGGCCGGCTGCAGTTCGTCGAGCAGCAGCGACAGGCAGGTGGGCGATGGGTAGGTGTCGGGGTTGAGGATCCAGAGCACCGGCTCGGCTCCGTCGGCGGCGAGCTGGTTGGAGCCACCTGCGGAACCGAGGTTGGCATCGAAGAAGCGATGTGTGAGCGTTGCGTCGCACGGTGCCAACAGCTGCCGCAGGGCTTCGGTCTGCTCCGCGGTGAGGGCGGGCGTGGGGGAGCAGTCGCCGACGGCGACCACCACCTGCCCCAGCCGACCGGCGCTGCGTGCATGCGAGATGCAGGCTCGCACGGCGGCGATGGTGCGGCAGATGTCGGCGAACTCGTTGTTGTACAACACGAGCTGGATACGGACCGTCTGCGACACGCCGAAACGATACAGCTCGTTCTTCGCGCGCACACGGTTCGGCGAGTAGCGTTGGTCGACATGGAACGGCCCTCCCGCTTCGAGCACACTCGCTTTCTCGGCGACAAGCGCACCCAACTCGTGTACGACCTCGACGCGTGGTCGGAACCCGCCGTGATCGACGAGATCGTGTCCAACGACGTGGGCATCTGCTTCGGGCCCGACACCCTGGTCGAGGCACGCAACCGCGGGTACACGCTCGCTGCTGCAGGTGCCACCCGCCGTCATCGCAAGCCCCGGGCCTAGCGCCTTTCGTGAACGGCAGCTTTCTTTCCGGGTCATTGCGTCTGGCGAGGTACCTCGCACGGCCCGCCGGTGTGCAGGGTGCACTGCCGGGGCTGATCCTTTGCCACGGGTTTCCCATCGGGCCGCTCGACGCGCGCCAGAGTGCGGGCACCTTCCCGGAGCTGATCGATCGCGTTGCCAACGAGCTGGGTTGGGTGGCGATGACGTTCACGTTTCGCGGCTGCGGCACGAGTGAGGGCGACTTCTCGCTACAGGGGTGGGTTGACGACCTGCGTGCAGCGATCGACCACCTCATCGACGAGTCCAGCCCGTCGAGCGTGTGGCTGGTGGGCACCAATACCGGCGGTTCCATCGCCACCTGTGTGGCAGCCGACGACCCACGGGTCCGTGGGGCGGCGCTGCTCAGCCCCCGCGCCGACTTCGACGATTGGGCAGCGCAGCCACGCCGGTTCCTGGAACACGCCCGCGAGATCGGTGCGATCCGCACTCCTGGCTTCCCGCAGAACTTCGACGAGTGGGCCCGCGAGTTTCGTCGCTTCCGGCCCACCGACGCGGCGCGACGCTGCGGGCCACGGCCGATGCTGGTCATGCACGGGGACGACGACGAGAGCGTGCCCACCGCCGACGCACGGCAGTTGGCCGAGGCGCACGGCGCGGCCGAGCTGCGGCTGATCACCGGCGCCGGACATCGCTTGCGGCACGACCCGCGCGCGACGGCCATCCTGCTGGGCTGGCTGGATCGCCAGCGAGCCGTCGCCGACGCCTAGTCCGCACTCTTCGCCGCCCCGCCGGGGGTACCGGGACGGTCGCCGATGTTGCGAGTAGCCTTCCCCACCGTGGAATCCTCCGACGTGACCGACGTTTCCTCCATCGGTCACGAGGCTGCCACAGTTGTCGCTGAGCCGCCGGTTCGTCGCACCAACCGTGTGCTGCGCCAGTTCCTGCCCTTCGAGCCGGCCTCGGGTCGCGCCCTCCCGCAGCTCGACGGCCTGCGTGCGCTGGCCGTCATCGCCATCTTCCTGCGCCATGCCTGGGGCCTCTCCGGCAGCCCGGTGTACCTGATCGACATACCGTTCATCGGCGAAGTGTCCACCGCCCCGTTCGTGGTGATGATGAGCAACGGCGTCGATCTGTTCTTCGTCCTCAGCGGCTTCCTGCTCGCCCGTTCGTTCATCCTCGCGGACTACCAGGGGCGGCCGCGGCCGAACCTGCGCCGCTACGCGCGGTTGCGGGTGTTCCGAATTCTGCCCGCCTACTGGCTGGTGCTGGCAATGGTGCCGATGATGTTCGTGCCCTCGCTGGTGCGCGAGGAGACCATCCACAGCTGGAACGGCTTCTGGGCGTTCCTCACCTACATTCCGGTGCTGCAGACGCTGTCGCCCTGGGCGTACGGCAGTTGGAGCGCAGTCAGCCCGTTCTGGACGCTCACCATCGAGGTGATGTTCTACGCGATGTGTCCGTGGTTGGCGCGGGCGTTCTTCCGCAACCGCTGGCGTTGGGCGCTACCGCTCAGCCTGGCCATCTCACTGGGCTGGTTGGCGCTGCTGCGCACCTCGCCGGGCTACTGGGCCGCGGAGCAGATCGCCAAGGTGTTCCATGGCGTCGGCGCGCCGCCCGAGTACGGCACCGCCTTCCTGCGCAGCCAGTTCCCCACGTTCCTGTTCAGCTTCGCCTGCGGCATGACGGTGGCCAACCTGTGGGCGCGTAGCGAAAGCCAGGAGGGCGGGTTCCGCTCGTGGCGGCCGCGGTGGCGCCGCGCCAGCATCACCACCGGCTGGCTGATCGTCGGGGTCTCGATGTGGCAGCTGGGCTACCGCACCTGGAACAACCAGTTCTACGACGGTGGCAAGCTGGCCCGCACGTCCACCACCGATGCGCTGATCTTCCACTTGCTGGAGGCGCCGGCGATGGCGCTGGGTTTTGGCCTGGTGCTGCTCGGCCTGGTGCTGGGTGAGGTGCGTCACCCGTTCCTTTCGTCCATCCCGATGCGCATCATCGGTGTGCTCGGTTTCTCCATCTACCTGTGGCACATGCCGGTGCTGTACACCGGCACCAAACTCACATGGCTGCAGCGGCTCGACCCGCACTACATGTGGCCTGCGGCGATGGTGCGCGGCGGCATCGTCACCCTTGCGCTCAGCGCGGTCACCTGGCTGCTGCTGGAGCGCCCGATGATCGAACGCGGGCGGCGCAAGAAGAGCGGCTGAGTCAGTCGGCGCTGGCCGAATGCCAGCGCCAGGCGGACTCGATGATGTCGTCGAGGCCGTGGCTGGGCGTCCAGCACAACACCTGCGCGATGCGGGTGGGATCGGCGTAGGTGGCGGTGGGGTCGCCGGCGCGACGGGGCATGATCTGATACGGAACGGCGCGACCGGAGATGCGTTCGGTGGTCTCGATGACGTCCAACACGCTGGTACCGATGCCGGTGCCAACGTTGAGCGCGATGGTGTCGCCGCCGCTGGCGAGGTAGTCGAGCGCCATCACGTGGGCCTCGGCGAGGTCTTCGACGTGGATGTAGTCGCGGACGCAGGTGCCGTCGGGGGTGGGGTAGTCGTTGCCGAAGATCTGCAACATGGACAGCTTGCCCAGCGCGGCCTTCATCACCAGCGGCACCAAGTTCTGCGAGAACGTCCAGTCCTCGCCGATGGCACCGTCGGTGCTGGCGCCGGCCGCGTTGAAGTAGCGCAGGTTGACGGCGCGCAGGCCGTGGGTGGTGCCGTACCAGCCGAGGATGCGCTCGACCATCGCCTTGGTCTCGGCGTACACGCTTTCAGGGTGGATCGGTGCGTCCTCGCGAACGGGGACCTCGGCGGGCGTGCCGTTGACCGAGCAGCTGCTTGAGAACACGATGTCCGTCACCCCGGCGGCGAGCAGTGTCTCGACGAGATCGACGGTGGCCCCGACGTTGTTGCGCCAGTAGCGCGCCGGCTGCACCATCGATTCGCCGACGTTCTTGTAGGCGGCGAAGTGCACCACTTGCTGCACGTCGTGACGTGCGCACAGCTCGGCGACGAGCGCGGCATCGCTGATGTTGCCCTGCACCAGTTCGGCGTCGAGGACGGCTCGAGCGCTGCCGAATTCGAGTGAATCGAGCACGACGACATCGCGGCCGAGCTCGCGCAACCGGCGGACTGTGTGCGAGCCGATGTACCCGGCACCGCCGGTGACGAGCACGCTCATGACTGGACCGCGGAGTGCATCTGCATGGTAACCAGCCTAGCCAGGAGCGCCCGAGCGGCCCCGGCAGCCTTCAGCCGTGCAGCGTCTCGTGAGCGCGAAACCAGTCGATCATCCGCGAGACGCCTTCGCGTAGCTCGACGACGGGCGACCAGCCGTAGGTGCTGTGGATCAGCGTGCTGTCGGGCCGTCGTTGCGTCGGGTCGCCTTCGCGCTCGTGCGGCATCGGCAGCGTGACGAGTGGACTGCTGCTGCCAGTCAGCTCGAGCACCAGTTGGGCGAGCTCGATCATTGTGAACTCGGCAGCGTTGCCGACGTTGACGGGACCGAGCAGGTGGCCATCGAGGACTGCGAGCAGGCCGCGCACTTCGTCACTGACGTGGCAGAAGCTGCGCGTCTGCAGGCCGTCGCCGAAGATGGTGAGTGGCTTGCCGCGCAGTGCTTGGGCGATGAAGGTGTTGACCACTCGGCCGTCGTCGGGCCGCATTCGTTCGCCGTAGGTGTTGAAGATGCGCACTATGCGCACATCGGTGCCGTGTGCGCGGTGGTACGCCATGGTGAGCGCTTCGCTGAACCGTTTGGCTTCGTCGTAGCAGCTGCGTGGGCCGATTGGGTTGACGTTCCCCCAGTAGGACTCGGGCTGTGGGTGCACGAGTGGATCGCCGTAGACCTCGCTGGTGGAGGCGAGGAAGAAGCGGGCCTGTTGGGTGGTGGCCAGCTCGAGCAGGTGGCGGGTGCCGGTGGACCCGACGGACAGGATCTCCAACGGCATGGTGAGGAAATCGATGGGCGACGCCGGGCTGGCCAGGTCGAGCACGGACTGATACCGCTGCTCGGTGACGGCCGCCGGGAGCGCGTCGGTGATGTCGTGTTCCACCAATTGGAAGCCGGGGTGCGACAGCAGGTGTGCGATGTTGGAGCGGCGGCCGGTGACGAAGTTGTCGACGACGGTGACGGTGTCGCCGCGGGCGAGCATCGCCTCGGAGAGATGTGAGCCGACGAAGCCGCCGCCGCCGGCCAGTAGGTGGTGGCTCACTGGTAGCCGTTGCCCGCGTAGACGAAGCCGGCGGCCAGCCAGGCAGACCGGTCGAGCACGTTGCGTGCATCGATCACCGAGCGCCCCGGCATGTGCTCGGCGACCTTGGCGGGTTCGACCATGTGGAAGTCGGGCCACTCGGTGAGCAGCACCAATACCTGTGCGCCAGCCACGGCGTCGTAGGCGTCTGCGCACAGCTCGATGCCGGTGGGCAGCGGATGCGCATGCGTGGCGATGGCTGGGTCGTACGCGCGGATGACTGCTCCTTCGGCCAGCAGGTGTGCGATCACGGCGAGTGACGGTGAGTCGCGTAGGTCGTCGGTGCCGGCCTTGAAGGTGAGGCCCCAAATGGCCACGGCCACCCCGTCGAGCGAACCGCCGGCGGCAGCGCGGATCTTGTGCGCGATGCGCAGGAACTGCTGTTCGTTGGCGGCGACCGCGGCATCGAGCAGGTCGAACGAGTAGCCGGCATCGAGGGCGATTCGCTGCAGCGCGCGCGTATCTTTGGGGAAGCACGAGCCTCCCCAACCCGGGCCCGGGCGGAGGAAGTCGGCGCCGATGCGGCGGTCCAGGCCCATGCCGTGCAGCACGTCGTTGACGTCGGCACCGACCCCTTCGCAGATTGCCGCGATTGCGTTGACGAAGCTGAGCTTGGTGGCGAGGAATGCGTTGGCCGCGTACTTGATGGTCTCGGCCGACTCGGGGTCGGTGACCACGACAGGTGCCTCGACGGCGGCGTAGAGCTGCGCGACCGCGCGGCCGGCGGCTGCGTTGGTGCTGCCCACGACTACGCGGTCGGGGTGGAGGAAGTCGGTGACGGCGGTGCCCTCGCGCAGGAACTCGGGGTTGCTCACCACGCTGACGTCGGGGCGCCGCAGCACGCCGGCCACCAGGCCTGCCGAGCCGACCGGCACCGTCGACTTGTTGACCACGATGGCCCCCTGTGCCAGCAGCGGGGCGATCTCGCGGGCCGCAGCCTGCACGTAGCTGAGGTCGGCCGAGCCGTCGTCGCCCTGCGGGGTGGGTACGCACAGGAACACGAACTCACGGTCGCCGACGGCGCCGGCCGCGCCGAGCACGAACCGGAGGTTGCCGCTCAGCATGCCTTCGGCGACCAGTTCGTCGAGACCCTGCTCGACGATGGGCACGTGGCCGCGCTGTAGTTGGTCCACCTTTGCGGGGTCGACGTCGACGCAGACGACGTCGTGACCGAGATGAGCGAAGCACGCACCGCAGGTGAGGCCGACGTATCCGGTGCCGATGATTGCGATGCGACTCATGAAGCACCAGCTTATCGACCACGTGTTGACGGTTGCCGTTGCCGTTGCCGTTGCTGGCGGCGGTGTCCGGTTGCGGCGCGTCTGGCAAGATCAGGCGGATGGTTTCGCCCCGGCTCGTGTTCGTCCTGTCGCCGTACCAGAACGCGTTCTTCGGAGAGATCGCCGAGGTACTGGTCCACGAACTGGATGCGGCCGGTGCGGACGGGATCGTGATCGATGAACCGGCTGCCCATGTGGTGCAGGACCACGACGTGTTCGTCATCATGCCGCCGCACGAGTTCGTGGTGCTCGAGGGCCGCGGGTTCATCGACGACCCGGTGCTGGCGGCGCGCACCATCGGGCTCTCGGCCGAGCAGCCGCACCAGCCGTTCTTCGTGCAGAACGCCCAGCTCGCTGCGCACCTCGGTGCCGTCGTCGACTTCAGCTCGTTGGCGGTCGCGGCCTACAGCGACCGCGGCGTGCACGCCCACCACCTGCAGTTCGGGTACACCGCACTGTGGGACCGCTTCGTGCCCGGTCCGGCGGCTGCGGGCCCACCGAGTGTCCTGTACATGGGCAACAAGAGGCCCCGCCGACTGGCCCTCCTCGCCGGCGCGGGCCCAGCGTTGGGCCGTCATGGCGCGCGGCTGATCATCTCCGACAACAGCTCACCGAACCGGGGCACCGGCCCCGCATTCGTGGCCGGTGACGACAAACGGTTGCTGCTGGCCGATACGCGTTTGCTGATCAACATCCACCAGAGTGACGAGCGGTACTTCGAATGGTTGCGGTTCGTCGAAGCCGCGCACTGTGGCACCCCGTACCTCACCGAACGGTCGATCCACACCGAGCCGTTCATCGACGGCATCGACTTCGAATCGTTCGAGCCGGACGGTCTTGCACAGCGCATCGACGAGCTGGTGGCCGACGACCAACGCCTGGGGGCGCTGCGTGAGGCCGCCTATCAACACGTGCGGGAACGCCCCCTGTCGTCCACAGTCGGGGTGCTGGTTGAGGTGGCCGCCGGGCTGCTCATCGCCCCACCCCCGCGGCGGCTGCCGGCGCATACCCGCACCGAGCCGTTGTGGGGTCAGCTGGTCGAAGTGGCGGCCACACTTCCGACGGTGACGATGCGAAAGCGGTCGATGCCGTTCGC
>Ga0335397_10002842_pt1 | contig 23492 bp, 21 predicted proteins | sample MAT04_FD_205740 | JGI IMG/M metagenome (GOLD analysis project Ga0335397, IMG submission 205740) | Freshwater microbial communities from Lake Fryxell liftoff mats and glacier meltwater in Antarctica - MAT-04 (spades assembly) (version 2) ... | reverse complement strand
TTTCCTTGAGCATGTAATGCTCGTACTCGCCCAGGTCGACATCCTGCGTCTTCTGGTCGAGAAACTTGATCTCAGGCGTTTGCCGGCCGCTGTCGCGGTGCAGAATCTGAAGACTATCGGCACGGATGAGCGCGATTTCGTGATCGCTGAGGTAAACGACTTCTTCCGTATTGCCGACCAGCGGCCCCGGGTCGCTGGCGAGAAAGTGCTCCCCGCGGCCGATGCCGATGACGAGCGGGCTGCCGAGCCGCGCGGCGATGAGCAGGCCGGGGCAATCGCGGAACATGATGCCGAACCCGTAGGTCCCTTTGAGGCGGGTGAGGGCCGTCTCCACGACTTTGAGACAGGTATCGGCATCGGTCGGGTCGCCGCCGAATTTGATCTGTTCAGTCAAGATGGAAGCGAACAGATGCGCGGCGACTTCGGTGTCGGTTTCGGTCCGGAAGACGTAACCCAGGACTTGGAGTTGATTTCGCAGGCTGGTGTGGTTTTCGATGACGCCGTTATGGACGACGACAACTTCACCGTTACCGCCGACGTGGGGGTGGGAATTGGTGTCGCTGGGCACGCCGTGGGTGGCCCAGCGGGTGTGGCCCATGCCGAAGGTGCCGTGAATGGGCTGCTGTTCGCAGAGATCCGCGAGGAGCTGAACGCGGCCGGTTTTCTTGCGAATATCGATCCCGCCGCCGTTCTGAATGGCGATGCCCGCGCTGTCGTAACCGCGATATTCGAGGCGGAACAAACCTTCGAGGAGGAAATCAAGGGCCGACTTGGGACCGACATAACCAACGATGCCGCACATGTGCAGACTCCTTCCACATACGAACTCCGGCCACCGTGCCGGGAAGAATCGGTCGATTAACCGTTCCTGATAGCAGACGAGCAGTCGACAAGTCAACAGGAGGCTTGCCGGGGCGGTCATTTCGCAACACGTGCCGAGTCTCCGCAACGCCCGATGATCGTGGCTGCCGTGATCAGAACAGCAGCCAGCGATTGCGATTGACGGGTTCGACGGCACCAATCCATGATGACGGGAACGAATTCGAGCGATTCCAACCACGAGACGGCACCGGCGATGGAGACAGGAGTGCAAGCTGCGAGTCTGTCCCCAAAGCCACGAAGCTGGTGGCAGTTGGGCCGTCGTGCATTCTTGCTTTACGCGCTGGTTCCTTATCTCGTGGTCGTCAGCGTGTTCACCGTGTTTCAGCGACGTTTGATGTACCAGCCCACGGTTACGGAAACGCTCCGCATCGCAGCCGTCGACTCGAATCCTGCATTCGGCAGGGATACAGAACTTCAAACAGGCGATGGCAACACCCTGAGAGGCTGGCTGTTGTATCGTCAAGCACGACTTGACAACCAGGCTGTTCAAGCGCCGTTGGTGCTTTACTTCCCCGGCAACGCGCAGAACCGCCACGCTCGAATCAGTGACCTGCAAAAATTTGCGGCATCAGGCTTCGATGTGCTCATTTTCGATTACCGCGGCTACGGCGACAGCACAGGCTCGCCCACGGAAGCGAACCTTTCCGCGGATGCGTTACTGATCTGGAAATACGTCCAAGACGAACTGGGATACGACGAAGCGAAAATTGTGGTTTTCGGTGAATCAATCGGCGGAGCCGTCGCGCTATCCATGTGGTCGAAAGAGAATCCCAATCCTCCACAACCGGCGGCTGTCATTCTCAACGCGACATTCACCTCAATGCCACAAACAGTCGCCTGGCATTATCCGCTGTTTCCATTTCAGTTCCTGCTGCTCGATCGCTGGCCGTCCATCGAACGCATCCCCCGTGTCAACGCGCCCGTCGTCATTTTTCACGGCACGGATGATCAAATCGTCCCCGTGGCCCACGGCCGCGCACTGGCTCAAGCAGCGTCCCAGGCACGGTTCATCGAGATTCCCGGCGGAACCCACAACGAAATTCCCACGCTGCGCCTGCGTCAAGAACTGGACGCCATCCTCTCGATTCTGCCCGCTGATTGAGAAAGCCCGCATCACGCAGGAAAGATATGTCAACATTCATCCTCGCTCGCGCGTCGGGCTTCTTAATAAGACCAACAGGGGCCGCAAGATTTCCCGCTGGCGGCACGAGGCGTGCTAAAATCCGCTCACGCAGTTCGATCCTACGCGTTTCCGCGACAATTCCCACTGCTCTCAATACGCTCAGCCCGAATCCTCTGATCAAATCAGGAGCAACCCATGCCCGCTTCTGCCGTCCTGCTGAAACGCCCCGTCAAGTTGAAGCCGGTTCCGCTGGGAGCGAATTCCAGCGAGCGGGGTGCCTTGGCGGCGGACCAGGTGAACCGGGAATTGATGCAATCCCGCTTTCCGCTGAACCGCATTTGCTGCGAATGCGATGACCACGGCCTGACATTAACGGGCAGCACCTCGCGCTATTACTATGTGCAAATCGCGCTGGAAACCGCCTTACGACATGCCGGCGAAATTCCCGTGATGGTTGAAATTCAAGTGGTGTCAACAATCGCCCGACCGAATGATCTCCCCGCGGCCCACGCTCGCTGAGGCGAGGTCGAAAAATGTGCCGCGTGGTTGTTCGCCGAGCAAACTGGCCTGTAGCCGCGCCACGCAATTGCGTTAAGTTGTCATTAAGCTCGCCGCTTCCGACGGCAAATCCTGGCCGGTAAGTGATTTGAACAGCGTGCTGACATATTCGCTGAAAACATCGCCCGGGTCGACCACTTTACACCCGCGCTCTTTCGCCTCGACACTGAACTTCGAGCCGGTCGGCAGATCGTTCAGATCCATCACAGTCATGCCCGGTCGCAGCAGCGATGAGTTGATCGGCATCAGCTTTTTCCCGTGATCGAAATTCGCGACGGTAAACACCACGACATCGACCAGCGTGTCATAAATTTTGACCGACGGGACATACCGCATTTCGAGTTGGCCGGCCGTCTTTTGGGCCACGTCATCATCCCCGCTGGCGATGCTGACCATCCCGCTGCGTTTCTTGATTCCCGCCGCCACCGACTTCCCCAAGCCCCCGCAACCGAGGATCAGCGCGTTGCGGCGATCGAGCGGGCGGTCTTCGGATGTCTTGCGGCCGAGTTGATTCTCCAACACGCGCAGCGCGGTTTTCCAGATCAGGTTATAACCCTGCCAGCCGTCGGTCTGCTTGATAAACAGGTCGGCATGACCCGCCTGCTGGGCGACCTCGTCGGTTTTCTCCGCGAGACGAAAGAGTTCGTGAAAAGCGTTCGGCGTGGCGATCACGGCGGGAATCTTCAAAATGTCGAGCCGTTTCGCCAACGAGTCGAGCGACCGAATATCAAACGGCAGGCAACGGGTATCGAGATTCATCGCATGAAAGGCCGTGTTCAGCACGCGCGATAACTGCTGCTCGAACGCGCCGGTCCCGATGATGGCGAAGAACCGCGTTTTCGGGCCGATCTGTCGCCAGCGATAAATTTCGTCGAGATCGCCGACCGTCGGCTGACCAGGAAAGGCCTCCATCCCTTGCTCGAGTGCGGCGTAAATCCAAGGCGAACCGTATTTGCGGCCGAGCAGCGAGAACGCCAACCCGCCGCGACCGATTCCCATGCCGACCACCGGCGTCGACCGTTTCTGACTGACAGCGGCCAGCAGCGGCCAGGCGGCTTCCAGATTCTGTGTCGGCCAAGTGAACTTGGCGATATCGGCCTTCGCTGCCAGCGCATCTTCCATCATGGTATCGATGTCGCTGAGGGGCCGATCTAGACTGGTCTGGCTAACCACGCGCTGTGTCTTCCCGAACCGCGGGATTTTTTTTGCCGTTTCCAGATCCAGCTCCACATAAGCGGGACCAGCGAGAATCGCCTGCTTGAGGAGCATGACCCGTTCGTCGTCGCTCCCCTCAAACTTGCCCCCCTCATCGGGCTTGCGGCAGGAAATCATGATCGGCTTTTTCGCACCCTCGAGCAGGTCCTTGATGTCCGGCTCTTTGATCAGATGGTCGAGGCAGACCTCGACAACATCGCCTTGACGCGACGCGTTGAGGATGTCGACCTTGGCGAGTTGCCGGCTTTCGGGCGTGATGGAAATGCAGATCATGACGTGACCCTTGTGAAGCGAAGACAAAATGACAATAAGATGGGAGAATATGCGTAGCTTACGGCAACGCCCCGTCCTTCGCCACGAGAAAGTCTCTTGGTCACGGGCTGGGTGGCTGATCGTCAACAATGCCGATTTGGCGTGAGGCAAGAGACGGAAACTGCGGGCATCCGCTGGCTTCACTTCACAGAGCTGGGTTTTCACAGCGATTCATTTGACAGTTTTGCTGTCGCGAAGGTAGAATCTTGCGTTCTTGCGAAAACGAACGTCCGTACAGGAGTTCGGCCGAAAACTTGCGGTCGACATGAGGAGCGGTTGAGCGTGTCAGAAATCGTCGTCAAAGATTTCCTGGATGCCGGCATTCATTACGGCCATCGGACGAGTCGCTGGAATCCCCGGATGCGGCCCTACATCTATGGCCGCCGCAGCCTGATTCACATTATCGACATCAAGGAAACGATCCGCGGTCTGCTGCGGGCCAAACGTTACCTGCAAAAAGTGTCGTCACAGGGGAGCCTCGTCCTCTTCGTCGGCACGAAAAAGCAGGCCGCCGACTCCATTCGCGAACAGGCGACCGCCGCGGGCATGCCGTTCGTCGATTATCGCTGGCTGGGTGGCTTGTTCACGAATTTCCGCACAATTCGCAGCCGTATGAAGCGGCTCGAAGAGCTGGATCGCATTTTTGAATCGCTCGAAATCGAGACATATTCCAAGAAGCGGCAATCGGCTTTGATCCGCGAACGCCGGAAGATGCACCGGAACCTCAACGGGCTGCGGAATATGAACCGTCTGCCGGAAGCGATCGTCGTGATCGATCCGCGCAAGGAGCATAACGCCGTCCACGAAGCCCGACTGATGGGCATCAAGGTGCTGGCGCTGCTGGACACCGACTGCGATCCGCACGATATCGACTTGCCGATTCCCGGCAACGACGACAGCATTCGGTCGATCCAACTGGTGTTGAAGCACCTGATGGAGGCCATTGCTCAGGGCCGCAGCACGCTGCCGAAAGAGGAAGAGGCTGCTCCGGTCGAAGAGCAATACAAGCCGGTGCCATCGCTGTAAGAATGGCGGAAAAGCTAAGGGCTAAGTGTTCAGGGCCGAAAGGAACCGGACAAGTTCCGGGCCTCTCGGTCGTTGAGCCTTTTCCCGTTTGATTCTGTCCCTTAGCTTTTAGCCCTCAACCCTTAGTTTTCAGGATTACTGTCATGGCTGAAATTACCGCACAGGCCGTCAAGGACCTTCGCGACAAGACGAATCTTCCGATGATGGAAGTCAAGAAGGCGCTGGTCGAAGCCAATGGCGACGAGACGCAGGCCATCGAAATTCTCAAGCGAAATTTCGCCAAAATCCAGATTAAGCGTGCTGAGAACGCCACGTCCGAAGGCCTGATTCGCATTGCTGTGAAAGACGACGGCAGCGAAGCCGCGATGATCGAATTGCAGTGCGAATCGGCTCCCGTCGCGAAAGCCGACGACTTCCTGTTCCTGGCCGATCAGTGCGTCAAGCAGATGCTGAACGGTCCCGGAGCGGCGACGCCCGAAGATTTGCTCAAGCAGTCGGCTCCGGATAAACCGGGCATGACGCTGCAAGAAATTTACGAAGATGTCGTGAACAAGATTCGCGAAAAGATCGTCCTGGCCCGCGTGCTCCGCTGGAATGGCCCCGTCGGCGGGTACGTTCATCACGATGGCAAGACCGGCGTGCTGATCCAGGCAACCGGTGCGAAATCCAGCCCCGTCCTGAAAGACGTGGCCATGCACATCGCCGCGCTGAAGCCTTTGGCCACGCACCCGGAAGAACTTAGCGTGGACGATGTCAAGATGGAACGCGATCGGCTGACGCAAGAAGCCGCCGCCTCCGGCAAGCCGGCCGCCATCATTGAAAAAATGGTCGATGGCCGCATGAAGACGTTTTATGCCGAGAACGGCGTCTTGACGTATCAGTTGTTTGCCAAAGACGATTCCAAGACCGTGAGCCAGGCCTTGGCCGAAGCCGGCTTGAAAGCCGAAAAGTTCATCCGCTGGATTCTGGGCAACGCCTGAGCCATGTCCGTAGTCAGTTGTCAGTTGTCCGTTGCAACTGACTCACGGACAACTGGTAACGGACATTCCACTGGCTCACCATCATGTCCGGCACTCCATCCACACCCGATAAGCCCAAACGCGTTTTGCTGAAGCTCAGCGGCGAGAGCTTTTGCCGGACCGGCGAATCGGGCATCAGCATCGCCGAGGTGCTGGTCATCTGCGAGCAGATCAAGCGCGTCGTCGATTCCGGCGTGCAACTCGCCATTGTCTGCGGTGGCGGCAATATTCTCCGCGGCAAATCCTTTTCCGCCGTGAATTCTGTCGTCGCCCCGTCCACGGCCCACTACATGGGCATGTTGGCCACGGTGATCAATGCCCTTGCGTTGCAAGACGCCCTGGAAAGCCACGGCGTGCCGACGCGCGTGCAGAGTGCCATCCGCATGGAAGGGGTCGCGGAGCCGTTCATCCGCCGCCGCTGTATCCGCCATTTGCAAAAAGGCCGCGTGGTGATTCTCGCCGCCGGCACCGGCAGCCCGTTCGTCACGACCGACACCGCCGCCGCACTGCGTGCCCGTGAAATCGACGCTCAACTGGTGGTGAAGGCCACCCGCGTGGATGGTGTCTATTCGGATGACCCGCTGAAAAACCCGCATGCGGTCCGGTACTCCGAGATCACCTACCAGGACGTGCTCCGCCAGAATTTGCAGGTGATGGATGCGCAAGCCATTCATCATTGCATGGAACACAATATTCCCATTGTGGTGCTGAACTACCAGAAGCCCGGCAACATTGAACGCGCCATCGCCGGCGAACGCCTCGGTACGCGTGTGAGTTCCTCGGTTAGCTAGCTGCGAGAGAAGTTTTCGTTAGCCGGGCGCATGAAGGAAATCCGCTTTGCTTGCCAATTGCTGCGCAATTGACATTTGCGCAGAACGGTCAGCGGGCCAGCCCTTGATGTGTGCGTGATTTGGATTGGTCGGAATTGCCGCTTGCTCGACAAGTAGTTGCAGCCCCAAACAATCAAATACGGCAATATCCGCTCTGCCAAGCAGTCTTTGTCCTCTGATTTCTCCGACGTCAGCCCCAACTCGCCAGAGTTCGGATTCGGTCGTGTCTCAATGCCGTGTAACAGACATTTCCAAATCTGGCGGCGGCATGAACGCAGCTGGCTTGACGCTGTTGTCGCTTGTGCGGATCTGATTTCTGGCAAAGACATATCGAGCCAGGATTTCACCGGGCTCAACATCAGCGACGTTGCTCGGGTCAATCATGCGATGCTGACTCTGCCAATCAAGTCCAAGATCATTTCAGGTATATCGCCGAAGAAAATGTCTGAGCCATGAGACTTCATCGGACCTAAGAGAGCAGCGAAGTACAGATTCTCATCACCATCGATGCTCACGGAAAGCGTATGACGATGGTCGCGATGCCATTCAAACGTTAATGCGCCATCGGGTTCCCCCGAAATCGAAGGAGCAGGACATCCCAGCGGAAGCGCTTCGAGGAAGCAATAAGCGTTCCGTAACGCATCTGATGAAACTCCTTTAGCGCCGTAACTGTCCCAATTCTCGTTGCGACATTCTTCCCAGACTTCCCCGAGTTCATCTCTCACAGACTCAGTACCTATAACCGTAGACTCCAGCAATCGCCTGCGACCATCGGTCGATGCACGTGAAATGTATCGAGCCTCTGCGCTGAAACCCTGCGTCGATAATGTCGTCATGGTTTGACTTCCTTGAAATCGGCGAGAGCCGCGTCGGTTAACAGCGAGAAGAACGCCCCGTTTTTGAGGTATCTCATCCGCGAGAGGTATTCATCCAGGCGGCTTTCATCGCAGATGAATGGGTTCTTTGTAAATACGTCTATGTCCAAAATTAGTGCCGGCCCGATTTTTTCCGCCAGACTCGTCACATCGAGCGCTTTAGTTATATTCACTCCGAGTCCTGATTCATGAACATCAAAACGGCTCTGATACAGGAAGTTCGCTATGGGTAAGTTGAGCGGCTGGGTAGGAGGTTCGCGAAGAACTTTCGACACATCAGCCATCGAATTCACCGGAATACGATTGATGAATCGAACTCCCAGCCGTTCCACCTGTTGCGGATCAGCAATTTCCGTGAAGATACGCCAGAGGCGTCGTGCTTCGGCTTCAAAGGGCTCCCAATTCTGATACGGTTTCAATCGGCTAAAGGTCAGGCCGTCTCGCTTGAATTGGGCAATCTGTGTTGACTCGGCATTGGAAAATTTGAAGCCTGTCCATTCAGCAGTTCTCGACGTTTCACTCTTATCTTCGTCCGCAACCAGCTCAAGAGAGATCGTGTGTTGTCGCTTGAAATTCGGATAATCGGGCAACTTTTGAGCCAAGGATTGGGAGATCGCATTCATGTCCAATGGATGCGCTGACCTAGCCGTCCAACCAATCACTGCTTCCACAATTGGTGCGTTTGCCAAATGGTCGAATTGCTGAGAGCCATCGGGCTTTAATCGGGAAAGAGTATTCATGACAGACTCAGATTAGCATTCACCTACCGGATATGACAGTCTGCTGACGGTTGCAGCTCGCCACTTGAAAAACGATGCCCCATCTCGTTTCGATCAACAGATATCACTCAACTCTTCTCAACTCCTCTCTGATCCGCTAACTTGAATCTAACAAACTTCACTGAGGAACACCCATCATGGACCAGGACGAAATCCTCCTCGACGCGGAAGAGCGGATGGAGAAGGCGGCAAATGTGGTGCAGAATCAACTGCAGGGCTTGCGGACCGGTCGGGCGAACGCGGGGCTGGTCGATTCGATCCGCGTGAACTACTACGGCTCACCGACGCCGTTGAAACAACTCGCGACGATCAGCGTGCCGGAGCCGCAGCAGATTCTGATCCGGCCGTTCGATGCCGGCGCGCTCAGCGAAATCTCCAAGGCGATTCAATCCAGCGACGTGGGGCTGGCACCGAATTCCGACGGCCGCGTGATCCGGTTGAACATCCCGCCGTTGTCGACCGAACGCCGCAAACAACTTGTTGCGCGCGTGAAAGACCTGGCGGAAGACGCCCGTGTGGCGATCCGCAATGTTCGTCGCGATGCCAACAAGCATGCCGATGTCACGCTCAAAGACAAGCTGATGAGCGAGGACATTCAGAAAGACACCAAGGAAAAGGTGCAGGAACTGACCAAGACCTACGAAGGCAAAGTCAACAGTATGGCGGACGCCAAAGAGAAGGAAGTGATGGAGCAGTAGACGGTTGCCAGAATTGGAAATCAGAGCAGATGGGAACCGCAGATTTCGCAGATGGACGCAGATTAGAAACAAAGCAGTTGCGGCAAAAAATGCGCAGGAGTCGCAAGAAAAAGACTTGAATGCGCATGCTCTTTTTGCGACTCTTGCGCCTTTTTGCGGCTGCTCTGTTTCTTTCTAAATCTGCGTCCATCTGCGAAATCTGCGGTTAAATGCCTTCTGAGCGAACGAGCGGCGTCAAGAGATCGGAATTGTTTGCTTCACGGCGTCACAAACTTGATACACACCGGCATCGGGGCAGGCACATCGTTGCGCAGCAACTTCAATGTGCCGGCGGGCTGCACCTGCATGACTGAGATCGTGTCATCGTCCTGATTGCCGACGAGGATAAACTTGCCGGTTGGATCGACATTAAAGTTCCGCGGCACCTTTCCGCCGACGAGCGGAAATTCCAATGAGGTCAGCTTGCCGGTCTTTTCATCGATGGCATACACGGCAAGACTGTTATGGCCACGATTCGAGCCGTAGAGGAACTTCCCCGACGGATGGACAACGACTTCGGCCGTGTAGCTTGTCCCTGTGAAGTCCGGGGGTAACGTGGACAGTGTTTGAATCTCCGCGAGCTGCCCCTTGTCGCCGTTGTAACCAAACGCCGTGACCGTGTTACCGATTTCGTTAATGACGTACGCGAATTTCCCGCTGGGATGAAACGCGAAATGCCGTGGTCCGGCCCCTTCGGCGACTTTCACAAACGGCGGATCATTCGGTGTCAGCAGTCCTTTAGTCCCATCGAATTTGTAGACCAGGACCTGATCGAGGCCCAGGTCGGCGGCGAACGCGAACTTGTTCTTCGCGTCGAGATTGATCGAATGGGCATGCGGTGCGGTTTGGCGTTGCGGATTCACGCTGGCCCCCACGTGCTGAATCGCGGAACTGGCGGGCGAGAGTTTGCCGTCAGCAACGATGGGCAATGCCGCGATGCTGCCGCCGCCGTAATTGGCGACTAAGACATTCTTGCCGGCGGCATCCACCACAAGATGACACGGCCCGGCCCCTGCCGAGGATTGCTGATTGATGAGCGTCAACTGGCCTGAGGCGGGATCGATGGCGAACGCGCTGATGCCGCCTGTCTTCTTGCCGTCGATGTCAGAAATCTCGCTGACGGCATACAGGAATTTCTTCGTCGGATGGACGCCGAGAAACGAAGCGTTGACGGCCTTGCCCGCGAGCTGCGGATCGGTCATCGCCCCCGTCGTGAGATCGAGTTCGCTGAGATAAATGCCTTCGCTAGTGCGCGCGTTGTAGGTGCCTATATAGACACGCAGTTTCCGCGGCGCGTCGGCGGAGAACACAGGGGAGGAGACGCTCAGCGTCATCAACATGGTCGAGAACATAGTCCAGGTCAGGGCGGATCGAAACATCATGGAACTCCGTGGTGTCGACTAAAGGACAGATCGCGTTGCTTCTACCCCATCGTGTTCGTGCGGGCAACCATGCCGAATTACAAGCGCGCTCGCAAGGCGAGTTCAAGGCGTTGCAGGTCATCCCGCGTGTTATAAAGGTGGCACGAAACGCGAATGTGCCTGCGGCCGTGCCAATCGACAATCGGAATCTCGATGCGGTCTTTGTCCCACAACGCTTGCTGCAATGGGTCCATCGCATTCGGCTGTGTGCGCTGCGCGCCACCCTCGGGTAAGGGAACGGTGATCATCGAACCGTACCAATCGGCCGATTCGGGAACATATGCCGTGCAACCAGTGAGCGATTCCAACATTGTACGGGCTTCACTGGCCAGTTCGTGTGTCGTGTGCCGGAAGTTGACGAGGCCGACGTTTTCGAGAAACCGGATCGCGGCGGGCACGGCGAGAAATCCCGCGGGGTTGCGCGTGCCGAGCCAGTTCAATTCATCCTGCCACGACGCCGGGCGACCGCCGACGCTGCGGCCCCAACTGACAATCGGCGTTTTGATTTTCGCCTGCCATTTGGGAGCCGCATAGAAGAACCCCGTTCCCAGCGGCGCGCTCAGCCATTTGTGCAGGCTGGCGCAATAGAAATCGCAGCCGAGTTGGTCGAGGTTCACATCTCGCATGGCGATGGCATGCGGACCATCGATGCAGACCGCGATGCCCAGTTGTTTGGCTCGCTGGCAGATGTCGCGGACCGGGAAGACAATCGCCGTCGGTGATGTCACATGGCTGACCACGATCAATCTGGTCCGCGGGGTAACCGCCGCGAAGAGCGTTTCGAGCATCTGCTCCGCACTTGTGATCGGCACGGGAATCTGAGCCGTGACGACTTTCGCGCCCAGTGCAGTGGCTGTGGCCCGCCAGATTCGCTGCACCGCGCCATACTCATGATCGTTCAACAGGACTTCATCACCGGCTGCAAGTGGAAACGATTGGGCGACAATGTTCATCGCCACGGTAGCATTGTCGACAAAGGCCAGATGCCGCGCTTTGGTACCGACAAACTTCGCGAGGACTTCCGCAGCGGCATGCAGAGCCGGTTCCATCTCGCGCAGATAGAAGTTCATGGGCTGCGCGGCGAGCCGCTGTGTCCATTCCTGCTGCACTGCAAGCACGTCGCGCGGCGTCAGTCCGAACGAACCATGATTCAGGTACGTCACATCATCGGGAATCGTCCAGCCATCTCGCAACATGATGTCCGCTGTTTTGTGTGGTATTTGCTTCCGTCATCGACGGGATTGCATCGTGATGAGGGCGCGAAGCGCTAACAACTCCTGGGGAAGATCGACGCATCAGGCGGTTACAGTTGCTGGTTCTTCCACGACCGCTGACGGTTGCCAGTCCAGTAGTTGCACTTCGGCACTAACGCGGCCGTTGAAGCGATTGATGACTGGTTGGAAACAGACCGAAAAATGCGGTCCGGCGGCGGCAAGTTCTTCGGCCCATTCCGCTTTCCCGAATGCCACGGCTCGGATAGTTGATCCGTATTGTTTCAGCGTCAACGAGAGATGCCGTTCGCCTTCGCCGATTTTCTTGGGCGAGCCGGCCAGTTCCACGCGTGACGCCGAGAGAATCGGCCGTCGATTGCCCATTCCGAATGGGCCAAGTTGTTCCAACTCGGTGACCGATTTCACGGAAAGATCGCCGAGGCGGACTTCCGCATCGATCGACAGGTCGTCTTCAAATGGAATGTTATCGGTCTGCGTCGACACCACGCGGATGAAGTCCCGGCGGAACTCATCAATCCGGCTTGGTTCGATCTTCAAGCCAATCGCCGCGTGATGTCCGCCGAAGCTCGCTAAGTGCTCCCGACAGATCGTCACTCCCCCATGCAGATTGTAACCGCCGAACGTGCGGCCGGACCCTTGGGCGTATTCCTTGCCGGCGGATAAGGCGAAGAGAATGGCGGGGCGTTGAAAATGCTCGGCGACTCGGCCCGCGACGATGCCGATCACCCCCGGATGCCAATCTTCATGGGCCAGCACCAACGCCTGATCGCTGGACCAGGCGGCCGATTCAGCGACCAGTTCCTTCGCCTGCTTCAACATCCGCCGTTCAACAGTCTGGCGATTACGATTCAGTTCATCGAGATATTTCGCCAAATCCGCCGCGCGCTGGGGCTGATCGGTCGTCAGCAGTTCCACCGCTAGACGTGCCTGTCCCAATCGTCCAGCGGCGTTGATTCGCGGGGCAATGGCAAAGCCGACATCCTCGGCCTGCAGGGCTTCTCGCTGATGCAGGTTGGCGATCTTGAGGAGTTCCTTCATCCCGGGACTGGCCCGATCATGCAGGCTCTGCAACCCGTAATGCACAATCACCCGGTTCTCGTCGACCAGCGGCACGCAATCCGCGACAGTGCCAATCGCGGTCAAGCCAAGGGCGGAGAGGAGGAATTCCCGCATCGCCGGCGAGGCCTTGCGACCATCACCCAGGCGAGCGCAGATCGCCCAGGCCAGTTTGAAAGCAACACCGACTCCGCAGAGTTCGCCAAAAGGATAAGCGCCCGGCAAGCGGGGATGGACAAGGACATCGGCCTCGGGTAATGACACGTCGGGCTGATGATGATCGGTGATGATCAGTTCCAGCCCCAACTCGCGGGCCACACGTGCTTCCTCGACGCTGGTGATGCCGCAATCGACGGTGACGACGAGCCGTGTCGGTTCTTCGGCATGCAACTGCCGCAGGGCTTCGCAATTCAGGCCGTAACCTTCCTCCATTCGGCTCGGAATGTAATAATCGACCTGGCCACCGGCAAGTTTCAAACAATGCCATAACAGGCTGACGGACGTCACGCCGTCCACGTCGTAATCGCCGTAGACGGTGATTCGCCGGCCCGCCTTTAACGCAGCGACAATTCGATCCGCGGCGGCGGGAACGCCGGGCAGGCGTTCAGGGTCATGCAAACTCACCAGCTTGCGAGACAAGAACTCGCGGGCGACTTCGAGCGAACCCTGGCAACGCCGGGAGAGAATCTGGCCCGTCACGGCGGAGACGCCCAGACCGCGCACCAGCTCACGCAGAGCCAATTCGTCACAGGGGGTAATCCGCCAGCGTTTCGCCATTTGCAAGGTCTCGCCACGTCTGTGTTTTGAAGGGGGACTCAAAATTACAGCGGTTTTCCGGCTGGAAGTCAAACCCCTCGCCAAAACGTCATTGCGCCGCATCAGCGAACTCAGAATTTTGAAAACTGACGAAAAACACAGCTAGCCCAGCACCTTACGGTCATTTCAGCATGTCCACATTGCCCGTACCTCAACCACGTCGATAATCGGGGATGGGGCCAAGCACCGACGCGGTGTTTTTGCCGGAAATGCCCCCCATACCCGAATATGAGGTTTGTCGTGACAAACGCCACTTCACCGACAGATGTCAGGCAGACCGGCGGCGGTTCACTCCGAGCCGACGTGATTTCGGGATTGCTCGTGTTTCTGATTGCCTTGCCCTTGTGCCTGGCGATTTCGCTGGCGAGCGGTTGCCCCGCGACAGCTGGGGTGTTTACGGCCATCGTCGGCGGCCTCGTCGCACCCTGGATCAGCAATTCCGCCCTGACGATCAAAGGTCCGGCGGCCGGTCTGATTGTGATCGTGCTCGGGTGCATTGTCGAATTCGGCGGCGGACCGGATGCCAGTTCTGACGCGTCTATGAACGCTTACCGCTTGATGCTCGGCGTCGCGGTGGCGGCCGGGGCGTTGCAGATTGGGCTGGCACTTTTGCGTTCAGGAATTCTAAGCGAACTCTTTCCGCTGACGGTCGTGCATGGCATGCTCGCCGCCATCGGCGTCATCATCATGTCCAAACAGACCCACTTGATGCTGGGCGTGAAGCCGTTGGCCAAAGAGCCGCTCGAACTGATTGCCGAGATTCCCCGCAGCATGTGGAATCTCAATCCGGAAATCGCCCTCATCGGCACGTCCAGCCTGCTCGTGCTATTCGGATGGCAGATGATCAAGAATCCGACGATTCGCCGCATCCCGGCTCAGCTAATCGTCGTGCTGCTGGGCATCCCGCTGGCTTATTATTTCGATCTCGATCATACGCACACCTACACCTTTGCCGGGTACAGCTATGAAGTAGGCCAGCAGTTTCTGGTGAATATCCCGGGCAGCATCGCGCAGGCGATTACCACCCCCGATTTCAGCGGTTTGTCGACCATGACCGGTTGGAAGTGGGTCATGATGTTCATGATGATCGGCACGCTGGAATCGCTGCTCAGCGCGAAAGCTGTTGATTTGCTCGATCCGCTGCGTCGGAAGTCGGATTTGAACAAAGACCTGCTCGCCGTCGGTGTCGGCAATACCTTGTGCGCATTTATCGGCGGCATTCCGATGATTTCCGAGATCGTCCGCAGCAAAGCCAACATCGACAACGGTGCGAAATCCCGCTTCGCGAATATGTTCCACGCCATCTTCCTGTTGCAGTTCGTGGCCCTGTTGCCAGGGTTGATCCACCGCATCCCGCTGGCAACGCTGGCCGCCATGCTGACCTTCACCGGCTTCCGGCTGGCTCATCCGCGCGAATTCCTGCACATGTACAAAGTCGGCCCCGAGCAGTTGATCATTTTCTGTTCGACACTCATCGGCGTGCTGGCGACCGATCTCCTGATCGGCGTAGCCATCGGCATCGCCGTCAAGCTGGCGATTCATTTCTGGAACGGCGTCTCGATGAGGTCACTGGTTTCGCCGGGATTGGAAATCGATGAACCCGACGAGTTCACGACCCGAATTCGGGTGCGGAATGCCGCCGTGTTCAGCACCTGGATCACATTGCGGAAGCAGATTCTGGCGATTGATACCGAACGCACAGTCATCTTGGACTTGTCGCCCACAACCTTTGTCGACCACACGGTGATGGAGAAGCTGCACGAATTGCAGGAAGACTTCCATCATGAAGGTCGGTATCTGCTCGTCATCGGCCTCAAAGAGCACCTGATGCTCTCCAGCCATCCCAAATCGGCACGCAAAAAGCCGAGTTCCTCCGCGACGAATTCGTCGATCGACACGCCCTCACAATCCGTGTGAGGATGCCGCGGTCTTGAGTCGTGCCCCTTGATGCCTATTCTCCCTTCTCCCTGAGAAGTTGAAGGTGGTCGCTGCGGCCGAATCAGGGGGATGTCATGGCGTTCGGATTTCTTTGTGCCACGACTTGTCCTCAAGTCGTGTGCTTGGTCGAGCACGACTTGAGGACAAGTCGTGGCACGTTGCGTTGGGGAAGAATGTTGCGCCAAGATCTCCTCCTCACCGGACAAGGGAGCTTAGCCAAAATCCGCTTCGATACCGCGCCGCGACGATTCACCGGAACAATCATTGCCGAGGAACAGGAGGGGAGCTAGAATTTTGGGATTCGATGAACCTGGACGGTATGTATCGCCTCTGGTTTCTCGGCAGCGCGTCTGGCTGTCTGACCGAAATCGTCCTTGTTGTCGAGCGGGAATCTGGGATCCCATCGTGTTTTCCGGCGGATCGACGCCGGTGACTCGCGGAGCCTGCGTGTATGATTGCCGGTCCCAAAAGTGTCGCGATCCAGTCCAGCGTGCTGGTGCTTAATCGCCAGTATGTCGCGGTCCACATTCTCTCCGCGCGCCGCGCGTTCTGCCTGTTGTACAAAGGGATTGCCGAGGTCATTTCGGTCGAGGATGACCTGTACCAGAACTATTCGTTCGACGACTGGCTGGAAGCCAGTCTGGTGCAATCGTCGCTGCGGCTCGCAGACGATGAAGCCGATTGGGTGCGGTCGGTCAACTTCGAGATCCGCGTGCCGCGGGTGATTCGATTACTAAGTTACGAGCGGTTGCCGCGCAATTCGGTGAAGTTCAATCGCCGGAACATCTTCTTGCGGGATGAGAACTGCTGTCAGTATTGCGGCCGTCGGTACGGGATGCAGCGGCTCAGCCTCGATCATGTGATGCCGAAATGTCGCGGCGGCCCGACGAGTTGGGAAAATATCGTCTGCTGTTGTCTCGACTGCAACGTGAAAAAGGGGGGCCGCACGCCGCACGAAGCCGGTATGCAACTGATGCGTCCGCCGCGCAAACCGGCCCGCAATCCGGTGCTGTTTCAACATTTGAATTCCAGAAAGTACCACATCTGGCGGACGTTTCTGGGGGATGCATGAAACACGAAAGTCATGAACCGCAGATTTCACAGAGGAATGCGGATAATACAAAAGTCATGTTTCGATCAGATCGGACGACTTGGCAGAGATGACTTGCCTAAAATCTGCGTTAATCTGCGAAATCTGCGATGAACTCTTCATCCCATCACTATGCCATATCGCTCACAGGACGTTGCCGCTGCGATCAAACATCTCGGCAAGGTCGATCCGGTTCTCAAGGACCTGATTCGCCGGGTTGGGCCGTTCACGTTGAAGACACATCGCGACCGGTTTGATCTGCTGGTGCGGTCGATCTTGTCGCAGCAAATCTCGACGAAAGCCGCCCGCGCGATCCGCTTGCGTTTGGCGGAACGCGTCGGCCCCGACGGCATTAACCCGGCGTCCATCGCGCGGCTGTCTGATCTCGACTTGCGTGCCGTCGGCCTGTCGGGTCAGAAAGTTTCGTATCTGCGGGATCTCACCGAACACACCCTCTCCGGCCGGCTGCCGTTGCACAAACTCGGCCGCATGGATGATGAAACAGTGATCGAGCGGCTCGTCGAAGTTCGCGGCATCGGGCGTTGGACGGCTCAGATGTTTCTGATGTTCGCCCTTGGCCGGCTCGATGTCTTCGCCCACGACGACCTCGGCCTGCGGTCTTCGCTCAAGCAACTGTATGGTCTGGCCGACTTGCCCGATAAGAAAACGAGCCACGCGATTACCGAACCGTGGTCGCCCTATCGCACCATCGCCAGTTGGTACTGCTGGCGGCTGAGCGACCTGAAAAGCGACCCGACTCAAGATGCAAGCGTCTACCCGGTGTGACGAAATCGCGGAACGATAACGCACATCGCTTGCGCTTAGCGGACAATCCACTCCGCGGGCATTCGCGCGCTGGCTGCAAAATCGCGTAATTCCCGGACTGCGATTTCCGAGATGTCGACCAGTTCCGGCCACTGAGCGCTGTCAAAAATCCATGCCGGTGAGCCGATGACGTGCTTTCCGGCCGTGTGCTCCGCCATAACCTGAAACTCCGCCTTCGGACGGCATTTTGCAGGGTCGATCACAATGCAGACATACTCGGCGTCATCCGTGAAGAACTTCTTCTTCTCTGCCGCCGATTTCGTTCCCGCCAAGGCCGTCGGCAACACGATGGTCGGCAAGTCGTTCGACAGATTCACTCCCGAAGTCACCAAGGGGCTTTCGGCGGTCGACCACCCCCAGACAGAACTCGGTCCGACGGGCCAAGGATCAGTCTGTGCTTTACAGGTCGTAAAAACTCCAGCGATACAGCCGTGTGCGGTCGCTGCCGCGAGGCCGACCCTGGGATCACCAATCGGACGGCTGTTCTTGACAACGATCGTGGCGGAACCAACGGCCGTCGCCTTGGCGACTCCGAGTTGCAGCGCCTGCGTGATCGCCACTTGTCCAACACCCGTGCTGCCATCCAGGACCGCCAACGCTGGCAAATCCAACAGCGTGACGATTTGCGCTCGGGGGTCGATATCGCCCAAGTCCATCGCCGACAGCAATCGTGGGAGCCACCGCAGTCCTCCTGAAACTTGTTCCAGCAACTCCGCTTCGATCAACCGGCGCGAAACAATCTCCGCATCCGCGGCATACATCCCCTGCTTCACCAGCAAGGCGTTCATCCACTTCAACAGCAGAGCCGGCCGGATTGATAATTGAGACATCACGTGTTCCGCGAGAGAAATTCGCTGGGTTCCTTCGCCACCGACATTCTAATCAATGCGTTGTGCATTTTGCTTGCTCCGCCCGATCAATGGCGAAATCGCGTGTATTTTCGCACAATGATTCGGCTGCTCCGATGTTCGACAGGCTTTCGTGTAAGGAATTTTCGATGATCGGTTATCGGTGGTATCTGTCTGCAACATGGTGCGTGGGCCTGATCGTGGGTTGCCAGGCGAGCGCGTTCGGAGCCGAGAAGCCGGGAGATGCCGAGTGCCGGCGGGCGACGGGGAAAATCGTGATTGACGGCACGGCGGACGAAGCCTCCTGGAAGGCGGCGCAGACCATCGACGGTTTCATCAGCGGCTGGCTCACTCCGCCGGAAGACGCGAAGACCGGAACGAAGGCCCGGCTGCTGTGGGATGACGAGGCACTCTATTTTTTCGCGGACATGGTCGATGCCGATCTGTTCGCCGATGTGAAGGAGCAAGACGGCGTCACGTGGGACAATGATGTCTTTGAGTTGTTCTTCAAGCCCGGCGCAGACAAGCCGAACTATTACGAGTTCCAGGTCACGCCGCTCAACACGCACTTCGACAGCTACTTCCCGACGCGTGATCTGCCGAATTTAGCCCGTTACATCAAGGCCGATGAGTTCGGATGGCGGACCAAGCCGGTTCTGAGAGGGACGCTGAACGACAAGACGGATCGCGATGCCGGCTGGTCGGTGGAGGGGAAAATTCCGTGGCAGGATTTCCGTCACACGGGCGGACGGCCGAAAGCGGGCGACGTGTGGATGTTCACCCTGTGCCGGTACGACTATTCCAAAGACTTCAAGGAACCGGCTCTCTCCGCGACCGCGCGTTTGTCACAGCGGAATTTTCACTTCCACGAAGATTACGGCCGCCTGACGTTCACGGCGAAGTAACTCGCAACCAGCCCGCGGCGCAAGCAAGGGTGATTCGTAGACGAAAGGCCCTTGCTTGCGCCGCGGGCTGGTACGAATTCTCAATGCCGCTTTTTGCCGGCCATGGCGAGGAATCCAAAGATTCCGACCGTGGACAAAATGCTGGCGTAACCGACCGGCCCCAGATTCGCCCAAGCGTGCCAGGCGTAGCGGTAGTAGAAATGCCCTTGATCGTACATCCATTCAAACATGGTTGTTCGCCGCAGATGGTTCGAGAAAAAGCTCCGCGTGCCTGGCGCACTGCTCGCTTTTTAACTCTAGGCCACGATTCCGCGTGAGGCAAATCGCCATGAAAATTCTCAATCCGCGACGGCGAGCACCATCAGCGGTTGCCGTACGCTGGCCAATTGGCTGAGTTCCGCCTCCGCGGCGAGCAGGCTGCCGCGCGATGTGCGGTGCGTCATGATGATCAGCGGGACCACCTGAGTTTGCGTCCCCCCCTCGGTTTCCGGTGCTTCCGGCTGGATCACGGTCGCCAGGCTGATGCCGTGACGGCCCAACCGGTCGGTGACATCGGCCATCACATGCGGACGATCCTCGACGGAGAGCCGGAGGTAATACCGGCTGCGGGTCTCGGCTTCCGGCGCGAGCGTGAACCGCGGGGTGTCGCACCACAAATCGAGTTGCCGGAATGTGAGTTGCGCCCGACCGATCGCCATATCGATGATATCGGCTGTGACGGCGGACGCCGTCGGCAATTGGCCGGCACCCCGGCCCGAGTACCAGACATTCCCGACGACATCACCATCCAGCAGAATCGCATTGAACGGACCGTGAATCTGTGCGAGCGGTTTATCGTTGTGGATCAGCGTCGGCCGCACGCTGAGTTCCAGCTTGTCGCCGTTCACGCGAGCCGACGCCAGCAGTTTGATGGTGTACCCCAAACCGGCGGCATATTGAATGTCAGTCTGTTGCAGCGTGTCGATGCCGGAGACGTGAATCTGCGACGTGTTGACTTTCGTGCCAAACGACAGCTGTGCCAGGATGCCGAGCTTCTGGGCGGCGTCGGTCCCATTGACGTCGAGGGCCGGATCGGCTTCGGCATAACCAAGCGCCTGGGCCTGCTGGAGTGCGGCGGCATAGGTCTGATGTTTAAGCAGCATTTCAGACAGAATGAAATTGCTGGTGCCGTTGAGAATCGCCTGAATCGCGAGGATCTGATTGGCGGCCATCGACTGCCCGACGGCGGCGATGATGGGAATCCCGCCCGCGACGGCCGCCTCAAAACAGACGGTTCGGCCCTGTTTCCGCGCGAAGTTGAAAATCTCTTCGCCATGCTGGCACAAGAGGGCCTTATTTGCCGTAACAACATCTTTGCCCGCGGCCAGCAAATCCAGCACGATTTCCTTGGCGGGATGAATGCCGCCTACCAGTTCGCAGGCGACGTGGATGTTCGGATCGCGAATCACGGACTGCAAATCGTCCGTCAAGACACCTGCCGGCAACGCGATGTCGCGTGGTTTTGACAGGGTGCGGACGACGGCCTTGGCCACATGAATCGGCCGGCCGGCCCGTTGAATCATCCGTTCCGGCTGCTGCGTTAAAATTTTGGCAACACCGGTCCCGACATTCCCGAGGCCGACAATCGCCAAATTGAGTGGATCACGTGACATGGCGGTATGAGTTTCGTCTTGGCTTCCCGTCAATGACGGAAAGCGAATGGGGTGGCAGTGTTGTCGCGCGTTCAGCCGCTCGCGACTCGCGAGGAGCTTAGGCGGCGGTTAATATCTCGTTGGATCGCCGGTTACTAAGTAAGTCGGGAATTCGAAGCCGCATCCTAATCCGCAGGCTGCAAACAACGCAACGGCGAGTAGCGAGTTCCATCAACGACTATGAATCCAAGACAACAAACCAAAGAATATTCGCGGATCACATCTGCAGCTTTGAGAATGACATGACTACTCCCCTCCGCATCGGCGCGGTGACGTATCTCAACTCGAAACCGCTGACCGAACATTTATCGGAACTGTTTCCGGACGCCGTCATTCGTGACGATTATCCCAGCCGATTGGCGGATGATTTGGCACACGGCCACCTCGATGTCGCGTTGATTCCGTCCATCGAATATTTTCGTGGCGATCATTACGAAATTGTCTCCGACGCCTGCGTGGCGGCACGCGGGCCGGTGTTCAGCGTCAAGTTGTATTCCCGCGTCCCTTGGGGGGATATTCGTACGGTCGGACTTGATGAAGGCTCGCGCACGAGCGCGGCGTTGACGAAAATCCTGCTCGGCGAACGGTACGGCGTCGAACCGGAAACCGTTCCGTTTCTGTTGGGACAGACGATCGAATCCTGCCCGGCGGATGCGATTTTGATGATCGGCGACCGAGCCATGCATCCGCAAGATGAGAAATTTCACGCGACGTGGGATCTCGGCGAAGAATGGTTTCGCTGGACCGGCCTGCCGTTCGTCTTCGCCATGTGGGTCGCGAGAAAAGGTCGAGGGTTGAGGGTCGAGGGTTTAGAGCCGGAGAAAGACGAAGGTTTTTTTCTTTCTGACCCTCAACCCTCAACCCTTGACTCTCAACTCTCTCTCGCCCGCGATTTGGGTGTGCAGTCGATCGACACCATCGCCCGGCGAGAGGCGTTGTTGATGAATTTGCCGTTGCCGACTACGATCCATTACCTGACTCGAAATCTGCATTTTTGCTTGGGATCGGCTGAACGGAGCGGGCTGCGGTTGTATTACGACCTCGCCGCCCGTCGCGGGCTTGTCCCGGAGGGATTGAAACTTGTCTTCCGCAATCACGCGCGTGTTGGATAAAGCCGTGGCCGGCGAACGTCTGACGCCCGCCGAAGGTCTGGCGATTCTGGAATCGCACGACCTGACCGCGATTGGCGCGGCAGCCGATGCCGTCACGCGCCGGCTGCATCCCGAACCGTATCGCACGTACAATATCGATCGGAACATCAACTATTCCAACGTGTGTACGGCGGTGTGCGATTTCTGCGCCTTTTACCGTCCCCTCAAACATGCTGAGGCCTATGTTCTCTCCACGGATGTGATTCTGGAGAAGATCAAGGAAACGGTGGAACTCGGCGGCGATCAGATTCTCATGCAGGGCGGTCTGCACCCGACGCTGCTGCTGGACTGGTATGAAGATCTGTTGCGGACATTGAAGACGCATTACCCGCAGGTGAATCTGCATGCCTTCAGTCCGCCGGAAATCCATCATTTCGCCAAGCTCAACAAATTGCCGGTGCGCACCGTTCTGGAGCGATTGAAGGCCGCCGGCCTGGGAAGCCTGCCGGGTGGGGGCGGCGAAATCCTAGTGGACCGCGTGCGAAAGCTGATCACGCGCGGCAAGGTTCTGACCGCTGATTGGCTGAACGTGCATCGCGAGTGGCATGCCCTCGGAGGAAAATCGAGCGCAACCATGATGTTCGGCCATGTCGAAACGTTGGCCGAGCGGATCGAACACCTCGACCGCATCCGCCAGACGCAGGATGAAACCGGCGGTTTCACGGCATTCATCTGCTGGACGCATCAGCCGCCGCATGAAGCTCCGTGGTTCAACGGCGCGCGGACCGAGGGGGTGGATATGTCGCAGATGCCGGAAGTCGGCGCGTTTGAATATCTCAAAACGCAGGCGGTCGCCCGGCTCTACCTCGACAATGTGCCGAACATTCAGTCATCCTGGGTGACGCAGGGCGAGAAGATCGGCGGATTGGCGCTGATGTTCGGTGCGAATGACATGGGCAGCCTGATGATCGAAGAGAATGTCGTCGCTCAAGCCGGCACCGTTTACCATCTCACGCTGGAGACGATTCGCCGGCTCATTCGCGACGCCGGGTATATTCCGCGCCAACGGAATGTTTACTACGAATATCTCGACCAACCGGAACCAGCGGTCTCCGCGTTCGAGTCTCGCCTGTCGACACGACCCGTCGCCACGGCATTGCCCGTGCTGAATTGAGCGATAAGCGGGTAGCCAGATCGTCATTCATCGACGATAATTGCAAAGA
>Ga0335397_10002839_pt1 | contig 23496 bp, 16 predicted proteins | sample MAT04_FD_205740 | JGI IMG/M metagenome (GOLD analysis project Ga0335397, IMG submission 205740) | Freshwater microbial communities from Lake Fryxell liftoff mats and glacier meltwater in Antarctica - MAT-04 (spades assembly) (version 2) ... | reverse complement strand
GCCAGTTTGGCACCGCGGCGGTTCCGGCGTTGGAAGTGCTCTATCAAAAATTCTATGGGGCGTATATTGCGTTGGATAACACCCGTTTCCCGGGGGAGATGCTGCTGTTGGACGGCATTGCGCGCATCATCGGTCTGATGTTGGTCAATTACACGCCGGAAACTTTCAATAAACCCGATTTTGTAAACAACCGGTTTTACACCCAATTTCAGACGGTTGAACAGCTCCTGGCGTATTTTATCCCGGCTTTCAGCAGCGGGTTGGAACAGTGGCAGGCGGCTTATGACGCGGCCTGGCGCGCCTACAGCCTGGTGACGCCGGAACGCCAGTCATTCCTGGTCGACCATTTCATCGTCCAGATCGAAATCATGTTAGGGCTGTATGGCTGGGGCTACAATCTATGCCTGGCAACCCGCGCCAGGTTGGCCGGGGATGCGCAGGGCTGGCAGACCCATGTGAAAAAAGCCGTTTTTGCCCTGGAAAAACTGCTGGTCGACCGCACCAAAGCCGAACATGGCAAATGGCAGGGCTGGTACCGTGGCGACAAGAAGATGAATTTGCCCGGCGTGCTGGAGAAGACGCGCGAACTATTGACATAATCAGGTGAAACTTCATTGGGTGCGCGCGCCGCGGCCCGCGGCGCGCGCTGCACACAAAAACCGGCAATCTGAGTGAAAGAAGGAATAAAACGATGAAAATGGAGCATGTAGGTTTGCAAGTAAGTGATCCCGTTCAAATGAGTGAATGGTATTGCCGTCACCTCGGATTCCGGGTGATGCGCCAGCAAGAAGCAGCGCCATTCACTGCGTTTCTGGCCGACAGCAGCGGCTCGATGATGATCGAAATCCACCATCACCTTACGGTTCAGGTGCCAGACTATCGTCAAATGGATCCGCTTATGCTGCACCTGGCTTTTGATGTGGGTGGTGAACCGATTGAAGCTGCCGCGCAGCGTTTGCTGGAAGCCGGCGCAAGCTCTGCGAAAGAACTGGTGATCACTCCCGCGGGTGATAAGCTCTGGATGCTGCGTGATCCCTGGGGATTGGCGGTTCAGTTGGTGAAGCGCGCGCAACCGATGGTTAGCGCCTCGCCGCTTCGGCGCACCCGAGGGGTGTCGCTGTCCTGACGAGAGATGGATGAAAGAGTTATCGATGAAAATATCTTTGGGTGCTACCCTGACCGTGCCGGAGCGTTGGTGCCTGCATGCCTATTACACCCTGTGCCCGTTCGCGCCGGATGGCTCCGGACGGCTGCTGTTGGCCGGCGCCGATCTAGAAAATGGGCGTGGGGCCGTGTATATTCTTTCGGCAGATGGTATGGTGCTGGACCGCTTTGGCGAGGGGGCCTTGGAGGCCAGCTTTTACCACACCGGCTACTGGCAAACCTGGAGCCCGGATGCGCGCTTTGTGTATTACCAATCCGGCAGTTGGTCGGCGCCGCGCATCACGCGCCGCGAAATCGCCGGCGGCGCCGAGCTGACCCTGGAGGGTGATATGGAAGGCGCGCCGCCGGATGGTGAGCCGCTGCTCTCGGGGTTGATGGGTATGCTCTACGCCGCCGGCTACGGCGAAGGCAAATATCAACCGCAGCGTGCCCCGCGCCCGTTTCAGGCGCGGGAGGAGCATGGCCTGTTTGAATACGCCTTTGAGCCGCTCCAAAGCCGCCTGCGCCTGAGTGTGGCCGAAGTGATTGCGCGCCATCCAGAGCGCGACCGACTGCAAGCTGCCGACCGCGAGGTGCGCGCGCGCCTGGGTGAGGGCCAAGGTCTGACGCTCATGCTGTACTGCGTGCGCTGGAATCCGAGCGGCAGCCGCTGCCTGTTTTATTTTGGCAATCATAACGTGGTGCGCGAACGCGGCGAACCCAGGCTGGCCTACGTATTCACCGCTGATCGCGCGCTGCAGGAACTGCATTTAGCGGTAGATCTCAGCTATACCCGGCGTGGCGTGCATTGGGGTTGGCAGCCGGATGGAGAGCATTTACTCGGCTACGGTCCTGACCCCGACCAGCCAGACCAGGTCTGCCTGGCCCAGGTGGCTTACGACGGCAGCGCTTACCGCCGCCTCAGCCGGCATAACAGCGGCGGCCACCCGGTGATCTCGCCTTTGAACCCCCACCTGGCGGTGACGGATGATCCGCGTCGCAACCCGGGCGAGGTGGTCTTGATCGATACGCAGCGTGACCAGGTGCTCGCCACCGTTTCACTACCGCGGGTTATGGGTGAAATTGAACCGGCTGGGCGCAACCCGCTGCGCGTGTGTCACCACCCGGTATTCAGCCGCGACGGGCGCAGCGTGCTGGTCAATACCCTGCCCGGGCGCTATGCCGCCCCGCGGGTCTTACACCTGGAGAATATCGAATGAGCCTGTGGTCGCTATTGGATGGCGGCAGCACCCTGCTGCAAGACGCTACATGGGGGCAGCGCATCTGCCTATGGTTTGGCTACCGTCTGGCGGTGCGCCACCGAAATGTGAGCGCGCATCCCACCTGCCGCATCAGCCCGGACGCGCGTATCTGCCCGCGCCAGGGTCAGATCTGCATCGGTGCGGAAACGCAGATTGCGCTGGGGGCCGCGCTGCAGGGCAATGTGACGATTGGCCATCACTCTTCGGTCCAGGCCTATTCCAGCCTGATCGGTTATGGCAAAGCGGACGATCCCGCGGGCCGGATCACGATTGGCAATGGGGTGCGGATTGCCCCCTACGTGTTTATCATTGCGGCCAATCACCGTTTTGCCGATGTGGAACTGCCGATTTACCAGCAGGGATTGACATTTGCCCCGGTGACCGTGCAGGATGATGTGTGGATCGGGGCGCACGTGGTGATCACCGCCGGTATCACCATCGGGCAGGGCTCTGTGATTGGTGCCGGCGCGGTGGTGACCCGTGATATTGCGCCCTATTCCATCGCGGCCGGCGTCCCGGCGAAAATTCTCCGCTCCCGGCGCCCGGTTTCGCTCAAACCAGACCAGCCATAAATTAGCTGGCATCTGGGCATTTCCCCCAAACCGTCCCCTTTTTTTACCGAAAAAGGGGACGGTTTGGGGGAAAAAAGATGACCCATATGGGTAATAGTCCCAATTCGGTCCGAGTTCTATAATCCGTTCATACTTGCTCTACGCCAAAGGAGCAGAGATATTTTTCAAAACCATTTGCCCCTGTGCCGGCATTTTATGAATTTTTATGGCGCCGGCGCGGGGTGCAAATGGTGTAACCTATTGAAGGAGTTGTATCATGACGAAAACCGCGGCTGATGTCGTAAAACTGGCGAAAGAATCGCAGATGGTTGATTTTCGGTTTACTGATCTTCCCGGTCAGTGGCAGCATTTCACCATTCCCTCTCACCGCCTTGACGAAGAATTTTTCGAGGATGGGATTGGGTTTGACGGTTCCTCGATTCGGGGTTTCCAGGAAATTCATGAATCGGATATGCTGTTGCTGCCCGATCCAAGTACCGCTTTTATTGATCAGGTTCTGGAGATTCCAACCCTGGTAATCATTTGCGATGTGTATGACCCGGTAACCCGACAGCCCTACAGCCGCGACCCGCGCTTTGTGGCGCGCAAGGCTGAAGCGTATCTCAAGCAGACCGGTCTGGCGACCACCAGCTTCTGGGGTCCTGAAGCCGAATTCTTCATTTTCAACGATGTGCGTTACAGCAGCACGATTAACTCCTCGTTCTACGCCATCGATAGTGTGGAAGGTTGGTGGAACAGCGGTTCCGATGCCAAACCCAATCTGGGCGGTCAGATCAACCCCAAGCGCGGTTATTTCCCCGTGCCGCCCACCGACACCCAGCAGGACCTGCGCAGCAAGATCGTTCTGGCGCTGGAAAAGGTGGGGGTAGAAATTGAACTGCATCATCACGAAGTGGCGACCGCTGGTCAGGCTGAAATTGACATGCGCTTTGACACCCTGGTGCGCATGGCCGACAAGGTGCTACTCTACAAGTATATTGTTAAAAACGTGGCGCGCCTGAACGGTATGACGGCCACCTTCATGCCCAAACCGCTCTTTGGCGATAACGGCAGTGGTATGCACGTACATACCAGCCTGTGGACCGGCGATAAGAATATGTTCTATGACGAAGCCGGTTATGCCCAGCTCTCGGATATGGCCAAGTATTATATCGGCGGCCTGCTCAAGCACTCGTCGGCGCTGCTGGCGCTGGCGGCTCCCACCACCAATTCGTACCGCCGCCTGGTTCCCGGTTATGAGGCGCCCGTCAATCTGGCCTACTCGCAGCGCAACCGCTCGGCCATTTGCCGTATTCCCATCTATTCCAAGAGCCCGAAGTCCAAACGGGTTGAGTTCCGCGCCCCGGATCCTTCGTGTAACCCGTACCTGTGCTTTGCCGCGCTTTTGATGGCTGGCCTGGACGGCATCCAGAACCGCATCGACCCCGGTGAACCCATCGATAAAGATCTGTACGAACTGCCGTTCGAAGAAGCCCGCCAGATCAAACAGGTGCCCGGTTCGCTGGGTGATGTGCTCAACGCGCTCGAAAATGATTACGAATTCCTGCTCAAGGGTGATGTCTTCACCACGGACCTGCTGCAGGCGTATATCTCCTACAAGCGCCAGACCGAACTCGACCCGGTGCGCATGCGCCCCACGCCGTACGAGTTCACCCTGTATTATGATGTGTAGTTCCTGTTTTGGGGTTGGCGCTGGCCTGTGCTAGCGATGAAACGGTAGAGTCGAACTCCTTTAGCGGTTGTTATGGGTTTTATTCCTCCTGAAGTCTGTCCCCCCTGGAAACAGGGGGGACAGACCATTTATGGAATGTTATAATTTTTGAATGATTGAACCACCATCGTCAGGGCTCCTGCATATGCCATCTCCCGAAAAAATGGACCCGGAATTTTTAGATCTGCTGGCCAATCTGAACGAGATTGGCGCGGCGATTAACCGCATTGGGTCGGGAGAAAGTGCCGATTCGCGGTCTGCGCTGCGCCTGATTGTGGAAAGCGCCGTGCGTGTGGTGCCGGGGGCCTCGGCTTTTATATATACCTACGACTCGGCCCGCGCTCGCTTTGAGGTGGATTCACGCGCGGCAGCCGGGCACCGCCTGGCAGAAAACTCGCCGGAGGGACCGCGCCCCGAGGGCCTGGGGATGCGCGCCATCCGCCAGCGGCGGCGGGTATTCTCGTACGAAGAGCCCGACCTGGAAATTCACCCACAGCTTTCGATTGTGGGCGCGCGCGCCGTGGCCTGTTTTCCGTTGATCGTGACCGAACAGCCGGTGGGGGCTTTGTATGTGTACGTTTATGAGGACCGGCCGTTTTCCCAGTTGGAACAATTGATGCTGGCCAACCTGGTCAACCACGCGGCGATTGCCTTGAACCAGATCCGCCGCGTGGCGGGGGTGCAGCGCGACCTGGCGCGCAAAGAAGATGAACTGCGTCACTTGCGTCGGGCCGGGCTGCTGATTTCTTCGCGGCTGCGCCTGGAAGAAACGCTGGAGGCGATATTGCAGATGGCGCTGGAAGTGACCACGGCGCGCTATGGCATCTTCCGCCTGGTAGATCCGGATGGGCAGAATTTGATCACGCGTGTGATTGCCGGAGACCAGCTTTCGCGGCCGCGGATTGAGGTGCTGCCGGTTCACGAAAACAGCGTGATGGGTTGGGTGGCGCGCCACCGCCGCCCGGCCCTGGTGCGCGATTTGCAAGAGGCGCCCTGGCGTGAAATTTATTATCCACTGGATGCCAGCCTGGAAATGCGCGCCGAGCTGGCCGTGCCGTTGATTGGCGCCAGTGGCCGCCTGGAGGGTGTGCTAAACCTTGAAAGCCCGCAGGTAGGTGCTTTTGGCGAGGATGACCGCCGCCTGCTGCAGGCACTGGCGGCCCAGGCGGTGATTGCCATTCAGGAAGTGCGCCTGCTGGATGCCCTGCAGGATGCCGCGCAGTGGGTGGTGACGAAACCCTATGCCGAAGCGCTGTGGCACCTGGCCGGCCTGGGGCGCCAGTTGTTAGATGGCATGACCTGCCAGGTATGGACACTGCACAGTGGCGAACTGCTGCTGGAAGTTTCCAGCGGGGAGGCCCCCGCCCCGGATTTGCAAGCGATTGTGCAAGGATTGCAGCATCAGGCCCTGCTGGAAAGCCTGCGCCAGGTACAAGAAAGCCCGGCCCGCAGCCAGCGGGTGTGGGTGATGCCGCTGCTGGGCAGCGCTTCGTCGCCCCCGCAGGGGGGCAGCGCTTCGTCGCCCCCGCAGGGGGGCAGCGCTTCGTCGCCCCCGCAGGAGGGCAGCGGCGAGGTGCGCGCGTTGGGCATGATGACCATTTATGGTCCGGCCTCCGAGGCGGGACAGTCGGATTGGGATCATAAGGTGCTGACCTGTCTGGCCAACTACGCGGTGCTGGCCATTCAGAATGCCGCGCACCAGGAGGCATTGCGCACCGCGCAGGAGCAGCGCGCGGTAGCCGAGACGTTTGCCGCGGTGGGTGATATCGCTGCCAACTTGCTGCACCAGTTGAATAATAAAATCGGCGCCATTCCGGTGCGGGTGCAGGGCATTCAAGATAAATGCGAGGGGCTGGTGGCTTCAGACCGCTACCTGGCGACTAACCTGGCCGAAATCGAATGTTCGGCCAGCGAAGCCATGGAAGCTGTGCGGGTCAATCTGTCGCAGTTGCGCCCCATTCACCTGGCCGAAGTGAACGTGGCCGAGTGCGTGCGTGAGGCCATTTCCGAGGCGCGTCTGCCGGAAAGTGTGCGGGTGGATCTGCGCGACCTTGAAGCGCTGCCAGTGGTGCTGGCGGGCCAGCGCAGCCTGGTGTGGGTGTTTGCCAATTTATTGCAAAATGCGATTGAGGCCCAGGGCGGGCAGGGTACCATTACGATTACTGGCGCGCAGCGCTTCGTCGCCCTCGCAGGAGGGCAGCGCGCCAACCTGTTGGAGGTGGGTGTCAGCGACGATGGTCCGGGGATTGCGCCGCACTTGCACGAGCGCATATTTGAATGGAATTATTCTGGACGCAAATCGCAGCGCACCGGTTTGGGCTTTGGCCTGTGGTGGGTCAAGACCCTCATGGCCCGCCTGGGTGGCTCGGTGACGGTGGAGAGCGACGGCCGCCGCGGCACCACATTCCGGCTGCGTTTGCCGGTGATGGAAAAGAACAGCGGGTTGCATTAACGCGGCGCTCGCCGGGGTGGTCCCGGCCGCGCCTGACAAAGGTCTGGTAAGAGGATGGGGCAGTTGGAGCCGGGTTTATAGGAAAGAGGAAAGCGCTATGGGAGAACGCCGCGCACTGGTAATCGATGATGATCGTTCCTGGCAGGGCATTTTAGGAGAAATTCTGCAGGACGAAGGCCTGATGGTAGACTATGCCGCCAGCCTGGAAGAAGCCCAGGTTCACTTAAAAACCTACTCTCACCGCGTAGCCGTGGTGGATCTTTCTCTCGATCCTGAAGATCATCGCAACCAGGACGGCCTGGCGGCACTGGCCGCGATTCGCCGCCTGGACCCCGGCTGCGCGGCGATTTTGTTGAGCGGTTTTGCCACAGTGGAAGTGGCGGTCAGCGCGCTGACCGGTTATGGCGCGTTTACCGTGCAGCGCAAAGAAACCTTCCGCCGCAGCCAGTTTCGCGATGCCGTGCGCCAGGCCCTGGCCAGTCCTGCGGTAACCGCGCTGGAGGTGAGCCGGCCGGGTGCGCGGCCGGCGGCCGCGGCCGATGAAGCGGGCACGCATGCAATGGGTGCGGCCCTGGTGGTAGAAGACGATGCCGGCTGGCGCAATATTTTGCAGGAAGTGCTCAGCGATGCGGGCTATCAGGTACGCCTGTGCAGCGGCTATGGCGAAGCTCTGGGCAGCTTGCGCCGGGAGAAATTTGACCTGGCGTTGATTGACCTTTCACTCAGTGGCCCAACGGCGGCTGCGCCTGAGCGCAACGCGCGTGGACAGGACCTGGAGGGCGCGCGCTTGCTGGTCAGCATCCGCGCCGCCGGCATTCCCGCCATTGTGGTCAGCGGCATCGCGGCACCGGCGGAGATTGAACGCGCGTATAAAGAGCAGGGGGTGTTCGCCTTTATCGAAAAGCAATCCTTTGACCGTAAAAATTTTCTGGTCACGGTTTCTCAGGCGCGTCTCTCGCGTCAAATAGCCGATGACCTGGCCGTGCTGACCGACCGCGAGCGCGAGGTGCTGGAACTGGTGGGGCGGGGTTTAACCAACAAGGAAATTGCCGAAAAACTGGTGATCTCCACCAATACAGTCAAGCGCCATCTCAAGGCAATTTTTGAGAAATTAAAAATACACACGCGCTCGGCAGCAGCCGCTCGCGCCGTGAAAGTGGATTAGAATAGACTGTGCATTCGCTTCGCTCAGAAAATGAATGCACAGTTTGTAACTGCTCACCCCACCCCCGGCCCCGCCCCACACCCCTACGGGTGGCCGATACCACCCTGATGGAGGTACAGGGAGCGGCGGAACGGGGAGAAAAGGAGGTTTGGAGGTGATTTGCGGCACATTGTGCCACAAATCACCTCCAAGAACCCCTTTCCCCTCTCGCTTCGGGAGGGGGTAGGGGGAGGGCTGAGCAGTAACCACAGTTTTTTATATCACTTCAATGTCCTCGTCACCCGCTTCGGGTGCCCGAAGCGGGCCCGATGGGGCACCGGGGCATATTCTAGGAGGCACGATGCAATACCGAATTTTAGGACGTACCGGGTGGAAGGTTTCCACCATCAGTTTTGGCGCCTGGGCCATTGGCGGCACGTGGGGTGCAGTGCAGGATGATGAGTCGCTGGCGGCGCTGCATACCGCGGTGGATCAGGGTGTGAACTTTTTTGACACCGCGGATGTGTATGGCGACGGGCGTTCCGAACGACTGCTGGCCCGTTTGAAGAGCGAGTGCAAAGAAGAAATTGTCATCGCCACCAAAGCCGGGCGGCGCCTGAACCCGCATGTGGCAGAAGGCTACAACCGCGAGAACCTGACGGCCTTCGTGGAGCGCAGCTTAAAAAATTTGGGCAGCCAGGCCATCGACCTGCTGCAACTGCACTGCCCGCCCACCGCGGTCTATTACATGCCCGAGACCTTTGGCGTACTCGATGACCTGGTGCAGGCCGGTAAGTTGCGCTATTATGGCGTGAGCGTGGAAAAGGTGGAAGAAGCCCTCAAGGCGATCGAGTTCCCCGGCGTGCAAAGTGTGCAGATTATCTTTAATATTTTCCGCCAGCGCCCGTCCGACCTGCTTTTCCAGGAAGCCGCGCGCAAACAAGTCGGTATTCTGGCGCGGCTGCCGCTTTCTTCCGGCATGCTGAGCGGCAAGATGACGCGCCAGACCGCTTTTACGGCGGACGACCACCGCCAGTTTAACCGCCATGGAGAATCCTTTGACCGCGGTGAAACCTTCTCCGGGGTGGATTATGACCTGGCGCTCGACTTTGTTGAAAAACTGCGCCCGCTGGTTCCCGCCGCAATGAGCATGAGCCAGTTTGCCCTGCGCTGGATTTTAATGTTTAGCGCGGTGACCTGCGCCATTCCCGGCGCCAAACGCCCCAGCCAGGCCCTGCAAAACTGCCAGGCGGCCGACCTGGCGTCGATTGATGGGATTACCATGGCCCACGTCGAGGCGCTTTACGCGCAGCACATCAAGCCGCAGGTGCACCAGAACTGGTAAACGCAGGTTACAAGCGTGTGGCAACCAGCACCAGGTTGCCGCTCTCAGCGGGGTCATAGGGCGCTCCGTTCAGCCCGCCGTAGGTGTGAATCGCACCAAAACCAGCGGCGGCTAGGGCCGGCAGCAGGTCGGCCTGGCGCTGCGGCCACAGGCGGGTGGCAGTGGCGCGTTGCTGCCAGTTGCCTGTGCCTGTGCGCTGCAGGGTGAGAATGTGAAAGGTGATGCGCTCGTCCGGGTCGTAATCGTAGAACCGGACGAAGAGCCATTCCTGGTCACCGGCGCGGTGGGTCTGCGGTTCCATCCAGCGCTCGCGGCGGGCCACCACGGCGTCAAAATTGCGGCTCTGCACGATCAGCCGCCCACCCGGGCGCAGGCACATGGCAAAATCGCGCAGGGCTGCCGCCAGCGCGTCTGGTTCCAGCACGTGCGGCAGTGAATTGCCCAGGCAGAGCAGCGCATCGAACGGGAAACGCGGCCCGGCCTGAAACGCGGCGGCCAGGCTGCCAAACCCCACCGCTTGCAATGGCAGCGCGATGGAGGCAGCCGCGGCATTGGCGCGGGCCTGATCGATCATGGCCGCGCTCAGATCGGCGCCGGCGGTGCTGTAACCGCGCTGCGCCAGGGCAATCGCGTGCATGCCGGTGCCGCAGGCGGCATCCAGCACGTGCGCGGCCTGGCCATCTGGCCCGTTTACCGGGCGCAGCAGGCTTTCGAGAAAGGGTAGCTCAAATCCCAGGCGGTTTTCCCAGTTGACAAAGCGGTCATAATCGGAACTTAATGCGTCGTACATGCTGGCTCCCTGAACCGTTGCTTGAAGTGGTTATTGGATTCAAATGGCGGATGAAATGCGCGGGTACTGCAAATCCATTCCCCCCTACGGGGGCGACGAGGCGCTGCGCACTGAAGAGCATCATACCACCAATTCAATACTCCTTTTGAAAGCAAGAATCGGGTAGTCAAACCCACCGGGTTTGGGTATGATTGGGAGTATGAACGAGCTTATCCAAGTTGTTTTACCAGATGAAGAAACCTGTTGGCAGGCCGTGGCTGCCCGCGATGGGCGTTATGATGGGGTATTCGTTTTTGGGGTGCATTCCACCGGCATTTACTGCCGGCCTGGTTGCCCGGCCCGCCGTCCGCGGCGCGAAGGGGTCAGCTTCTATGCCGGCAGCGCCGCTGCCCGCGCGGCAGGTTTTCGTGCCTGCCGGCGCTGCCAGCCCGATGCAGCCGCCCACCCGCGCGCGCAACTGGTGGAACGTGCCCGGCAGCGCCTGGATGCGGCGGAAGAGCCCCTCAGCCTGGCGCAGCTCGCCGGGGAATTGGGCGCCAGCCCCACCTATTTGCAGCGCATATTTAAAGCCGACACTGGCCTGAGTCCCAGTCAGTACGCGGCTGCCCGTCGTCTGGAACGCCTGAAGCAGGGCCTGCAGCAAGGCCGCACAGTGACCACGGCGCTGTACGACGCCGGGTTTGGTTCTGCCAGCCGCCTGTATGCGGGCGCGCGCCAGGCGCTGGGTATGACCCCGGGTGTGTATCGTAGAGGAGGAGTTGGGATGGAGATTCGGTATACGTGTTTTGATACGGTGTTGGGGCGCGCACTGCTGGCGGCTACCCAACACGGAGTATGCAAGCTGAGCTTTGGCGAAGAGGATGCCGCGCTGGCGGCTGACCTGGCGGCAGAGTTCCCCCACGCGGCGCGCCGTGAAGACGCGGCCGGACTGGCTGCCTGGGCGGCAGCGCTGCGCGCACACCTGGCTGGCGACCGGCAGACATTGGAGCTGCCGCTGGATGCGCGCGGTACGGAGTTTCAACAGCGCGTGTGGGCGGCGCTGCGCCAAATCCCCTGCGGGCAGACACGCTCCTACGCTCAACTGGCCGAGGCCATCGGCCAGCCCGCCGCGGTGCGCGCCGTTGCCAGTGCCTGCGCGCGTAACCCGGTGGCGGTAGTCACTCCCTGCCACCGCATTATCCGCTCCGATGGTTCACTGGGCGGTTACCGCTGGGGGCTGGAGCGCAAGCAGGCCCTGCTAAAGCGCGAACATGGCGGCTGACGGGCCGCGTCAGGGCTGCGGCGCCAGGAAATACGTGGTCTGATCGGCTTCGGCCAGCCAGCCGGTCTGATGATCGGCGGTCTTCACCTGCCAGGTCCACGGACCCTGTGGTGGGCAGGCCGGGCCGTTGAGGATGCTGACCACGGCGCCGGTTTTCAGCAGTGCCAGTGACCTGGCATTCAGCGCGGGATCGCTGAACAGCGGCAGGTTTTGCACCATCACACGCGCCTTTTGGCTCACTGCCAGGCGCGTGCGCGGGCCGTTGGCGCACACCCCCTGAAATTGCTGCAGCAGATCGGCATCGCCCAGCAATAGCGGGGCCGCACCGGCGCCCGCGGGGTAAGCCAGGTAGATGAACTCAGGGTAGCGCGCCCGGCTGGACGCGTCTGGGCAGGCCAGCAGGCTGCCCGCCGGGTTGGGGGTCAGGCGGGTTTCGCTCAGAAAGCGCCAGATCGCCAACCCCGGGTTGGCCGCCGGGTCGGCAGGGCTGGCGGGGAATAACCCAAAAGCTAACAGCCTGAGAGCCTGCCCCGGCGGCAGGCCGGCCAGCCAGCCGCAGCTTTGAAACAGGGTTCCCTCCGGGCTGATCGGGGCGGTCAGTACAAACGTGTCGCTTAACTGCGCGGCGCCCTGGCTGAGCATGACTTGATATTTTCCCAGGGGGGCTGTAGGGTCGGGCTGGTAGGTTATTTCGCGACAGCGTGGCGGTTCACCTGCCACGCGTACCGGCTGGGTGCTGCCATCCGGCAGCCGCACCTGGGCGCCTAGTTCGCCGGCGCCAAACCCGCAGGCCATCCCTGCATAGGTTTCTGTCAGCAGCAGGACCCCGCCGTTCAGTGCATTACACCAGCGCGGCCCGCCGGGTTGGTTGCCGCAATCGGCGCCACCGCCGTAACCGCTGCCGCCGCCGGACTGAAAGGCGCCGACCTGAGGCAGGATTCCATTCGGGGCGGGCTGCGGGCTGCTCAATGCCAGTTCAACCGGCAGCGGCCCACCGGGGGTGGGTGATGGGTTGGCGGGGGGAGGCGCAGCGCGGGTGGCAGTGGCTTTGCCGGATGGAGCCGGCGCGGTGGTTGTGGGGGCAGCCGCCGGCATGACGGCAGTGTTTGTGGCGGCAGCGGCGCTGGGCAGCGCGTGCAGGCTGGGCAGCGCCGCGGTGGCTGCCGCGAGCGTGGGCTGGGGCGGGGTCAATCCGGGGGCGGCACAGGCCAGCAAGGCCAGGAATGGCAGGGCCAGTAGAATGAGGGCAGGGCGGTGGTTGGGTTTCATGGCTCTTTGGAAGACACTTTTTTTGTGAAATGAGTATAATAAAGCAGGTAATAAAATGGTTTATGTATCGATAGATTCTGAGGGGAATTTAAAATATAGTGCAGACATTACAAAACGACAGCTACATTTTTCTCCTTATGGTCGCCGCGTGTTTTGGCGTTTTGCTGGCCATTTTTACCCTGCGCCAGCGAAAAATTGCCGGGGCGTACCTGGTGGGCGCCATGCTTCTCCTTTCGAGCTGGTTTGCGCTGACGTATGCCTTTGAGCTGGTTTCAGTCTCGGCTGCATCACGCTTATTCTGGATCAAACTCGAATATATCACAATCGTGGCATTGGTTCCGCTTCTGCTGATGTTTTCATTGCGCTTCACCGGCCGCGCTATCTGGCAAAAACGCTCGCTCCGCCTGGCCCTGCTGCTGGAGCCGTTGATTATCCTGGCGGCGGTCTGGAGCATGCCGCTGCACCAGGTCTTTTACCAGAGCTACCGGCTGGAAATAATCGGCGAGCTGGTGAACTGGCAGGTGAGCTACGGTCTGCTATTCTGGGCGCATAGCTTTTATACCTACGGTCTGTTTGCGCTCAGCCTGGTGGTTTTATTGGCCAAATTGCCGCGCTCCAACCGGGTGGAGCAGCGCCAGATTGCCTTTATTTGCCTGGGGGGGTGCCTGACGGGCCTGGGCACACTGCTGTATAGCACCCGGGTCAGTCCGTTGGGGTACGATCATATCCCGCTTCTCAGTATATTGTGCGGAACGTTGGTTTCGTGGTTTGTTTTGAAATCACACATTTTTGAAATGAGCCCGATTGCTTTGGAAGGGGTGCTGCAAAGCATGGGCGATGGGCTGATTTTGCTGGACCGGCGGCGGGTGGTGGCCAGTTTCAACCCGGCGGCAGAGCGTATCACCGGGATAGCGGCGGCCATGGCGGTCTCTCTTCCGCTGGCCGGGATGCTGCCGGAACTGACGGCGAAGCTGGTGGGCTTGCCGCCTGAGAGCGAGATTGAGTTGGAAGTGGAATTGGGCCTGCCTCAGAACCGTCGCATCGCCGCCGTGCGTGTTTCGCCGGTGCGCGATCTGCGCGGACAGATCCAGGGCCGGCTGCTGCTGCTGCGCGACGTTACCGAAGCGCGGCGCGTGTATCAATCACTGGTGGCGCGTGAGGTGGAACTGACCCAGACGCGTAACTTTCTGGAAAAAATTATTGCCACCGCACCCCTGGATATCGCGATCTATAATGTGATCACGCAGACGTTTGAATTTGCCAACCCGGTGCAGGAACAAGCCACTCCCTTCAGAACGCAAGAAATTGCCGCCCTGTTTTATCCGGAGGATGAAGCGCGCCGTCACGAACTGCTGCGCGAAGTTGCCAACCTGGCCGATGGAGAAGTGCGCATGCTGGAGTACCGCCGTCAGGCAGGCGGGGAGTGGGTCTGGCAGCGCGTGTATTATGCCGTTTTTGAACGCGGCGAAGCCGGAAAGGTGTTCAAAATTCTGGCACTGACCAGCAATATCACCGGCTACAAGCATATTTTAGAAAACCTGGTCCAAAGCGAAACCCGCTTCCGCTCTCTGTTTGAAGGGCTTCCCATCGGGTTATACCGCGTGACGCATGCTGGTTGGCTGTTGGAAGCCAATCCCCACCTGGTGCAGATGCTGGGCTACCCGGACCGCGCCAGTCTGATGGCACACAACGTGATAGACTTTTATGTAAATCCGGCAGACCGGGCGCACATGTTGGAACGCCTGGCTGACGACCCTCCGCAGCATCCGTTTGAAATGCAACTGCAGCGCCGCGATGGCGAAGTGATTTGGGTAAGCGATTCGCCGCGAGTGATCATCGAACCCCACGGGCAGATGATGGTTGAAGGCAGCCTGGAAGAGATCACCTACCGCAAAAATGTGGATGCCAGGCTGCAAAATTCCGAGGAAAAATTTCGGGATATGTTTAATCTGTCGCCCAATGCGATGCTGTTGATCGATGCGCACGGCATCCTGTTGGACTGTAATATGGGCGCGCTGCATGTACAGGGTGGGGTCTCAAAAGCGGAGATCCTCGGGCATGATATCTTCCAAATGGTTTCTGCCGAAGATCAGGGCCAATTTTTGGATCTGCTGCACTCCACAGTTGAAGAAGGCGCCCAGCAGGCGCATGAAATGACCCTGCTGCGCAAAAATGGGCAGCGTTTTCCGGCAGAGATCTCCACCAGCCCCATGCCCAGCCCGGTGGGATCGCCGAAAATGATGATCGTCACGGTCAGCGACATTTCACCCCGCAAGGAAGCCGAAACCCGGTTGCGGGATATGCAGCTACAACTGGCCCAACGGGTGATGGAGTTGGAACTGCGCGCTCATCAAATTACTGTGCTGACGGAAATGAGCAACATGCTGCAGGTTTGCCTGAATCCCACGGAGGCCTACGGCTTTGTTGGACGCTACGGCGCCCTGCTTTTTCCACAGACGGCCGGGCAGTATCGGATGTTAAGCGCCGATCGCAAACTGTTGAAATCTCAAGCCGGTTGGGGGCTGCCCGAAGAAGGCGCGCCCGACAGTTACACCTTAGATGATTGTTGGGCACTGCGCAGCGGGCAGGCCTATCTTTCGCCCGGGCACAGCCAGACCCATCTGTGCCAGCATTTTCAAACAGCGCCCAATTTTGGCAGCCTGTGTGTGCCGGTGCTTTCCGAAGGCCAGATCATCGGGGTGATCAGCATGCGGGGATTAAGCAGCGAGGCGGCGATCACCGGGGCGCAGTTGGGGATGGCTTTGGCTATGGCCGAGCAGATTGGGCTGGCGCTTTCGAACCTGCAACTGCACGAAAACCTGCGAGAGCTGGCTATTCACGACCCACTCACCGGCCTTTATAACCGCTATTACCTGCGCGAAGCCTATGAGAACACCTTACAGGTTGTGCAACAAACCGGGCAGCCGGTCTCAATGATCATGATGGATCTGGATTATTTTAAGGCGATGAACACGCGCTATGGGCACGTTAATGCCGATGCCGTGCTGGCAAAATTCGGGTCTTTGCTGCGTGAATTTATTGCCAATGGTGAAGTGGCTTTTCGCTTTGGGGGTGACGAGTTTGTATTGATTATCCCGAATGCCAATCTGGAGCAGGCCGCCGAACGGGCCAATGCCTTCAGGCAGCGCGTCCGGCGGTTGGTGGTGCAACCAGGCAAGCAGCTTGTCATAAAAAATTTGACAGTTTCGGTGGGCATCTCTGGCTGGCCGGAGCATGGGCGCACCCTGGATGAACTGCTGCACGCCGCCGACACCGCCATGTTCCGCGCCAAAGAGCAGCGCGATCAGGTGCAGATCGCCGAATAACTACTCGTCGGCCTCCTCCCCGGGTTTGGACAGCGTGGGGACCAGGTTTGGGCTGCGCTCCAGGTAGGCCGTAATGGCGTTCACATTCTGCGCCTCGCTGTAAAGATACCCCTGCACCGAGTCGCAATTATTCAGGTGCAGAAAATCGAGCTGGTGATGCGTCTCCACCCCTTCGGCCACCACACTGGCCTTCAGCAGGTGCCCCACCGAAATGATGGCACGGGTGATGGTGGCATTTTTGCCTTCTTCGGAAATATCCCAGATGAATGATTTATCAATTTTGATGGTGTTGACCGGGAAGCGGTTGAGGTAATCGAGCGAAGAAGAACGCATGCCAAAGTCGTCCAATGCAATTTGCAGGCCCATGCCCTTCAACGCGTTCAAAATCGAGATCGTAAGTTCCAGGTCTTCCATGGCGGCACTTTCAGTCACTTCCAACTGCAGCGAGCTGCCATTCAATTCGCTTTCTGCCAGGATTTGCGCGAACTGTTCGGGCAGGGTGGGGTCTTGCAGTTGGCGGATGGTGAGATTTACCGACATTTGCAGGTGTGGGGAAATTATCAGCCATTCTTTCAATTGGCGGCAGGCTGTGCGGATTACCCAGTTGTTTATCGGCTCAATCAAGCCGCTTTCGTGCGCGGCGGGGATAAAATCGGCGGGGAAAAGCAGGCCGCGTTCGGGATGATGCCAGCGCACCAGCGCTTCGCACGAAGTGATGGTGCCGTCTGGCAGCGAGACAATCGGCTGGTAAAAGACCTCGAACTCGCCGCGTTCCAGGCCATGGCGCAGGTCGGCCTCCATCTGCAATTGGGTCAGGCTGCGCAGGCGCATTTTGGCGTCAAAGGTCTGGTAGCGGGCGCGCCCGTTGGCTTTGGCTTCGTAAAGCGCCGTATCCACATCGCGCAGCAGGTCTTCAGCATGTTCGTAGGTACCGGGGTTAACCACAATGCCAATGCTGACCGAGGTGAAGAAATCACCATTTTGCAGGCTAAACGGTTTGGATATGCTGCTTTGTACCCGGTCTGCCACTTGAATGGCATCCTCTTCGGAGTTAATATCCTCCAGCAAAATAGCAAACTCGTCGCCGCTGAAACGCGCCACGGTGTCTTGCGGGCGTAAAATACATTCCAGTCGGTGAGCAACCTCAATCAGCAGGGTGTCGCCGGCCAGATGCCCAAAACTTTCATTAACCAGCTTAAAGCGATCGAGGTCGATGAATAGAACGGCATTCCAGTACTCAGCGTTATGACGTTTGATGCGTTGAATGGAGCGATTAAGCTGGTCCAAAAAATAGGCCCGGTTGGGTATGCCGGTAAGCAAGTCGTGCATGGCATCGTGCAGCAGGCGCTCTTCGGTGGTTTTGCGCGCGGTGATATCGGTCAAAGAGCCAGCCAGGCGGTGCACTTCTTTGCCTTTGGCGCTGCGCACCGCCAGACCGCGCACCAGGATCCAGCGATAGGCCCCACCGCGGTGCATGATGCGGTGTTCACTGATGAAATGCGGGGTGTAACCCATCTGATGTGCTTTCAGGTCATCGCGCACCTGCTGAATATCATCGGGATGCACCCGGCCCAGCCACTCATCGGGGCTGTCGCTGATTTCACCCTCGCTGTACCCGATCATTTTTTTCCAGCGCTGTGAAAAATAGATGCGGTTATGCAGCAGGTCCCAGTCCCAGATGCCATCATTAGCCCCGCGCACCGCCACCGAAAAGCGTTCTTCGCTGTTGCGTAGGGCTTCCGCCGCCAGTTTGCGTTCGGTAATTTCGGTGGCAATCAGGATCAGGCTTTCCACTTTACCGTCGGCCAGGATGGGGTTAAGGCGGACCTCGAACCAGGTGTTTTTGGTGCCGCTTTGGGCTGCCAGTTCGGCCTGCCAGGGGTTGGCATTCATGCTTGTGGCGCTGATGGCGTCTTTCAGAGCAGTGTACGACTGGGGCAGCAGTGGCGCAAACATCGAATCGGGGGTCGGCCGGCTGGCATCGGACCAATTGGAAAACACCAGCTTTCCGGAAGGATCGATTTGTGCCATAAATACCGGGGCATTTTGCAGGATGGAACGAAAGCGTTTTTCAGAAGCCTGTCGGGCCTGTTCGGTTCGGCTGCGCTCGCTGAACAGGGCCGCTACCAGCCAGGCGAACACGGTGGAGGTGATTAGAAAAACCTGCAGGGTGAAAATTCGATATTCTGAAGTGTAGCCAGTGGAAATGAAAGGCCCATAACCTTGCATGGCGTTGAGCAGATTGATGGCCACCAGCAGGATGGATGCGCTGGCGGCGCCCAATACGCCCAAACGAAAGGCTGCCCAGAAGATGAACGGGTAAGCCAGGTAAGGCATCGAAAGCAGCAGGCCGCTGGAGGCCAGGTTGGAATAAAAGACAAACCAGGTAACGAGAGCCAGGAATACCAGAACGATGCCGGCCTCAAGCCATAGTTCGCGCCCGATTCGTTTGAAGGAGGGTCTTTCTGTCACCCAGATGATGACTATGGGCATCAGCAAGAGGGTGCCCAGACTGTTGGCCATAAACCAGGTGATCCAGGCGCTGAAGAACGGCGTCTTAAAAATCAAAAGCGCGAAGGTGGCAGCCAGCAGCGCGGTGAGCAAATACACACTCACCATGCTCAGCGCCAATAAACCTAATTTTTTCGGGGTGATGAACTGTTGGACGGGTTTCAGAAAGCGTTTGACCAGCAGCACGATCAGCACAGATTCTATGAGGGAGGTGGCAGTGTAACAAGCAGCAGCCACGAACTCAAAGCCACCCGCCAGCCAGCCTAACAGACCGATCAAGCCGAAAAGGCACAGGATGTATGGCCATAAGCCCCGCGTTCTGACCCACAACACGGTGATCAGAATGGCGCTGGGCAGCCAGAAGATGGGCACAATTTGGGGGGCAGCGAGCAGTTTTAACCCTGACAGGGTTGCCAGAAAATACAACAACCCCGCTCCCAACAGGTGTGCCAGGTCACGCCAGAGAACCGGACGCGCGTTGGGTATATCTGGATTGGTTATAACAGGTTGACTATTCAAGGTTTTATCCCTGGTTCTTTGTTCGAATTTACAGATTTTTGGATTGAATCATTATAGCGGATTCTGCGGGCGCCCGGCTCGAAACGACGGGTAATTAAGGCCGATATGGGCCGATCCTCATTCTAGCGGCCAGCAGCGCACTCACATCCAGACGCCGATTGGCGACCGTATTCAATTATATAGCACGCGTGGTCATAAATTACCTCTTTTTTGCTTAACCAAAAAGGGTAATATATGACCGCGCCACTCCTGCTGGATCTCCTTACAACCAGCTTAAAGAATCCCCAGGTGATTGACTCTTGCCCCACATGTTGCTATATTGAATGTGCAGGGCGTTCCAAGAAATTGAACAGCAAAAACTACGAAAGTGGAACCCACACCGTTCAGATGCCAAGGACAAGACTATTTTTCACCTGAAGCAGTTGTAAAAAGGAGAAAATCAGTCCACCAAGGTAAAAGGTTCATCGGGCGAAGAGAATATTTCGAGAATCGATCGGAAAGTACCTTCTCGAACGAGAAAATTAACTCGAAGACGAATTCTGAATTAACCCGCCCACAAATTGAACCTCGCACATTTCTCACCTTCTCAAATTGCCAGAATTTTTGGCGAGAAGTAAGCAATACGAGAAAATGACGGAACGAAAGGGAAGAGCTGACAGGTTACTTGGGACCCCTGTTTTTGTTAAAACATAACGGATGATGGAAATTTCATCATCCGTTATGCGTTTAAAGGGCAGAGGCTTTTAAAATTCCCACAAAAGGCAGGTTGCGGTAACGTTCGCGATGGTCCAAACCGTAACCCACCACAAACTGATCCGGCAGGTTGAACCCTTTATATTTGAGCGGAATATTGATCAGGCGCTTTTCGGGCTTATCGAACAGCACGCACACTTCCAGGCTGGCCGGTTGGCGGGCGCGCAGGGTGGAGAGCAGATAATTGAGGGTCAGCCCGGTGTCGATCACATCTTCCACAAACAGAATATGCCGCCCAGAGATATCCGCTTCCAGGTCTTTGACCAGGCGCACCTTGCCGCGGCTGCGCGTTTCAGGCGAATAGCTGGCCACTGCCAGAAAATCCACTTCCACCGGGATGGGAATGGCGCGCAGCAGGTCTGCCATGAAGAACAGCACGCCCTTCAGCACTCCCACCAGCAGCGGGTTGCGCCCGGCATAATCGCGCGTCACCGCCTGACCCAATTCTGCCACGCGCTGCTGGATCTGCTCGGGGGTTAACAACACTTCTTGCACATCGACAGCCAGGGGGGCGTAGCGCTGCAGCAGTTCGGCAGAAATCATGGCAGTACCTTCGCGGGCTTCTGGGCGCCGGTTCCGCTGATGCGGGCGGCTTCATCCACCAGGCCATATTTCACCAGCATGGCACGCAGTTCGCGCCGTTTGAGCAATTTGACGTGGATATGCGGGTAAAGCTCTTGCATACGGCGCAGGCGGCGGTTTTTAGAGGTGGAAAGCTGCGGTCGCAGCGTGGTCAGCTCAATATACAGGTCCTGACCGGGCAGGTAGAAGTCGGGGCTGAAGGCTTCCGTCACCCGGCCCTGCTCATCCCATTCCAGAGGAAAGGTGGTCGGTTCGTAATGCCACTCGACCCCATAGAAATCTAAAATACGGGCGAACAGCTCTTCCGCGGGGTGGCTGTATTGAGGAGGGGCGCCCGTTGTAGAATGGGACGGATTGGGGCTGGGCTGCGGTGGGAGCAAAGTGCTAATTTGGGTGGAAATAGAGCTCAAAGCGGGTCTCCGGAGGCTTAATCGGCAAGGGTTTCGCGGCACGAACATTTACCCAACAACGTACAGATGAGGTCGGCGGCATCTGCGGGGGTGAGCTTGGCGGTGTTGATGATCAGGTCATATAATCCGGAGCCATCCCACGGCACCTTGTAATAACGCTTAAAGTAGTTCTGGTGATAGCGATCGCTGGCTTCGACCTGGGCGTGGGCCGCCTCAACCGGAATCCGCAGGCGCAGCGCCACGCGTTCTACCCGCAGCGCTACCGGCGCGATCACGCGCACATGCACGGCCTGCGCATGCCTGGCCAGCACAATCTGCCCGGCCCGGCCCACCAGAATCACATTGCCCGCGATGGCCTGCTCCTCCATCACAATTTTCACGGCGTTCAGGTAGGCCAGGGTTTGGGCTGGTGAGGGTTTGAGCCCCAGCAGGTTGAGCTCATCGATCATGGCCAACCCCACCTCGGGTGCGCCGGCGCGCCGGGCGGCCTGGTTAATTAATTCGCGTGCTATCAGCCGGAAGCCGGTGTGCTGCGCGACGATTTCGGCGATTTCCGATCCCTGGCTGCCCAACTGGCGCGAGAGGGTTACCACGTTCATGGCTGCCTCCTGGATCTGCCTGAGCAAAAATCTGTTGCTTTCGAATGGAACCCGCGCAGTACTGCCGCGATTCATCTCACACCTGCTGATTCTAGAAGTTTGTCAGGTTTTTGTCAACCGAATATCAAGGCCGGCCGCGCAGAAAGCGCTATCGTGAATGCGAAGAGAAACAAACCACCGCCAGCACCGCACAGAAAACGATGCACGTTTTCGCGCAAATCGCGGCGGAGGAAATTCCTGAGGAGGAATGCCCCATGAACGCTCATCGTATGCTCAGCCTGATCCTTTTGGTGTGTGTCGGTTTGGCCGGCTGCGCGCCGGCTGCCACCTCCGCCACGCCCATCGCCGTTGCACCGCAGAACACCCGCCCCCAGGCCACCCAGGCGGCAGCGGCCACCAAAGCGCCTGCCTCGGCGCCCAACAAGCCCATGGCTACCGCCGCTCCCTCGGCTTTGGCCTACCCTACCGCGCCTGCCGCTCTACCGGGTGCCAGCCCGTACCTGCCGCAACCGGCGCCGCGGGATAACCAGTTCCAAAACTACGGCACCAACCCATCTATCGATACGCGCAGCGATCCTCTCTCCACCTTCGCACTGGATGTGGATACGGCGTCTTACACGGTAGCCCGTAAGTTCCTGCTGGAAGGCAATTTGCCGCCGCGGGATGCCATTCGCCCGGAAGAGTTTGCCAATTTCTTCGACGCCGGGTATAACCCGCCCGCCCAGGCTGCCTTTGCACTGTATGCCGAAGGCGCGCCCTCACCTTTCTATAACGACGGCACCTACATTCTGCGCTTTGGGGTGCAGGGCTACCGCATCCCCGAATCGCAGCGCAAGCCGGTGGCGCTGACCTTTGTGATCGACATTTCGGGTTCGATGAACATGGATAACCGTCTGGGCCTGGTCAAGCGCGCGCTGCAGGTGCTGGTCGACCGCCTGCGCCCGCAGGACAGGGTGGGGGTGGTGGTCTTTGGCAGCAGTGCCCGCCTGGCACTGCAGTCGACACCGGTGGAACGCAAGGATGTGATCATGAACGCCATCAATGGCCTGCGCACCGAAGGCTCAACCAATGCCGAAGCCGGCCTGCGCCTGGGTTATGAACAGGCCATGCGCGCATACCGCGGCGATGCCACCAATAAAGTCATTTTGTGCTCAGATGGGGTGGCCAACACCGGCCTGACCAACCCGGATGCGATCCTCGAAACCATTCACGGGTTTATTAAAGAAGGCATTACGCTCAACACCTACGGCTTTGGCATGGGCAACTTCAACGATGTCTTGTTGGAACGCCTGGCCGATCGCGGCGATGGGATGTACGCTTACATTGACAGCATGGAAGAGGTCTACCGCCTGTTCATCGATAACCTGACCGGCAGCCTGATGACGATTGCCATGGATGCCAAAGCCCAGATCGATTTCAACCCGGCTGTGGTACGCTACTACCGCCTCATCGGGTATGAGAACCGCGCCGTGGCCGACCAGAATTTCCGCAACGATACGGTGGATGCGGGTGAGATCGGCGCGGGGCATCACGTGGTGGCGCTGTACGCGGTGCAACTGCAGCCCGGCGCGCAGGGCCGCCTGGCCACTGCCCAACTGCGCTGGTTGGACCCCAAGACCCGCCAACCCAGCGAGATCAACGGCAACCTGAACACCTGGGACCTCAAATCGGACTTTCGCCAGACCCCGGCGCACTACCAACTGGCCGTGCTGGCTGCCCAGTATGCCGAAACGCTCAAGGGCACGCCCTGGGCGCAGGAAGTGAGCCTGTGGCAGGTGTACGAGATGGCCGGCAGTGTGCGCGAGCAGTTGCCCTACGATCAGAGCGTGTCTGAGTTCGCCGACCTG
>Ga0335397_10002838_pt1 | contig 23498 bp, 15 predicted proteins | sample MAT04_FD_205740 | JGI IMG/M metagenome (GOLD analysis project Ga0335397, IMG submission 205740) | Freshwater microbial communities from Lake Fryxell liftoff mats and glacier meltwater in Antarctica - MAT-04 (spades assembly) (version 2) ... | reverse complement strand
GCTGCAGGATGCAGAGCCCGTACTTGCGCGCTCGCGTCAGGTGGAGCTCGACAAGGCCATCGCCGAGCTGCAGCGCCTCAACGTCGACTGGTCGCTCGGCCAGGACGAAGGCGCGTCGCCGGTCGAGATCGTCGTCTCGACCAGCGCGCCCGCAGATACCGGTACCGCGGGCGAGCCGTTCGAGCTGCGCGTGCGCGTGACCAATCGCGGCCGCGTGCCGCTCTATCAGCTGCGCGGGACGACCAAGAGCGACAACCGGCTATTCGCCGATCGCGAGCTGGTCTTCGGCAAGGTCGGGCCCGGACAGACGCGCGAATGGTCGACGACGCTCGGCGTGTGCGAGACGAAAGAGAATCGCCGCCAGTGCCGGCTCCCCGCCGACATCCCCGACCGCGCCGACGCGATCCGCGTCGAGTTCGCCGAGGGCCACGATCACGCGCCGCCACCGGCAGAAGTGCGCACTACGGTGCGCGCGCTCGCGCGGCCGCTGTTCGCGTATGGGCTGCAGATCGCCGACAACATCCGCGGCAATGGCGACGGCGTCGTGCAGCGCGGCGAGGCGGTCACGATGTATCTGCACGTGAAGAACGTCGGCCTCGGCGCGAGCCGCGAGGGTCAAGCGAACCTCGGCAACCTGAGCGGCGCAGGCGTGCTGCTGCGCGATGGGCGCTTCACCCTCCCGGCGCTCGCGCCCGGAGCGACGCACGACATCGCGTTCACGTTCGAGGTGCTGCCCGACTTCGAGGCGGACGAGGCGAAGGTCGAGGTCAGCCTGGTCGACGTCGCGCTGCGTGAAGGCGTCAGTGAGAAGGTCACCATCCCGATCGCGGCGGCTGCCGCGGCCGCGCCACAAGCACGAACTGGTCGGCTCTCCGTGCGCGATGGGGCGGTGCTTCGTGCGTTGCCTGCGGCGGACGGCGCGCTGCTCGGTATGGTGCGCGGCGGTGCGTTCGCGGTCGACGCGCAGGCAACGCTCGGTACGTTCAGCCGCGTGAATCTCGGTGGCGGGCGTCCTGCGTGGGTCGCCACAGCGGACACCGCGACCAGCGGCAGCGGAGGCCGCTTCGTCGAGGACTATGAGCACACCCCGCCGACGGTGGTCGCCGATTACGGCAACCTGCTGGTGACGCGCGCCCCCGAGATCGCGCTGCGCGGCCGCGCGACGCACCCCTCGCGGATCGCCGACATGTACATCTTCGTCGGCTCGCGGAAGGTCTTCTTCCAGTCGAACCGCGGCGCGACCAACCCGCGCGAGATCGCCTACCAGACGCCGATTCCGCTCCACGGCGGCACGAACTACGTGACCGTCGTGGTGCGTCACGACGACAACGTCGTCGGTCGCAAGACCTTCGTCATTCGTCGCGACGGCCCGAACGGCGAGATCCTCGAAGCGCCGCGCTTCGAGACCGACGAGCTCGGCGACGAGGGTGACGGCCTGATCGAGGAGTGATCGGGCGACATGGACGGGCCCTCGGCGAGGGCCTTCCGCCACGCTTTACACCCTGTGTCAAGAGTGGTATTCGCTGCCTGGTTCCGGGACGGACCCGGTACTTCGTGGGGGGCGTGTGGCCACCAGCAAGCACAAGAAGACCGCGAGCAACACGGCGCGGAAGACCGTTCAGTCGACGTCGGCGAACAGATCCGCGCCCGCGGCGGCCAAGAAGACGGCCCAGAAATTGTCCCCGACACAGTCCGCCAAGAGCAAGGCCGCGAAGGCCAGCAAGTCCGCCAAGGCCCGCGCGAAGGCACCCGCCAAGGCCGTAGCGAAGTCCAAGGGCCCCGCGAAGGCCGCGCCCAAGGCGTCGGCCGCGAAGGCCGCGCCCAAGGCGTCGGCCGCGAAGGCCGCGCCCAAGGCGTCGGCCGCGAAGGCCGCGCCAGCCAAGCCCGCGACGAAGACCGCCCCGGCGAAGGCAGCACCAGCCGCGGCCGCTCCCGCCAAAGGCGCTGCGTCTGCGGCCGCCGGTAAGCCTGCCGCGGGCAAGCCCGGCACCCCAGGAGCACCGCCGCGCGGCACCCCTGGGCAGCTCATGCCGTCGCTCTCGCGCACACCCGCGCGTAGTCCGGTCGGCGCCGAGGAGCTGAAGCTCAAGATCGGCGCGCTCTACTCCGCGACCAGCCAGATCAAGGCGCTGAAGCGCTCGATCAGCAAGAGCTTCTTCGAGATCGGCCGGATCCTCGGCGAGATCCAAGAGAAGAAGCTGTTCGAGGTGAAGGGCTACGGCTCGTTCGAAGCGTTCGTCGAGCGCGAGATCGACCTCGGCAAGATCCTCAGCCTCCGGCTGGTGCGCATCACTCACACGTTCGTGCGCGATGCGGCGCTGGCGGCCGGGCTCGATCGATCGACGGCGGCGCTCGCGGCGCTCGACGGAGAGACCGACATGCTGTCGTCGTCGTCGTCGGTGAGCACTGCAGGCGCCGCGGGCGCAACGGCGGGCCGGCCGATGCTCCCGCCGCACAAGATCTGAGCGTGTCGGCGACCGACCGCCGAACGTTGCGAACGCCGTGATCTCGTTACTCGTCGCGCTGTTCTGTATCGCAGCGAACGCATTCTTCGTCGCCGCGGAGTTCGCTCTGGCGAAGGTGCGTCCGACGGCGCTCGATGCGCTCGCGCGCGCCGGCGACGCGAAGGCCGCGCGCGCGCTCGGCGTCACCCGCCGGCTCGATGCGTACCTCACCGCGACGCAGATCGGCATCACGCTGGCGTCGCTTGGGCTCGGCTCGCTCGAGCCGGAGCTGTCGAAGCTGATCGAGCCGGCGTTTGCGGCGATGGGCGCGTCACCCTCTCTGGTCGAGAAGATTGCCTTCGCGATCACCTTCGCGCTGATCACGATGTTGCACATCGTGCTCGGCGAGCTGATCCCGAAGTCGTACGCAATCCAGCAGCCGGAGACCGTCGCGCGTCACACCGCGATCTGGATGGTCGGCTTCTACTGGGTGATCTTCCCCGCGCTGATCGTCCTCAACAGCATCTCCAACTTCGCGCTGCGCCTCGCCGGGCTGCCGCCGACGGAGCACGCCGAGGGCAAGCTCTCGCTCGAAGAGCTGCGCCTCGTGGTGCGCGCGTCGCTCGGCTCCGAAGGCGAAAAGAAGCGCGAGCTGCTCGAGCGCGTTCTGCGCGGCACCGACCGACCGCTGCGCGCCGTGATGGTGCCGCGCGTCGACATGACGACGCTGTCGCTCGAGGACGACTTTCAGAGCGTGCTCGAGCAAGTGCGCCGCCACGGCTACAGCCGCTATCCGATCGCGGAGAACGGCGACCCGGACAAGGTCGTCGGCTACGTCTATGTGAAAGACGTGCTGATGGCGGCGAAGCCTCCGCGCGACGGGCTGCGCGGGCTGAAGCGCGACGTGCTCTTCGCGCCCGAGTCGCTCACGGTGGGGGAGCTGCTCGAGCAGTTTCAGCGCACGAAGATCCCCATCGCGATCGTCGTCGACGAATACGGCGGAACAAGCGGTTTGGTCACGCTCGAGGATGTCGTCGAAGAGATCGTGGGCGAGATCCAAGACGAGCACGACTTCGAGCAGCCGCGGCTGACGCGACTCGAGGACGGCACCGTGGTCGTCGATGGCTCGCTGCCGTTCGACGAGCTCGCGATTCAAGGGCTCGAGCTGCCACCACGCGAGGGCGGCGAGACCATCGGCGGCTACGTCGTCGCGGCGCTCGGGCGGCTCGCACATCCGGGTGATCGCGTGCGGCTCGGCGGCTGGGACGCGGTCGTCGAAGACGTGCGCCGCCGCCGCGTCCATCGCGTGTCGTTCGTGCCCGCGACTGCCACGATGCCGCCTCCCGCGCTGACGATCCCGCCTCCCGCGCAGGAAGAAGACGACGGCTGACCGCGCCTCGACGCCCGCCTACTCAAGCGGCGATGCAATCGAGAAAAGATCCGCGAAGCGCTCGACGCCCGGCGGCAGCGCGCCACTGACGCGTCGATGTGCCCACAGCACGGGCGCGAGCAGATCGATCGCGTAGCTCATCGGCATCTCCTCGAAGCGCAGATCCGCGGGCAGTCGCGAGACGTGCGCCGACGCGGCGGAGTCGTCGACGAGCGGGTCGAACAGCGAGTGCGTGACGCCTCCATCACGCCGCCACGCGAGGCCGAGCACCTCGACGAAGGTGCCGTGCAGCGGCCGCACGAGCAGCACGCCCCCGCGCAGCTCGTCTCCAGCGACCAGCGCACGCGCGCCGACCGTCGACGCGAGCCCGATGCCGCCCTCGGCGTTGATCGCGTCGGCGATGCTGCGCGCGACTTCAGCGTCCTCTTCGACGGCCAACAGCGGCGCGAGCGCAGCGGACGCCGAGATGCCCTCGGCACGCGCGTCGGCGACGACCGCCTCGACAATTTTCGCGCGCGCGAGCACGTCGAGAGAGCCATACGCGAGCGCGAGCCCACGCGCAGCAGCCGGATCACGCGCGGCGGCAGCGAGCAGCGCGCCGAACGGCCCCGCGCGGCCGCGACCAGCGTTCGCGAGTGGCGGGCGTGGGCCGCGGTGACCAGGGGTCGACACAGCGCATGGGTGTACCTGATCCGTGCGGCCCGCGAAAGGCTTGACGCGCCGAGTCTCGGCCGTGTACTCCGGGTGGCTGCGATGTCTGCCGAATCCGACGCGATCGTCAAGGACTACCAGGGCCTGGTGCGCAGCATCGCGCTCAAGATGCGCTCGCAGTTCGACCTGACCTGCGAGCTCGACGACCTCATCGCGTTCGGCAATCAGGGCCTGCTCGAGGCGATGTCGCGCTTCGATCCATCGCGCGGCGTGCAGATGAATACGTTCGCGTATTACCGCATCCGCGGCGCGGTCCTCGATGGCGTGCGGCGCATGGCGTACCTGCCGAGGCGCATTCACCAGAAGATCCGCGCGGCGGAGTCACTCGACCTCGTCACCGAGCCGATCGGCGCCGCGCGCGCCGCGAATCCGGAGTTGAAGGCCGACCTCGAGGCGACCGCCCAGTCTCTCGATGACGCCTTGTCACGCGTGACTGCGGGCTTCTTGATGGCGGCTGTCGGCCAAGGCGTCGACGACCAGCCGGAGACGCCCGAGCAAGAGCTCGTCGATGCGCAGACGCGCGCCCGCGTGAACAAGGCACTCGAGGGCCTGCCCGAGCGCGAGCGCGCCTTGGTCCAGGGCTTCTATTTCGATGGCCGGCAGTTCGACGAGGTCGCGAAGGAGCTCGGCATCTCGAAGAGCTGGGCGAGCCGGCTGCACGCGAAGGCGCTCGATCTCCTGCGTGATGTGCTGACGGAAGAATAGTCGGCAACTGCCGATCGGCCGGGCCGAGGAGGGGCGCGTCTCTACCCACTCGGAGGTCACCCGTGTCTGATCCAATCTCCCGCGCAGCTGGCTCCGCCCTTCCCCGCACCTCTCCTTCACGCACTACGGCGATCCGCTCGGATCTCGAGCGCTCACCCGCCGCCGCGAGCTCGCCCCAAGCCGCCAATGGCGGACGCTTTGCCGATGCGATGCGCGCCGCCCGCGCCGCTGCTGCGCCGCCCGCAGCCCCGACACCCGCCGCGCGATCCGTCGGCGAGACCGCGCTCCGCGCGTCGGTTCAGTCGATCGTGCGCGGTGAGCGGCTGGTCAACGGCGTGATCTCCGCGGCGCGCCATGGCGCGACCTTCTCCAACGAGCAGCTGATCGCGATCCAGGCCGGCGTCTACAAATACACGCAGGAGCTCGAGCTCGCTGGAAAGCTGGTCGACAAGGCGACCGGCGCGATCCGGCAGACGCTGCAGAGCCAGCAGTAGCCGTCCACTCACGCGCCGCAACGCACGAGACGCGCGGTGCGACGCCGCCTACGGACGCGAAGCGCGGGTGCGCGACGGATCACCGCCGAGCCGCTGCTACACTCGACGCTCTGCGCCGAACACTCGCAACCGTTCTGCTCACGCTCGCGCTGGCGGGCACGCTCTGCTCTGCGACGCAGAGCGCGCTCGCCCAGCCGTTCGATCCAGCCGCGCGCCAAGACCGCGCGGCTCGCCTGCGCACGCTCGCAGAGGCGTACGTACGCAGCGGCGACTCGGGCAGCGCGGTCGGCTATTTCCGCGATGCGCTCTCGGTCGATGCGGCCGACGCGCGCTCTTACGAAGGCCTCGCGCGGATCTATCTGGCGCGCGCGAACCTGCGCGACGCGCTCGAGGTGCTCTCGGTTGGGCTGCGACGTCAGCCTGAAGATGGTGGCCTCTGGGGCGCGTACGCCGATGCACTTCTCGCGCAGGGCGACCTCGCGGGCGCCGCTGCCGCGCTGCGCGAGCGCCTCGTTCGCGCGCCCGACGACGTCGGCGCGCTGATCGCCCGCGCACAGGTCGCACGACGACGCGGTGCCTGGGGGGAGGCGCTCGCATGCAATCGACGCCTCGTCGATCTCGCGGCGAACGGATCCGCGGTCACGGATGCACAGCTCGCGGAGGCGCGCGCTTTCGCAGCGGCGCTCACGGTCCTCGCTGGCGGCACCGATCCGGTGCGCGGCGCGGTCGAGCGCTGCGATCACCCGTCTTTCGTGCGCAACGCGCTCGCCGGCTGTCCCGTGCCCGCGCCTTCGCCGGCCGCCCCTGCGACGCGCAATGCTGCACGCTCCACGCGCACCGCCGCGCGCCCGACGCGAAACCTTCCGCGCTGAGCGACACTGCAGCGCTCCCGGCGCTCCTGGCTATACTGCGCGCCGTCCGGGCACCCGCGTGCCCTTCCCCTCGAGGCGCCCCAGTGCGATTCGCTCCGTTCATCGCCTTCTTTCTGTCCGGCGCCAGCAGCCTGATCTTCCAGTCGATCTGGACGCGCTACCTGCATCACGTCTTCGGCTCGACGACCATCGCGATGAGCACGGTGCTCAGCGTCTTCATGGCCGGCCTCGGGCTCGGCGCGTGGGTGTTCGGCAAGATCTCGTCGCGCATCAAGCACCCGCTGATGACCTACGCCGCGGCTGAGCTGTTGGTCGCGCTGTGCGCCATCGCGATCCCGTATCTCGTCGCGCCGGATGGCTGGCTCGGCGGCGTCAACGGCTGGATGCGCACGACGTTCGGTGATGGCTCGACGGGCTTCGCGGTCGGTCGCTTCCTCGCCGTGGTGCCGATCCTGATCGTGCCGACGACGCTGATGGGCTCGACGCTGCCACTCTTGTCGCAGCACTTCGTCGAAGCGGAGCAGCGCGCTGGCGCGACCAGCTCGCGCGTCGGCGTGCTCTACGCCGTCAACACCTTCGGCGCAGTCGCGGGCACGTTCCTCTCCGGCTTCGTGCTGCTGCCGACCATCGGTCTGTCGGCGACGAACCTCACTGCCGCAGGGATGAACCTGTTCCTCGGCGCGAGCATCTTTGCGCTCTACAAGCCGCTGCTCGGCAGCGCCCTCGCGCCCGGCGAGAAGATCAGCATCTTGCCCGGTCGCGCGGTAGTCGAGCGCGTCGCGGCGAAGGTCAGCAAGCCCGTCGCCGATCGGACCACGGCCGTGATCGACGAGCCCATCTCGCCGCTCGCGCGCAAGCTCGCGCTGGTCGCGTTCGGCGTCTCCGGTGCGGCGGCGCTCTGCTACGAGGTGGTGTGGACGCGCGCGCTCGCGCAGACGATCGGCTCGTCGATCTACACGTTCACCATCGTGCTGATGACGTTCCTCATCGGCATCGCGGGCGGCAGCGCGATGATGTCGGGACTGCTCGGCAGCTCGCGGCGACCGCTGCTCTCGCTTGGCCTCGTCGCGGGCGTGTTGTGCCTGCTCGCCAACGCGCCGGTCGGCGTGGGCACCGGCTTGGGCGAGTTCCTCGGCGCAGTCGCGGCTACTTGGGTCGTGCTCGGTGGCATCGCCGCCATCGCCTTTGTGCGCGGACAGAAGACGCTGGCGCTCGGCGGCGCGCAATCGGATGGCGAGACGACTCTGTGGGGCCTCGCGCTCATCTCCGTCCCGCTCATCGTCTCCGTGGCCAACAAGCTCATCTACGTCGGACATCTGCCCGGCATCGTCGCGAGCATCACCGCGGTGTTCTGCGCGTATCTCGCCGTCTCGCTCGCGCTGCGCCGCACGTATGTGCTGCTCGTGGCGCTGATGCAGTTCCTCATCGCGGCAGCGACGTTCGTCAACTACCTGTGGGCAGACGAGATCCCACTCACCTTCGCCAGCTTGGTCGCGCCGCTCGGTGAGCGCCTCGCCGACAACGTCTCGCTGGTGCGCTTCTTCATGTTCCTCACCGCCGGCCTGTGCACGCTGCCCGCGACGTTCGGCATGGGCGCGATGTTCCCGCTCACCCTGCGCATCTGGAGCAGCGGCGGCCGCAGCGTCGGCTCCGACGTCGCGGTCGTCTACACGTCGAACACCATCGGCTCGATCCTCGGCGCGTGGCTGCCCGGCTTCGTGCTGTTCGCGCTGATCGGCGCAGAGAGCACGCTGCACCTCGGGATCGCGCTGAACCTCTTGCTCGCGCTGATGATGCTTCTCGCGACCGCGGCCGATGTGCCCGCGGGCGCAGACGCGAAGGCCGCTGCCGCGAAGGGCCGCGATCTTCCGGCGTGGCAGGCGGGTATCGTCTACGTGCTCGCGCCGCTGATCCCCGCGCTGCTCGCGCTCGGCTGGCTGATCACGGCCAATCCTTCGTCGCGCTGGTCGGTCCGCTGGGACCAGTCGAAGATGACGCTCGGCGTGTTCCGCGTCTCGCTCGCCGCTGATGTGCTCGACCCCGAGCGCTGGGGCCAGCCGGACATCGTCTACTTCCGCGACGGCCTCTCGACGACGGTCACGGTGGAGCGCTGGGGTCGCCACCTCGCGATGAAGAACAACGGCAAGGTCGACGCCAGCAACGGCGACGACATGCCGACGCAGATCATGGTCGCCGCGTATCCGCTGCTCATGCACGAGCGTGGCCCGCGCGATCTCGACGTCGCGGTCATCGGCTTCGGCTCGGGCGTGACCGTCGGCAGCGCGCTGCGCTTTCCGGTGAAGAGCGTCGACGTGGTCGAGCTCGAGCGCTCGATCCCGGAAGCGTCGAAGTGGTTCGCCGAGGTGAACCACCTCGAATATCCGCTCGCCGAGTTCCCGTACGTGCAGATGGATCGCCTGCGCGTGATCAACGACGACGGCCGCAACTACCTGGCGAGCACCGCCAAGAAGTACGACGTCATCATGTCGGAGCCGTCGAACCCGTGGATCACCGGCGTCTCCGATCTGTTCACGAGCGACCACTTCCGCATCGCCAAGCGCGCGCTCAAGCCCGGCGGCATCTACTGCCAGTGGGTGCAGCTCTACGAGCTCAGCCCGCAGAACATCAAGACCATCTACCGCACGTTCGCGTCGCAGTTCCGCTATGTGGTGGTGTTCGCCGCGGAGAACCTGTCGAGCGACACGGTCGTGCTCGGCTCCGACTCGCCGCTGCCGCTCGACCTCGAGCGCGTGCGCCGCACCTATCAGCTCCCCGGCGCTGCGGCGCTGCTCGAAGAGGCGCGCATCGCCTCGCCGTACGACGTGTTCTCGCGCGTGATCCTCGCGTCGCGCGACGAGGTCATGCAGTACACGCGCATCCGCTATCAGCGTGAGGGAAGCGAGTGGGTCGCCGACGTGCAGAGTTCGAACGGGCCCGACGAGCTGTGTCCGCCCGCCGAGTGCCGGCTCGAAGGCGCGACGATCAACACCGACGACAACGCCCTGATCGAGTTCGCGGCGCCCGACGATCTGATCGGCTTCCAGCGCTACGAGGGCTATCTCGGCAACATCTACTCGGATATGTGGCCGTACGGGCGCCTGCTGCCGGTGATGCGCGGCTTCGGCCGCGGTGACACCGCCGCGCGCAACTACGCCGAGCAGGCGATGTCGCTGGTGATGAGCGGTCGCAAGGAAGAGGCGGCGGTGTTCATCGAGCGCTCGATGCGCCACGGCCGCGTGCGCGAGACGGTCGTCGCGCTCGAGACGCTGAAGCTGCTGCGCAGCGAAGACGACGAGCCGCGCGTGCAGATCGAGCCGCCGGTGCCGGGTCCGCAGATGGATCGACGCACGGCAGTGCGGCTCACCGACGGCTTTGACGCGGTGAAGCGCTCGGTCGATCAGAGCGCGTACGCGGCCGCGCTCGCCGCGATGGAAGAGATTCCCGCGCCGCTGCGGCTGCATAGCGGGCCCGGGATGCGCTTTCTCTACGGCTACCTGCTCTACAAGGGCGCAGAGGGCGACGCCTCACAACATCGCGCGGCGATCGACGTGTTCGAAGAGCTGGTGCGCGACGACGAGGACTACGTCGCGGCGCACCCGGAGCTGTATTACTTCCTCGCGCGCGCCCACGACGGCGAGCTCAACTTCGCGCAGGCGCTGCGCAACATGCGGCTCTACGTCGAGGCGCGCGTCGTGCCGGTCGTCGCGCCCGCGCCACCGACGCCGACCGACGCCGCGCCGACCGCTGCCGCGCCGACGACCGACGGCCCCGGCGAGAACGGGCCGCCCCCCGCACCGTCTCCACCACCGCCGCCGGGTGCCGGACGCGCTCCGCGGCTGTGACGCGACGGCCCAGGTGCGTAGCCAGATTCGCACTAACGCAGCGCGTCGCTGCGTAGATGTGTGCGCACTCGCACTTCCGGCCAACTCGTCAGGAAGCGCACAATCACTTGCGATTCCAACGCGTTGACTGCGCCTGGCCGGACGGACGGAACGGCTGGCACGCTGGATGCTGTAGGGGACACAACATGAGTAACTCCAGCTCGGCGCAGCAGCGTGCTCTCAAGATCCTGGCGAAGTCGGTTCACCGCGAGCTCAAGGCGAGCGGCTACGTCCGCAGCGACATGATCGCGTTCACCACGGAGCTGCTCGGGCTCGTGACCAGCGAGATGAAGCAGGACAACTCCGAGTCGACGGCCGCCGCAACGCTCCTCTGATCGCCGGCAGCTGAGTCGCTCATCCGACTCCGCGGGCCCGCCGTGTCCCTGCTTCTCGCGAAGCCGGCCACGAGCGGGCCTTTCGTCGTTTTGGGCGAGCATCGTGTGCTGCGAGAAGCGCAGAAACCCTTGACAGAATGGGCGTTCCCGCACTGGCTCTGGGCGTGCTCGATCGCGCCGGGCGGGGACCAATCGGTGCGTGCGATTGAGCGATGGGCTGCTAGAGTGCGCCGCCCTTGAGCCCAAGCCGGTGCTCGCGGCAGCTCTCACACGAGCAACTCGGAGGCGGGATGACAACGAAGATCGCGATCAACGGATTTGGCCGCATTGGCCGCTGTGTCGCTCGCATCCTCTTCTCGCGGACGAATCACGACCTCGAGCTGGTCGCGATCAACGACCTGACGAGCCCGGACGTCCTCGCGCATCTGCTGCAGTTCGACTCGGTACACCGCACCTTCGGCCACGAGGTGACGTCGGACGCGAGCGGCCTGCGCGTCTCTGGCAAGAGCATTCCGGTCTTCGCGAAGAAGGATCCGACGGAGCTGCCGTGGAAGGATCTCGGCGTCGACATCGTGCTCGAGTGCACCGGCGTCTTCCGTGATCGCGCGGGCGCGGGCAAGCACCTCACGGCGGGGGCGAAGCGCGTGATCATCAGCGCGCCCGGCGAGAAGGACATCGACGGCACGTTCTGCGTCGGCATCAACACCGACTCCTACGACCCGGCAAAGCACTTCATCGTGTCGAACGCGTCGTGCACGACCAACTGCCTCGCGCCGATCGCCAAGGTCGTGCACGAGCGCTTCGGCATCCTCAAGGGCCACATGGTCACCGTGCACTCGTACACGAACGATCAGCGCATCCTCGATCTGCCGCACAAAGATCTGCGGCGCGCGCGCGCTGCGGCGCTGTCGATGATTCCGTCGAGCACCGGCGCGGCGAAGGCGATCGGCCTCGTGCTGCCGGAGCTCAACGGCAAGCTCGCGGGGACGTCGATCCGCGTGCCGACGCCGGACGTCTCGCTCACCTGTCTCACCGCGCACGTCTCGAAGCAGACGACCCGCGATGAAGTGAACGCGGCGCTCAAGGAGTACGCGGCTGGGCCCCTCGCGGGCATCCTCGGCTTCGAGGAGCGCGAGCTGGTATCGTCGGACTTCATCGGTGACGAGCGCTCGTCGATCGTCGACGCGGAGCAGACGTCGGTCATCGGCGGCGACCTCGTCGAGGTGCAGAGCTGGTACGACAACGAGTGGGGCTTCTCCCGCCGCATGGTCGATCTCTCCTCGCTGCTCGCAGCGAAGGCCTGATCCGCGATGGCGACCGCTGACAAGCCGATTCCGTCGATCCGTAACCTGACGATCGAAGGACGGCGGCTGTTCTTGCGCGTCGACTTCAACGTCCCGCTCGACGGCAAGACGGTCACCGACGACACGCGAATCCGCGCCGCGCTGCCGACGATACGCTATGCGATCGAGCAAGGCGCACGCATCGTGCTCGCCTCGCACCTCGGTCGGCCGAAGGGCACGCGCGACGCTGCGTATTCGCTCGAGCCAGCAGGCAGCGTGCTCGCCGGTCTGCTCGATTGCGACGTCGTCCTCGCCGACGACTGCATCGGTGACGGCCCGCGCAAGGTGGTGCAGGACCTGCGCGACGGACAGATCGCGATGCTCGAGAACCTGCGCTTTTACGCGGAGGAAGAGGCGAACGACGAGAACTTCGCCAAGGAGCTGGCGAAGCTCTGCGATGTGTACGTCAACGACGCGTTCGGCGCGGCGCACCGGGCGCACGCCTCAGTGCAGGCGCTGCCGCTGCTCATCGGCGAGCGCGGCGCGGGGCTGCTGATGGAGCGCGAGCTCGACTCGCTCGGCAAGCTCCTCGGCGACGTCGAGAAGCCGTACTTGCTCGTGCTCGGCGGCGCGAAGGTGTCCGACAAGATGGGCGTCTTCGATCAGATGCTGACCAAGGTGTCGTCGATCCTGGTCGGCGGCGCGATGGCGAACACGTTCCTCGCGGCGAAGGGGCTCTCGGTCGGCAAGAGCAAGATCGAGGACGACAAGCTCGCGCTCGCCCGCTCAGTGCTCGCCAAGGCGAAGGAGCGCGGCATCCCGATCGTGCTGCCGGAGGACGTCGTCGTCGCGACCTCGCTCGACGCGTCCCGCGGCACGACCGTGCCGGTCACCGAGATCCCCGCGGACGCGATGGCGCTCGACATCGGCGAGCGCACCGTCGCGCTGTTCCGCGAGAAGCTGTCGCACGCCGGCACCGTGCTTTGGAATGGCCCCATGGGCCTGTTCGAGAAGGCGCCGTTCTCCGTCGGCACGCGCGGCGTGGCGCAGGCCATCGCCGACTCGTCGGCGTTCAGCGTCGTCGGCGGCGGTGACAGCGTCGCGGCGGTGCAAGACGCCGGGCTCGCGGATCGCTTCAGCCACGTGTCGACGGGCGGCGGCGCATCGCTCGAGCTGCTCGAGGGCAAGAAGCTGCCCGGCGTGGAAGCACTGCGCGGATGAGCGCGTCCCTGGCGAGCCCGGATGCGAGCGTGATCACCGCTGCGGGCTACCCGCGTCGGCCGCTCGTCGTCGGCAACTGGAAGATGCACAAGAACGTCGCCGACTCGGTGGCGTTCGCGCGCGCGCTGCGCGATGCGCGCATCGAAGAGCACCTCGCGGAGGTCGTGATCGCGCCGGTGTTTCTCGCGCTACACGCGACGCACGGCGTGGTCTACGACGGCGCCATTGGGCTCGCCGCGCAGGACGTGCACTGGGAAACCGATGGCGCGTATACCGGCGAGGTGAGCGCGGCGCAGCTGCATCACGTCGGCTGCAGCTACTGCATCGTCGGGCACTCGGAGCGCCGGCATCTGTTCGGAGAGCGCGACGAGGACGTGCGCAAGAAGGTCGCCGCGTTGCTCGGCCAGGGCATCACGCCGATCCTCTGCGTCGGCGAGACGATGACCGAGCGCGACCGCGGACAGACGCTGCCGGTGGTGCTCAGCGAGGTCCGCGAGGCGCTGCTCGGTCTCGATGAGGCGTTCCTGGAGCGCCTGGTCGTGGCGTACGAGCCGCTGTGGGCGATCGGCACCGGGCGCACCGCGACGCCGGGCGACGCGCAGCAGGTTCACGCCGCCATCCGCGCGCAGCTCGTCGAGCGCGGAGGCAATGCCGCGGCGCAGACGGTGCGGATACTCTACGGCGGCAGCGTCAAACCCGAGAACGCCGCGGCGCTGATCGCCGAGCCCGACATCGATGGCGCGCTGGTCGGCGGGGCATCGCTCGAAGTGAAGTCGTTCGTGGCCATCGTCGAGAGTGCGCGTTAGACTGCGCGCCCTCAGTCAGCTAGTAAGCGCAGCCGCACTCGCCTCAGGTAGGTCCCCCATGTTTGCGTTCATCTCCGTCATCTACGTCATCGTCTGCATTTTCCTGATCCTCGTCGTGCTGCTCCAGGCCGGCAAGGGAGGAGGTATGGGCGCAGCCTTCGGTGGTGGTGCAGGCGGCAGCCAGACCGTCTTCGGCGGGGCCGGTGCGGGGAACTTCCTCACGCGCCTGACCTGGGTCAGCGCGGTGCTCTTCATGGTGCTTTCCGGCACGCTCGCGTACATGTCGTCGTCGAGCGACAAGAGCCTCGAAGAAGCGGCGCGCATCGCCCGCGAGCGCGAGGCAGCGCGCGACGTGAGCAACACGCCGACGAAGGCGCCCGCGGCCGCAGGCATGTCGACTGGCGAAGGTGACGGCGAAGACGCGGTCGCTGCGGACGGCGGCGCCGCCGCGGTGCCAGAGGCTCCCGAGGGCGAGGAGCCCGACGCTGTGCCGACGGAAGAGCCCACCGCCGTCGAGCCGCCTGCCGCTGCCGTGCCCGCGCCTGCAGCGCCCGAGGCCGCCGCTCCCGTGGCGCCGCGTCCGGCCGTCGTTGCGGCTCCGGCCTCGCCACGCCCGGCACGCCCAGCGGCAGCGGTGGCTCCAGCAGCCGAGCCGGTCGCCGCTCCCGCTGCGCCCGCACCAGCGGCCCCGGCAGCGCCGAGCGAATAGCGAAACGCCGTGCTGCCTCACTGGGGCGCAGCACGGTCTCAAACTCACGCGCTCGGACGGCGCTAACCCGCCAGCGGAATCGCCTCACCGCGGTCGAGCGCGGCGAGCGCCTGCTCCGCATCCTCGACGTAGCGCGCGTGTCCGTTGTCGGCCGCGGTGCGCACGACCTCGGCGAGCAAGCGCCGCGCTTCGTCGCTGCGGCCGCCGAGCTGGTCGATCACCGCGAGCATGTACTTGCCCTCGATCTGGTCCCAGACGAAGCCGTGCTTCTGCGCGTAGTCGATCGCGTCGAGCACGCGCTGCCGTCCTTCGTCGGAGCCGAGCTTCGTCGCGTCGATGAAGCCGAGGACGCGCAGGTTCACCATCTGCAGCTTCACCAGGCCGTTCTCGCGCGCGACCTCGAACGAATAGCGCAGCGAGGAGAACGCGCGCTTGTAGTCGCCGATGCGCAGGTACGACTCGCCGAGGTTGTGCGCGTTGACGGCGGTCTCGTAGTCGAAGCCGTATTCCTTCGACAGCTCCATCGCGCGATGCGCCTTCTCGATCGTGCCGTGGTAGTCGCGCGCGTAGTAGCAGACGAGCGACTCCATCTTCAGCAGCTCGCACTCGGTGTAGCGATCCGGGTGTGCACCGGCGAGGCGGCGCGCCTCGTCGAGCGACGCCATCCCCGCGGCCTGCTCGCCCATCGCCGCATGCGCGAGCGCCTTCGGGATCAGGCAGCGGATCTGCGCGGGCACATCTGCGGTATCGCGCGAGAGCGCGAGCGCATCTTCGAGCGAGGCGATGGCGCGCCGCTGCTCGCCGTTCTTCGCCGCCGCTTCGGCCTCGGCGAGCGCGGCATCGCGCAGCAGCTCGCGATCGCCGATGCGCCGCGCGACGTCGCGACCACGCTCGAGCCAGCGTCGACCTTCGTCAAAGCGCGTCGCGTTCACCAGCAGGCGGCCGCGCATCATCGCAAAGCGGGCGATGTACTCGTCGCGGCCGAGTCCTTCCGCGATCTCGAGCGCCGCGGCCATGTGCTGTGCGCCCTCTTCGAGCTTGCGCCCGCGGAAGGCGAGATCGCCGAGGCGGCGATACAGCGCGAGTACGCGATCGCGATCCGTCGACGCGATCTGCGAGAGCAGCTGGATCGCCTTGGCGACGTTGGTGATCGCGCCGTCGAGCGTGTGCTCCTTCTCGAGGCGATCGGAGGCGCGCACGAGATATTCGACGGCCTTCGAGCGGTCGCCCGCTTCGCGCCAGTGATGCGCGAGCCGCTCGGCCAGCTCGTCGAGGCGCGCCGGATAGAGTTCTTCGGTGGCACTGGCGACGGCTGCGCTCAGCTCGCGTCGCGCTTCGACCGTGAGCCCGTCTTGCAGGACGTCGCTCATCAGGTCGTGCACGAACGCGTACTCGCTCGCGCCTTGATGCACGATGATCCCGCGCCGCTCGAGCAGCTGCAGTGACGCGCCGACGTCCGCGAGCTTCTCGCCGGCGACGCGCGCCACCAGCTCCGCGGTGAAGCGGCCGCCGACGATCGCCGCGACCTGCAGGATGTGCCGCTGCGCCGGACCGAGACGCGCGACGCGCGCGGAGACCAGGCCGCGCAGCGACTTCGGCACCTCGACCTCGGCGACGTCGCGCTTGTACGAGACCTTCGCGCCCTGCACGTCGATCGCGCCCGCGTCGGCGAGCGCCTTCAGGTACTCCTCGACGTAGAGCGGGTTGCCGCCGCTCTTCACCGTGACGTCGCGCAGCAGCTCGAACGGCACTTCTTCGGCGCCGAGACGCGTGCCGACCAAGCGCGCGACGTCGTCGTCGCCGAGCGGACCGAGCGTCAGCGGCTGATGGCCGGCCGGCTCGCCCCACGCGTGCGCAAAGCCAGGTCGATGTGCGAGCACGACGGCGATGCGCGCCTCGGCGGCGCCGCGCAACATGCTGTCGAGGAACGCCTGCGACTCTTCGTCCATCGACTCGGCAGCGTCCCACGCGAACACCGTGAGGCGGTCCGCGGCGAGGCGTGTCGCGATCTTCAGGAACGCAGCGCGGAGCGGCCGCTCGCCGCGCGCGTCGGTCGGCGCCACGCCGAACAACACCGCAACAGCGTCGAGCTCCGCGGGCGAGAGACCGAGCTCACGCAGCCGCGCGATCTTCTCGCGCACGACGGCCGCGGGGTCGAGCTCGTCGGCGCCGAGCACCACCTGCAGCATGCTCTGCATCGCGGCGAGCGGGACCTGCCGTCCGTGTGGCGTACACGTCGCGAGGTGCACGCCGACATCGTGCTGCCCGAGCTTCAAGCGGCGCAACGTCTCGTGCAGCAAGCGCGACTTCCCGGAGCCCGCCTCGCCGGTGATGGTCATGAAGCGCAGCCGCCCGCGGTTCGCCAGCGCGAGCACCTCGCCGATGCGGCGCAGCTCCTCGCGCCGACCGACGAACTTGCCGTACGCCTCGGCGAAGCTGCGCTCGCCGACCAGCGTGCTCGCGCCGAAGGCGTCGTTGCGCACCGGCACCGTTGCGAAGCGCCCGCGCAGCAGCTTCTCGCTCGCCGTCGTCGTGAGGACGCGGCCCGCATCGCCACGCGCAGCGAGATCACGCGCCGTCGCGACGAGGTGCGTGAAGCGCTCTTCGCGCACCGGATCGCCCTCCATCGTCACGAGGATCCGCCCTGCGGCAACCGATACGCAGGTGCTCGTCGGTCGGCCCGCCTCGGAGGCCGCGCCAGCCGCGCCGCGCGCTAGCCGCAATGCACAGCGCGCGGCGATGTCGGTGTCGCGTCCATCGGGATCGCGCGCGCCGAACAGCGCGACGACCTCGCGATGCTCGTCGTCGTCGACGCCGATCTCGTCGAGGCGCACTCCACCGAAGCGCTCGATCACGCGCTCCGCGGCGTCCGCGTCGAACACGTCGTCGGCGTTCTGCAGCAGCGCGAGCACGGTCACGTCGCGACGCTCGGCGATCGGGCGCGACACGCTCTGCGTGACTGGCTTGCCGAGCCCGGTCGTGAACGCGCGGCGCGCGCTCGAGCGTCCCGACGGAAGATCGACCGGAGTCGCGGCGGGCGCCTGCGCATCAGCCTGGTCGAACGCCGCGAGGATCTGCTCGTCGCCATCGAACGATTCGTTCGACTCGCTCGACGCGCGCAGATCGGCGAGATATTCGCTCAGCTCGTGCGCGCCGACGCGGCGGCCGCTCGCGTAGAGAAACTGAATCAAATCTTCGTAGAGGCGGCCGGCATTCGCGTGCCGCTCCTCGGCCGAATAGGCCATTGCGCGTCGGACGATCACCGCGAGTTCGTCGGGGATGCTCGGCACCAGCTCCTCGAGCGCGCGCACCTGACCGTCGCGCACGCGCTTCAGCGTGTCGTAGCTCGACGGCGTGACGAACGGGTTCACGCCGGAGAGCGTCTCGTAGAGCACGATGCCGACGGCGTAGAGATCGGTGCGTCCGTCGACGTCGCGGCCATGGGCCTGCTCCGGCGACATATACGCGTATTTGCCTTTGAGGACGCCCACCTCCGTCTCGTCCTCGACCGTCGTGCGCGCCTTCGCGATGCCGAAGTCGGTGAGCTTCACCTCACCTTCCCACGAGAGCAACACGTTCTGCGGCGACACGTCGCGATGCACGATGTGCAGCGGCCGCATCGCCGCATCGCGGCGGCGATGTGCGTAGTCGAGCGCCTTCGCCAGCTCGCTGACGACGTACACCGCGAGCTCCTGCGGGATCGGCTTGCCGTAGCGGCGACCGCGATGCAGCAGCGTCGCGAGATCCATCCCCGCGACGTACTCCATGGCGATGAAATACGCCTCGTCGGCGCGGCCGAGGTCGAACACCTGCACGATGTTCGCGTGCGACAGCGTGACGGCGATCTTCGCCTCGTTGATGAACATGTCGACGAACTGCGGGTTCTCGCCGAGCTCCGGCAGGATCCGCTTGATCACCAAGATCTTCTCGAAGCCCTCGACGCCGTGCGACTTCGCCTTGAACACCTCGGCCATACCGCCGCGAGCAAGGAGCTCGAGCAGCTGGTACTTCCCGTAGACGACAGGCGAGACGTGAGCGATCGAAGAGTCCACGAACCAGCTAGGGCGTGCGGTCGCGCCGTCTCTTTGGCCCCCCGAGGGCCCCCCGATTCAGCCCGCGCCGACGCACCGAAGCAGTTGATAGCACAGAGAAAACGGGCCCGCTACGGCGCCTTGGGAGCAACCACTGGCGGCACCGCGGTGTCGTCCGCGAATTGCAGCTGATGCAGCCGCGCGTACACGCCGCCGAGCGCGAGCAGCGCCTCGTGCGTGCCCTGTTCGACGATCTCGCCGCGATGAAACACGAGGATCCGATCGGCCTTGCGGATGGTCGACAATCGATGCGCGATGACGATCGCGGTGCGACCCGCGAGCACCTCGTCGACCGCCGCTTGCAGGCGCGCCTCGGTCTCGCTGTCGACGTTCGCCGTCGCCTCGTCGAGCACGAGCAGCTCCGCGTCGCGATAGAGCGCGCGCGCAAACGCGAGCAGCTGCCGCTCGCCCGCGCTGAAGTTCGCGCCGCGCTCGACGCAGCGCGTGGCGAGTCCGCCCTCGCGGCCCTCGACCAGCGCCGCCGCGCCGACGCGCTCGAGCGCTCGCAGTGCGCGCGCCGCATCAGGCTTTGGATCACCGAGCGCGACGTTCTCGAGCACGGTGCCAGCGAACAGGAACACGTCCTGCGGGACGACCGCGAAGCGCTGTCGCAGCAGCGTGCGATCGACCGCGCGCACGTCCTGCCCGGCGACGACGACGGCGCCGCTGGTGATCTCGTAGAGGCGCAGCAGCAGCGCGGTGATCGTCGTCTTTCCCGCGCCGGTCGCGCCGACGATGGCGATCTTCTCGCCACGCTTCACGTCGAAGCTCACGCCACGCAGCACCGGCTCGCCGGGGCGGTACTCGAAGTGCACGTCGTCGAAGCGGATGACCACGTCGCTTGGCACCGGCGTGCGCAGCTCTGGGACGTCGACCACCGGCGCGTCGGGCTCGACGACGTCGAGCAGCGAGAAGATGCGCTCAGCCGACGCGAGCGACTGCTGCACGATCGTGTACTTCGTCGACAGGTCGCGAATCGGTACGAAGAAGCGCTGGATGTAGTCGAAGAACGCGACGACGGTGCCGACGTAGAGCAGCGATGCGGTGTTGTCCGGCAGGGCGCCCGCGCGCACGCCCGCGTACCAGAGGACGAGCGCGATACAGACCGCGGCGACCGACTCGACGGTCGAATAGAGCAGCGCGTCGAACAGGATCGAGCGGCGATTCGCGTCCCGATACGCGCGGTTGATGACGTCGTAGTCCTCGGCGCACGCGGCCTCGCGGCCGAACGCCTGCACGATGGCGATGCCCTGCACTTGCTCGCTCAGATACGCGTTGAGCTGCGCCGTGCGCGCGCGGATCGCGCGGAACGCGGCGCGCGCGTAGCGGCGGAAGATCTCGACGGCGATGGCGAGCGGCGGCAGTGCGGCGAAGGCGACCAGCGAGAGCCGCCAATCGAGCGCGAGCATGAACGCGACGATGCCGACCAGCATGAGGATGTCGCCGACGGCGGTGACGGCGCCCGACGCGAACAGCTCCGTCATCGTGTCGATGTCGTTGGTGATGCGCGTGACGATGCGACCGACGGGCGTGCGATCGAAGTAGCCGACCCGCAGCCGCTGCACATGCACGAATACGGCGCGGCGCAGATCCGCCATCACGCGCTGTCCGCCGAGCTGCATCGTGTAGACCTGACCGAAGCGCGCGGCGAACTCGATCGAGACGGCGAGAAAGAACAGCCCGGTGATGCCGACGAGGATCGAGCTCGACTCATGGGCGACGGCGGCGTCGATCGCGCGCTTCACCAGCAGCGGCAGGAACAGCGACGCGACCGCGGCGATCGGCATGAGCGCGAGCGCGGCGATGAACAGCGCAGCGTGAGGCCGCGTGTACGGGAGCAGCCGCTTCAGCAGCTCAGTGTCGAGCACCGGCTGTGCCTGCTGCTCTTCGTGAAACGCGGCGAGCAAGCGCGCAGCGCGCTCTTTGCGCGCGCCGGGCGCGGGCGTCGGCGCGCTCTTGCGATACGGCGCGGGGCTGCTGCTCATAGGCCGAGTTCGCGCTCGAGGCGCTGCCGTGCGGCGAGGCGCGCGTAGAGCCCGCCGCTCGCCACGAGCTCTTCGTGCGTGCCGCGCTCGGTGACCTTGCCGCCATCGAGCACGACGATGTGGTCGGCGCGCGATGCGGCCGCGACGCGATGCGTGACGAGGATGAGCGTGCGCCCTTCTCCGGCGCGATCGAGCGCGCGCAAAATCTGCGCTTCGGTCTTGGCGTCGACGGCGCTGAGCGGATCGTCGAGCACCAGCACGGCAGGCTCGGCCAGCAGCGCACGGGCGAGCGCGATGCGCTGCTTCTGCCCGCCCGAGAGCTGCACGCCGCGCTCGCCGACGACGGTGTCGAACGCGTCCGGCATCGCCTCGATCTCGTCGAGGATCGCGGCCTCGCGCGCGGCCTCGCGGATCTGCTCGTACGCGCCTGGCGCGTCCGGATCGAGCAGCGCGAAGCCGATGTTGCGCGCGATCGACGTCGAGAAGAGGAACGGCTCCTGCTGCGCGTAGCCGACGGCGTGGCGCAGGCTGCGCGACTCGAGCTGGGTCACGTCGTCGCCGTCGAGATAGACGCTCTTCTCCGGCGTCGGCAGCAGGCGCGGGAGCAGCGCCGCGAGCGTGCTCTTGCCGCTGCCGGTCGGGCCGACGACGGCGAGCGAGCCGCCCGCCGGGACCTCGAGCGAGACGTCCTCAAGCACCGGCGCGGCGCCGGGCGTGTGCGCGTACGTGAGGTGCGCGACGCGGATCGCGCCGATGGTCTTGGCGTGCTCGGCGCCGGGGATGTCGATGACATCGGGCGTCGCGTCGAGCAGCTCGCGCACCCGGCCATACGACGCACGACCGCGCTGAACCACTGACAAAATATAGCCAAACGCGAGCGTCGGCCAGACCAGCTGCGCGAGGTAGGCGTTGAACTTCGCGAACTCGCCGACGGTGAGCTCGCCGCTGAACAGCATGTGTCCGCCGACCCAGATCACGATCAGCGTGCCGAGCGAGCTGACCAGCATCAGCACCGGCCACATGAAGCCGCGCAGCGTCACCAGCGCCATGTTCTTCGACAGCGCGGCGGCGTTCGCCTCGTCAAAGCGCTTGCCCTCGTGCTCCTCGAGCGCGAACGCGCGGACGATGCGCACGCCAGCGAGCTGCTCTTGCACGCGCTCCGACAACATGCCGACGGCGGCCTGCGCCTCGGTCGAGCGCTTGAACATCTGCCGCGAGAACCAGCGCGCGATCAACACGAAGAACGGGTACGGGATCAGCGCCAGCAACGTGAGCTTCGGCGAGGTCGCGACCATCAGCGCAACCGCGCTGACATAAGCGACGACCGAGTTCACCACGTTGAGCACGCCGAAGCCGAGCAGCAGACGCACCTGGCCGAGGTCGTTGATCGCGCGCGACATGATGTCGCCGGTCGACATCTTGCGGAAGAACGATGGGCCAAGCGCGTGGAGCCGATGCAGCAGCTCCGCGCGCATCGTGTATTCGGCGTCGCGCGCGGCGTCGAACACCTTGATGCGTGAGAGCGTGCGCACGACGCCCATCACGATCGCGCAGGCGATGACGGCGAGCGCGAAGTCGCGCACCGTCGTCCAGGCGCCGGCGCGAAGCCCGTCGATCGCGTGCTGCAGGAGCCACGGGATCGCCTTGTCGAACGCGTTGGTGACGAACACCCAGCCGAGCCCAGCGAGGACCGCGCCACGGTGCGGGCGGAGATAGCTCCACATGCTGGGGCCGCTCGGCGGCGCGGGGCTGGCGTTCGGTGTCACGGCCACGAAAGTCGGCGGAGCATGGGGCGCCGCGCGCACACGGCAAGCGCTGTTCCGCGATCGTCGGAGGCGATGTGGCCGTTTGCGATCACCGCGCCGTCAGACGCGGCGATCGCGAACAATTCGCGCTCGGATCAGCGTCGGTTGCGACGGCGACGCAGACCGATCCCGAGCAGCAGCAGCGCCAGTGCGCCCACGCCCGCAGCCGACGGTGCGCGAGTGCCCGCGACGAGGCAGCCGCACCCACCGCGATCGCGGATGCCGCTGCCGCCAGGCGCCGTCGCAGTCGGGCTGCAGATCCGCGTCGCGCCGTCGGACGTCGTGGTGCAGGCGAAGCCCGTCGGACACGGCACCCCATCGCTGCAGATGCGCGTGCAATACGACGAGTCGCCGTCACGCGCGCAGATGTCGCTCAGGCAGTCCACGTTGGTCCCGCAGTCTTCGCCGAGCCCGCCCGCGTCGCCGACGCAGACGGAGACCGCGCCCGCGGACATGCACATGTAGCGCGACGGACACGGCGTCGCGGCGTCGCAGATCGCGGTGCAGAAGCGCCGGTCGCCGAGCGTCGCGCAGATGCCTGAGGTGCAGTCGTCGTTGCCATCGCAGATGTCGCCGAGCGCGCCGCTGGTCTTGCACGCGCCGCACGATGGGCTGGTGCCCATCTGGCACGCAAAGCCCGCCGGGCACGAGGCCGCGCCGCCTGGAACACAGGGCAACGCGCAGACGCCCGTGCTGCAGAACAGCGACGCGCACTCGGTGTCGACGGTGCACACAGCGCCAGGCGCGCCTGCGCCCGCGGTGCCGG
>Ga0335397_10002837_pt1 | contig 23503 bp, 26 predicted proteins | sample MAT04_FD_205740 | JGI IMG/M metagenome (GOLD analysis project Ga0335397, IMG submission 205740) | Freshwater microbial communities from Lake Fryxell liftoff mats and glacier meltwater in Antarctica - MAT-04 (spades assembly) (version 2) ... | reverse complement strand
ACGACGAGCCAGGTGCCTCCCGTAATCAGCGGATGGCATTTCCCCAGCGTCACTCGACCGATGACATCTCCCACACGCATTACTTGCTCCCCGCCAGCCAGGGACTGCTATTCCCGGGTGTCGACAGCGCGCCCACAGCACGCGTCAGATTTCTCAACTCGATAAATGATTTTCCCTGCGGATTGATCACCAGTACATTCGGATTCAAGTGCGTGGCTAACTCGCCCAGTTCCCCGATGGTATGTAACACCGCGGCGCGGACTTTGGGATTTCGATTCGCGATGCAAGCCACAACTTCCGCGGCGCGACACAACCCGAGTACGCCATCAGCTTCACCTGTGCTGATTGCACGATTCGCCGCCTCGGCGGCTTCTTGCGGCGTGCCGAGCAAATCGGTTTTCCAGCCGGCGAGCGAATTCCGCAGCGTGGCAACCGCCGGCGTGACGGAAGCGATCACCAACTGCCAGCGTGCCGACGCATGACTTGGAGAGGATTTCGCCCCACTGTTACGCGTCCAGGTGATCTTCCGTTGTGCCAGCCAATCGCGCGCCGAAGGTGTGAGAATGCTGCGCGGACTGATACGAACGGCTTGCCCGCTCTGCACCCGCGCAGCCAGCAAATCCGCTGTGACGACGGGCGACTCGATTTCGACGATTGAAGTTATCACTTTTGGCGGTGTCGGCAGTGGCGAGGAGGAGGCGACCGGAGCGCGGACCGGCGGCGGCGGCTGGAGTTCCGCCAGCACGTTCGCCACGATCTGCTCTATCAGGTCGTTCGTCGCAGTCAATCCACGATCCCCATAATCGTCCAACGCAAAGGCGTCTGATCCGATCCCACCAAGTCACGAGCCGACTTACCGTCCGAGGAGACAATCACCGTATCGCCCCGACCGGCCCCTAAATGATCCAGCACCAACTGCGGCGCGCCATCCGGCTTTCCATCTCGCAACAACGGCTGAGCGAGCAACAACCGCCACCCCTGCATCGTGGGATGCTTGACCGTGGAAGTCGCACGTCCAATCACTTTGGCTAGTTGCATAAATCAGAGGCAAGAGGTTAGAGGCCAGAGGAAAACCAAATCACAAACTCAATCGGCGAGCCACCTTTGGCGAAGACCACTCAGCATTCTGGCGATTTCATCAGATTGCATTCGGAGTTTATCGCAATTTGGCTCGGACAAGTAACTCCGACGAACGGCAATCGTCGATTGCGACACGAGTTCCATCAGTGACCCGTAGGAAATCTCCAAAAATCTTGCTCGATCTTTTGAACCTGTCCGCCCATCACCCTCGGCGATATTCGATGACACAGATACGGCGGCACATCGCATCTGATTCGTGATGCCAAACTGTTCGTTTTGAGGAAAGTTTGATGTGAACTCATAAACCATGTCGGCGAGGTCAACCGAACGCTGCCACACAATCAGATCTTCAAATCGAAAAGTGACCACTCGTTTTCCCTCTTCCCTCTCGCCTCTCGCCTCATTCCTAAATCACTCGCAGATCATCCACCAGCACACAGCGGCGTTGTCGCGTGAATGTCAGCGGGTTCGTGACGCCTTCGCCGGTCGGTGTGGCGATGCTGAAGCTCAGATAGCCTTCGCCGCCTAAACCCAGGCCGGCCATGCTGGGGCCATTCTTGATGAATAGTGTCGTATCCATCGCCTTGCCCATCTTGGTCATGTTGCGAACGTTGCGGCTGTGAATCAGGCTGGTATGTCGGAAACCATGTTCGTGCTTGAGAGACAGTTCAATCGCATGGTCGACGTTCTTCGCACGCACGAACGGCACAAAGGGCATCATCTGCTCTTCGGGGACGAACGGATTCGATTCGTCCGTTTCGCCGTAGAGCAATTCGGTGCCGGCGGGAACGCGGACATTGATCAACTCGGCCAGCACTTTCGCGTCTTTGCCGACGAGTTCCTTGTTGAGGTGATAATGATCGCCCGGCTTTTCCGGCGGCGCGAACGCGATTTTCGTCAGCGCGTCGATCTGCGAATTGTTCAGTCGATATCCGCCGAAGCGGCCCATGTTGTCCATCAGCGAATCGAAGATCTTCTCGACGGCGAAAACTTCCTTCTCGCCGATGCACAGCAGATTGTTATCGTAAGCGGCCCCGCGAATGATCGACTTCGCGGCATTCTCCGTGCAGGCCGTTTCATCGACGACCACCGGCGGATTCCCCGGCCCCGCGACAACCGCCTTCTTGCGGCTCTCCATCGCGGCCCGGGCAACGGCCGGACCGCCGGTCACGACAAGCATTTTCACACCACGATGCGAAAAGATCGCAGCAGCCGTTTCGAGCGTCGGCTTCTCGATGATGGTGATCAGGTTTTCCAGGCCGGTTGCTTTGAAGATCGCCTGATTGAATCGCCGGACTCCTTCGCAGGCGATACGGGCGCCGCTGGGATGCGGATTGACGACCAGCGTGTTGCCGCCGGCAATCATGTTGACGACGTTCCCGGCCAGCGTTGGCAGGGAATGGGTGACCGGCGTGATGGCACCGATGACGCCAAAGGGAGCGTATTCCGTGAGCATCAAGCCGCGATCGCCACTGATGGCGTCGGTGCGGAGGAACTCGACGCCGGGCACCAGCTTGATGATTTTCAGCTTCTCGATCTTGTGATCGAGCCGGCCGATTTTTGTTTCTTCCAGTTCCGCGCGGCCGAGTTCCTCGGCTTGCGACTCGCAAATTTCTTTGACGAGTTGAATCGCCGTCACACGATGGGCCAGCGGAGCCTCGCTGAGTTTGTCGAAGCCCTCGTTCGCGGCGGCGACGGCCTGGTCAACCGTCTGGAAAACACCCCAGTCGCCATTGCGGTGTGACCCCGCCAGCGACTTCGGCGATTTTCCCAACTGCGCGAGGACATCTTGCACAACTTGGCGAATGGTATCGGCGGATGCGGTCATAGTTTTGGCTAAGAGCTAAGGGTTGAGGGCTAAGAGACAATCAACTTAGCGACGCTTCGTAGCAGCGTGGTCACCTTACGATTTCGTCTGATCCTGCTTGGTATCAAAGATCGCCTGACTGCCGAGTTGAACGGTGTCGACTATTCCGATGATCGCGCAGTCAATGGGCAACGGTTTTGTTTCCGGGGTGAAGCGGGCGCTTGAACCTTGAACGATCATGACCACTTCGCCTTCGCCGGCTCCGACGGTATCGACAGCGATAAATGTCCGTCCGGTTCCCACGAGGCTTTGATCTTTTTCATTCACGCGCAGCGGCTCGACCACCAGCAATTTCTGGCCGACCATCGAGTCGACTTTGGAAGTCGAAACAACACTGCCGGTGATGCGAGCCAGAAACATGTTTTTGCTTTCCGAGCGGGGGGCGTCAGCCCCCTGGTTAGACGTTCCTATGTCGTGTCAGTCAAATCAGGGGACTAACGTCCCCCGCTCAGGGTTTGAAGTACATCCGCCGTTTGTCTCGCCACCACAATTTCCTCATTCGTCGGCACGACCCAGATTTGCGTGCGACTTTGATCCGTCGAGATGCATATCTCCGACCCGCGCTTCACCGAGGCGTTTTTCGTGGCATCCAGTTCGATTCCGGCCCAGGCCAGATTCGAGCACACGTCTTGTCTCACGCGCACGCTGTTCTCACCGATGCCGCCGGTGAAGACGATCACGTCGGCTCCATTCAAGATGGTGAGATAAGAGCCGATGTATTGCCGAATCGATTGTGTGAAGACTTTTAATGCCAGGTCGGCGCGACTGTTGCCTTTCGTGGCGGCGTCTTCCAGATCGCGCACGTCGCCCGATAAGCCACTGAGTCCCAGCAAGCCGCTCTGGTTGGCGAGGTCTTCCAGCAACTGCGGCAGCGTCTTTCCCGTGGCCCGCATCAGCACTGGCAAGGCGAACGGGTCGAAGTCTCCCACGCGATTATTATGCGGCAATCCCGACTGCGGACTCATCCCCAGTGTGTTCGCCTGCGAAACTCCGCCCCTCAAGGCACATAACGAATTGCTGCCGCCGAGATGGCAGGAAATTACCTTGAGGTCATCGCGTTTCAACAACTGTGCAATTCGTCCGCCGATGAAACGATGGCTGGCTCCGTGAAAGCCCCAGCGCTGCACGCCGAACTCTTCCTGCCACTGATACGGAATCGCATAACTCCGAATCTCCGGCGCGATCGTTTCATGAAAGGCCGTTTCCAAAGCCGCGACGAGTGGAATCTGCGGGAATGCCTGGCGCAATTGCCGCATTGCTTTCGCATACGGCGGATTATGAGCCGGGGCGATATCCGACAGCGACTCCATCGCCGTCAGCAGTTCCTCATCGACAATGCGAATGCCGCTCAGCTTGCCCGCGAAGACCGCCTTGAAACCGATCCCCGCGACTTCGTCAGCCGATTTCAAACAGCCGAACTGCGGATTCATGAGTTGTTCCAGGCACAACTTCACCGCCGCGGCATGATCCGGAATCGGCCGCGTTTCTTCCCCTTTGTGATTGCTGATCTCGACGACACACTGACTCTGAGGCTGCCCGATGCGGTCAATCCCCCCGCGCGCAAGCTGCCGCTCGTCCACCAGATCGAACAGGCGGTACTTAAACGATGTCGATCCGAGATTGGCAACGAGGACGAGCATAAAGCTAAGAGCCTAGAGCTAAGTGCTAAGGGCCGGAGGAAAACTTAGGAACGCAGCGTGTTGCGCAGGCCGCTGAGCATGCGCGCCAACCTTTCCGCTTCCTGATACCGATCTTGAAACGCTTCATCACCCAAAAACTTCCTGCGGTGTGCAATCGACAAGTGCGAAATCGTTTCCATCAGTGATCCGTAAGCGATTTCCACAAATCTGCTGAAATCCGCAGCTGACGTTCGACCGGAACCTTCGGCGATGTTGGCCGAAATCGAGACTGCGGCCCGCGTGAGTTGAGAAATCAATCCGTATTGCTCGTGGCTGGGAAATCGAGCGGTGATATCATATATGGCATCGGCATAAGCAATCGCGTCCTGCCAGACTTCAAGCTTTTCAAACTTGAACATGGATTCTCTTTCCGGCTCTTAGCTCTTAGCCATCAGCCCTTAGCCTTGCTTACAGAAACTGTTCCAGTAACGTCTTGTCCGGCCGGGCGATGATGTGACTGCTGACGAGTTCGCCGACCTGCGAGGCGGCGGCGGAACCGGCGTCCACAGCAGCACGGACAGAGCCGACATCCCCGCGAATGATCGTGGTGACGTATGCCCCGCCGATCTGGATTTGCTTCACCAGCGTGACGTTCGCCGCTTTCAGCATGGCGTCCGCCGCTTCAATCTGCGCGACAAGGCCGCGCGTTTCAATCAGTCCAATCGCTTCGTTCATGGGAAATCCAAAGGCTAAGTGTTTAGGGCTGAGGGCTAAGAGCCGGACAGATGCAGCTGCTTAATCAGGTATGAGGGAAGATGGACAAGAACTCAGGATGCCTTTCGATCGGCCCTCAGCTCTCAGCCCTCCGCTTTACTTTCCCGCGGCTGTTTTCAGTTTTGGCAGCATCGCGACGAGTTCCTCGTGCGGGCGGGGAATGACCTGCACGCTCATGACTTCACCGATCTTGCTGGCGGCGCTCGCGCCGGCGTCGATGGCGGCCTTCACCGCCGCGACATCGCCGACAACGAACGTGGTCACCAATCCGCTGCCGATTTTTTCCCAGCCGATCATCTGCACATTGGCGGCTTTCAGCATCGCATCCGTGCCTTCGATCATGCAGACGAGACCCTTCGTCTCCAACATTCCCAGCGCTTTCATCGGTTCGGCCATCGTACTTGTCCTTGGTCAGAGAGGAGAAAACTTCGTTTATGGTATAAGGGCTGAATGGTAAGGGTTAAGAGCCGTATAAAAAGCAATCGGCCGGCTCTTCGCCTTAGCACTTTAGCTATGCTTGCATGCGCAATCGTGGGGAACCAAAAGTTCCACACTCGTCGCGTGCTCTAAATCAATTGCGTTGCCTTCGTCGGTATCCAGATGAACTTCCAGCTTCACGGTTGGGTCGGCACGCACGGCGACATCTTCCAACGTCGTTGTGCAGGCGTTCGAGACCACCCGCAGGTGCAGCTTATCGCCGTTCTTCACGCCGTAATATTCGCAGTCGGCAGGTCCCATGTGGACATGCCGCATCGCGCGGATGACGCCTTCCTGGAGTTCCACAACCCCCTTCGGCCCCATCAATACGCAACCCGGCGTCCCCTTCACATCACCGCTGATCCGCACCGGCAGGTTGATGCCCAGCGAGATTCCGTCGGTAAACGCGAGTTCGACTTGCGATGCCGAGCGGCACGGACCGAGCACACGCACTTCCGGCAGAATGCGGCGGCGAGGGCCGATCACGGCGACGGTTTGCTTCGCGGCATAATAGCCATCTTGATAAAGCCACTTCTCGGGTTCAAGCTGAACCCCTTTGCCGAACAGAATCTCGACATGTTCTTCTGTCAGATGCACGTGACGGGCCGAGATGTTGACCACCAGCGGGTTACGCTGCGTGGGTGTCGGCGCGGCTTTCTGCCCCAAACGCTGGGTCAGCACATTGCGAACTACGCGTTCGATGTCGGCTCGGGAATATCCGCTTGAGACTTTTGTCATCAATGTTGCTCCAGAAAACCCGGGGATGATACCCCCCCCCGGCGTCTTTACTCGACGACCGTCAATTCCACCCCGGCTTCGCGAACCGTTTGCCGCCAGCGTTCCGACAAGCCTGCATCGACGAACATGCGTGTCACGGATGTGAGCGGACACAAATGGGCCAACGCCGATTGACCAAACTTACTGCTGTCCGCCACTGCCCAGACTTCAGCCGCCGCGGCCAGCATCTGGCGTTCACAATCCACGAGCAGCGTATTGCTGTTGAACAGACCCTTTTCCGTGATTCCACCCGAACTCAAAATGACCCGCCCGACATGCAATTCCGATAATGCCGCCGATGCCAGCGGCCCCAACGCCACCCCCGTCCGTGGATACAAATAGCCCCCAATCAGAATCAGTTCGATCTCCGGTTGATTGACCAGCAGATTGGCAATCGGCAACGAATTCGTCACAACTTGCAGCGGCTTTCCGATCAGGCACCGCGCCACTTCCAGGGTCGTGGTTCCCCCGTCGAGCAAGACGGCTGTGCCGTCGGGAATCTGCTCGGCGACAACGCGGGCAATCCGCTGCTTCTCAGTCAGATTCTTGTGGTGTCGGTCCTCAAAGGGGGTAATGTGTTCGCCGGTGTAAGCCGCGCCGCCGCGTGTTCGACGAATCTGACCGATTTCGTCCAAATGTTCCAAATCCCGCCGTACGGTCGATTCGCTGGCACCGAGTCGATCCACAAGTTCGTGCAGCGATACAAACCCTTTTTTCTCAATGATTTGCAGGATTTCATCGCGTCTTTGATCGAGGAGCATGACCATTCAGGTCTTTTTCTCTAAAACGGCGATGCAGGCCCTAAACTTCCTGTTCTTCCAAGTCTGCGACCAATTGTACTCTTGCAAATCGCCTGAATCAATCAACATCTTTCAGATTCCGTCAAACAACCCGTCAGCCTGATTCCCGGTACTCGATCCCAGAGTTTGTCTTATCGGCCGAAAGAGACGTTGGCAGCAAACGGAACCTGTCCCCTGAGAATAGGTCGGATCAGATTCACAAACCCCGCAAACAACCCGCTTGACGCAGAGTAACGGACCGATCAAGTCTCAATCGGCGATCAGGCGCGTCGCCGACCCGTTCACGAGTACGCAGCCCGATGCAACCTGTTGAATCGCTTCGGGATACGCTTCACATTCCGCAGCGAAGACCCGTTGGGCTAAGGATTCGGGCGTATCACCCTCTTCGACAGGCACCACGCGCTGGGCGATGATGGGGCCCTGATCGTATTCATCATCGACGAAATGAATCGTGCAGCCACTGAACTTACAGCCGCGGCGCAGCACGGCGGCATGCACAGCCGATCCATGAAAGCCCTGCCCGCAAAAAGCCGGGATCAAGGATGGATGGATATTCAGCACCCGATGACGGAAATCCGCCGGGATCTGGAGCAACGCGAGGAAGCCGCCGCAAATGACCAGATCGGCTTTCACACCACGGCACCGTTCAAAGATCGCCGCGCTGAAATCGGCCGCGGAGGCAAACGACTTGCGTGAGATGACCTCACAAGGCACATCAATCCGCTGAGCTTTCTCGATTCCGCCACAATCGGGCCGACTGGCGATGACCAACGGAATCTCGGCCTTCAAATGGCCAGTTCGGATCTTGGCAGCCAGATTCTCCAGGGTCGTGCCGCTGCCGGAGATCAGGACCACCAGGCGGACAGGTTGCTCGGGCGGACGGGGCATATCGGCACATCCCGCTAAACATCCGGACTCGGCAAAAAAGCCGTGTCAATGATGTGGTTCGGTTGGAACGCCATTGCGGCTGGGAAAAGACACAGGTTGACCGGTCACCGATTCCGGAGGCACAAAGACATCGTACGGCGATTGTCGCGCACGGCGTTCCTGATCGCGCTGAATCTTTGACTCGCGAACTCCAATCGCGATCATCACGCCGAGAAAGAGTATTCCCGCCGTGATCAATCCATAAAACTGCGGCGATGGCGTCCACTGGGCGATGGCCTTCCGAGGTTGCCAGCGAACGGAATTGGCGAGCAACAAGGGGGCTTTGCGCGGCGCGTCCTGCGCCTGGTAGCCATACATCTTGAAGAAATATCCCGTGACGCTGACCTCTTCGGTGATGTCGCCTCCGATCGGCAACCCATCCGGTTTCTCAGTAAATATCACCACGGCTGGGTTGCCCTGCCCCGCGTCGGGGTACAGCCAGCCTTCATAAATTGTTTCGAAGCCCTGCGTGTTCTCTCCGGCGCTGTAACTGATCAGGCGGCGAAAGTAGCCATGCAGCGTGACCGGACGACCGCGGTAATCCGCCGGGTGTTGAAACAGGTCAACGAATGTCGGGAATTTTGCCTTTGGTTGTTTGCGATACTTGGGTGAAGCGGCATGCCGATCCTCCCGAAACTCGCGGGCCAGCAATCGTAATTCTTCGTCGGGCAACTTCTGAGTGAGCATTAAGATGCGAAAGTACGCATCTCGATCCGCATCCGTCAGCCCCAGAGTTTCATCCTGAATCTCGCTGAGCAAAAACGGATTGATGGATGCTCCGCCATCGAGTGAGATCGGGGTGCGCGTTTGATCCGCCCGCGGACGACGTGGCCGAATCGCCGGCTCGAAATCGTCAATCGAATCGGTCTGCGCGCAGAGTGATCCACAGACGAGCGCGATTCCTAAACAGACGAATCGACCGAAACCGCTGGGGAACATCGGGGGCACTCCATCATCCACGGTGAAATCCTGCTGCGTTGTATTGTAAGGCGAGCGATCATCCTGTCGAGGCGCGGCGGCTAACCGGTCATCGCTTGAGCGAAAGTGGCGGAAATCGTCAGATGGCGGACTATTCAGGCTGACCGATTTGCATGATGCCGTTCTGAGGAATTGGTCGATAAATCCGAAACGGCCGATTCCGCGACGCCTGCGGATTGAGCCACGGGGGGACAGGATATGACGACTCTACGACCAACCGGCCTGCGGGGTACGGACCGATTTTTTGTCATCGGGCTGGGATTGATTCCCGTCTTGGCGCTGACTACCGGCTGCGCCCAAAGTCCGGCGCGCAGCCTGTCACGCGCCTGGGACGATTTGCCGAAGCTGCGCTGGGCCACATCGCGCAATGCTGACGAAGGCGTATCAGACGACACGGAAATCGCGGCGAAATCGGGCGCAAGTGATTCCGATAAGTCGTCCAGCACGCTCTCCAGCCGCTTCAAGTTTTCTACCTGGTCTTCAGATGTGAAGCCGGAAAGTACGGCGGACGACGCAGCGGGAACTACGGCCAAGAAAACGGCTGTCTCGCGTGATCCGTTTCTCGCAGACGAACTCGCCACGCGAAAGATCGCTGCCCGCTCTGAATCCGATGAACAGCAGGATTCTGATGAGGAACCGCACGTCGCCTCGCATCGCGATCGTTTGCGCGCCGCCCTCTCCGACGATTCGCGCCGCAATCGCCAACCCAACGTGGATGTGGCCGAACAGGATCGCTTGCGACTGCGTGTGGAATCCTTAATGGGCCGCGCGAGTGAATTGCTGGATCGCGGAGAACTCGTCGCAGCCCAGCGGGCAGTTGAACTGGCGCAAAGCCTGGCCGATGACGGCGCACTCGAATTCGCGCCGGACGAGGAACGGCCCGTGGACCTGCTGACGAAAATCGTCGCCCGCATTGATGCGAAAGCGGCTCAAGCAGCGGTGACGGCGGCCGAGAGTGATGCGGAAGATAGCGCTCAAGAGTCTGCCGGCGATGAACTGTCCGCCTCCGTCGATGATCAGGTTGCAGACGAAATCGAGTTTGATCCTTATGCGGAACGAAACTCAGCGCTGCGTCCGGCCCCGCGCCGCGCGTCGATGTTCGATAGCTCACTCGTCGTGCTTGGCTCGCCGTCATTTGAAGAAATTCCCGACAATACCGCAGTGAAACCAACGGCCTACGCCCGCCGGTCGGATCGTGGCACAGCGACTTTGGCGCTCTCCGTTGAACAGCAGGAACCAATCGGCAAGTTGGGCGAGGATTTCCATCAGACATTACCGCAGGTGCAGGATGAGGCGGGCGCTTCGGAGCAGCCGACCGATCAAGCAGCGGAAATCACGGAATCCGAATCAGTGCTGCCCGCTCCGCCGACTGTGAACGGGCCGTCTTTCGGTTCGATCGATTTGCCGCCTTTAAGCGAAGATGAGATGGCTCCGGCACCGCCAGTGGAAGTACGCCCTGCCCGCGCGGGAACGGTTTCTCTTCAGGAGATCGATGCTGAGTCGGCTGCCGATGCGGAATCAGCCGAGCAAATTCGTGCCGCGGAATTCCTGCCCCGATGGCTGACACTATCAGTCTTGTCGCTGCTGGTGGCGTGCTTCTGCGTTTGGCTAGTCCGCCGCCGCAGTTTCGAGGTGGCCTGAGGCGGTCTCTGATGACCAGTGCGGCGTAGTCGCAAGGTTCAAGACTCCGTCTAAACGTATGTAATCAGCCCGCCATGCGATCGACGGGCATGCTTTCCCTAAGCATGTTTTGCGGAAACATTAGAACTCGACGACGACTTCCCCACCCGCGCGCGTCGCCAAGGCGTCATACGTGTTGACGCTGATGTTCTGCGAAATGAACCGCACGGCTCCATCGGCAAGAAGGTGATGGGCACCGCCCACATGCATGCTGGATGGCCCATACACGTAGTTGAGCGGATTGCTCAATGTGCCGACTTCAAAATACGGGGTGTGGTTGATCCCGTTGGTCGCACCGCCGAACAAGGGGTTCGTCGCCGTCTCATCAACCCAGCGCGACATCACGCAGGCACCCGTTCCGTCGATCCAGACCATCGCATTATCATCGCGGGTTTCTGTCAGAAAGACCGTGTTGGATGTGCCGTCGGTGATGTCGCGAAACTTGGTTTTCGACGCCGAGAAAATAATCCCCTTCGGTGCTCCGCCGGGGGAAAGTTCGGCGACGGTGACGGCACCGAGCGCGACGTAATTCCGCAGCGCGAATTTGTCGAACCCGACACCCGAGGTGGAATCGGTATAGAGATCGTCGGCCGTGAAATCGAGTCCGCTGTAACTTGGGCAGCGGTACACGGGGAGAATCTGCGAGGCGATCGCCCGATTCGCCGGTGCGAGCGACGACACATTGTAATTGATCGCGTTGTAAGTGTTCGCTTGATCGATATACGGCAGGATCAGGCTGGCGAAGCTGTGCAGATGAATCGCGGGGTGGCTGGGTGTCGTCCCATAGTAGGGCCACAGCCACGGACCGGAACCGGCGGCACTGGTGCTGCTCGGCGGAAACACGGTGAAGGTGCTTTCGTAATTGTGCAGCGCCAAACACATCTGCTTCAGATTGTTCTTGCACTGAGTGCGCCGCGCGGCTTCGCGGGCCTGTTGAATGGCCGGCAACAGCAGGGCGATCAGAATGGCGATGATCGCAATCACAACCAAGAGTTCAATGAGCGTAAAACCACGACGGCGGGGCATGGAGAGAACCTTTCCAAACGGGCGGGGGAGGGATGGTCGGTGGGTGAGCGGCCGTTTTCGGCGGGCGTGCCTGAGTCATTCAGAGTAGCGCTCCATCCGGAAAATATCAACTCCGGTTGATGCTTAAATTCCGCAATATTGATACGACCGGCAGGAGCGGAATGCCTCGCACGAGCGACCAGCTTTTCAGGGGACGTGCCGTCTCAGCAGTGCCCATTCCTGACCTATCGTTGCCTTGGACACTGGCCTCTTTCCCCTGGAAATTCCCTGGCGAGCGACATCATGTCACAAGACGACGATCCTTGGAGCCGACCAAGCCTGACCGACCTGCGCAGCGTGCTGGAAAGCATCGAACACGTCGATGCGGATAATCAGCGTGCCCATGAGCGGATCGAATTGAACGTCCCGGCGGAAGTTGTCACCCGTCGCGGGAACATCGTCGCCGCCGTCACGCGTGAGATCAGCCGCCTCGGCATCGGGCTATTGCATCGCGGTTCGCTCACGCCGGGTGAGGTCACCGTCCGCATGGCGAGTGAAACCCGCGAATACAAATATCGCGTCCTCCTCGAATGGTGTTCGCCCTGCGATAACGGGATGTTCATCAGCGGCGGGCGTTTCCTGAAGGGCGATGACGAGCGTGCGTGATCATCTTGTTCCCATCACCCGGATGATGATCGCGATGATCGAATACGACTGAGGCCATAGTATGTCGACATCGGTTCTCGACGATTCTTCCCCGCAGCTCGCCACGATTGATGCGGCGGTCCTGACTCCGGACCTGTCCGATCTGGTGGATCGGTATGTCCACGCCATCGATCTGCCGCCGACCGACTGGCTGACTCAACTCCAATTGCAGACACCGCGCCGCTCGCTGCGCTGCCTGTCTTCGACAACGCGTCTGGCCAAACGATTGATCGACGTGGTGATCTCCGCCTTTCTATTGATCGTGCTGTCGCCGCTGATGGTTCTGGTGGCGCTCGCCGTCAGACTGACTTCATCCGGCCCGATCATTTTCCGACAGGAACGGGTAGGGCTGAACGAGCGCGAGAAACGGAATGATCGTCGGCATCCTACGACTCAACCGTCGGTAGGAATTGAACGCCGTGTCTCCAGCCGGCGTCGGCAGTCGAGTTATGGCAAGAACTTCGTGCTCTATAAATTTCGGACAATGCGGGTGGACGCCGAGAAATTCGGTGCTCAGTTCGCCGTCAAACATGATCCACGCGTCACCGCGATTGGTTTATTTCTGCGGAAGACGCGGCTGGATGAGCTGCCGCAACTATGGAACGTGCTCCGCGGCGATATGTCGCTCGTCGGCCCGCGGCCCGAGCGGCCAGTGTTCATCGAACAATTGTCGGCGGAGATTCCCAATTATCTCGCACGATTGGGACTGAAACCCGGGCTGACCGGACTGGCTCAGGTCGCCAATGGTTACGACAATAACATCGAGAGTTTCCGCCGCAAGGTGAGCCTGGACCTGTTGTATCTCCAGAACTGTTGCGTCTGGAACGATCTGAAAATCTTGTTCCGGACGATCGGGGTGGTGATCACCGGGAAAGGCGCGCTGTAGTTTCTCTGTGGAAAGAGTGCGAACCCGCAAGCGATCGACATGATCGCTTGCGGGTTCGCACTCTTCTTTTCATTTCCGATACGGCGTCCACATTCCTGGCAGCCAGCCGTCATACGGGGTCACAAACTCCCAGCGCTGAACCGGCTTCCCAAGTTTTACCGGATTCTGCTCGATGTATCGAATCGTCCGTTCGATATCATCGCGATCATCAAGAAACACCTTCCACCCCGGCCCGCCCCACACCGGATGATCGGAATTTCGCAACCGGCGTTCGATCAGCACGTCGCGGCTCTCGGTCTGCAACGCCTCAATCATGACCTCCGCATGATCCCGATGCTTGCGAATCAAGACATGTACGTGATCCGGCATGATCGCGCACGCGTAACAGGTGTATTTCTTCCGACGAACGGTAGCAGCAAATGATTCCGCGATTATTGCAATGTCATCCGCGTCTAACTTGAGCAACTCGTGCTTGAGGAAATGCTGCGCCTGTTCGTAAAAGTCGCGAATGACCCAGCCGGCGGGTTGGAGTTTTTTTCTGCCGTAGTGAACTTCACCCAGTTGAGCGAGTACATCTGCTGCGATGCCGTGGGACATGCTGCCGCGCGGGTCGTTGGGGAGCCACCACCCGTAGGCGGTCCAGATGAGGTGATATCCGACGATCACGATTACTGCTCCGTGGGAGAACTTGCGAACCCGCCAGCGACTAACACGATCGCTTGCGGGTTCGCAGCTCCCCGAAACGAGTTAAAACAACTCCAGCAGCGGGCGGCCTTCCTGCATCAGGTCAAACGGGCGGCCCTGCGCGTCGCGAGCACCAAGATCGTCGATGCCCATCGCGTGGAACACCGTATGGGCGATGTCTTCCGGAGCCGTGGGATTGGAGCTTGGGAACTCGGCGAGTTTGTCGCTGCTGCCATAAACCTGACCGCCGCGAATGCCGCCGCCGGCCATCAGAATGGACATCGCGGAGGTCCAGTGATCGCGGCCGGCACCGTTGACGCCGCCGGAACGGGGATCGCCGACTTTCGGCTTGCGGCCCATTTCGCTGCTGACGAGGACCAGCGTTTCATCCAACAAGCCGCGTTCATGCAAATCGGCGAGGAGCGCGGCGAACGGCCGGTCGAACTCGGGCAGCAGGCGGTCTTTCAAACAGTTGAAGTTGTTGCCGTGCGTGTCCCACCCGCCGCCACTTTTGCACAGTTCGCTGACCTCTTTGTCGTCTTTCCAAAAGACGGTGATGAAGGGCACGCCGGCTTCCACGAGACGCCGAGCCATCAGCAGCGAAGTCGCCGTGATACTGCGGCCGTAGCGCTCCAGCGTGGCGGGAGATTCCTGCGCCAGATCGAAGGCGGCTTTCGTCTCGGTCGACGCCAGCAGGGTGAACGCCTTGTGCTGCTGCTTGGAATAGTTCCCGGAATTGAGCGTTCGTTCCAGACCGCGGCGGCTGTCATCCAGTGTTGTCAGCAGGCTGCGTCGTTCCAGCAACCGGTCCGAAGTGATCTCGCCCTGGAGCTTCAGCGCGGGAGCCGAGAACTGCAACGGCTTCTCCCGGCTGCCATCGACAAACACCGGATCGTTTTCCAGGCCGATTCTTGCGGCGAACTGGCCAGGCCGCGTGTACTCGGGTGCCCCTTCTTTTTGTGGCAGCGTGATTGCGTTTGGCAACGACGGATGTGCCGGCCGCTTCATCGACACGACAGACGCCATCGAGGGCCAGTCGTCGGGATACGGCGTGCGGGCGTTAAGCAACCGATGAAACGTCTGATCGGGCGCGTGGCCAGTGAGATTGTAATAATACCCCGCGTGATGATCGCCCGTGCCGCGGCCGTGATCGCCGAGCGAACGAATGACGGCGAGATGATGAGCCTGTTTCGCGAGATGCGGGAGATGCTCGCAGAGTTGAAACTCGGGAGCCGAGGTCGCGACCGGTGAGAATAAGCCCCGGTACTCGAGCGGGGCCTCCGGTTTCATGTCCCAGGTGTCGATGTGCGACGCCCCGCCGCTCAGCCAGATCATGATCGTCGATTTGGCGGTCTTGCCGCGCGGGGTGACAGCCCCCAGCAATGGCGATTGAATCACCGGGGCGGCGACACCCAGCGCGCTGGTGCCCGCCACCAAAAACGTGCGGCGATCAATCGGCGAACCGGCATGAAACGGCAACGGCAACATGGCAATTCGCTCCCCGCATGAACGGCTGATTCACCGATTCCAAAATCAATCGTCATTTAACAAAAATAATCATCGCAGCCGAAGCGTGACATGGCAAGTGCGGTGTTTTGCTGGCCAACGCATTCCAAAGCCGGGTGGCCGGGGCTGGACTGAGGCTTTGCGAAGGAAGCCCTGATTTGGCGAGCGGCGCGGCGTAAGCCCGCCGTGTCATTTGCTTAGAGACCGGGGCTTCGCGAAGCGCTCCAGCCCCGGCCACCCGCCGATTTCATATTACGAGGAAATCCGGTTCGCCTCCCAAAGCCTCGGCAAACCCTACGAAATCCAAGGCGGACGGCAATGAGATCACTGCTTCCAGTCTACCCCCAATTCACGTCCGGTACGGCTCCATCCTGGACAAAAGTCTGATTCACGATCAGCAGCAGGCACATCACCGCCAGCCAGACGATTCCCAGGCCATGCCAGAACCAGCCGCAAAATGTCACACCCGCGTGGTATTCGTGATCGTAACGATCAGCGAACGCTTGCAGCACGATGAAGACCAGAAACAGCCAGGCGACCAGGAAATGCAGGCCATGTAGCCCGGCGACCACAGTGACGAATGCCGCCATCCCTTGAGCCGCGGGTGTGGAACGCGGTACGTCGAGGAAATTGACCAGCGCGTAACACTGAATCGCCACGAATGCCGTGCCTGCCAGCAAAGCCCACAACAAGCTGCGACGAAACGGGCGTTGACGTTCCCGGGAAACTTCATACTCCGCACGAATCATGGCCGCGGAGCCAACGATCAGACAGAGCGTGCTGCCGACGAAAACGGGGAGCAGCGGTGATTCGGATGTCGCGCCGACTAACCAGGGCGAGCGCGGTACGAGCCAGGCGCCGCCGACGGCGATCACCAACAACACGGCTGACATCAAGAAAAACCGAACCGCCAACCCGCTGAGCGAATCCCGCGTGTGCATGAAACCCGTGCCTCCGAACGACAATGCCCTGACGCAGAACATTGTAGTCCGTCGCGCGGATTTCGCCCGGTGATTAGCGTTTCCGCTGAGAGATCAGCGTTTCCCGCTGGAAGTCGCGGAAAGGCATCAGGCGGCCATCGACCTGGCGAAGCTGCTGCTCGCGGTCATCGATGAACTTGCGATCGAAGGGCAACAGCTTCCAACTCCAGACATGCGAGGCGGTCAGGTGGATGGGGTGGCTCCCTTCGATCCGCAGATCGACTTCCACCGGCAGGACGCCGCGGGTCCGCAACTCCTCGTTCAATCGCATGCGGGCGTCCGGCAACAGGGCGTGGGGATGAAGCACGGCATTCAGTTGTGCGGTCCAATCCGCGGCTTTGAGGTACGTCTGGACGATCTCCGGCGAGGGGGCATCCGCGTATTTGACTTGATAGCAGAGTTGCGGGCTGGTCAACGTCAGGAGTTTCGCTTCGGTGTCGTCGTGAACTTCAAACTCGGGCAGCAGTTGGAATTCGAGGGCCGCGATGGCTTCCCGGCGTTCCGCGCCATCCCGCTGCCATTCAGATATGAGTTCCCGGGCATGGGACCGGGCCAGATCGAGAAATCGGCGAACTTCATCCTGGCGGATTTCCGTGGCCAGATCGTGCCGTTTGCTCAAGACGACAAACCGATTCTGAGCCGACTGGAAGATCACCGTTTCCTCGGCGGACTCGATATAATCATAGACTTTGCCGGCGTGAAAGACGGTCAAGCTGGTCCGTGGTTTATCATTGCCGCCCGCCGTGCGATCGACGACCGAGGTATAAACCCGGAACTCCTGGGCGAGCGAACGTTGGGGCGCTGTGGAGAGGACCAGTATCAGGCCGACGAAGAGTGGGCGACAGGCTGTGTTTGTGAACATGCGCAGTCCTTTACCCGAACGGAGAATGCCGTCGTGTGCCGCGATTGGAAATGAAAAGACAGGGGAAGGCCCGCGATGTAGCCGGTTTTTCACGGTTCCGCAAGAGCGTTGTCGGGTCGGGATGTGAATTCCGATTCAAGACGCTCGACCATCGGCAGAAACTGCCGCAGAGAAGGGTTTTCTGATGGATTTGCACGGGGCATCGGTCGTGATTGCCGGGGGAAAACGAATCGGTGCCGGCCTGGCGGAGCAACTCGCGCGGCGGGGTGCGAAGCTGACACTGAGTTACCTTCACAGTCGCGATGAGATCGAGTCGTGCGCGGAGACCTGTCGCGGATTGGGTGCCGAGGTTCAGACGGTTTCCAGCGATCTGCGCGACCCCGAACAAGCGGAGGCATTGATCTCTGCGAGCGTGCAACGTTTTGGCCGCGTGGATGTGCTGATCTGTCTGGCCAGCATTTATCGGGAAACCAAATTCGCCGATCTCACCCCTGCGGATTACGACGACATGTTGGCCAGCAACCTCACGGCCCCGTATCACACGGCCATCGCCGCGGCAAAAGCGATGCAGTCCCAATCGTTACGCGGCGGCTTGCATGGCAAGATCGTGTTTTTCACCGACTGGGCCGTCGACCGACCGTATCGCCATCATCTGCCTTACCTGGTGGCGAAAGGGGGATTGGTCACGTTGACGAAAGCCCTCGCCGTGGAACTGGCTCCGACGATTCTGGTGAACGCCGTCGCCCCCGGAACGGTTCTCCCCCCGGCGAATAAGCCGACGGCCGAGCTGGAGCAGATCGCGGCGGGATCGTTGCTGCAACGCATCGGCACGCCGGAAGATGTTCAGCGACTGGTGCTGTATCTCCTTGAAGGGACTGATTTTGCGTCTGGAGAGATTTATCGCGTGGATGGTGGACGATTTCTCGGGCCATCGCAGACTGATGTGGCCGATTGATTTTCGTCAGCGACCCGGCGGTTCCGGCGCAGGGGGCAACGCCTCAGTTCAGGTGATTGTTGCCGACTCAGGGGCCAGTCTCACAAAACGATGGTATTTATGAAGGAATCTTTATAGGATTTCGTCAGACAATAAATTTGAGTGAAAAACCTCCCGCAGTGCCTGCTCGTTTCCGAATCGAATGTTGATCCATCCGTTGGATCGACCTCATCCGAGGAGTCAGCATGAAGGCCGGGGCTCCCTTCATCGCGTCGCGATGGAATTACCTTGCTGATCACGTCCACGACGTGCAAGGCCTGTTAAGCCAGTTTGTGGAAGCCACCCCGGTCGGGATTCTGGTGGTCGACCACGCCGGGTCGATTATCTTTGCCAATCAGAGCCTCTGTAGCTGTTTCGGCTATGAATCTCACGAATTACTGGGGCAGCGGATCGAGATTCTTGTTCCCAAGGCGCTACAAACGGTTCATGTACAACTTCGCGATGCTTTTCTCAGCCAACCCATGCAACGCATGATGACCGGCCGAGAGGTGCGCGGGCGGCGTAAAGACGGGACGGAAATCACGGTCGCGATCGGCCTGAATCCCATGCTCTCCGACGGCGTTGTGCATGTGGCGTGTACGGTCATGGATTACAGTCCGCTCCAGCACGCGGAAAATACCCTGCTCCGTTTTTTTGACCTCTCGCTGGATCTTTTTTGCATCGCCGGGACAAACGGGTATTTCCTGCGGATCAATCCGAATTTTACGCGGATTCTCGGCTACTCGGAACAAGAACTATTGCAGCGGCCCTTCGTGGATTTTGTTCATCCGGATGATGTGGCGGCAACCCAGGCCGCCGTCGCAAGTTTGAACGTGGGCGAACCTGTCGTTCAGTTTCGAAATCGTTATCAGACGCTCGAGGGGACTTATCGGTGGATTGAATGGAACGCGCGGGCGATTCCCCAGGAAGGAACCATCTTCGCTGTCGGCAGAGACGTGACCGACCAGGTCAAGTTTGACCTGGAATTGCAGGTCCGGGAGCAGCGCGAACGCGCCATTCTTGAGAACACGCCGGCCGTGGTTTATCTCAAGGATATTCAAGGGAGGTACTTGTACGTCAACCAGAGATACTCTGACTTGTTCTCCCTGGATCGTACCTCGCTCATCGGCAGGACCGATTATGAAATCTTTCCGGCCGAACTAGCCAAGCGGTTTGTCGACAACGATCGCCATGTCCTCAACTCCCGCAAGCGGATTACCGTTCGCGAAACAGCTCCGCACCCCGAGGGGCTGCATACTTATGTCTCAGTCAAGTTCCCTCTGCTGGACATTGAAGGTGAGGTGGCCGCGGTGGCCGGAATCTCCACGGACATCACCGAACATCTCAAAGCGCAGGAAATCCAGGATCAGCTCAAATTGGCCACCATCTTTCAACAGAAGCTCTTCCCTGAACAAGCACCATCCATCGCCGGACTCGACTTGTACGGTGCGGCGGCTCCAGTCACCCAACTCTGCGGCGACTACTTCGATTTCATCGTGACGGCTCCCGGGCGAGTCACGATCGTTGTCGGTGATGTCAGCGGGCATGGAATTGGCCCCGCGCTGGCCATGGTGGAAGTTCGCTCGATTTTACGCGGACTGCTCCATGATCAATCCAACGGCGGATTCGCCGACATCCTTTGCAAACTCAACCAACTGCTGGTTCAGGATTTACCGGACGGCACGTTCGTGAGCCTGTTTCTGGCCGAAATCGACATGGTTCGCCGGCAACTGATCTACGCCGGTGCCGGCCACGATGCGCTGTTATTTCATCCGGGCCGGGACTGGACCCACCTGCGCAGCACGGGGCCCATTGTGGGTTTGATGAACTGCGTCCAATTTGAAAATGTAGCTCCCATCCCCATCCACGAAGGAGAGTTGCTGCTGATCTGCACGGATGGTGTGATCGAGGCCATGAATCAGCCGCGAGAACTTTTCGGCCGACAGCGCCTGGGCGCGTGCATCGCTCAGCACCACACACTGCCATCCAGAAAAATCATCGAGCACGTCTTCGCTCAAGTGTTGGAATTCGCAGCTGGCCAGCCCATCGCCGATGACATGACGGCCGTTGCCGCCAAGCTGCTTCCACAGCAGGGGCGCGCTTCCTGGAGGAATTCGTGATTGACTCATCGTTCAAAACAAAAAAGCCCCTTGTTTTTAAGGGGCTGTCAGCAATCTGTGACACACAATGTGAATGGGCGGTACTGGACTCGAACCAGTGACCCCTACCGTGTGAGGATAGTGCTCTAACCAACTGAGCTAACCGCCCGCGAAAGTGATTATAACCGATTCTCTCGGATGCTCAATCAATCGCCGGGGAAATGTTCTCGGCAAGTTGCTGTGAAATCTTGCCGCCAGCATCGGTGGTGACTCTGCATGAGAAATTTCATCTGGGTGGCACGTCCCTGAGTTCTCGAAGGGCGTGGTAATTTCTCCAAGACCACGCCCTTCGCAAAACCTCAGGGACGTGCCACCCAAATTGAACCACGCCGCGGGGAACGGACACCCACCGCCAATAGCGGGTTCACTTTTGCCGGGACTCGCCCCTCGGTACGATGCTTGGATATTGCCACAGATCACGGACCACGGACATCTGTCACATCCCATGTACGACCGCCCCCAACTGATCCGCCTGTTTCACGAACGCGCCCTGAAGTTCGGCGATTTCACGCTTGCTTCAGGCAAGAAATCGACCTATTACCTCGACGGCAAGCAGATTTCGCTCCACTCGGGCGGGCTGAAACTCGTCAGTGAAGGCCTGCTTGATCTGCTCGATGGCGTCGATTTCACCGCCATCGGCGGCATGTCGATCGGGGCCGACCCCATCGTCGGGGGCGTCCTCACTGTCGCGGCTGAGCGCGGGCGGCAGCTCGACGGCTTCCTCGTGCGGAAAGAATCCAAAGGCCACGGCACGAAAAAATATATCGAAGGCCCGGTGCAGCCCGGCACGAAAGTCGTAGTCATCGACGATGTCGTCACCACCGGCGGCAGCGCGCTGGAAGCCGTCGACCGCATCGTTGATTTCGGCTGCGAAGTCGTTTGCGTGGTCGGCATCGTGGATCGCAAAGAAGGGGGAGCCGCCAATTTCGCGGCCCGCAACCTCCCCTTCCGTTCGCTGCTGACGATTGAAGATTTCGGGATCAAATCGCCCACCGCGTAACCGGACTTCGACATGCTTTTGTTCGACGCAAGTACCATTTTAGTGGCCTTCATCGTCGGTCCACCTGTGCTGATCGGCATGCCCCGACTTTAATTCATGGGGGGGGGCTGTCCCAGCGCAATTGCACGTCGACCGAACGGTTCAGTTCTTGCGTATTGTGAGTCAAAGTCCAGGTCTTGCTGTGAGGCCTGGATTTTTGCTGCACTGGCAGGGAGTTGATACCTGTGGCCTCGAACTTGCTAAGTAAAATTGACGAGCACTTTGAAGATGTGACCGATCCACGGCAAAATCGCGGCGGGAATGATCCGCTCCTCGAAATGGTGTTCGTCGCCTTGTACGCCACCATCTGCGACGACAACACTTGTGCTGGCAGCTCTCGGACAGGGGCCGAAAACGGTTCGCAACCAATGGAAGCCATCGCCAGAAAGACAACGAGCGACAGGATGTGATGCAACCTGTCGCCCGGTGACACAAATTGAACCAGCGGAGAGGCAGGGATTCTACTTTGACCCCTATTTCAACGCCTGGAATTCAAGCCATATCCTGCACTGACCTCAGCTTAGTGCATCTTCGGCATTGGTCTTCAGGTTTTGGTGAGGTTGCGGTAGTTTTCTTCGAGTTGCATTAACTCAAGGAAGAGGAAGACGATGGCAGCGGCGCTGGCGAAAGATTTGCGTATTCGGGTGATGGGGGATGTGGATGCGGGGATGTCGGCGGAGCGGGCGGCGGAGAAATACCGCGTCGCCGCTCGTACGATCTATCAGTGGAAGGCGTTGCGGCGCGAGACGGGCACGCTACAGCCTCGCGTGGGAAAAACGGGACCGAAGCCGAAGTTGGCGGAACATCGCGCGCGGATTCTTGCCGCCGTGGGCGAGGACTCGGCGATCACGCTGAACGACCTGCGTGAGAAATTGCAACTTCCGGCCAGCGTGACGACGTTGTGGCTGGCGCTGCGGACATGGGGCATCGTACTCAAAAAAAGTGCTGAGGGCTGCTGAACAACAACGGCCGGATGTCGTCGAGAAGCGGCGCTGGTGGGACATTCTGATGATGCGTCACGCGCTGGATCGCGATGTATTCCTCGACGAAATGGGTGCCAACACGAAGATGGCTCGGCTGTATGGTTGGGGGCCGAAATCCGAACGAGTCGTCTCATCGGTCCCGCATGGGCATTGGAAAACGACGACGTTCGTGGGCGCGTTGCGGACGACCGGCCTCACCGCTCCGCTGGTGATCGACGGCGCGATGAATGGCGAATTGTTCTTGACGTACGTCCAAAAGCAACTCGTCCCCACCCTGATTTCCGGCAACATTGTCGTCCTGGACAACCTCAGCAGCCACCACCGTAGCGGCGTCCGCGAAGCCATCGAAGCCGCCGGTTGCATGCTGGCGTACCTGCCTCCTTACAGCCCCGATCTGAACCCAATTGAGCAACTCTTCTCAAAGCTGAAATCCCTGCTCCGCAAACATGCCGAACGCACGCTCGACTGCCTCTGGGCTCGCATCGGTCGACTCGTCGACGAATTCCTCCCCGACGAATGCCGCAACGACATCCACCACTGCGGATGCACTGCAAACTAACTGCAAAAATGCTCTAGACAAAGCCTAGAGCGCACTGCACTTAACCGTAGCGGTATCCGGAGTTGCTGAGGTAGTTCTCGAATTCTGGTGCGGTGAACTTCGCGAGTTCGTTGCCACACGCGTTCCATAGCGCATTCACGCTCCGCGCACCAACGCGCCGCAACAGACGCTTGAACTTGCTGA
>Ga0335397_10002835_pt1 | contig 23511 bp, 20 predicted proteins | sample MAT04_FD_205740 | JGI IMG/M metagenome (GOLD analysis project Ga0335397, IMG submission 205740) | Freshwater microbial communities from Lake Fryxell liftoff mats and glacier meltwater in Antarctica - MAT-04 (spades assembly) (version 2) ... | reverse complement strand
CCGATTGTCGCAAGGGACTGCTGCAGGGCGGCAAAGTGGTCGCCCACTCCTACAATCGTGCCGCCGTCCTTGCCGGATGCGACTCCGATCACGAGGACGTCGGCGGGGACGTCGATGGCGGATTCGGTGGTCAGGCGCAGTGAGGACACGGTCATTCGGCCATGGTAGCTGTGCCGTCCGGCTCGGTCCGCGCGAGCCGCGCCTGTTCGCTCTCGGCACCTGCCATGAGCGCCATCCCCCCGGCCCGCCGATTGAGAGGCGCGTAGAATTGCCTCATGCGTGACCCAGCTGGACTCTACGACCTCACCCCGGAGGAGGCGTCCGTGCCGGAGGGCCTTCATCTCGTCGCGGGCCTCACCGGATTCGCGGACGCAGGATCAGCGGTGACCCAGGTGAGTGAGTATCTCCTCGACACCCTCGACCATCAGGTGATCGCCACCTTCGATGCGGACGTGCTGTTGGACTACCGCGCCCGGCGCCCCGTCGTCTACTTCGACCAGGATCACCTCACCGACTACCAGCCGCCCACCCTCGCGCTTTACCTCGCGACGGACGAGGCAGGGCAGCAGTTCCTCCATCTCACCGGGTTCGAGCCTGACTTCCAGTGGGAGCGCTTCAGCGCGGCGGTGCTCGAGCTCCTTGCGCGATTCAAGGTCAAGACGACCACGTGGGTGCATGCGATACCGATGCCCGTTCCGCACACGAGGCCGATCGGCGTAACCGTGAGCGGCAACCGCACCGAGCTCATCGATGCGATGTCGGTCTGGCGGCCACGGACGCAGGTGCCCGCGAACGCGCTGCATCTCGTGGAATACCGGCTTCAGCAGCTCGACCATGCGACCGTCGGATTCGTTCTGCTGGTTCCGCACTACCTTGCCGAGACCGAGCATCCGGATGCGGCGGTCAAAGCCCTCGAGAGCATCAGCGCCGCCACCGGGCTGATCTTCCCGACCGAACGACTGCGTGCGGCGGGCCGGGAGTTTCTCGCGAAGATCGACGCCCAAGTGCAGACGAATCACGAGCTCGCGCGGCTCGTCGGCACGCTTGAGGAGCGCCACGACTCCTACATGGCGGGCAACCCGCTGCGCTCACCGCTCACCGACGAGGCAGGCGAACTGCCCTCGGCGGATGAGATCGCGGCGGAGCTCGAGAACTTCCTCGCGACTCGCCACAGCGGCGACGAGGACCAGCCCCGCACTTAGAGTGGGCGAGTGAATTCCGCCCGATCCTGGCTCATCTGGGCAATCGCCGTAGTCGCGTACGTCGTGGCGGTCATGCAACGCACCTCCCTCGGGGTGTCGAGTGTCGAGGCGGCCGATCGGTTCGCGGTGTCGGCTTCGGTTCTTTCGAGCCTCGCCGTAGTGCAGCTCATCGTCTATGCGGCCCTCCAGATTCCCGTCGGTGTCATTCTCGATCGCCTCGGCCCGCGGGTGCTCATCGCCGCCGGCGCGATCCTGATGGGCCTCGGGCAGCTCACTCTCGCGCTCGCCCCGTCGATCGGCGTCGCGATCGCCGGTCGCGTGCTGGTTGGCGCGGGAGACGCTCTCACCTTTATCTCTGTGATCCGGCTGCTGTCGGCGTGGTTCGGCGGTCGCATCCTGCCCCAGGTCTCGCAGTGGACCGGAAATATTGGCCAACTCGGCCAGGTCCTCTCGGCGATCCCGCTGTCGCTCGTGCTGCACGAATTCGGCTGGTCGACCGCCTTCGTCGCCGCGGCGGCCGGATCGGTGCTCGCGGCGGTCCTTGTACTCGTGTTCATCTCGGATGGCCCCGCCGGACGCGTCGTCGAGGATCACACACGGACATGGCGGGAGTCGATGGCAATGCTCCGCCAGAGCCTCGCCCGTCCCGGAACCCAACTCGGCTTCTGGTCACACTTCGTGACACAGTCGCCCGGCACCGTTCTGGCGCTGCTGTGGGGGTTTCCCCTTCTGACCGCTGGTCTCGGCTACACAAACACCGTCGCCTCGCTCCTGCTGACCCTCGTCGTGGCCGCCGGAATGATCGCCGGTCCGATCATCGGCATCCTGAGCGCCCGGTTCCCAACCCGGCGGTCTAACCTCGTCCTCGGAATTGTCACAGCCATGGCGGTGTGCTGGACTGCGGTGCTCGTGTGGCCGGTCGAGCCCCCGTTCTGGCTCGTCGTCGTGCTGATTCTGGTTGTCGGCGTCGGCGGTCCCGGGTCACTCATCGGATTCGATTTCGCGCGCACTTTCAATCCGCTGCGCAGCCTCGGCTCGGCCAACGGCGTCGTCAATGTGGGTGGCTTCCTCGCGAGCTTCGTGATGATGTTTGCGATCGGCGTCGCGCTCGACCTGCTGGATCGGATGCGGATCGATGGGGGGTTGCCATCGGACATCTTCGCCTGGGACTCGTTCCGGATCGCCTTGCTCATCCCGTATGTCGTTGTCGGAACCGGCGTCGTCTTCCTGCTGCAGGCTCGGCGCCGCACGCGCCGGAAGCTCGACGAGGACGAAGGAATACAGGTGGCCCCGCTGTGGGTTGTTCTAGCCAGAGCGTGGCGCCGCAAAAGCGGGTAGAGACAAGCCGCGATTGTCAAGTGTTCGCACCAAAGCGTGCAATAATTGTGTATAAGACCCGGTCAATCTAAACCGATGTCGTGCAGGCAGTCCCGCACGTCACGCGAAGACTTGACATGGGTCTTAGTACTGCCCGAAATTCGGCCAAGCCCGTGTGGCGGGCCCCGTCAATGCCCCGCCAGACGCCGAAGCTCGAGAGCTACGAATCAAACTGAAAGGTATCCGAATGGCTGCCCGATCCAAGACTGCGGAACCCACCGCCGCCAAGACGACCACCGCCGCGGAAGCGGCCACACCCGACGAAACCGTGGCCGAGAGCGCGCCGCCCAAGGCCGCAACAAAGACCGCAGCAAAGACCCCCGTGAAGAGGGCCGTGAAGGCACCGGCGAAGACGCCCGCGGCGAAGGCCGCAGCCGAGAAGGCCGCAGCTGAGACAGCGCCTGCTGAGAAAGCACCCGCCAAGACGCCCGCAAAGCGCGGCCCGAAGGCCAAGGGATCCGCTGAGGAGTCGACCGATGACGCAATCGCCGACCACACCGACGACGGCGATGACGACGAGAAGAAGACAAAGGCCGGCGACCTCGCCGAGGACCTACCCGCCGGCGCCCTTGTGCTGTCGCTCGTCGACGACGACGACGAGGTTCCGGTTTACTCGTCCGCCATCACGGGCGCCACGGCGGACCCCGTCAAGGACTACCTGAAGCAGATCGGTAAGGTCGCCCTGCTTAATGCGGCCGAAGAGGTCGAGCTCGCGATGCGCATCGAAGCGGGCCTGTTCGCCGAGGACAAGCTGTCGCAGATGAGTGAAGCAGAGCAGCGTTCGGCTAAGGGCCGCGAGTTGCACTGGGTTGCCCGCGACGGCCAGCGCGCCAAGAGCCACCTGCTGGGTGCGAACCTGCGGCTCGTCGTCTCTCTCGCCAAGCGCTACACCGGACGGGGCATGCAGTTCCTCGACCTGATCCAGGAGGGCAACCTCGGGCTCATCCGCGCCGTTGAGAAGTTCGACTACACCAAGGGATTCAAGTTCTCGACCTACGCCACCTGGTGGATCCGCCAGGCGATCACGCGCGCCATGGCCGACCAGGCACGAACCATCCGCATCCCGGTGCACATGGTCGAGGTCATCAACAAGCTGGCGCGCGTGCAGCGTCAGATGCTTCAGGACCTCGGGCGCGAGCCCACCCCGGAGGAGCTGAGCCGCGAGCTCGACATGACTCCGGAGAAGGTCATCGAGGTGCAGAAGTACGGCCGCGAGCCAATCTCGCTGCACACGCCGCTCGGCGAAGACGGCGACAGCGAGTTTGGTGATCTCATCGAGGACACCGAGGCGGTCGTCCCCGCAGACGCCGTCGGCTTCACGATGTTGCAAAAGCAGCTCGAGTCGCTACTCGATTCGCTCTCCGAGCGCGAGGCCGGCGTGATCCGCATGCGCTTCGGCCTCGGCGACGGAATGCCGAAGACCCTCGACCAGATCGGCGACACGTTCGGGGTAACGCGCGAGCGCATCCGGCAGATCGAATCGAAGACGATGGCAAAGCTGCGCCACCCGTCGCGGTCGCAGTCCCTCCGCGACTACCTGGAGTAGGCGGACCGGATGCGAAGGGTCACGAAAGAGGCGCGTGTCTATGTCCGCTGAGGCAAACGACGGCAAGCAGCTGGAGACAGTGGTCGATGGGGTGCGCTACCTGCGTATCCCGATCAAGACGAAGCTGGTGATGAGTGACGACGACATTACCGATGTCGTGACTACGTTCGCTGCCGACCGCCTCCATGATGGTGATGTGCTCTTCGTGACAGAGAAGATCATCGCCATCATGCAGGGGCGGTCGTATCCGACGGAGTCGATTGCGCCTCGCAGGCTCGCCACCTGGCTCTCACACCACGTGATCAAGACACCGAACGGCATCGGCCTCGGGCTTCCGCAGACCATGGAGATGGCGTTGCGCGAGTGCGGAACTCCTCGCATCCTTCTTGCTGCGGGGGTGGCAGCGGTCACGAAGCTGTTCGGGCGCAAGGGTGACTTCTACCGAGTGGCCGGGCCGAAGGCGCGCGGTATCGACGGCCCCACGAACGGCACCATTCCCCCGTACAACTCTCATGTCGTGCTTGCCCCCGACCGGCCCCACGATGTCGCGCGGGAGTTGCGCGCGGCACTCGGCCTGGACGTCGAGGTGCTCATTACCGACATCAATGACCTCGGCGGGAACGTGCTCGGGTCGACAATGAGCAAGGCTCGCACACGGACGATGGAGAGGGTGCTGCTCGACAACCCGCTCGGTCAGGGTCACGAGTCGACCCCTATGGGCATCATCCGCGAACCTTGAGGCCGCACGTGGGCACGTCGAGCCGATTTCCCTCGGTCGGAGCTTGGCGAAAGAGGAGGGGGTGAGTCTCGGCAGAGCGAGCGCGATGATCGCGGCGGGTACCCTCGCCTCGCGGATCACCGGCTTGCTTCGCACGATAGTACTCGTTGCCGCTATCGGGGCCATTGGGCGTGCCAGTGATGCGTTCGCCACGGCCAATCAGCTTCCGAACAGCATCTATGCGCTGATCTCAGCCGGCGTGCTGACCGGCGTGATTGTGCCCCAGGTTGTCAGGGTGAGCGCCAGGCGCGACGGAGGGCACGACTTCCTCGCGAAGCTTCTGACACTGGGAACGGTGCTGATGGCAGTCGTCACGGTGATCGCCTTCGTGTCCGCGCCCGCACTCATACGACTGTTCGCCCCCCAGTACACGGCTGATCAGCACGAGCTTGCGACGTTATTCGCCTACTGGTGTATCCCTCAGCTGTTCTTCTACGGCATGTTCGCGTTGATCGGCGAGATTCTCAACGCCAGACGCATCTTCGCGCCCTATGCGTGGGCACCCATCGTCAATAACGTGGTGTCGATCGTCGGGTTCCTCGTGTTTATCCGGCTGTTCGGTTCCGATGTCAACGATGTCGGGCAATGGACGCCCATGATGGTCACAGTCCTGGCCGGGACCGCGACACTCGGCATCATCGCTCAAACGGGCGTTCTGCTGCTGTTGTGGCGTCGCGCTGGCATTCCCCTGCGGTTCGATTTCCGCTGGCGCGGGATGGGCCTCCGACAGATGCAGAAGCTCGCGGGCTGGACGTTCCTCATCACGCTCATCGGCCAGCTGGTCGGAATTCTGCAGCAGCGAACGATCTCTGTTGCATCGGGCACCGGCGCATCCGTGTTCGTTTCGCAGAACGCCTGGCTGGTGTACATGGTTCCGTACTCGGTGATCGTCCTCGCGATCGGAACACCCTATTTCACCCGTCTCAGTGAGCACGCCGCTGCGGGGAAAGACGCCGAGGTTAAGCGCGACATCGCCCAGTCCATCCGCATTCTAGGTCTGTTCGTTTTCGTCGCGCTGGCCGCCGTGGCCGCCGCGGCCCTTCCCGCTTCCCGCATCTTCTCGAACAACACAGCGGATGCGGTCGCGGTAGCCCCAGTGCTCATCGCTTATCTGTTCAGCCTGCTCCCAATGGCTGTGCTGTTCATCGTCCAACGCGCGTTCTATGCCTATGGAGATGCGCGAACGCCGTTCCTCTTCACCGCGATCCAAGCGGTCGTCATCGTCGCGCTCACTCTGGTGGCGAGCTCCACGGTTCCCGTCGGGCAGCTCACCGCAGCGGTGGCCCTCGCGCAATCGCTGGGAGGGATAGTGCAGGTAATTGTCGCTACGCTGCTGCTGCAGCGGAAGCTGGGCCCCCTCGGGCTGGGGCCGACATGGCGCGCACTTGCTCGCTTCGCACTTATGGCAGCTCCAGCAGGGGCCGCCGGAGTCTGGCTGTTCCTTCTTCTCGGGGGGACATCCGGCTGGATGATGCAGGACAAGATCTGGGGCGCGCTCGGCTCGTTGGTGATCGCCGCGACATGCGCGCTCGTCTACCTGATGCTGCTTGCGCTCTTCCGCGCACCGGAACTCCAAATCGCTCGCGACATGCTGCGCCGGAGAAAGCCCTGACCCACGGCAGCCGTCAAGGCGCCGAGGGCCTCAGCACTCTCACCGGCGGTCGAGAACGCCGGGGCCGATCGCTTCGCGGTAGCGCTCCAGCAGGCCCGTGCGCACACCGGTCACCGAGGGCTTGAGCTGGAACACGCTCGAATTGTGGTTTGCCTCGATCAGCGCCGGCCCCTCAGCCGTCACCGCAACGTCCCATCCGACATACGGCACTGTGGGCAATCGTCGCGCGGCTTCTGCAATCATTGCGACGATTTCCTGATATCCGGGCACCGCGAAACCAGCGATCTGCACGCCGGTTGCGGGATGCCTCTCGTACACGTTCGACTGCTTGTCCACACCGGGATATTGGGCCACCCCGGCATCGTCGAGCATTGCGTACATCCCGCCACTAGCGAAGTTGTCGATGACATCACCATTACCGATGCGAAGGACTGACGCGATCACGTGCAGCGTGTCGTTCCGATCGAGGTAGGTGATCATGCGAACGGTGTTCACGCTGCCCGGGTAGAGCCTGGAGAGCGCCTCGTGCTGTTCGATTACCTGTTCGATCAGCGTCTGATCCCGCGTGATGAGGGTGGCTCGCCACTGCGTAAAGTCGCGGATCTCTGCGGCTTCATAGATGGAGATTCCCGCACCGCCCTCGCCGTTCGCAGGCTTGGCAATCATGCGCGGATGCCGTGCAGCGAACTCGGCCAGCTCAGCAGCCGTCGCGTGAGTCGCGTCAATCCACTCGCGGTGGGTGAGATCGGCGAAGTCGTGGTGGAACCGAATCTTGTCGCCCAAAATCGCTCGCGAGTCAGGACCATTGAGGGTGCTGTTCAGTCGGAACGCTTTGGGATGCGTCATCCACGTCGCACGTTCGCGTGACGTGAGCAGGCGAATATCCCAGACGACGTAGTCGCGGAACCCCATCTCATACCGGACCGAGCACCAGAGCATGTCGGCGATAATGACCAACTTCGGGGCTTTCGATACCCTTCTGACTTGGTCTGCCAGCTCGAGGAGCTGGGACGGATTCAACCGTCGTGCGCGATCGATCAGATACCGAAGGCGCAGCTGTTGTTGATTCACCAGCTAACGCTAACATGACCCGCTTTCGCACCGATCGAAGGGCCGCCACCGACACAGCCCGGATCCATCGACCCCTGAAGTGTGTGCCTGACTTCAGTGGGACGGGTGATCGTCGAGTTATCGAGTGACCAGTCGCCGCGACAGCGAAAAGACTGCTCGACAAAGCGCTTTTGGACTGGTCACAGGTATATGTGCGGCTTCCACGCCGGACTCGCCGGGGCCGCCGGTGGTCAATCAAAGCCTAAGATGGGAGGGTTCTGAGGCTCGTCGTGCTCAGTGCATCTGTACGCGATCCCGTTGGAAGGTTTTCCCGTTGCCCAGTGACGCCGCGCCGAAGGCGCGTATTAAGTATTTCTTGAAGCGCGCAACTGCGTTTGACCCGAGCCGTGTGTGGTCTTTCGCGACGCAGATCGCCGAAGAACAGGGAAAGTGGGCGCCGCGGACATTCGTGGACATGCTGATCTGGGCGGCCTTTCATGACACCGGGTACATCGACTATTACGAGTCGGATTTCGCGCTGCTCAGCCGCAAGGAACGAAAAACGTTCATGACTGGGCTGCTGCAGCACCACCTCGCGGATGCGCTCAACGATCCTGAGGACGTGCTCCTGTTCGAGAACAAGATCGCCTTTAATCGACTGTTCGCTCAGTACCTCAAGCGCGAGTGGCTCGACCTAGAGGAGGTGGATGGCGAACGTTTGCGGGTGTTCGCGGAGCGATACCCGGTGATCATCGCGAAAGTCCCCGTTGGGCGTGAGGGCAAGGGTGTCTTTCGCTACGACACGGCGGATGTCTCTGACTGGGTACAGTTCCGTGCCGAGCTACTCGAGCGCGGTCAGCGGCTGATCGAAGAGCCGATCGCTCAGCATCCTTATCTGTCCGAGTACTGCGCCGGCACCGTCAACACGACCCGCGTCGCCACCTTCTTCGACGGCGAGCGCGTGCACGTGCTCATGGCCGCCCAAAAGTTTGGCAGGGGCGCGGTGAGCGACCAGTTCACCTGGGGAGGGTTCTTCACGATGCTCGACGAGGACGGACGTTCCTACGGTCCCGGCCACACCGGTAAGCACAAGAGTCGCTATGAAACGCATCCCGACTCGGGGGCGTCCATCACGGAATTTCAGGTACCACTGTGGGCGGAGGTCTTAGCGCTCATCGACGAAGCGGCGCGAGTTGTTCCTACGGTGCCCTATGTCGGGTGGGACGTGGCGGTCGGCCCGGACGGTCCCGTCCTGATCGAGGGGAACTGGACTCCCGGACTCTACGAGACCCGGGTGAGCGCCACGGGCATCCGCACGGGAAGCAAAGCCCGCCATCAGCCCGCGATCGCGGCCAGCCGCTAATAACCCGAGTACCCAGCGTCCCCACCAGAACTCCCATCGAACGCGCCGTACACTGGTGGTGACAATGGATTGCAGGCGGGACGGGGTGACTATGAGCGTTACCGCCCGCTGCCTCGAGCTGTCGCCGCGCCAGGCTGACTTGCTCACACCACCCAACGGCGCCCTCGCTGTGGAGGATCTACTGCAGTCGGTGCCTGCTAATCCGCCACGTCTCACGGCTGAGGTTCTGGCGACCAAGCGCGTCGGAGCTGGCGCCGGGGTGTCGTACGGCCACACCTACCGAACGGCTTCGGCGACCACTCTCTTGCTGGTCTCAATCGGCTACGGCCACGGAGTACCGCGCAAGGCGGGGAACCTTGCATCCGTCAGCTGGGGCGCCCAGGCGGTTCAGATGCCGATTGTCGGGCGTGTGGCCATGGACGTGCTCGTCGTCGACGCCGGTGACGCTCCAGTCAAGGCAGGCGAGGCTGTCGTGATTTTTGGAGACCCTCAAACAGGGGAGATTTCTCTGGAGGAATGGTGCCGATCGATCAATGAGCATCCGTTCACTGTTCTCTCCTGCCTCACCGAGCGGCTGACCAGGGAGGTCGCGGGTGCATAACGCTCACGCAACCGCAATAATCTCCACTGCTGCCCTGCGCCACAACATCCGGCTAGTTCGCGATCGGGTGTCGCCGGCCGAACTCATGGCGGTCGTCAAAGACGACGCCTACGGCCACGGGCTCAGCAACGTATTGGCTGTGCTGCTTGATGAGGGGGTGACGCGCTTCGGTGCGCTCGACCTCCCGGGCGCGCTGAGGATGAGAGAGCAGGCCCCCGACGCCACGATTTTCGCCTGGGTTTTCGACCATGGCGACGACCTTAGTGACGCGTTACGTGAGCAGATCGATATCGGGGTCACCGATATGGCAGTCCTGGAAAGGGTCGCTGTCGCAGCGAACCTGACGGGAAGCGCCCCCGCCCGCATCCACTTGAAGCTCGACACCGGACTGCACCGGGCCGGAGTGCTCCCGGGCGACTGGGAACGCTTCGTGACCCGAGCCGCCGAACTGCAGCGCTCTGGGCGGGTCGTCATCTCCGGGCTCTGGACCCATCTCGCGGAAGAGTCAGACGACGACGACAGTCGTTCCATCCGGGAGTACGGGGAAGGCCTCGCGATCGCTGAAGCGCACGGTATTCGCGGGGCGACGCGTCACATTGCCGCCAGTGCCGCCTCCTACGCCCGTGAGGATGCCCGATTTGATATGGTGCGGGTCGGCGCGTTCCTCTACGGAATCGCCCCCGGCAGCGGGGTCGGTCCGCGAGAGCTTGGACTGCGCCCCGTCATGACACTGCACGCGCCGGTTCGCCAGATTCGGCAGGTGGGGGAGCGGACACTCGCAGAAGTGGGTATCGGCGGGGCATCCGGAATCCTCGCAGACGCCGCGGGTTCCGTGTCTGTGGCTCTCGCGGGCCGCCGCTGTCCGGTCGTCGCCGTCGAACCAACGTTCCTCCTGGTTGATGTCACGGGAGCCGACGGCGCAGTGGGCGAAACCGTGACGCTGTTCGGGGACGGCTCGGCTGGAGAGCAGACCCTGCAGGATTGGGCTGACGGGATGGGAACTATCGGCGAAGAGATCGTCACCCGGCTCTCCGCGCGCACACCGCGGATTGTTAGCGGCTCGCTCACGAAATAACCCGTTGGCTGACCTGATGGGGCGGTTAACGACACAACGCCCGGACCATGAGGTCTCGGGCGTTGTAAACGCTAGGTCGGAGTGAATGCGGCGAGATTGAGGGGGTCGCGCGTTACGCGCGGTCGTTCTCGATCAGGCGCGACGATTCATCGTGCCATTCCAGTGCACTGGCCGACAGCTTCTCCTTGAACTTCGCGCCGTGGTGGCCGCAGAAGAGGAGCTGACCGGAGGCCATCGTGACGCGCACATAAGCCTGCGCACCGCAACTGTCGCACCTGTCGTGCGAGGTGAGTTCGTGGCGCGGCTCGAGCTCTACTGTGGAACGAGGGGTGTTTTGTGACATTTCGGGTTCCTCCAAACTCGACACGAGATGTGGTACATGACAATAGAAACACGTCCGGGTGACAACTACGTCCCATTCGGCGCCTATTTCGCTCAACGCGTAGCGGCCACGGGCCGGGTGTTGATGCAGGATCGGCACACCCCGAGTCATTAGTGTTGATCGCGGCCGGTCGGCCGGGGTTCCCGGCGCAGCGGCAGCACTAGAAGGAGAGCCCGTGCCCGATTCGAACTATTCCGCGAGACACCTCTCGGTACTCGAGGGACTCGAGGCGGTGCGCAAGCGCCCGGGCATGTACATCGGTTCGACCGACTCGCGCGGCCTCATGCACTGCCTGTGGGAGATCATCGACAACTCCGTCGACGAGGCGCTCGGTGGGCACGGCTCGTCCATCGAGGTCATCCTGCACGCCGACGAGAGCGTCGAGGTTCGCGACAGCGCCCGTGGCATCCCCGTCGATATCGAGCCGAAGACGGGCCTGAGCGGCGTCGAGGTCGTTTTCACCAAGCTTCACGCCGGCGGCAAGTTCGGCAGCGGTTCGTACGCGGCATCCGGCGGGCTCCACGGCGTCGGCGCATCCGTCGTTAACGCCCTCTCTGAACGTCTGGACGTGGAGGTCGACCGCGACGGTAAGACCTGGGCGATGTCGTTCCACCGCGGCGAGCCCGGCGTCTTCGCCGATTCCGGCGCGAAGACCCCGGATGCGCCGTTCTCGCCGTTCGTCTCCGGCAGCGAGCTGAAGGTCGTCGGCAAGGTCGCCCGCGGAGCCACCGGAACCCGGATCCGCTACTGGGCCGACCGCCAGATCTTCACTAAGGGTTCCGCCTTCCAGACAGACGAGCTCCTCTCTCGTGCGCGACAGACCGCGTTCCTCGTACCCGGGCTGGGCATCGATATTGCCGACGAGCGCGGCGACGAACCCACACGGGAAACCTTCCGCTTCGACGGCGGTATTTCTGAGTTTGTCGACCACCTGTCGGTCGATGAACCCGTCACGCAGACCTGGCGCCTGCAGGGCAGCGGCACCTTCTCCGAGACGGTGCCGGTGCTGCAGGACTCCGGTGCGATGGTCGCCACCGAACTCGAACGCGAGTGCGCCGTCGACATTGCGCTGCGCTGGGGGACCGGCTACGACACGGTCTTCAAGAGCTTCGTGAACATCATCGCGACACCCAAGGGTGGAACCCATCAGGCCGGCTTCGAGGCGGGTCTGATGAAGTTCCTGCGCGCCCAGGTCGAGCAGAACGCCCGCCGGCTCAAGGTCGGCGGTGACAAGCTCGAGAAGGACGACATCCTCGCCGGCCTCACCGCCGTACTCACGGTGCGGCTGCCCGAGCCGCAGTTCGAGGGCCAGACGAAGGAGGTCCTCGGCACCCCGGCCGTCCGCGCGATCGTCGCGTCGGTCGTGGCGTCGACGCTGTCCGAGCGGTTCGCGTCGCCCAAGCGGGACGACAAGGCACAGAGCGCCCTCGTACTCGACAAGATCGTCGCCGAAATGAAGTCGCGCATCTCTGCCCGCGCCCACAAGGACACTCAGCGTCGCAAGAACGCCCTCGAGAGCTCCTCGCTGCCGGCGAAGCTCGTCGACTGCCGCTCGAGCGACGTCGGCAATAGCGAGCTGTTCATTGTCGAGGGCGACTCCGCACTGGGCACCGCGAAACTCGCCAGGGACAGCGAGTACCAGGCGCTGCTTCCCATCCGGGGAAAGATCCTCAACGTGCAGAAGGCGTCCGTGTCGGACATGCTCTCGAACACCGAGTGCGCGTCGATCATCCAGGTTATTGGCGCGGGATCCGGGCGCAGCTTCGACCTCTCGGTCGCACGCTACGGCAAAGTGATCATCATGAGCGACGCCGATGTCGACGGCGCGCACATCCGCACACTCCTCCTCACCCTGTTCTTCCGCTATATGCCCGACATGATCCTCGACGGCCGCGTCTACGCCGCCGTGCCCCCACTGCACCGGGTGATCGTCATGAACCCGGGCAGCAAGCCCAACGAGACGATCTACACCTACTCCGAGACCGAGCTGAACGGCGTGCTCGCCGCACTGAAGAAGTCGAACAAGCGCTACCAGGATCCGATCCAGCGGTACAAGGGACTCGGGGAAATGGATGCCGACCAGCTCGCGTCGACGACGATGGACCGGCGGCACCGTACCCTGCGCCGGGTGAACGTCTCCGATGCCGCAATGGCGGCCGGGGTGTTTGAGTTGCTCATGGGCAACGACGTCGCCCCGCGCAAGGAGTTCATCATCGACGGGGCCGGCCTGAACCGCGATCGCATCGATGTCTGACCGGGACCTCCCGCCCGCCGCATTCGAGATCACCGAGTACCGCAGGGCGCTCGAGTTCGCCGCTCACTCGAGCCGGGTTGTTCCCGTGGGCGTGACCGCGTTCGTCGTTGCGACTGCCGCACTCGTGGCCGCACTCGTTTTTCTCGGCCAGGGCGCCGAGCTTCGCGGCGAGTCGCTCGCCGCCGTCGCCGCCGTGGGCATCGCGGGAACCGGGGTGCTGTGCGCCCTCTTCGTTGTGCTCCCGTTGCAGCTTGTCACCCGTCAACGTCGTCGCTTGGCTGCCGAGGCGGCCGCTCGGCAGCGCGGGGCCGCCGAGGCACTGCGGATCCATCTGGCCTCGATCGGCTACAGAATTCCGCTCGAGGTCGCAGGCGCATGGCTTGTGTCCCCGGAGTCTGCCGAGACCGTGCCGTTGGTCCACGACAGCGTGATTGCCGCCCGCTGGTGGCAGCCGGCCGAGGACGACGAGCGTGTCTTCGTCGAGCCCTACCTGCGCGAGGCCGAGAACTCCTCGACCCTGCCGGTGCTGCCGCCGCTGAAGCCCCGCCTGTAGAGCGCGGTCCCGCGGTCCGCACGGCCCGCGCGACGTGCGCGGCGGCGGCCCACCGTGCTCGCGCGGGTGTGAGTCATTCGCGCGGGTGCAATAACAACCACGCGGGTGAACAGCACGAGCGCCAAGCAGGGCCGGGCGGCGGCGGGGGCGGGAGACAGCGTGCTCGCGCTGAGGGTCAGGTTGGCTGAATCGCGCGGCCGATCGAAGTGATGGGGGAGTCGAGCGGCAGCCCGGAGCCGTCGCGCCTCATCCCCGAGTCGGGCAGCAGCCTGGCCCCGCCGTCCTGCGCGACGGCAAGGGCGGGCGACGGACCTGCCCAGGCAAGGCCGAGGGAGTCCTCGCCCTTGAGGAACGCGTGCGCCCGGACCCCGCCGGTCGCGCGGCCCTTACCAGGGAACTCGGTCAAGTCGGAGACCTTCGCGCGGCCGCTGTCGGTCCCGGCGAGCGTTGTCGAGTTCGTCGCGACGGTTGCCACAACGGATGTCGCGGGATCGAGCGATGTGAAGAAGACCACCGCATCCTTCCCCCCGAGGTTCATGCCGGCCACGCCGCCGGCCGCAGTGCCCTGCGGCCGCACGAGCGCGGCCGGGAAGTGCAGCAGCCGGGCGAGCGAGCTCACGAACACGAGCTCGTCACCCTCCGGGCCCTGCGCAACCCCGACGACCTCGTCTCCGGGCTTGAGGCTGATGACCTCGAAGTCGGGACGGTTCGGCCACGTACCGACAGTGAGCCGTTTGACGATACCGTGCCTGGTTCCGATCGCGATCGAGTCGGGCGAGTCGAGCGCCACGAGGGCCAGCACACGCTCCTTGCCTTTCGCGAGCGCGATGTACTCGTCGACCTTGCGGCCGGCGCCGAGCTGGATCGAATTCTCCGGCGCGACGGGGAGATCGACAGGGGAGAACCGGACGAGACGCCCGAGATTGGTGACCGCGCCGATCTCGGTGCGGCTCGTGGTGCGAATGTCGGAGCGGATGGCGTCGTGGCGAGTGCGCCGCGCGGCTCGCGGCGTGCTGTCCGAGGCGAACTCGGACACGTCGACGCGGAGGATGCGACCGGTCGTCGACAGGAGCACCCGGCAGGGCACATCCACCACCTCGAGCACGGGGCCCGCCCTCCGCGAGGCGGCCGTCGCGATGCTCGGCTTCGCCTCCGTGAGTAGGGTGCGCCGCGGGGTGCCGAACTTCTCGGCGACCTCGTCAAGTTCGCTCGACACGAGGGCGCGGATCCGGAGGGGACTCGCGAGAAGCTCCTGCAGCTCGGCGATCTCCGTGCGCAACTGGTCACGTTCGGCTTCAAGCTCGATGCGGGAGAACCGGGTGAGGCGCCGCAGCCGCAACTCCAGGATGTACTCCGCCTGGAGGGTGCTGAGGTCGAACACCTCCATGAGCTTCGTGCGCGCCTGTTCGCTGTCATCGCTCGCACGAATGACCTGGATCACCTCGTCGATGTCGACGATCGCAATCAGCAGCCCGTCCACGAGGTGAAGCCGCTCGAGGCGGCGCGCCAGCCGGTACTGACTCCGACGGGTGACCACGGAGATGCGGTGGTCGAGGTAGACCTGCAGAAGCTCGCGCAGTCCGAGGGTGCGGGGACCTCCGTTGACCAGTGCGACGGCGTTGATGTTGAACTGGTCCTCGAGGGGCGTGTACCGATAGAGCTGCTCGAGAACAGCTTCCGGGCTGAACCCCGTCTTGATCCCGATGACGAGACGCAGGCCGTGCCGGCGGTCGGTGAGGTCGGTGACGTCGGAGATCCCGCTGAGCTTCTTCGACCCGACGCCGTCCTTGATCTTCTCGATGACCTTTTCGGCGCCGACCATGTAGGGCAGCTCGGTGACCACAAGCCCGGTCTTGCGTGCGGTGATCGATTCGATCGATACGCGCGCCCGCGTCTTGAAGCTGCCGCGCCCGGTCTCGTAGGCGTCGCGGATGCCGGCGAGGCCGATGATCGTGCCACCGGTCGGAAGGTCGGGGCCCGGCACGTACGACATGAGCTCGTCGAGGGTCGCGGTCGGCTTGTCGAGAAGGAACCTGGCCGCACCGACGACCTCAATGAGGTTGTGCGGGGCCATGTTCGTGGCCATGCCGACGGCGATACCGCTCGCGCCGTTGACGAGAAGGTTGGGGAACGCGGCCGGAAGCACCTCCGGCTGCGTCAGCTGGTTGTCGTAGTTCGGAACGAAGTTGACGACGTCCTCGTCGAGGTCGGCAGTCATCGCACTTGCCGCTGGCGCGAGGCGCGCCTCGGTGTACCGCGCGGCGGCGGGACCGTCGTCGAGGGAGCCGAAGTTGCCGTGCCCGTCGATGAGCGGAACGCGCATGATGAACGACTGCGTCATGCGCACCATCGCGTCGTAAATCGACGAGTCGCCGTGTGGGTGGAGTTTGCCCATGACCTCGCCGGTGACACGGGCGGACTTCACGTGGCCCCGCTCGGGGCGCAGACCCATTTCGGTCATCTGATACAGGATGCGGCGTTGGACGGGCTTGAGCCCGTCGCGGGCGTCTGGGAGCGCACGGGAGTAGATGACCGAGTAGGCGTACTCGAGGAATGAGCCCTGCATCTCGTCGGCGACATCGACGTCTTCGATTCGTTCGCCGGGGCCGTCGGAGCCGGACCCGCTGGATGCGGTCGTGTTGAGGGGAGTAGTCATAGGATTGCGACCATGCTATCGGCCACGAAAACACACCGGCTCAGCCTCGCCGACGTTCTGCCGAGTTGCCTCGAATCGGTGCTGGGTCGCCCCGGATCGCTCGGTCTTCCCCCCGTCGACAAGGCGGTCGTGATTCTCGTCGACGGGATGGGGGCACAGGCTCTCGCACACCGTGCCGGCCACGCGAGGACCCTCGCCCCGCTGCTCAACCGTGGTTCGACCATCGGCGCTGGCTTCCCGACTACTACGGCCGCGGCCCTCGCGACCTTCACGACCGGAACCCCGCCCGGGGAGCACGGGTTGGTGGGGTACACGGCGCTGGATCCCGCGAACGACCGGGTGATCAATCAGCTGAGCGGCTGGGACAGCCGCCTCGATCCGGCCACCTGGCAGCGGATGCCCACCGTCTTCGAGCGGGCGCAATCCGAGTCGATCCGGAGCTTCGTCATCGCGACCGAAAAACACCGCCGTTCGGGGTTCACCAAGGCTGTGCTTCGCGGCGCGGAGTACCGCGGCGCCGAGAGCATCCCGGAGCGGATGGCCGCGGCGCGGGAGATCCTCGACGAGACCGACAGAGCCATCGTGTACGTCTACATCGCCGAACTCGACAAAGTCGGCCACTCCGACGGCTGCGAGTCGCCGGAGTGGACGACCCAGCTCGAGGAGGTCGACGCTGGGGTGCGCGGCTTCGCGGCCAGCCTGCGTCCCCGGGAGGGGCTGCTGGTGACCGCAGACCACGGCGTCCTTGACATTCCCGAGCGCTCTCAGGTGCTGTTTGGCGAGGATGCGGCCCTCGTCGACGGGGTGCGCTTCGTGGCGGGGGAGCCCCGCTGCCTGCAGCTGCATCTGGAGCCGGACGCGTCGCCGGCGGTGCGCTCGGCGGTTCTCGAGACCTGGCGCACGGCAGAGGGCGGCCGGTCCTGGGTGGCCTCACGCGACGAGGCGATCGCGGCCGGATGGTTCGGCTCGACCGTCTCCACGGAGGTCGCGCCGCGGATCGGCGACATCATCATCGCGGCACGCAAGAGTATCGCCTATTACGACACCAGGGCGCCGAACCACAGCGGGCGCTCCATGGTGGGGCAGCACGGATCTCTCTCCGCAGCCGAGACCGCGATCCCATTGCTCCGTTTCGGCGCCTACGCGCGCTAAACCGGGTCGTCGTCCGAGCGGGCACCGAAGACGATCTCATCCCAGCTGGGCATCGAGGCGCGGCCCTTCTTTGCCGATGCCTTGGCCGGGCTCGCGAACGGTTGGGGTGCTGTGTCGGCGTGCCCGCGCGGCCGCTCGCCTCTGATGGGCGCGTCGAACTGGTCGAGCGGGATGTCGACGAGGCGCACGTTGCTCGTCGACGGATGCGCGGGCCTCGTGTCGTCGTCGGTCCATGACGCAGCGCTCTCCCGCTCACCGCGGCGGCGGCGGAGCGCGTCGAGGAGATCGGATGTCTGGCTGGACGAGGAGTCGTTCGCCGGCGCGCGGTTGATGGCGGCGGCCGACACCTCGGGGGAGGAGCCGGCGGCGCGGGCGAACGGGACCGGCTCGAAGTGGGAGCCAGACTCACGACCAACGTCGCCCGTTCGCACGTCGAAGGCACCGCTGTCGAACCGCGAGGAGTCCGGTGCGCGTTCGTCGCCACCGACTGCGCGCAGCCGCGGGATGAGGCCGCCGGGCATCTCGCCCTGCTGAGAGAGCGTGTTGGCCTCGTTGTTCATCGGCGCCAGCGCGGCACGCTTGGGCTCGTAGTTCCAGCGGGCGTCGTGATCGATCTGGTCTGCCGTGAAGGCGAGCTTCACGACCCAGGCACCGTCGGCCTGCTTCCAGCTCGCCCAGCGCTCGCCCGTCGCCCCGAGGTCGTGCAGGCGCCCACGGATCACCGAGCCGAACGTGGACCCCTGCTGTATGGGGTCGGTGTCGATCGCCGTATGTACCGCGACGTTCAGCGCCGACTCGATCACGAACTCGCGTTCGGCGAGCACGGGACCTTCGAACTTGCGGATGTAGTCGAGGTTCACGCCGGTGACGGCCGCAACCTCCTCGGCCGACAGGCCGGACCGAATTTGAGCCTGGATCTCCCGGGGGGCAGGCTTGCGCGTGTTGCCGGGTGGTGGAGTCGCCTCCCTGATCTTCGAGTGAAGCGTCTCGTTGATTGCGATTCTGAAGCGGGTGCCGTCGTTGGACGACGCGAGAAGCGCACCGTTCTCGACACCGGTGACTGTGAGGTCCTGCATGCGATTGACCTTTCGGGGTGTATCGAATTAGGCCAAGGTTCGCACGCGAACGCCCCGTATCGCGGGAATACGCCGGGCGTGCCGCAAGTTGACTCGAGGGCACTCGTGCGGCGGTGCGGCGACGGTTTGCTATTCCCTATCAATTCATGCAAACTATGCCCGCCCATTTGAATTCACGTGGCTGAACAGAACTGGAAAAGGCATGGCAACGGACTACGACGCGCCCCGCAAGACCGATGACGACTCGGAGTCTATCGAGGCGCTCAAGGAGCGGGTCCCGGACAAAATGTCCGGCCAAGTCGACGTCGACGATTCGGACAACCCCGGAGGCTTCGAGCTCCCAGGGGCCGACCTCTCGGACCTCGACCTCGACGTGGTGGTGCTCCCTCCCCAGGCTGACGAATTCACCTGCATCAGCTGCTTCCTGGTGAAGCACCGCTCTCAGATCGACCACACCGAGAAGCTCGGCGCCGTCTGTGCGGAGTGCACCTCCTAAGACGACCGGGCGGCTGGCGCGCGCAGTGAAGGACGCGCATCCGGGCCGCCGGCTCAGGCCACTCCACTTCTCGCCCGCTCGATAGCGTCGGCGAGGCGTTTCGGCCTCCTCGTGGAGACGAGCCAATAGGGCGCCGGGTCGGCCGGGTCGGTCACCGGGATCTTGACAACAGGCGAGACCCACCCCCTGATGACGAGCCAGGCCCTCGCGTCGAGACGCTGGCCACGCTCAAGCGTCGCCTCTTGCTTCTCGAAGGCCTCGGGAACACCGGCAAGGGCGACCGGCAGCCGCGCGCGGCCGGCGGATATCTGCGCGTCGGTCACCTCGATGACCGGGGATGTCGCGATGAGCGTCACAACGCAGCCGGCATACAGAACGAGTGCCGTCCACGCCCCCGCCGTGGGATTGATAGGTAGAAAGACCAGCAGACTCGCCGGAATCACGAGTGCGGTGGAAAGAAAGACCCACGCCGAGGGCCACAGGCGTTCATGATAGAGCTGCATGTGCCTATTCGATCAGATGTTCTGCACTACCCTCGTCACGTGGCCGAATACGTCGAAGTCCTGCTGAGTGTCGGCACACCGAATGTGCGGGCCCCGTCGTACGCCCACCCGGGAGACGCGGGTGCCGATCTCACCGCCGCCGAGCCTCACACCCTCGAGCCGGGGGAACGCGCCACGCTCGGCACCGGGGTGTCCATCGCGCTGCCAGACGGCTACGTCGGTCTCGTCGTCCCGCGCAGCGGCCTCGCAGCCCGGCACGGCATCACGATCGTCAACAGCCCGGGGACCGTTGATGCCGGCTATCGCGGCGAGATCCGGGTGACGCTCCTCAATACCGACAGTTCGAAGGCGTATTCTGTCGAGGTCGGCGACCGGATCGCGCAGCTCATCGTCATGCCGGTGACGAGAGCACAGTTCGTCCCGGTTGAAACCCTTCCCGGCAGTGCGAGGGGCGACCACGGCTTCGGATCGACCGGATACCGACGAAACGAACCAGGAGAACAGGCGTGAGTGATAACACCGCCATCGAAGGCATCGGAAACAACGACCGGGGCGAAATCGCCGACATGGGCGACGCGGACAACGCTCTCGACCACGCCAAGTCGGCGCCAGAGGACCGCGGGGTGAATGGACCGCTCGATGAGAGCGAGGCTAATGCTGTGCGTCCCTACGTTGACCTGGGCGGGGTGAAGATCCTCCCTCGAGAGGGACTCCACCTCCGCCTCGAGGTCGAGGAGGGCAGCAAGCGAGTGGTCGCCGTGGCCCTCGACTATGCCGGGTCGACCCTGCAGGTGCAGCCATTCGCCGCGCCGAGGACGACGGGCCTGTGGAACGAGATCCGGAGCCAGATCACCGACCAGATCCAGAAGCAGGGCGGATCGACCAAGGAGGTCGACGGTCCGTTCGGGCCGGAGCTTCTCGCCGAAATCCCGACGGTGCAGGCGGGCGGAGACGGCTCGATGCGCATCGCCCGGTTCATCGGCGTCGACGGCCCACGCTGGTTCCTGCGCGGCGTTGTCGCGGGTAGGGGCGCCGTCGACGCGGAGGCCGCAGCGCAGGTCGAGGATCTATTCCGCGGCGTCGTCGTGGTCCGCGGCTCCACGCCGATGCCCCCGCGTGACCTCATCCCGCTGCACATCCCCAAATCCGCGGCCGGGCAGACCGCACCGCCGCGCGAACCGGGGGAGTAACCGTGACGGACCGTGACGGCGGGCCCGAGGCGACCGGAGCGGAGGCGACCGGACCGGATGGGACCGGGTCTTCGTCCGCGCCCGCGAGCGAACCGTCCCTGCGCGAGGCCCTCGGCTTTGCCGCGAGGAACGCGGGGATCGGGCAGGTCGCGCCCGGCGAAATGCCCACAGCCGCGTCGCTCCTCAAGGCCGTCGGTGGCGTGCGGGGCATCGTCGAGGCGATTCTTCCCGCCCTTGGCTTCCTGGTGATCTATGCCACCACCGAGAACCTTGCCGCCGCGGTGCTTGTCCCCGTCGCGATCGCGATCGGGTTCGTACTGGTCAGGCTCATCTCTCGCTCGTCCGTGAACCAGGCCGTCGCCGGCGTCGGAGGCGTCGCCGTCTCGGCTGGCGTCGCGTTATTCACCGGCAGACCCGAGGACAACTTCGTTCCGGGACTCATCGTCAACGCGATTTCACTGCTCGTGCTGCTCGTGAGCATCCTCGCGCGACACCCCCTGATCGGGCTCATCGTCGGCGTGCTCAGCAACGACGGTCTCGAATGGCGGAACAGTCCCGCGAAGATGCGCGTGCTGACGCTCGCGACGGTGCTCTGGTGCGGGCTCTTCCTGCTGCGGCTCGTTGCCCAGCTGCCTCTCTACCTCGCTGGCGAAGTGGAGCTGCTTGGCACAGTCAAGCTCGTGCTCGGCGTGCCGCTCTACGCCGTCATGCTCTGGGTGACGTGGATGCTGGTGCGCAGCGTGTACCGGAGGGAAAACGCCGCGGCGTAGCGACGGCCGGCAGCTCGCCTGTGTCTATAATGATTTATCTTGACGTCGAGATACTTTCGATGGTTCGCCCCGTGCGAGCACACACCCGCGACATTTAGGCTTGCCTTGGTGGCACACCCGCAGGTCGGCGGTCAGGATTGGCAGACGTCAGCAAGGGAGACTCGACATGTCCGCAATCAACAGCTTCGGTTCGAAGGACACGCTCACTGTCGGTGCGACCGATTATGAGGTGTTCCGGCTCGACCGCGTCGCCGGATCCGAGAAGCTCCCGTTCAGCCTGAAGGTGCTGCTGGAGAACCTCCTCCGCACCGAGGACGGCGCCAACGTGACCCGCGCGCAGATCGAGGCTCTCGGTAACTGGGTCCCCACGGCCGAGCCCGACACCGAGATCCAGTTCACCCCCGCTCGCGTCGTGATGCAGGACTTCACCGGCGTTCCCTGCATCGTCGACCTCGCGACCATGCGCGAGGCTGTCGCCGAGCTGGGCGGCGACCCCAGCAAGATCAACCCACTGGCACCCGCCGAACTGGTGATCGACCACTCGGTCATCGCTGACCTGTTCGGCACCGCCGATGCTCTTGAGCGCAACGTCGAGATCGAGTATCAGCGCAACGGTGAGCGCTACCAGTTCCTCCGCTGGGGCCAGACCGCCTTCGATGACTTCAAGGTCGTCCCGCCGGGCACCGGAATCGTGCACCAGGTCAACATCGAGTACCTCGCGAGGGTGACCTACACCCGCACCGTCAACGGTGCCCTTCAGGCCTACCCCGACACCTGCGTCGGCACCGACTCGCACACCACGATGGTGAACGGGCTCGGCGTGCTCGGCTGGGGCGTCGGCGGCATCGAGGCCGAGGCCGCCATGCTTGGCCAGCCCGTCTCGATGCTCATCCCGAAGGTCGTCGGCTTCAAGCTGTCCGGAGAGATCCCCGCGGGAGTCACCGCAACCGACGTCGTGCTCACCATCACCCAGATGCTGCGTCGACACGGCGTCGTTGGCAAGTTCGTCGAGTTCTACGGACCCGGCGTCGCCTCGGTGCCCCTCGCGAACCGCGCCACCATCGGAAATATGAGCCCGGAGTTCGGCTCCACCGCCGCGATGTTCCCGATCGACGACGTGACCCTCGACTACCTGCGCCTCACCGGCCGCGACGAGGATCAGGTGCGCCTCGTCGAGGAGTATGCCAAGCTCCAATCGCTTTGGCATGACCCCTCGACCGAGGCGACCTACAGCGAGTACATCGAGTTGGACCTGTCGACCGTCGTGCCGTCCATCGCCGGACCGAAGCGCCCCCAGGACCGCGTCGAGCTCAGCCGGGCGAAAGACCAGTTCGAGATCGACCTCAACGACTACGCCGGTGTGACCCGCTCGAAGGTCGACGCGGCGATCGAGGGCACCTTCCCGGCATCCGACCCGATCGGCCTTACCCCGCAGGACGAGACGTCCGCGCACGCCCCGGCCCACAACCACCACTCGAGCCACGCCCCGTCACGGGCCTCGACCCCCACCCGCGTCACCCTCGAGGACGGCACCGGCTTCACGCTCGACCACGGCGCTGTCGCGATCGCGGCGATCACCTCGTGCACGAACACGTCTAACCCCTCGGTCATGCTTGCTGCAGGCCTGCTGGCCCGCAACGCCAGCATGAAGGGCCTCAAGGTCAAGCCGTGGGTCAAGACCACCCTCGCGCCGGGGTCCAAGGTCGTCACCGACTACTACGAGAAGGCCGGCCTCACCAGCTACCTCGAAGACCTCGGCTTCTTCACCGTCGGCTACGGCTGCACGACCTGCATCGGAAACTCCGGCCCGCTGCTCGACGAGATTTCGGCGGCGGTCAACGACAACGACCTCGCCGTCACCGCGGTGCTCTCGGG
>Ga0335397_10002831_pt1 | contig 23519 bp, 25 predicted proteins | sample MAT04_FD_205740 | JGI IMG/M metagenome (GOLD analysis project Ga0335397, IMG submission 205740) | Freshwater microbial communities from Lake Fryxell liftoff mats and glacier meltwater in Antarctica - MAT-04 (spades assembly) (version 2) ... | reverse complement strand
AAATATGCAAGACTGCGCCGCCCGGATAGCCGAATACATAGTCGACCTTTTCTTCCTGCAGGCACCTGATTACAATCTCCGCACCGGTCATCATGGTCATTGCCGTCGCCTTACCCAGCCAAATGGTCGAAAAGCCCGTAACGTTAAAGCGTGGAGCACATTTGGTCAAGGCTTGCCCGCACAGCGGCGGATTTCCTACCGGAAATTTCCCGCGACAATAACAAGGATTTCGCCCCTGGCCAGTCAACGCGAACTGTCAGATTTTCTCGTCGGCGTCGAGCGTCGCGCTTTCAAGCAGGCGATGTTTTCCGTTCGCAATGAAGAATCCGCACTCGACGTCGTGCAAGACTCGATGATGAAGCTCGCCGAGAAATACGGTGACCGCCCGCCTGAGGAGCTGCCGATGCTCTTTCAGCGCATCATGCAGAACACCATCCGCGACTACTACCGGCGCAGCAAGGTGCGCTCGCTGTGGACGACGTTGCTGTCGGCTTTCTCCTCGGGCGACGACGACGAGCGCGATCCGCTCGAAACGATCGAGGTCGAGTCCGGGTCGTACACACCCAATTCGCCTGACGGGCAGCTCGAACAATCGCAAACCCTTGTTATCATAGAGAAAGAGATAAAATTGTTGCCGCCACGTCAACGCGAAGCCTTCCTCATGCGTTACTGGGAGGACATGGACGTCGCTGAAACAGCCAGCGCCATGGGCTGCTCGGAAGGCAGCGTCAAGACGCATTGCTCGCGCGCGACGCACACGCTCGCAGCGGCATTGAAAGCCAAAGGAATCACGCTATGAACGAAGTCGAATTGGCCTGCAAGGTCCGTCAGCACCTGAACGGCGGATTGCGCGAACTGCGCACCGATACCAGCGAGCGCCTCGCCGCCGCTCGGCATAAAGCGCTCGCCCGCCAGAAGTCGACGGAAAGCCAGTCGATATTGGTCGCTGCCGGCGGATTTTTCCTGCACAGCTTTGATAATTTCGGTGCCAAACAACTGCTCGCCTCGCTGGCGCTCGTCGTTTTCATCGTCTCGTCGACCGTGTGGGTTGCCGATCGCCGCGTCAATGAGCTCGGAGCCATCGACAGCGCGCTGCTCAGCAACGATTTGCCGGTCGCCGCGTTTACCGACAAGGGCTTCGACAGATGGTTGAAAAGCGGCTCGTCGCAGTAGTTTTCAGCTGCTTACTGGCGACCACGGGCTGGACGGCGACGACCAGCCCTACGCTCATGGCGACGCCGCCGCAGCCGATGTGGACGGAACTCCCGGTGCAGTACAAGATCGTTCTCGCGCCGCTGTCCGATGATTGGGATTCGCTCGAAAATTATCGTCAGAAAAAGTGGCTGGGGATTGCCGCCCGTTTCGCCAAGATGACGCCTGAAGAACAATACCGCATCCAGGGGCAAATGCAGACGTGGGGCAAGCTGACGTCCGAAGAGCGACAGCAAGCGCGCGAAAAGTTCAAGACGACGAGCCGCCTGCCGATCGAGAAAAAGAACGAACTCAAACAAAAGTGGGCAGAGTACCAAAACTTGCCCGAAGAGCAAAAAGCGAAACTCCAGCAGGAGGGTGCGAGCAAACCCGTTCCCAATCCCGTCGGACCGGCGGCCGCCTCGCCGTCGGCAGCCTCGCCCGCCTTGCCCCACTCGCCTATTCCGGCGGCTTCCCCGCGGCCTGTTCCGGGAGCGTCGCAACTCGCCACTGAAACGAACGAATCCGGTGTGCCGGTGGCGAGCGGCGAGCGGCGCTGAGCGCCGATGTCCGCCGCAGCATCGTCGCGCACCTTCCCGGGAATCCCGTGCCGCCTCGCTAGCATGGCCTACGAAGTCCTGCTGCTGAGTGGCGTGCTCGGGCTCACGCTGATTCTCCCGCACGCCCTGTACGCTGCCTGGAGCCATCGCCTGGCAACCGGGATTGTGCTCTGGGCGCATCTCTTTGTCGTGCTGCTCGCCTACTTCGTCGGCTTCTGGAGCCACGGCGGGCAGACGCTGGCGATGAAAACCTGGCGCCTGCGGCTCCTGACGCATGACGGACGAGCGCTGCGCCCGGCCCGGGCGCTGCTGCGTTATCTGTTGTGCTGGGTCAGCGTTGGCTTGGCCGGCGTCGGCGTCGCCTGGGCGCTGGTCGACCGTGACGGCCAATTTCTCCACGACCGGCTGGCCGGCACCCAACTGGTGACGGCCTGAAGCTGGACCGCTTCAGCGGCGCTCGACCCACCAGATCATTGCCGCGGCGGCGAGCATGAAGAGCGCCGAAGGCGCCAAGGCGCTAAGTACCGGGGACCAGCTGTTGATCGCGCCAAGGTTGGAAAACAGGCCGTTGAGCATGTGGAAAAAAACGCCGATCATGACGCCGGAAAATATCTTCAAACCGACGCCGGAGACGCGGTCGTGGGTATAACCGAAGGGCAAGGCGATCGCGACCATGACCAGCGCGGCGAGCGGGTAGAGGACTTTCTTCCACAGGGCGATATCGTAGCGCTGCGTCTTCTGGCTGTTCTCCGAGAGATGCCGGGTATAGGCCGCAAGGTGGAGCAAGGACATGCGCTCGGGGGCGACCATGAGCACCGAAAGAATGTCCGGGTTGAGCGCCGAGCGCCACTCCATGTCGGGCTTTTTGATGACCTCGGCCTTGTCGCCGTCGAGCACCGTCTGCACGATGCCGCTCAGCCGCCACGACGCCGGCGGAACATAGACGCCCTCTTGCGCCTCGGTCAACGAGCGCAGCGCGCCGCTGGCGTCAAAATCATAGATGCGGATGCCGCGCAGCCGCGTATCGGGCAGCACGACCTGGACGTTAATGAAGCGGCGCTCATCCTTGACCCACAAGCCACTGCGCAAGTCCTGGCCGACCGTCTTGCCCCTCTCCTGAAGCCGCAGCTGCTGCGCCGCGCGCTCGGCCGGCGGCGCGACGACTTCGCCGATGACGAAAGTGACCAGCGCGAAAACGGCGGCGACCTGCAACAAGCCGGTGAGCAGACGCCCGGTCGACATCCCCGAGGCGCGCAGCACGGTAATCTCCGAATGTCGGGCGAGCGTCGATAGCGCGTAGAGCGTACCGATGAGCACGGCGATCGGCATCAGCTCATAGACCCGTCCGGGCATGCGCAGCAGGACGAAAGCCAGGGCATGGCGCAGCTGGTAGGAATTTTGGCCGACGTTCTTGACCTCGGCGACCATGTCAAAGAAGCCGAACAGCGCGAGGAAGGCGGCGAGCACGAGCAGAATCGCCCCGGCGACTTCGCGGGTGACGTAGCGGCGATAGATTTTCATCGCGTAAACCGGGTGAAGGAGAGCACGGCGATCCGCCGGTAGAAGAGCAGAGGCAGCAGCGCGACCATGAAGAGATGGACGGCAAACATGCCGACGATGAATGAGATGCGGCCGTTGGCGACCCAGGCCTGGCTGATCGTCATCAGGTTGTTGTAGAGCAGATAGGTGAACAAGGCGAGCAGCATATTGGCCGAACGGCCAGCACGCGGGTTCACGAACGAGAGCGGAATAGCCAGCAGCGCGAGCACGATGGCCGCCAGCGGAACGCTCAGCCGCCACATCAGTTCGGCACGATAAACCGGTGCCTCGTTGGCCAAGAGATCGACGGTCGGCGTGTTGCGCGGCGTGTACACGATGCCGCGCGACTCCTTGGTCTCGAGACGGATCGCGTAGCGCGCGTATTCGAGAATGCGCAGCTCCGGGGTGCCGGCCTCGATTTCGTAGCGGCGGCCGTTCTCGAGGACGATGAAACGATCACCGTTCGCGGCGATTTCCTGGTGTCCGGTCGCCGCCATCGTGACGCCGAAGCGCTGGTTCTGAACCGAGCTGACAAAGACGTTCTTGACGAAGCTTTCGTCGTCGGCAATGGCTTCGACGAAAATCACCCGTTCGCCCGACGAGGATTCCTGAAAGGCGCCCGGCGAAGCCTGTCCGGCGTCCTTGCGCGCACTTAGGTTGCTGCGGTATTCGGCGCTCTGCGACAGCGCCCACGGCGAGACGAAGAGCGACAATCCGGCGATGGCCAAAACCAGCGGCAAGGTGAACACGAGGACCGGGCGTATCCAGGCGGCAAGAGATAGCCCTGAGGAAAACCAGACGACCATTTCGGAATCGCGATAGGTGCGCGACAAGCTGAGCAGAATGGCGATGAACGAGGCCAGCGAGAGCAGCGCCGGGATGTAGTTGAGCGCGGCGAAACCGAGTAGCGCGACGACCGCTTCCGGGGCAATCGACCCCTGTGCTGCCTCGCTTAAGAGACGAATCAGTTGCGTCGTCAGCAATATGGCAAAAAGCGCTACGAAAACGCCGGCGGCCGAGTGCGTAAACTCGCGCCGGGCGGCGCTCTGGAAGATCATTTTTTGACTTTAGCGAAATACTGCAGTGATAATCGGTGTATCGAAACCGAGCGGCGTGAGGAGTGTCCAGTGGAATTTAGCATAAAAAGCGGAAGCCCGGAAAAGCAGCGCAGCGGGTGCGTCGTCGTCGGCGTCTTCGAAACGCGCAAACTCACGCTGTCCGCCGAAATAATCGACAACGCGGCCAACCGCTATCTATCCGACATCCTTCGCCGCGGCGACATGGAAGGCAAAGCCGGATCGACGCTGCTGCTGCACAACGTCCCCGGGACACTCTGCGATCGCGTCCTGCTCGTCGGCCTGGGCAAGGAGAAGGATTATCGCGAAAAGGAATACTGCGCCGCGCTGCGCACCGCGATCAAGGCGCTCAACGAGACCGGCGCGCTCGACGGCACGCTATTCCTGACCGAGAGCGCGGTGAGAAAGCGCAGCGTCGCCTGGCGTATCCGCCAGGCGGTGATCATCGCCGAGGAAACCGTCTATCGCTTCGACCAGTTCAAGAGCAAGAAGAACGACGTCCGCCACCCCTTGCGCAAGCTGACCTTGACCATCGAACGGCGCACTGAACTGGCTGCTGCCGAAGAGGCGCTGGCGCAGGGCCAGGCGATCGCCGGCGGCGTCGCGCTGGCGCGCACGCTCGGCAACCTGCCGGGCAATGTGTGCACGCCCTCGTATCTCGCGCAAACCGCGCAGCAGCTTGCCGGCGAGCACGGCCTGGGGTGCGAAATTCTCGAGCACGCCGACATGGAAGCGCTCGGCATGCATTCGCTGCTCTCGGTGGCCAAGGGATCGCACCAGCCAGCCAAGCTCATCGTCCTGCATTACCGCGGCGCGGTCGCTGGCGAGAGCAACGCCAAAGCGCAGGACCGGCCGCTCGTCCTGGTCGGCAAGGGCATTACCTTCGACTCGGGTGGTATCTCGCTCAAGCCCGGTCCCGAGATGGACGAGATGAAGTTCGACATGTGCGGCGCGGCGAGCGTGCTCGGCACGCTTAAAGCGGTGGCGCAGATGAAGCTGCCGATCAACCTGACGGTGATCGTCCCGACTTCGGAGAACATGCCCGGCGGCGCGGCCAGCAAACCCGGCGACATCGTCACCTCGATGTCCGGACAAACGATTGAAATCCTCAATACCGACGCTGAAGGCCGGCTTATCCTGTGTGACGCGCTGACCTACGCCGAGCGCTTCGCACCCGATACGGTGATCGACGTCGCGACGCTCACCGGCGCCTGCGTCATCGCCCTCGGTCACGTCGCAAGCGGGCTTTTCGCCAACAACGACGGGCTCGCCCGCGAACTGCTGCACGCTGGCGACGAGGCCAATGACCGCGCCTGGCATATGCCGATTTTGGACGAATACCAGGACCTGCTGAAGAGCAACTTCGCCGACATGGCCAATATCGGCGGACGCGCCGGCGGCAGCATTTCGGCCGCCTGCTTCCTCTCGCGCTTTACCAAAAAGTTTGCCTGGGCGCATCTCGATATCGCCGGAACGGCGTGGAAATCGGGCAGTGAAAAAGGCGCTACCGGCCGCCCGGTGCCGCTGCTCTCGCAGTACCTGCTCAAACGCGCCGGGAAGCTCGATTGACCCAGATTTTCTTCTACCACAACGCCGCCGACCGCATTGCCGCGAGCGCGGCGTTGATCGGCAAGGCCTATGCGCAGCACAAGACGCTCGTCGTCTATGCGCCCGACGCGGAGGTCGCCGGGGCCATCGACCGCCATCTCTGGATGCACCCGCCGGACGGCTTTGTAGCGCATGTCCGCACCGACTCAGCGCTCGCCGCGCAGACCCCGGTCCTCATCGCCCAGACGCTGGGCGCAACCGACGCGCTGCCGCATAACGAGCGTCTGTTCATTCTCGCAAACGACGTCCCGTCGGGCTTTTCGCGCTTCACGAGCGTCATCGAAGTCGTCGGACGGGACGCCGACGAACGCTTGGCGAGCCGCCAGCGCGTGAAGTTCTACAAGGACCGCGGCTACGAGATCAAATATATCGATCTTGAGGAAAACGCCTGATGACCGACCAAAACGATCTCGTCGATCGGGCCAACAAGCTGATGCGCGCCGACGGCCGCGCACTGGGCCGGCGACGCAGCTTCCTCGCCTCGCCCGGCCAGCCGCCGGCGCCGTTCACCCTGCCACCGCCGGGCTTCGCCGACGACGAGCTTCCGGTGCTCACCGAAGTCGTGGCGGCCGATGACTTTGCGCCGCCCAGCCAGGCGGCGGTCGCTGCAGTCAGCGCCGACGCCGGACGCCCCGACGAAGCCGCGTCCTCGCTGCTCGCCGCAGATGTGATGAAGAGCCTTGAGGAGCAACTCGCCGCCGAATTGCCGACGCTGATCGAAGCGACGCTGCTCAACGCGCAGGGCGAACTGCTGGCCGGCGTGCACTCGACGCTTGAACTTGCGCTGCGCAACTTCCTCGCCAGCCGCCAGTTGCCGCCGCCACCCGACCCCGACACCGACCTCCTCGCCGACGCCTAGGTCTGCGCGCACGATCGGCCGCAAAGACGCGGACAACCCGCAAATACTGCGCAGGCGGCAAAACGAGACGTGCTTGGCCGCCGCTACCCGCCACGGGCAGTCCGGGCATGGGACCTTCCGGTATAATCGCGGCTTTTCGCCTCGCGCACAGCCCCCTATGGAACTTGCCAAAAGCTTTGAACCGGCAGCGATCGAGCGTCGCTGGTACCCCGCGTGGGAGGCAAATGGCTATTTCGACGCCGGCCTCGACACCGGCAACGCAAACGCTTTTTGCATCCTGTTGCCGCCGCCGAACGTCACCGGCACGCTGCACATGGGCCACGGCTTCAATCAGGCGATCATGGACGCGCTGACGCGCCACCACCGGATGCGTGGCGATAACACGCTGTGGCAGCCGGGCACCGACCACGCCGGAATCGCGACGCAGATCGTCGTCGAGCGCCAGCTCGAAGCGCAAGGCCTTTCGCGCCATGAACTCGGGCGCGAAAAATTCCTCGAAAAAGTCTGGGAGTGGAAGGAGTATTCGGGCAACACCATCACCCGTCAGATGCGCCGCCTCGGCACCTCGCCCGACTGGAAGCGCGAGCGCTTCACGATGGACGCCGGGCTGTCGAAGATCGTCACCGAAACCTTCGTCCGTCTGCATAGGGAAGGCCTGATCTACCGCGGCAAGCGCCTCGTCAATTGGGACCCGGTGCTGCACACGGCGGTCTCCGACCTCGAAGTCGTCAGCGAAGAAGAAGCCGGTTTCATGTGGCATATCCGCTACCCGCTCGCCGACGAAAATGGAAAGGACGCGGGAAGCCTCACGGTCGCGACGACGCGGCCCGAGACAATGCTCGGCGATACCGCGGTGATGGTCCATCCGGACGATGAGCGCTACGCGGCAATGATCGGCAAGATGGTCAGGCTGCCCTTGACCGACCGCCAAATCCCGATCATCGCCGACCCTTACGTCGATAAGGAATTCGGCACCGGCTGCGTCAAGGTGACGCCGGCGCACGATTTCAACGACTACGCGGTCGGTCAGCGGCACGGCCTGCCGATCATTTCGATTTTGACGCTGGACGCCAAGATCAACGACAACGCGCCCGAAAAATACCGCGGGCTCGACCGCTTCGACGCGCGCCAGGCTGTTGTCGCTGACCTGGAAGCGCTGGGCATTCTCGTCAAGACCGATCCGCACACGCTCAAAGTTCCGCGCGGCGACCGGTCCGGCGTTGCCATCGAGCCGATGCTCACCGACCAGTGGTTCGTCGCGATGAGCAAACCCGGTCCCGATGGCACCAGCATCGTCGGCAAGGCGCTCGAAGTCGTCGCCTCGGGCGAGATCAAGTTTTTCCCCGAAAACTGGGTCAACACCTACAACCAGTGGCTCAACAACATCCAGGACTGGTGCATTTCACGCCAGCTGTGGTGGGGCCACCAGATCCCGGCGTGGTACGACGAAGCCGGCAACGTCTATGTCGCGCACGACGAAGCCGAAGCGCGTGCGCAGGCCGCGGCGAACGGGCAGACCGGCGAACTCAAGCGCGACCCCGACGTTCTCGACACCTGGTATTCGAGCGCGCTGTGGCCGTTCTCGACGCTCGACTGGACGCCCGAGTGGCCGGGCCAGTCGAACCCGGCCCTCGACCTCTACCTGCCGTCGACGGTGCTCGTCACCGGTTTTGACATCATCTTCTTCTGGGTTGCGCGCATGGTCATGATGACGCGCCACATCACCGGAAAAATCCCCTTCAAGCACGTCTACGTGCACGGCCTGATCCGCGACGCCGAAGGCCAGAAGATGAGCAAGTCGAAAGGCAATGTGCTCGACCCGATCGACCTCATCGACGGCATCGGCATCGAAGATCTCGTCAACAAGCGCACCAGCGGGCTGATGAATCCGAAGCAGGCGAAAGACATCGAAAAACGCACGCGCCGCGAATTTCCCGAAGGCATCGCCGCCTTCGGCACCGACGCGCTCCGCTTTACCTTCCTCTCGCTAGCGAGCCCGGGACGCGACATCAAGTTCGACTTGCAGCGTTGCGAGGGTTACCGCAACTTCTGCAACAAGCTGTGGAACGCGACGCGCTTCGTGCTGATGAACTGTGAAGGCCAGGACCTCGCTCTGGACGCCGCCGCAGACGCCGCTGCGCTCTCGTTCGCCGACCGCTGGATCGTCAGCACCTTGCAGCGCACCGAGACCGCCGTCGCCCAGCACTTTGCCGATTACCGCTTCGACCTGCTCGCCCGCGCCATCTACGAATTTGTCTGGGACGAGTTCTGCGACTGGTACCTGGAACTGGCCAAGGTGCAGATGCAGGGCGGCAGCGCCGAACAGGCGCGGGCGACGCGGCGCACACTGGTGCGCGTTCTCGAAACCGTTCTACGCCTCGCGCATCCGCTGATGCCCTTCATCACCGAGGAACTCTGGCAGGCGGTCGCACCGATCGCCGGCAAGAAAACGCACGACTCGGTGATGCTTGCCCGCTACCCGCAGGCGCAGCCCGAAAAAATCGACGCCGACGCCGAAGCACAGGTCCGGCAGCTCAAGGACCTGGCCTACGCCTGCCGCAATCTACGTGGTGAAATGAACCTCTCGCCGGCGCAGAAGGTACCGCTCGTCGCCAGCGGCGAACCCGCCCTGCTCGCTGCCTGCGCGCCCTACCTCAAGGCGCTCGCCAAGCTCTCCGAGATGCAGATCGTCGCGGCACTGCCCGAGGACGCCAACGCACCGACCGCGGTCGTCGGCGAAACGCGGTTGATGTTCAAGATCGAGATCGATCTCGCCGCCGAGAGCGAGCGCCTGGCCAAGGAAATCGCCCGCCTGCAAGGCGAAATCGTCAAGGCGCACGCCAAGCTCGGCAACGAGAGCTTCGTCGCCCGCGCCCCGACGCAGGTCGTCGACCAGGAAAAGAAGCGGCTCGCCGATTTTGTCGCGACGCTGGCCAAGCTCGAACCGCAGTTGGAGCGTCTGAGAAGTGCTTGAGCGCTTCGCGCGCGTGGCGCTTGTCGAAGCCGCGCGATCTGTGCCATAAGCGTGTCTGATTTTTTCTTTAACGCATTCTTTCAGAATCGACATCATGGAAAACACCCAGAACGCCGTCGTCTCGAGCCCAGAGCTGCAACGTGAAATCGCCGAGTTGCTGATCGAATGTCTCAATCTCGAAGTCAGCGCCGATGAAATCGCGCCTGACGCGCCGCTCTACGGCGACGGCCTCGGCATGGACTCGATCGACGTCCTCGAGGTCGCCCTGGCAGCGTCCAAGCGCTACGGCGTACAACTCAAGGCTGACAGCGACAACAACACGCACATTTTCGGTTCCTTGCGCCATCTCGCCGACTATATCGCCGCACAGCGCACGCGTTGATGGTCAGGCGCTTGCGCTGGCTGGCCGTCGCTGCGCTGCTCATCGGCTACCCGCTGCTTGCCCATTACACCACTGAAGCGGCGCACTCGCCCGCACTCGGCGCGCTGGTCGCGCTCGCACCGGCCGTCCTGATCACCTTCCTGTTCGCCTGGAATTCGCCGCGGCGCGGGCTGCTGCTCGGCGCGCTGGCCCTCGCCTGCACGCTCGTCGCGACGGCATGGCCTCTTGTCGAAAACCACTTCGGCCTGGTCTACTGGTTACAGAACATGGGTCTGCATCTCGTGCTGCTGCTGACTTTCGCTCGCACGCTGATCGCCGGTCGCCAACCGCTGTGCACGCGCTTCGCGGAAGCGCTGTACGGGCCGGTTTCCGTCGCGCACGCCGTCTACACGCGGCAGGTGACGATCGCCTGGGCGGTCTTTTTCGCCGCGATGGCGATCGCCTCGACGCTGCTTTTTCTTCTCGCGCCGCTCGCCATCTGGTCGATTTTTGCCAACTTCCTGACGCTGCCGCTCGTCGCCCTGATGTTCGTCGTCGAGTTCGCCGTGCGCCGACGCGTTCTTCCCGACCTGCAAGACATGCGCATCATGGATGCCGTGCGCGCGTTCAGGAACGACTCGGCGCGTCCGCTTTAGCCACTGCCCATGCCTGCCCTGCCGCTCGTCACCCACGCCAATGCCGAGGCCATCGTCGCCTGGCGCGCCGACGGCGCGGTAACCCGGCAACAGTTCCTCGCCGAAGTGGCCGAGCTCGCAGCGCGGCTGCCGGCCGGCAGCCATTTGATCAACCTGTGCGCCGACCGTTACCGCTTCAGCGTCGGTCTCGCGGCGGCCATCGTCGCCGGCAAGGTCAGCCTGTTGCCGCCGACGCACACGCCCGAGGCCGTTCGCAAGGTGCGCGATTTTGCCCCCGACGTCTTCTGTCTGACCGATCGCCAGGAATGCACGCTAGATCTGCCGCTGGTGCGCTATCCGGCGCTGCAGCCAGCGCCGGCAGATCCGATCGCAACACCGCTGATCGACGAAGGGCAGTGCGTCGCCGTGCTGTTTACCTCGGGCTCGACCGGTCTTCCGCAAGCCCACGGCAAAAGCTGGGGCGCTCTCGTCGCCAGCGTGCGCGCCGAAGCCGAGCGCCTCGCGCTCGCGCCGGCGAGCGGCTGCACCATCGTCGGCACCGTCCCGGCGCAACACATGTACGGCTTCGAATCGACGGTCTTGCTGCCCTGGCAGAGCGCTAACGCGCTCGCCCACACGCAGCCTTTCTATCCCGAGGACATCTGTCACGCGCTCGCCGCGGTACCGGCGCCGCGCCTGCTCGTATCGACGCCGGCGCATTTGCGCGCCTGGCTCGAATCGGCAGCGGCGATCCCCGCAATGGCTTGCGTCGTTTCGGCAACGGCGCCGCTCTCAGCACAGCTCGCCAAAGCCATTGAGGTGCGCTGCCAGGCGCCGCTGCTTGAAATCTACGGCAGCACCGAAACCGGCCAGATCGCCAGCCGGCGCTCGACGCAAGGCGAAAAATGGCGGCTTTTCCCAAGCGTCAAGCTACGCGCCGACGGCGATCGCATGCGCGCTTGCGGTCCCCACGTCGAGACGACGACGGTGCTCAACGACGTCATCGAAGTGCTCGACGCCGAGCACTTCATGCTCAACGGACGCCTCGCCGACCTTGTGAACATCGCCGGCAAGCGGCATTCGCTGGCCAGCCTCAACCATCTGCTGACGAGCATTGCGGGCGTTCAGGACGGCGCTTTTTTCATGCCCGACGACAGCGACGCAGACCGGATCACGCGCCTTGGCGCCTGCGTCGTCGCGCCGACGCTCGAGGCGAAAACCCTGCTCGCTACGCTGCGCCAGCACATCGACCCGGTTTTTTTGCCACGCCCGCTGCTCTTTGTCGCCAGACTGCCGCGCAACAGCACCGGCAAACTGCCGCGCGCTGACCTGCAGGCGCTCTTTGCCCGGGCGCGAATGAAAAGCGCCGAATGAAAGACGCCATCCAGTGGACGGTTCCACTCGATCACCCGGCGTTTGCCGGGCATTTTCCCGGCACGCCCATTTTCCCCGGTGTGCTGCTGCTCGATCACGCGTTGCAGCTTCTGGCGAGCGCAACTGGCCGTTCGCTCGACGTGTGCACGATCGCTTCGCTCAAGTTTCTCAGCCCGGCGAGCCCGGGCGACGAAGTGCTTCTCACGCACACCATGACGGCAAACGGCACGCTACGCTTCGAGATCGTTGCGGCGCGTGATGCGGCGCGCAAAATCGCCAGCGGCAGCATCGTCCCCTTCCCCCCCGAAAGCCGACCATGAGTACGCTGCCAGGCGCCAGCCTGGCAAGCTGGGCGAAAACCCCCGAGCGCAGCAACAGGCTGCTCTTGCGCGTCATGTCGTGGATTTCGCTACGCCTCGGGCGGCGCGCCTCACGCGTCGTGCTGCACGCCATCGCCGCCTACTTCCTGCTCTTCGCCCCGGCCGGACGGCGCGCCTCACGCGCCTATCTCGCCCGCGCGCTCGGCCGACCACCGCGCTGGCGCGACCTCTACCGGCACTTCTTCACCTTCGCGGCGACGATCCACGACCGTATTTATCTCGTCAATCGCCGTTTCGATCTGTTCGACCTCGAAGTGCACGGCCACGATGCGCTGCGCCGGCTGATCGCCGGCGGTAGGGGAGTCTTCCTGATGGGCGCTCACCTGGGCAGCTTTGAGGTGATCCGCGCGCTCGGTTGGAAAGATAGCGATCTGCGCATCGCGATGCTGATGCATCAGGACAACGCGCAAAAGATCAATTCGATGCTCGCCGCGGTCAACCCCGGCGCGGTGCACGATATTATCGCCATGGGCAACATCGACTCGATGCTCAAGGTGCGCGAGCGTCTCGACGACGGCTGCGTCGTCGGCATGCTCGCCGACCGCACCCCAGGTGACGAAGCGCTGCGCCCGGTGACTATTCTCGGCGGGCAGGCCTTCCTGCCGAGCGGCCCGTGGCGCATGGCCGCGATGCTCGGTCGCCCGGTGCTGTTCATGACCGGCCTGTATCTGGGCGGCAACCGCTACGCGATCCATTTTGAGCCGCTCGCCGATTTTTCCGGACTCGCGCGCGACGAGCGCAGCGCCGCCGTCGATGCGGCGATCGATCGTTACGCGGCGCTGCTCGATCAGTACTGCAAAAGCGCACCGTACAACTGGTTCAATTTTTTCGACTTCTGGCCGGCGCCCCCCGCTGCCGAGCCTCCAGGAAGATCATGAAACTGCCGTCCCTGCCACCCTTCCTCTTTGCCCGCCCAGCCGAAAGGCGCATGCTGGCCGCCGCCGCTCTCGCCGCGGCGTGTTGGCCGGTGCTTGCCGCCGCCGACTGGGATATCGACGTGCTCATGCGCGAACTCGCGCAGACGCGCTCGGGCCGCGCCAGCTTCGTCGAGAAGAAGTCCATCGCGCTGCTCGACAAGCCCGTCGAATCGGCCGGCGAACTCTTTTACAGCGCTCCTGACCATCTCGAAAAACGCACGCTCAGGCCAAAGCCCGAAACAATGATCGTCGACGGTGGCCGCCTGCTCATCGAACGCGGCCGGCAAAAACACCAGTTGCAGCTCGCCGACTATCCCGAACTCGCCGCGTTCATCGACAGCATTCGCAGTACGCTCGCCGGCGACCGTCAGGGGCTCGAACGCAACTATCGCATCGAGCTCGACGGCAACGCCGAGCGCTGGTTGTTGCGGCTCGTACCGCTCGACGAAAAAATGCAGGCTGTGGTCAAGCGTGTGCGCATCGCCGGCGCGCGCGATGCGGTGCGCAGCATCGAAGTCGTTCAGGCCGACGGCGACAGTTCCTTGATGCTCATCGAAAAGCTGGCGACAGCGCCGTGACGCCGAGCCCGGCACACTACCGCCGTATCGCCATGGCGTGCTGGCTGGCCTTTCTCCTGGCCTGCGCGCTGATCATCAGCCGCAGCGCCTTCACTACCGACCTCTCGGCTTTCCTGCCGCGCCATCCGACGGCCGCGCAACAGCTCCTGATCGACCAGATCCGCGACGGGCTGCCCTCGCGCCTGATTCTGATCGCCATCGAAGGCGCCGATGCGCCGACGCGCGCCGGGCTTTCGCTTGACATCGGCCGCCGTCTGCGTGGCGAGGCGCAGTTTGTCCGCGTCAATAACGGCGAGCCCGTAAGCGCCGAGCGCGACCGCGCTTTTTTGTTCGCCCATCGCTACCTGCTAAGTCCGGCGGTGACGCCCGGGCGTTTCAGCGTCGGCGGTCTGCACGCGGCGATTGCCGAGAGCATCGACTTGCTCGCCTCGCCGGCCGGCCTGCTCATCAAAGCGCTGCTGCCGCGCGATCCGACCGGCGAAATGATGCAGCTCGTCGAACAGCTGGGGAGCGCCAGCCGGCCGACGATGATCGGCGGTGCCTGGGCCTCACGCGACGGCGCGCGCGCCCTGCTGCTCGCGCAAACGCGCGCCTCGGGCACCGACACCGACGCGCAGCAGCAGGCGATGGCCGCCATCGAACAGGCTTTTGCGCAGGCCAGCTCGGCCGCATCGTCCCCTTCCGCGTCGCCTAGCGCACGCTTGCTGATGACCGGCCCGGGCGTTTTTTCGGTGCGCGCGCGCGACACGATCAAGGACCAGGTGACGCGTTTGTCATTGATCAGCCTGGCGCTGATTGCCGCCTTGCTGCTTCTTGTCTATCGCTCGCTCGCCGCGCTCGCGCTGGGCTTCTTGCCGGTGGCAAGCGGCGCGCTGGCCGGCGTCGCTGCGGTCAGCCTCGGCTTCGGCAACGTGCACGGTATAACGCTCGGCTTTGGCACCGCGCTGATCGGCGAAGCGGTGGACTATTCGATCTATCTCTTCGTGCAGTCCGAACGCGGCGGCAGCGCGCACGAGGACTGGGTCAAACGCTTCTGGCCGACGATCCGCCTCGGCGTGCTGACCTCGATCTGCGGCTTCGCCGCGCTACTGCTCTCGGGCTTTCCCGGCCTGGCGCAACTCGGCCTCTATTCGATCGCCGGGCTGATCGCCGCGGCGACAGTGACGCGCTTCGTTTTGCCGCAGCTCTTGCCGGTCAATTTCCGCATTCACGACGTCTCGCCGATCGGCCGCGCCCTCGCCCGCCTGCTCAAGCGCGCCAGCGCACTGCGCACGGCCGCCGTCGTGCTGCTCGTCGCCAGCGCGGCGGTTCTCGCCGTGCACCGCGCCGAACTGTGGGACACCCGGCTGTCGTCCTTGAGTCCGGTATCGCCGGCCGACGTGGCGCTCGACACCGCTTTGCGCGCCGACCTCGGCGCGCCCGACGTGCGTTACCTCGTCGTCGTCTCCGGGCCGAGCCGGGAAGCCGTCCTCGGCGCCTCCGAAAAGCTTGCCACGCGGCTCCAGGCCGAGGTCGATCAAGGCCGGCTCGCCGGTTTCGAAACCCCGAGTCGCTACCTGCCGAGCAACGCCACGCAGCGCGCCCGCCAAGCCAGCCTGCCGCCTGCCGACGAACTTGAAAAACGCCTCGCGCAGGCGCTTGCCGGTCTGCCGCTCCAGGGCGAACGCCTGGCGCCGTTTCTCGCCGACGTCGCAACGGCGCGCGACCAGCCGCTGCTGCAGACGGCGGGGCTCGAAAAAACGTCGATGGCCATGGCCGTCGACGCGCTGCTCATCGAGCAGAAGCAGCACTGGAGCGCGCTGCTGCCCCTGACCGCGCCGGCTGGCGGCGACATCGACGCGGCGCAGATCGGCGCGGCGGTCGCCGCGGCGGCCGTTCCCGACGCACTGCTGGTCGATATGAAGAGCGAGTCGAACAATCTCTATTCGGGTTATCTCGACGAAGCGATCGTCCTCTCGCTCGGCGGACTGCTGGCGATTGTCGCCCTGCTGTTCATCGTTTTTCGCTCGCCGCGACGCGTACTGCGCATCGTCGGTCCACTCGCCGCGTCGGTCGTCACGGTCAGCGCCGGGCTCGCGCTGTGCGGGCAGCAATTGATTATCCTGCACCTCGTCGGCCTACTCCTCGTCGTCGCCGTCGGATCGAATTACGCGCTCTTTTTCGAGCGCAGCAACGCGCCCGCGCTGGGCGAAGCAGACGCTTACGTGGCCTCGCCGCGCACGCTCGCTTCGATGCTCTTCGCCAGCGTGACGACGGTCGCCGGTTTCGGCGTGCTCGCCTTTTCGAGCGTCGCACTGCTGCAGGCGCTCGGGGCAACGGTCGCCCCCGGCGTCGTCCTGGCGCTGCTCTACTCGGCGATTTTCGCCCGCCCAGCCGATGCCTGAGGCGCGCTGGAAAATGCCGTGGCTGATCCAGGCGACGCTCGTCCTGCACCTGCTCGCGCTGCTCGTTGTTCTGGCCGAACCGTGGCAGTGGCGCTCGGCGCTTGCCGCCGTTGCCGCCAATCACCTGCTGCTGACGGGGGTCGGATTGTGGCCGCGCAGCACCTGGCTCGGGCCGAACTGGTCACACCTGCCGGCCGCAGCGACGGCGCGCAACGAGATCGCGCTGACCATCGACGACGGTCCCGATCCGGCGGTCACGCCGCAGGTCCTCGACCTGCTCGACGCGCACGCCGCGCGGGCGACCTTTTTTTGCCTCGGCGAATGCGCGCGTGAGTTTCCCGACCTCTGTCGCGAAATCGTTCGCCGCGGCCACGCCGTCGAAAACCACAGCCAGCATCATCGGCATCATTTCTCGCTGCTCGGACCGGCCGGCTTGCGCCGCGAAATCGGAGCCGGGCAGGAGACGCTGACGGCGATCACCGGCAAGCCACCACTGTTCTTTCGCGCCCCCGCCGGCTTGCGCAACGCCTTCCTCGACCCGGTGCTTACGTGCTTCGGGCTGCGTCTTGCGAGCTGGTCGACGCGCGCTTTCGATACCCGCGTCGGCGACGCCGCGCGGGTCAGCCGAACGCTGCTGGGCGGACTGCAAGCCGGGGCGATTCTGCTCGTACATGACGGCAACGCGGCGCGCACGCCCGCCGGCGTTCCGGTCATTCTCGAGGTTTTGCCGGCACTTTTCGCCGCCGCTGCGCGTGCCGATCTGCACTTTGTTACCTTGCGCGAGGCGCTCGCGTGAGCCGCGCGCGCGGCGTTGCGGGCGGTGCCGGCGACAGCGACAGCGACAGCGAAGCCGACGCCAAATCCGCCGCGCCGTGGTACCGCCAGGCGGCGGCTGTCGTGCTCAGGCACTGGCTCGTAAAATGCGGCGGAACGCTGCTCTTCATCGCCGTTTTCTTTGCCGCTTACTTCTATCTGCTCAAGCACCCGGCCTACCCGCCGACGACCATGCCAATCATCTGGCCCGATCGCCTGATCGGCTTCGAGCCGCTCGCCCTGCCGTTATATCTGTCGATCTGGGTCTATGTATCCTTGCCGCCGGCCCTGCTCGAAACGCGTTATGAACTCTATGCGTATGGCCGGGCTATGGCCGCCATGTGCCTTGCCGGACTTGTTGTCTTCTTCTTCTGGCCGACGACCGTCCCGGTCGCGGCGATCGACTGGGCTTTGTATCCCGACGTCGGTTTTCTCAAGCGCATCGACGCCGCCGGCAACGCCTGCCCTTCGCTGCACGTCGCAACGGCGGTTTTCTCGGCGGCTGCGCTGGCGCGTTCCTTACGCCACTTCGGCGCGCCGCGCGCCGCACACGTCGTGAACGGGCTGTGGTGTGCGGGCATCATCTACTCGACGATCGCCACGCGCCAGCACGTCGTCATCGACGTCCTCGGCGGTCTCGTACTCGGAACGCTCGGCGCCTGGCTGTCGCTGCGCCAGCGCGCGCGGTCGGCGCCCGCGGCCGCGGCGAGCAAGACCGCCAAGGCGCCCGATTTATGTTAAAAGCTTGGCTTGACTGAGGATTGTCTGACGTGAACCCGCTCTGGATCTCCCATTTTACTGTGACGAGCAGCATCGGTTGCGGTCTCGGCGCAACCCTGGCGGCGCTGCGCGAGAGGCGCTCGGGGCTTGTCCCCTGCCTATTCGACACGGTCGATCTGGACGTTTTCATCGGCAAGGTGGACGGTCTTGACACCGTCCACCTTCCCGAGGCGCTCACCGACTTTAATTGCCGCAACAACCGGCTCGCCTTCCTGGCATTGAACCAGGACGGTTTTGCCGACGCGGTGCGCGCCGCGACCGGCAAGTACGGCGCGCGGCGGGTTGGCCTTTTTCTCGGCACCAGCACCTCGGGCATTTTTGAAACCGAACTTGCGTACCGACGGCGCGACCCGGTGAGCGGCGCGCTGCCGCCCGATTTCGATTACCGCAGCACGCACAATCCGTTTGCCGTCGCCGAATTGGCGCGCCGCTATTTCGGCCTGAGTGGTCCGGCGGCCGTTGCCTCGTCGGCGTGTTCGTCGAGCGCCAAGGTTTTTGCTTCGGCTCGGCGCATGCTCGCCGCCGGGCTGATCGACGCGGCGCTCGTCGGCGGCGTCGATTCGCTGTGCCTGACGACGCTCTACGGGTTCAATTCGCTCGGTCTCGTTTCGCCGCGGGCCTGCCGCCCGTTCGACCTCGCCCGCGACGGGATCTCGATCGGCGAGGCGGCGGCGTTTGCCTTGCTCGAGCGCGCGCCGAACGAGTTGCCCGCCGACGCGGTACTGCTGCTCGGCGTTGGCGAATCGAGCGATGCCTACCATATGTCGTCGCCGCATCCGGAAGGTCTCGGCGCGCGCATAGCGATGCACGACGCCCTGAAAATGGCTGGTCTCGAACCGTCGGCGATCGACTATATCAACCTGCATGGGACCGCCACCCAGAACAACGATGCGGCCGAAGCGAAAGCGGTATGCGCGGTGTTCGGCGCAGACGGCGTCAGCCAAACGCCGTGCAGTTCGACCAAGGGCGCGACCGGCCATACGCTCGGCGCCGCCGGCAGCGTCGAAGCGGTAATCTGTGCGCTCGCGCTGCAAAACGGTCTGCTTCCGGCCGGGCTCAATACGCGCGAGATCGACCCGTCGCTCGGCGTCAATTATCTGCTGCACAACGGCGAGCGCCCAGTCAATACAGCGCTCAGCAATTCATTCGGATTCGGCGGCACCAATTGCAGTCTGATCCTCGCCCGCGCGGACCGCCCATGACCTTGACTGCATACCTCGAAGGCGTCGGCTTGCTCGGTCCGGGACTCGCCAACTGGCCGACCCTGCGCGCCATTTTTTCTGGCGCCGAGCCCTATCGTCCGGCGCCCACCGTCCTGCCCGCGCCGGCACTATTACCAGCAGCCGAGCGGCGACGCAGCGGCGCGATCGTCAGACTGACGCTGGCCACCGGCCTCGAAGCCGTCGCCGCCGCCGGGCTCGACGCAGCGAGCTTGCCGAGCGTGTTTTCCGCTTCCGGCGGCGACGGCGAGAACTGTCATGCGATCTGCGCCGCGCTCGCCTCCGACGACCGTCAGGACCGTCAGATTTCGCCGACGCGTTTTCACAATTCGGTGCATAACACCGCCTCGGGTTACTGGGGTATCGCCACTGGTTCGATGCGCCCGTCGTCGGTGTTAAGCGCCTTCGACGCGAGCTTTGGCGCCGGCCTGATCGAAGCGCTCACACAGACCGTCGTCGACGATACGCGCAGCGTATTTCTCGCCTGTGACACGGCCTATCCGGAGCCGCTCAACGGCGTCCGTCCGCTGCCCGACGCCTTCGGGATCGCGCTGGTTTTCGCGCCGCAGCACAGCGCGCGCGCACTCGCAAGGATCAGCGTGACGCTGAGCGACGAAAACGCCGACCGGCTCGCCGAGCCTGCGCTCGAACGCCTGCGCCTTTCGATCCCGGCAGCACGCGGCTTGCCGCTGCTGCGCGCCGTCGCGCTCGGCGGCGAGCACGACGTCGTTCTCGATTACCTCGACGGAACGCGCCTCTCCGTAACGGTCGCGTCGTGCTGAGCGGCGAACGCGTGGACCACGCGTGGATAGAACGCCACATCCCGCATCAGGGCGCGATGTGCCTGCTCGAACGGGTCGAGGCGTGGGACGAGGAGCGCATCGAATGCCGCGCCAGCAGCCACCGCGCCGCGGATAATCCCCTGCGTGCCAACGGGCGTCTGGCCGGCGCCTGCGCGATCGAGTACGCGGCGCAAGCGATGGCCGTGCACGGCGCGCTGCTGGCGCCGGCTGACACCCGTAGCGCACGCGTCGGTTATCTGGTCAGCGTGCGCGACGCGCGCATCCATGTTGCCCGGCTCGACGAGCTCGCCGACGATCTCGCGGTCGCGGCAAGCTGCATCACGCGCAGCGAAAACAACATTCTTTATCAGTTCAGCGTCAGTGCCGCCGGCCACCTGCTCGCCGACGGCCGCGCCGCTGTCATCATCAACGCCGAAGTGAGCGCAGGAGAATCCGTATGAAAAACGCGCTGGTCACCGGCGGCAGCGGCGCCATCGGCGCGGCAACTTGTCGCCGCCTGGCGGCCGACGGCTACCACGTCGTTATCCACGCGCACCGCGGAGTGGCCGCCGCACAGGCGGTCGCCGAGGCGATTCGTGCCGACGGCGGCAGTGCCAAGGTCGTCGTTTTCGACGCCACCGACGCTGCCGAGACGACCGCCGTGCTGTGTCCCCTGGTCGAAGAGCAGCCGATCCAGATTCTCGTCAACAACGCCGGCATTCACGACGACGCGGTCTTTCCCGGGATGCGCGCCGAACAGTGGCACCGCGTTATCGACGTCTCGCTCAACGGCTTTTTCAACGTCACGCACGTGCTGATGATGCCGATGATCAGAAGCCGCTGGGGACGTATCGTCAATGTCTCGTCGATCGCCGCGCTGACTGGCAATCGCGGCCAGGTCAACTACGCGGCGGCCAAGGGCGCGCTCAACTCGGCGACGAAATCGCTGGCGCTCGAAGTCGCCAGCCGGGGAATTACCGTCAATGCCGTGGCGCCCGGAATCATCGCCACGCCGATGAGCGAATCGGCGTTTGCGGAAGATGCTATCGCGCGCATGGTGCCGATGAAACGCGCCGGTACGCCGGACGAAGTCGCCGATCTGATCGCTTTTCTCGCGTCAGACAAAGCCGCCTACATCACCGGGCAAATCATCTCGATCAACGGCGGGATCATCTGAACGCAGCCGAGTCGGGCGCTCAGCGCCGGCGCGCGCGCCTCGCCAGCAACAGCGGCAGGCGCACGACAAAGCCGGCAAAAAGACGCGTGTGCATCCAGGACAGCAGCAGGTTGTCGCGCAGATAGTTGAAATGCGACACGCCGCCCTCGTCGCTGCGGTAGTAGCGCACGGCGGCCGGCAGATTGACCGGGCGCACGCCGCGCCAGCACAGGCGCACGACGGCTTCGGGATCAAAATCGAAGTGACGCATCCACGGCTGATTACGCATCACGTGGCGCAGGGCGTCGACCGGATAAACGCGAAAGCCGAACAAGGAATCGCCGATGCCGGCCCACAGCGTTTCAACGTTGGCCCACCAGTTCGACAGCTGCCGTCCCTTGACGCGCAGGGCCGGCGCCTCGGCGCCAAACACCGGCAGGCCGAGGATCATCGCGTCCGGCTGGCGCGCCGATTCTTCCATAAAGGCAACAATGCGATCGGCCGGATGCTGGCCGTCCGAGTCCATCGTCAGGACGTGTGTAAAACCGGCGGCGGCTGCCTCGTCGAGGCCGTGCAACACCGCCGTGCCCTTGCCCTGGTTGCACGGCAGCACGATAACGCGCAGGCCGGGGTCGGCATCGGCCATCGCCAGCAAGCGTTCGCCGCTGCCGTCGTTGCTGCCGTCGACGACGACCCACACCGGCGTCCACTGCGCGCGCGCCGAGCGCACGGTCTCATAGACCTTGGCGCCGGGGTTGTAGCTTGGAATCAGGACGAGGTGCGTCGTTGACGGGGTATTCACTGCGCCACCGCCGCTTCGTCGAGCGCAAGATCGCGGGCTACGGGCGCGCACAAGACGGAAGGCCGTTGCGCGGCGGGCAGCAGCTCTTCGCCAAAATACTGTTCCAGCTCGCTCATGAAACGCTGCGTATTTTGCGGCGCGGCGAAGCGCCGTCCGAGGCGCAGTCGGTAATGGATGGGCAGCGGCGGCACGCGAAACAGCGGCCAGCCTTTGCCGAGATACGCCGGATTGGTCGTCTCGATCAACACCGTCTGCACCGGCACCTGCGCGTGTAGGGCGATCAGTCCGATACTCCCCTTGAGTGCAGCGGTCGGACCGGCGGTTCGCGATCCTTGCGGGAAAAGCAGGAGATGACTGCCGCTGGCAAAATCGTCGATCGACTGGTGGACCATCCGGCGCACCGGCTTGTTGCAAATGTAGCGCGCCAGGCGGGCTCCAGCGCCGAGAAAGACATTGTTCATCAGCTCGACCTTGAGCACACAGGCGACGTTGGGCAGGCGCGAAATCACCATCACCGCGTCGAGCAGCGACGGATGATTGGGCGCGATGATCAGCGGGGATTCATCGCGCAGCGCATCGAGGGCCTCGAGATCAAATGAGAAGCGACGCGAGAGCGAAAGACTCGCGAGGTATACGCGGAACGCGCTCATGACGGCGTAACGCCCGAGCGCGCGCCCGCGCCGCTCGCCGAGCAGCGGCAAGACCAGCAGCGCGACCGGTGTCCACGCGAGGCACAATACGCCGAGCCAGGTCACGCCAAGGTACACCACGAAATAATCGTAGACAGTGAGCAGCGCAGCGCGGGCCGCGCGCATCATTGCTTGCCCGCTGCCGTATTCGGCGCCGCTTGGTGTGCCGCGCTGGCCTCGATTTCAACAAGCAAATCCGCGCGACAGACGTCCGCCTTGAGATATACGGCCTTCGCTGCGCCGCCAATCTGACGCTCAACTTCACCGCGCACTACCGGCAGATCGTTTGCGTGCCGGATATAGACCCGGTAGTGCAGGTCGGATAAGGCAAAGCCCGGGCCGCGCGCCAGACGATTGGCCTCATCCACGACGGCGCCGATATTGGCGATCGTTTCTCGCGTCTGCGCCAGTACGTCGTCGACGTGCAGCGTGGCGTGACCAACGACGCTCGCCGTTCCCGAGAGCAGCAGGACCTCGTCGGTGCCGAGCCGGGCCAGCGTCGCGCGCGAGAACGTCGGGCTGCGCGGCCCGTATTGCTGAGGATAGCGATAGGCACTCGTCTGGCGCGGATTTTCGATGCGCAGCGGCGGCACGCGACCGGCAAGGAAAGCGACGCTCAGCGGCCCTGCGGCGCAGCCCAGGGCACACGCCGCCGGGGCGTTTTCCGCGCTGTTGCGCGCATGCGCCTGGAAAGCATCGTGCCGGCCGCGGTTAAATTGCCGGTAGCGCTCGCTGCCGTGGCTCGACGTATTGATTGCCGCCATATAGTTCCAGAAACGAAAGAGGTGCGCGTAGCCGAGTGTATCGAGCAGCGAAAACACCTGGCGATAGGCCGTCTCGG
>Ga0335397_10002830_pt1 | contig 23519 bp, 17 predicted proteins | sample MAT04_FD_205740 | JGI IMG/M metagenome (GOLD analysis project Ga0335397, IMG submission 205740) | Freshwater microbial communities from Lake Fryxell liftoff mats and glacier meltwater in Antarctica - MAT-04 (spades assembly) (version 2) ... | reverse complement strand
GGGTAGGGAATGCACCGGAAGCGGTCGCCCTGAAGGGGCGCGACAACATGGCCATGACCACCGTTATTGCGCCCCTACAGGGCTTGGTCCCGGGATACGAACACGTGACCCGGGGCGTTGCCCCGGGCTGGTATGTTGGGCCCCTTCGGGGCGGTCAGAGCGTGTAACTTTGCGGGTTGAGCCCCTCCTTTACTCCCTCGCCCCACTGGGGAGAGGCCGGGGTGAGGGGCATGCATTCTTTGGCTCGCCCCATTCTCCCGACGGCCGCGTGTAACTTTGCGGGTTGGGACGCAGAGGCCACACGGGGCGCGCAAGTCTTCGGGTTGGTCCTCTTGCCCCGAAGGGGCCCAACATACCAGCCCGGGGCAACGCCCCGGGTAGGGAAACACCGGAAGCGGTCGCCCTGAAGGGGCGCGACAACATGGCCATGACCCCCGTTGTTGCGCCCCTACAGGGCTTGGTCCCGGGATACGAACACGTGACCCGGGGCGTTGCCCCGGGCTGGTATGTTGGGCCCCTTCGGGGCGGTCAGAGCGTGTAACTTTTCGGGTTGGCGCCCCTCCTTTACTCCCTCGCCCCACTGGGGAGAGGGCCGGGGTGAGGGGCGCGCATTCTTTTCCTCGTCCCATCCTCCCGACGGCCGCGTGTAACTTTGCGGGTTGAGCGCCTGCGTTCCTCCCTCGCCCCACTGGGGAGAGGGGCGCGCATTCCTTCCTCGTCCGATCCTCCCGGCGCCTGCACCGGCCAGATCGTACATCTGCCTGAGTGCGCGGCCCCAGCGCGCCCGCATCGGTGGCGGATTCGAGTCTGCGAGGGACGGTAACGATTGCTTGTCGGCGGGCCTCCTTTCTCATCTCCAACCGCAGTATACCATGCCTAAGGCTCAGATTGAACTGATATTATCTGTTTTTTAGACTCGCACACAGATTCACCAATGGCATGACATTTGCCTGATGTGTTGTCCCGGGTGGCCCTGGCAACTGGTTTGCCCGTGAGAATACGCGAGCGACCGTTGCCCTTCCGTACCCTCTTCCCGTTCCGTCGGCCTGTTGGTGGCGTGCAGGCGTCTCCATTCTGGGTGGAAGGACGTGTAGTGCGTCTATTCCAAAAAGGTGCGGATCCCGAACGACCCCCACGAGCTCGCCTCGTGGGTGAAGAAGGTTGAAAGGCTAGATCGGACGACTCCCGTAGGTTCCTGCCCTTGGTGCGACCGCTGCGGCCTTTGGCCGCAGCGGTCGCACCAAGGGCAAAGACGGTGTGGGCGCAATGCCTTCTAGCCTTTCAACCTGATTCACCCACGAGGCGAGCTCGTGGGGGTCTTGGGCAGACTGGTGTTTTCCACCATTTCGCCTAGCCGCTCGACGGCTGCGCCTTCCACCCAGAATCGAGATGCTCACACGTCGGTGGCTGGGAATGGCGATTTCCTACGGTTTGGAAGGCCCCGTTGGAACCCGCAAGGCCGTGCGGATGGAACTGGCTCGGGCAGGAGCGTAGCCCTGGTTCCGTCGCAAAAGGGAGCGGGAAGCAGGCGTGCGACGATTGAGAACAAGGGAACACGGCGCTCGAGTTCGCACCGCTGGGGCCAGCAGTGGCACAGTGACACAGTGGCACAGGCCAGCAGTGCCACGCCCGCCGACACCCTGAAAATGGCCCTCTGGCAGCTCAACTAGTTTTTTCTATTTTGATCGCGCTGTTGCGTGGCACGGGCAAGCGAAGTTTGCCCGTGTCGTTCGCAACGACTCCCCATTCGCTCGCAGCCAGACCCTCTGAGCAACTCGGGCGAACGCAGTCTGCCCGTGCCGTTCGAGTCAAACCTCTCGCTGATCTTCGCAGTTTGAGAACCCCATCCGCACGGGCAGACTTCGCTTGCCCGTGCTACCCCGCCATAGAACTTTTCAATCGCTAAGTGTCCAGCGAGGCTGATTATCGCAAGCCAGTGCAAGCTTAAGCGTTAGGGCCATTTCCATTTATCGTTCGGATCCAGAAATAGCCCCCTGGCCATCGCGTCGCGAGCACGGATAGGGCATAAACTTAGGCACACGGAAGCTGTCATCGCCAAGGATTGATTGCCCTAGAATCGCCCCAGCCAGACGTATGACTTGGGGCTTCTTCGTTTGATCGAGGGGCGTCAACCTGGAAAGGTATGGGGCAGGATGCGTAAAGCAGGGGAAGTTCCCGTTCCCGGATATGTGCTACTGAAAAAAATCGGCGAGGGCAGTTTCGGCGAGGTCTGGCGGGCCTCGGCTCCAGGTGGGTGCGCTGCCGCGCTTAAGTTTGTCCAACTGAGCGATCGTTTCGGAAGGAAGGAACTGGACGCCCTTTCGTTTGTTAAGCAGCTTAGGCACCCAAACCTTATGCCAGTCACCGCATTCTGGCTTCGTGCAGCCGACGGTACCGTGCTAAGCGGGAACGCGCCATCTGACGACAAGGCCGAACTTCAGAATACGATCACCTGGGACGGCGAGTCGCCTTCTGAATTTCCGGAGCCGCCCGCAGAATTGGTGGTGGCCATGGGGCTAGCCGACACGAGTCTCTTCGAACGCTTACTTGAATGTCGGCGGCAGGGTCTTGCTGGGATTCCCCGAGCTGAACTGCTGCCCGTCATGGAAGATGCCGCTCGCGCGATCGACTTCCTGAACAGCCCAACGCACTGCTTCGCGGGATCGGAGCCCATGGCAGTCCAGCATTGCGACATCAAGCCGCACAACATCCTGGTCGTTGGCGGCGGAGCACAGGTATGCGACTTCGGCCTGGCACGGCTGATCGGTCGCGGCTGCGAAGATGTAATGCGATCGACGGTAGGTACGGTGGCCTATATGGCCCCGGAATGCTTGGTGGGGACCACATCTAGCGCAACGGATCAGTATTCGCTCGCCGTCAGCTATGCGCACTTAGTTTCTGGGAAGCTGCCTTACGAGGTCGGCGATCTGAATGGAATTCGAGCAGCCATCGAAAAAGGGGAGCTTGCCTTCTCGCTGCTATCAGCGAACGAGCTGGTGGTATTGCAGCGCGCCACTGCCCGGTGCCCCGACGATCGCTTTCCGACTGCTAGAGCTTTCATAGCTGCGTTGAGAGAATCGCAGACCTTAGCGAACGTGTTAACGTCGTCCAGCGCGGTAGGACAACCGCGAGCGAGTTTTGATTTTGACCGGCTGAACACACGCGTCGCACTTTTGGCCCTCGCGATTCTGATCGGCGTCACGCTTCAGAAGCAAGGCGTTCTGACGAAGATCTATTCGATGGTTTCGGGAACTGAAAGTCATCGGCCGAGCGGCACTAGCAAGCCCTTAGCGGTTGAGGCCAGCAAGCCCTTAGCGGTTGAGGCCAGCAAGCCCTTAGAGATTGAGGTTAGGAAGCCCGTCCAGCCAAATGCGCCCCAGTCGCTTGCCGTGCTTGGCGACATCGACCTGTCGAGCAATTCGAGTCTTGCCGAGATCGAGTCAGTCGATCTATCGATTGCGAAAGTGGCAGCGTTTGCATCCCGCACAAACAGAGGCATCATCTTGAGAGCCAAGCATGATGGCACTCCCGACGCGCCCAAAGTAACCTTCTCGATCCCGATCGGAGACACCTGCCCATCAGTCGTCCGCGTCTTTGGGGAAGCGTGTTACTACCAACCTGGGCGAGTCTCTGGATATATCTCACTAACGTTTCGATATCAATTTGCGGACGGCACCTCGGCAGAGCAGTCGCTTACATTCGACGGCTACATACCTCGACATAAAGATGGGTGTTACGAGGCAGCGATTAAGCCTTATTCGGGCGTGGTGTTTGCTTCACTGGACGTCGAGATCACTGGCGATCTACCGCCGGCGGACATTGCGAGTTGGAATGCGAGCGAGGTTTCTCTGCATCGCATTACCCTGTTAAAGGCGGTTGCCGTGCAGTCCAGTGTTCCAGTGATTGAGACTTGGGCTTCGAAAGGCCTCTCGAGCGAACCAGTTCGCAGTCGAAGCAGCGTACAGATAACCAGCGCGGAACGAGCGACGTTGATGGCGAATTACTTAGCCAAAGAGCGAAAGCGGTGATTTGCTGGCGATGTCGATTGATGGTCGCGTTCACCCTCGACGTAGTCGAACAAGCGAATAGTGGAAGTAGCATCGGCCGAGCGACTGAGGTTGCGATGAAGACAAGCCGTTGCCGGGAATGTCCCGTTCTGCTTTGGCCCACTTCGAGCCGTATGCTTGTTCAGTGACAGTTAGCCTTCCCCCTCACCAATAAGGGCGACAATGGCACAAGAGACGTACTACAATATCGTAGCGGCGACCGGGGCACAGTTCGTCGGCAAAGATCAGTTTGGCGGACGGACTGCAGATCTGTTCGAGACCGAAGACGGTGCCGAACAATTCGCAGCAGAGCAAGGGCAAGAAGGGTGCAGGGTCGTCCCCGTCCAGCGTACAGCAATTAAGAATTGGTTCCAAAGTTGCGACGCTGCTCATATCAATTTGCATGACAAATATGGGCACGAGAGCAGGTCCACTTGGCCCATCTTTGCAATCAACCTGGACTTAGAGGCCAGGGGCTAGGGACTGGTGGCACTCAACGCCGTGAACGATGTGGGCGGAGAATCTGGAAGATTTGAGGCTTGAAGATCCCCAGCGGGACTGGTGGCACTGCTGGGCTGTGCCACTGCTGGCCCCAGCAGTGCGCATTCGAGGACTTGCTCCCTTTTCGGAACGCTCTGCCCGCCGGGCCGCGATCCCTTCTGTTCGGAGCAACGCTAGGTTCCACGGCAGCGGAACCGTCGGCAGGGCCTTGCTCGTTCCAAGGCCTGCCAAGGACCTTCGGCGGACAGGACATCGCGGACGGTCGGACGCGGCGATAGCCTGTCGGACCGCAACCGAAGGGGACGCTCTTCACACCTCGTTTCCAAACGAAGCATGGCGAGGCGCGATCCTGAGCCCGAACCCGCAAAGTTGCATAGGCGCCCGGAGAATGGGGCGAGGCAAAGAATGCGCGCCCCTCACCCCGGCCCTCTCCCCAAGGGGGCGTGGGTGCAAGGAAGGCGCAGGGGAAGGTCGGTGGGCTGGGCCTACCTGGGGCTGCGCCCCAGGCTATCTTAGGACGCCCCGTTGGGGCTCAGGCAAACAACGAAAAAATGCTTGCCGCCATCCAACGGATTTTCCTTGTCGAAAGCAGACATTTCCCATTAGCATATTGCCAAACCCGGTTCAGGACCTCTAACCACTCGCGGAATCCCGCTTGCTGAGCCGGCCAAATCCTAAGGGGCATTTCTATGAAAACGCGCGTTCTTGCTATGGCGGCCTTCGCCCTGCTCGCAGGTATGTCGTCGGCGGCGGTGGCCCAGCCGGGCCAGCCTGGATTTCCGGGATCGCGGATCGGACCCCCCAGTACTCCATCACGACCGAACTTTGGCAGCACGCCGAACATCCCGCGACCCAACTTCACGCCGCCGAGCATCCCGTCGCCCACGATCCCGCAGCGGCCGAACTTTGGCGCTCCGCCCAGCATCCCGCGCCCTCAGTTCGGTAACACCGGATCGCAGTCGGGCATTCAACGTCCGACGATCCCGCAGCAACCACACACGAGCTTCACGCCGGCTACTTCGCCCTCCATCCAGCGCCCCGTAGTCCAGCAGCCGACCTTTCAGCCGCATCAGACGCCGAAGTTCCAGCCGCCGACCTACCAGTCCACCACGCCCCCCACGTTTCAGCAGCCGAGTTACTCCCAGCAGCCGTCGAACAACGATTCTTCGAGTTCGTCGGTTCGCGTGGGCCGTTCCACGGTGAAGGGAATCCTCGCGGTGATCGGCGGCTTTGCCGCACTGATCGGCTGGGGCATCCGCAAAGTGATGGGGTAACTGGGGCGCCGTTCGCAAAATCGCCGCGCGGGAACATCCCCGCGCGGCGTTCTCGTTTCCCGATCCCATCGCCAGCGGTGGGTGATATCCAATCTTGTGTTCCGACTCGGCGAAGTTTATCTTTGCCGTAGCGAAGGGGAGCGTCCGCACATGCTGACTCTCCTCGCCGTTCCCGCCAGCCAGCCATCTCGGCCAGCATCGCACCGCTCCGCGAACCGTCCCCTTCATCTTTCAGGGCGATTTTCCACACTCGAGTTTAGGTGCTATGTCCACCGATCTTTCCCCGCCGCCGCAAGTCGACGCCTCGTTTCCCGCCAGCATGGCGCGCCCCCGCATCAGCCGGGCGGCCGCCCGTTGGAATGCCTTGATGCGATTGACGCGCAAGGTGCATCTGTACTCGGGGTTGTTCATGTTCCCCTGGGTCATTCTGTATGGCGTCACCGCGCTGCTGTTCAATCACCCGACGGTGTTCAACGGTCAGGGCCCCCGATTCTATGGCAGCAGCGAAATCGCGGGGACTTCGCTGGAAGGACTGCCCGCCGCACAAGAACTTGCCGCCCAGGTGGTGAAGAGCATGCAGTTGGCTCGCGGCAGTGACGCCCAGGGCCCGGAACTTCGGCTGGTCGAGAGCGAGCCGGCTCGCTTTGCCCGATCGTCGGCCATTGTCACCATGCACGGCGGCAACGCGCGTTACGCGGTTTCCGTCGACCTCTCGAGCGGGACGGGCAGCATTCGCTCGCGCCCGATCGACGGTCCGGTCATCGTGCAGAAGCCCGCCCCTTTTCCAACGCGCGATGTCAAAGCGGCCGGCGAGGTGGGCGAGAAGCTGCGGACCGGAGTGCCCGCCCTGCTCCAGCGGATGGAGCTTCCGTCCGACGAAATGGTCAGCGTGGCCGTGCCGGACCTGATGTTCCATGTCGAAGCCGATGGAGAAGTCTGGCGAGTCGCCTACAACTCCGAGCAAGGAACGCTGGCCGCCCAACCGGCCGAGCAGGCCCGGCAGGATGGTTTCACCCGGCAGTTCCTGCTGCGACTGCACACCGCGCATGGCTATCTGGAATCGGGCGGCGTGCGATGGTTCTGGGCGATTGCCGTCGACGCCATGTTTGTGTCGATGGTCTTCTGGGGAGTCTCGGGCCTGTTGATGTGGTGGCAGTTAAAGGCCACTCGCAACTGGGGCATCGTGGCGCTGGCCGGCAGTGCCGTGGTGGCTACCTTGTTGGCCGTGGGCATGCACGGCGAAATCGCCGCGCAGATGGATGCCACTCCTTTGACCACCGAACCGGTTCGCCGAGTACGCTCGCCGGGCGAGAACCCCGGCAAGGGGAAGTCGGAAGTGCGACCCGCCTCCAAAGGCCGCGAGCGCGCCGACGAAGTTAAGATCTGAAAGAACCCTCAACGGGTCGGTGCATCGGAGTATCGCTCGCGAGCATTATGCTTTTGCATTCAAAAGCAACTTGTCAGACAAATCTCCGCGGTCCCTTTCTTGGTGCCCACCCCCCCTTCTTCGCCCATGAAATCTTCCTTCGCCCAATCCATTGCCCTACAATGCTTTGTGGTCTGACCTCCGCGGATCACCTTCAATCTGCTGGTGGCGGAAGCCCTGCGCGAGAATAACTTGCGCCCTGTAAACATCCTTGATTTGTCGCTCCCTGAGGGACACGGGAGTCGAGTTTGGCACGCAATCCCATCCGCCACAATCCTGTCGAATCAACTCCCGCGGATCTCGAATCCGAGGGGGCCGGTGTCGCTCGGTTTGAGGGGAAGCGGATTGATCCCGGACTCGTCGCTTCTCTTTATGTCGAACACTCGGGCGAGCTGCGCAATTTTCTGATCGGCGTGCTGCGTGATGCCGAGTTGGCAGGCGAAGTGCTGCAAGCCACCTTTACGCGATGCGTGGAAGTGGGGCACACCGCCCGCGAGGAGACCTTGAAGGGTTGGCTCTTTCGAGTGGCGTTCCACGAGGCCCTGGCCTTCCGACGCCGACAAGGAGTTGACACCCGGGCGAAGGAGAAGTTGGCCTGGACCGCGCGGCCGGCTTCGCCGGGGGCCGACGAACGAATGATCCGCTGGGAGAGCGTTGAGGCTGTCAAGGCGGCGCTCGAAGAGCTGCCTCCCGAGCAGCGAGAAGTAGTGCGACAACGAATCTACGAGGAGAAGACCTTCGCCGTGATCGCCGCCGAACAGGGCTTGCCCCTGGGAACGGTTCTCACGCGGATGCGTCTGGCTCTCGAAAAGCTCCGCAAGAAATTGAAGCCGGAAGCGAGGCAGGAATGACGACGCAAAAGAATCCGCAGGGGACCATGAAACCAAACGACGAACACGACAGCCTGGGCTGGCTGGCCTTCCGCTATGTGGCGGGCGAACTGTCGGGGGATGAGCTGACCGCCTTCGAGGCTCGCCTGGACTCCGAGCAGTCCGCCCGCGAGGCCGTGGCCTGCGAAGTGGAGCTGGCGCAAGCGGTGGCGATTGTGGCGGGCTCGATGACGCCCGTCGCCGCAAAGGTTGCAGTGGCTCGCACGGCGCCCCTTGGGTCGGCTCCCGCTGGCCGAACGTTGAGCTATCGCATGCGAGGCATCCTGGTGATGGCTGCTGCCGCATCGGTGCTGATTGGCATGCTGGTCACGCAAGGCTTGCGTCCGCCCAATCAGCGAGACAACACCCGCGACAACACGGCCAAGGTCACGCCCGAGTCCGCGGCTCAACAGTTGGCCGGTTACTGGCAGGCGGGCACCTTGGTCGAGGCGGCTCCTGTGGCCGCCGAGAACGAGGACAGTCTGGAGTTGGCGGCCCATGAGGCCGGGGGCGAATCGCCTGCCTACGACGAGTCCGTCCCGACTTGGCTGCTGGCCGCGCTCGAACCCGAAGTGCCGGCCGACGCGCCGCGGGAGAACTAAAGCATGCGACCTGCGCTGTTCACTCTGACTCTTTGCGGCATGCTCGGCTGGCTGCTGGCCGGTGCCTCTGCCATCGATGGACAGGAAACCAAGTCCACCGAAACAAAGGTGCCCGAAGCCAAGCCGGCAGACAAGAAGCCTGCGGAAGCCAAGCCCGAAGAATCCCCCGCGGTGGAATCGATCAAGATTCCCAGCGTCAAACCGCGCGAGAAAGACAAAGAGAAGGCAGGGGCCAAGCCGGCCGATCCTGCGAAGAACGCGGCCAGGCCGGCCGTCAAGAAGCCGGGCGAGCCGATCATCATTACGCCCGAGCGCGAAGCCGCGGCGCTGGCCTTTGCCAATCTGCACCACTCGGAGTTGACCGCCCTGCTGACGGCGCTGAGCACTCGCAATCCGGCGCAGTATCAGAACGCCCTGCGCGATCTGTATCGAGCGAGCGAGCGACTGGCCCAGGTTCAAGAGAAAGACGCCGAGCGTTACGAGTTGGACCTGGCCGACTGGAAAGTCAGCTCGCGGATCCAGATTCTGGTCGCCAAGCTCTCGATGGCCCCCAGTCAGGCCGTAAAGGATGAACTGCGGCTGCTCATCGGCGAGCAGGCCGACATTCGCATCAAGATGCTGCAGCTTGAGCGGGACCGCGCGGTCGCCCGACAGGCCAAGACCGAGGAACTGCTGCGGGCGGCCGAGGATGGCCGCGACGCAGAAGTGAAGCGGCGCTATGAGATGTTCCTGCGCGGGCCCAAGCCCAAGACCAAGGCTGCGGACAAAGACGACAAGGTCGTCGAGAAACCTGCCACGAAGGGCAACGTCGAAAAATCGGCGGACAAGCCCGAGCCAAAGAAGACTGACAACTAGCAACGACTCTTATTTCCGTGGACCAGTTCCGGTCGCAACGAGGCGAACCTATGAAATACACGAACAAGACGCTTCCGCTGGCTCTGACGCTGATCGCCGCTTTGGCTTGGAGTTCGCTCCCAGCGGCCGACGCTCCTAAGCCCGCTGCCAAGACAGAAGCCGTGAAAGCGGAAGCCGCCAAGGCTGAGTTCGCCAAGGCTGAGGCCGAGAAGGCCGAAAAGACCAAGAAGGAAAAGAAGAAGGAAGCCAAGGCTGCCGCCGCCAAGGCAGAAGCCGCGAAGGCCGATGCCGCCAAGGCCGCGGATGTCGCCAAGGCCGACGCTGTAAAGGCGGAAGCGGCAAAGGCCGAAGCCGCTGCCGCAAAGGCCAAGGCCGAAGCGGCTAAGCCCGAGCTGACCGACGCTGAAAAGAAAGCCGCTGCGGAGAAAGCCGCTGCCGACAAGGCCAAGGCCGACGCCGACCGAGAGAAGATCAAGAAGGAGCGGGCCGAAGCCGCCGCCGCGCAAGCCAAGGCTGCCGCCGAAAAGGCCGCGCAGGCCAAGGCCGAAGCGGCCAAAGAAGCCGCCATCCTGGAACGGCTCAAGACTTTAAAGTTCGCCGCCAAGCCGGGCGTCACGCTCCCCTCGATCGACAAGCGGTTCGCCTCGGCGGCCGATGAGAGCCCCAGCTTCCGCCGGCACATCCTGCCCCTCATGGGTCGCTTGGGCTGCAACGGCCGCGCCTGCCATGGCTCGTTCCAGGGCCAGGGGGGCTTCACCCTGTCGCTGTTCGGATACGACTTCGGCAAAGATCACGACGCCATGATGAAGGGGGATGCTGCCAAAAAGGTCGAGCCCCGCATCTCGCTGACCAAGCCGGCCGAAAGCCTGCTCATGACCAAGGCCACCGCCAAGGACGAAGACGATCACGGCGGCGGTCACCGTATGGATGTCGGCAGTTGGCAGTACAAGGTCTTCCATCGCTGGATTCAGGATGGCGCGCTGAACGACGCCCCCATCGATTGCCGGTTTGACCGACTCGAGATCCAGCCCGAGCAGCACGTCTTCAAGAAGCTGGGTGAGACGATCCAGGTGAAGGTCATTGCCCATTGGGCCGATGGCTCGAAGGAAGACGTCACGCCGATCTGCCGCTTCCGCACCAACGACGAAGCGATCGCCGAGATCAGCGACGCCGGCAAGCTGAAGTGTGTCGGCAAGGGGGACACGCACGTCGTGGCCTTCTACGACAACGGCGTGAGCCCCATTCAGGTCATGCTGCCGGTCACCGATCTGGTTGGGGCCAAGTACCCCAAGGTTCCCACGCCGACCAAGGTCGACGAACTGGTGGTCGAGAAGCTGAAGCCGCTGGGGATCGTCCCTTCGGAACTGTCGACCGACGAGATGTTCCTGCGGCGCGTCAGTCTAGACATCACGGGTACGCTCCCCACGCCGGCAGAGATCCTGGCCTTCTCGGCCGAGACCTCGCTCGACAAGCGGGCCAAGAAAATCGACGAGCTGCTCGCTCGCCCGGGCTATGCCACCTGGTGGGCCACCCGCCTGTGCGACATCACCGGCAACAATCAGCAGCAGTTCAACGAGCAAGGCTTCAGCGGGGGCATGTCCGAGCAGTGGTACAACTGGCTGCGGACCCGTGTTTCCGACAACATGCCCTATGACAAGATCGTCGAGGGGTTGGTGCTGGCCACCAGCCGCGACGAGGGGCAAAGCTACGAAGCCTTCGCCACCGAGATGAGCGGGTACTTCAAGCCAAAGGAGCCGAGCGACTTCACCAAAGAAGATTGCATGCCCTACTACTGGGCGCGCCGCAACATGCGGACCACCAACGAGAAGGCCCTGGGCTTCAGCTACGCCTTCCTGGGTGTGCGGCTGCAGTGTGCCGAGTGCCACAAGCACCCGTTCGACCAGTGGACGCAGCAGGACTTCCAGTCCTTCACGATGTTCTTCGACCGCATCCAGTACGGCAACCAGGGCGGAGACAAAGAGGACATCAAGAAGATCAACGAAGCGATCGGCATCATGGCCGATAAAAAACTGCAGAACAACGAACTGCAGAAGCTCCTGAACGAGGCCGTGAAGGAAGGGAAGCCGATCCCCTGGAAAGAAGTTTATGTGGCCCGCACGGGTCCCAAGGGTCCGCGCAACGACAACAAGAAAGTGGTCGCCGGCCGGGTGATTACGCCCAAGCTGTTGGGCGACGACGAGGTCTCGCTGCAGCAGTTCCCCGACCCTCGCGAAGCCCTGATGGACTGGATGCGCCAGGCCGAGAACCCGTACTTCGCCCGGGCCTTTGTGAACCGTGTCTGGGCGGCCTACTTTAAGGTGGGCATCGTCGAGCCGCCGGATGACCAGAACCTGGCCAATCCCCCCTCGAACGAGCCGCTGCTGGCCTATCTGACCGAGGGTTTCATCAAAAGCAAGTTCGATATGAAGTGGCTGCACCGCGAGATCGCCAACAGCCGTACCTATCAACTGAGCTGGAAGACGAACGACTCCAACGCCCTGGACGCTCGGAACTTCAGCCACTCGCTGATTCGCCGTTTGCCGGCCGAAGTGGCCTATGACTGTCTGGTGCAGGCCACGATCTCCGACAAGGACCTGGACGCCTGGCGCGACGACCCGCTTCGCCGGGCGACCGGCTTGGGCGGAGGTTCCGGCGGCGGACGACGCGACGTCGGCAAGGCGGGCTACGCCTTGAGTGCCTTCGGCAAACCGCTGCGGGTGACCAACTGCGACTGCGAACGGAGCGACGAGCCGAGCCTGCTGCAGACCATGTATCTGCGCAACGACGGCGAGATGCTGGCCATGATCGACCGCGGCAATGGCTGGCTGCAAGAGACGGCCAAGGCTCTGGGCAAACCGTTGCCGGCCGCCGTGGTCGAGCCGACCCGTGGGCGTGAAGGCCGGGCCAAGCTGGCCCAGGAGGCCGACGTGCTGCAGAAGAAGTTGGAAGAAGCCAAGAAAGAGAAAGACAACAAGGCGATCGCCAAGATCGAGGGCCGCTTGAAGGCCATCCGCGAAGAACGCCGCGCGATGGAGAAGCCCGACGGCAAGAAGCCCGACGACAGCGTCGAGAAGAAGCCGGAAGCCAAGCCCGAGACCAAGCCCAGCGTCACCACGGCCGTGGCCAAGGTGGTCGACGTCACACCGACCATTCGCGACATCTACCTCCGCACGCTCAGCCGGCTCCCCTCGACCGAGGAGCTGGACCGCGCCAAGAAGTACGTCGCCGAAAGCCCGACGCCTGGCGAAGGGATCCGCGATCTGTTGTGGGCCACGATGAACACCAAGGAGTTCATCGTCAATCACTAACCGTTCTTCACCTCCCTCTCCCCCTTGGGGAGAGGGCCGGGGTGAGGGGCGTATGCTCTTTCAATAGGACCATTCTCTTCACCGTAACACCGTCCGCATCTCAAATCTCAGATTTCAAATTTCAAATTTCAAACTTGAGATCTGAGATTCGAGATTTGAAACTCAAAACAACAAACAAGAACACTCGGGTTCATCCCCTTTCTGCAAAGGACTCTCTATGTCGAACCACCGCTATTGCGACGGACTCGCCCGGCGTGATTTCCTCAAAGTCGGCGCCATCGGCGCGGCCGGGATCACACTGGCCGACTACCTGCGCCTGGCCCACGCCGGCGAAGTGAAGAGCCCCGGCCAGAAGTCGGGCATCATGGTCTACCTGGGCGGTGGTCCGACTCACATGGACACCTTCGATCTCAAGCCGGATGCTCCGGACGAGAACCGTGGCGAGTTCAAGCCGATCGACACCAACTGCCCCGGCGTACAGATCAGCGAGCATCTGCCCAAGCTGGCCAAGTGTGCCGACAAGTTCGCCATTCTCCGTGGAGTCAGCCACACGCTGGCCGCCCACGAGCTGGGCACCCTGTACATGAACACGGGCAACCGCCCGTTGCCCTCGCTTCGCTACCCGGGCTACGGCGCCGTGGTGGCCAAGGAACTGGCGACCGCGCCGGAGCTGCCCCCGTTCGTGGCCATCCCCAGCACTCCGCAGGAAGGGGGCTACCTGGGCGTGAAGTACGCCCCGCTCAAGACCAACAGTTCGCCCAAGGCCGGCCAGCCGTTCACCGTCCGCGGTGTCACGCTCGGCAAGGGGCTGACGATCGAGCAGCTCGATCGCCGCCAGCAGTTGCTGGCCGACGTCGACACGGCCTTCAAAGGCTACGAGGAATCGAGCGATCTGGTTAGCGGGCTCGATGAGTTCTCGAAGCAGGCCTACAACATGATCAGCTCGCCGAAGGCCCGCAAAGCCTTCGACATCAGCCAGGAATCGCCCGAGATCGTGAAGAACTTCGGCACAGCCGACTTCAGCACCAGCTGCTTACTGGCCACGCGGCTGGTCGAGGCCGGCGTCCGCTTTGTCACGGTCTCGCTCGGAGGCTGGGACACGCACCAGAACAACTTCGAGCAGCTGAAGAACGGCAAGCTGGGAGTGCTCGATGAAGGCCTGGCGGGCCTATTCACCACGCTGGCCGCCAAGAACCTGCTCGACACGACCAGTGTGATCGTGACGGGCGAGTTCGGCCGCACGCCGAAGATCAACGCCCGAGCCGGCCGCGACCACTGGCCGCGGGCCATGTTCGTGCTGATGGGCGGCGGCGGCATGAAGGGGGGCCAGGTGATTGGCGCCAGCGATGCCAAGGGCATGGGCCCGGCCGGCGACGCCATCACGCCCGACATGGTGGCTGCCAGCTACTTCCGCAGCCTGGGTGTAGATCATCACAAGGAGTATCACACCAACACCGGCCGGCCGATGATGATCGTCCGCAACGGCGAGCCGATTCCGCAGTTGTTCTAAGAGCGGGTCGACTTCCACCGAGTAGAGCCAGCTTTCCGCGGCCTCGCCTTTTTTGGGCGAGGCCGCTTTTGTTGGTAGACTCGATGGAACCCCTTCAACGAGCCGACCATGGAAGCTCAGCGCCATCCCGGTACATCGCGCCTGTTCAAGACTCTGGCAGTTGGCCTATTGCTGCTGATGCTTGTGCTCTACGTCGGGGCGTACGGGTGGTTGAGGTCGCGGGGACTGCGGGAGAGCGAAGAGTACGGCATGGCTGGGTTCTGTTACGTCTCGCTTCATGACCTTGAACAGGACACGGATCCTGATGAGATCATGAGGGTCCATCGTCTCCGGCTCGTTTTCTTCGCGCCGATCAATTGGCTCGATGTGAAGCTCTTTAGGGGCCCCGCTCCCGTGGATGGCGGGATCCTCAAGCTATCCGCCGGGTGTCGCGGGGCAGATGCACCTCCAACTTGACCCCGACAGTCCACCCCGTCAGACTGCACCCGGCTCGCGGACCCTACCTCTTCTCTCCTTCGTTTCATGCAAGGAACTGTCGTGGGCATGCTGTTCAAAGAGATGCTGGCCGCGGACAAACTGGTGCGGATCTTTAATCTGGGCCGCGTGGTGCATCCGGTGCTCATCGACCTGTTCGCGTTGTCGAAGGGCTATCACGGTTTCTGGATCGACCAGGAACATGGCGGGCTGACCTATGAGCAGATCTGCCTGGCCTGCGTGTGCGCCCGGGCGAACCAGTTTGACACCATCGTGCGGATGGCCCCGACCGACTACTCACGGGTCACGCAGAATCTCGAGGCGGGCTCCGGCGGGGTGATGGCCGCCCGGATCGACTCGGCCGAGCAGGCCGAGCAGTTCGTGCAATGGGCCACGTTCTATCCCCGTGGCAACCGGGGCTTCAATACCAGCGGCTGGGACGCCCGGTACACGCACAAGCCGCCGGCGCAGTTCGCAGCCGACGCCAACCGCGAGCATCTGATTTCGATTCAGATCGAGACGCCGGGCTCGGTGGAAGACGCCGAGAAGATCGCCGCCATCGATGGTGTCGATCTTCTGTTCGTGGGCCCGAGCGATCTTTCGCAGGCCTTCGGCCACGTAGGCGATCTGAACCACGAGAAAGTCTGGGCGGCCATCGATCGCGTGGCAGCCGCCTGCAAGAAGCACGGCAAGCATTGGGGGACGGTGCCGGCCAGCCCGGAGTTCGCCGCCCGAGCCGTGGAGAAGGGTTGCCGGATGCTCTCGCTGGGGGCCGACACGGTCTGCATCAAGCGCGGGGTCGAGGCGATGATGAACCTGTACTCGCCGTTTTTTGGGTCGTAGGGGAAGCGGATCACGAACACGCGGCGATTGGGGAAATGTGAGGGCGGAGATTCCCCGAAGGGGATACATCTCACAGCCCAGGGTTGGGCCGCGCAGCGCGACCTACCCTGGGTTCGCTGACCCACCATTCCCTTCTCTGTCGTGCCCGTTGCGATCGCCGCGGCTTTGCCGCGGCGATCGCAACGGGCCGGAGGGAATGGTGCTGAACTCGGAAGCTTACCCAGGGTAGGTCGCGCTGCGCGGCCCAACCCTGGGCTGTGAGATGTATCCCCTTCGGGGAAATCTGCGTGCGAACCGAAGAAGAATGGGGAGGGACCGAGCGTGCCGGCAGGCGGGACGCCTGCACCACAAGGGTTACGAGCAGGCGACCGTCGTCGTCCCTTCGACCAGCGCGTGCGGCAGCAGGCGATGCGTTACGTCGACTTCGGGTCCCGCGGCCAGCAACTCGATGGCCTGCCGACCCATCTCGTACCAGTCGCACTGGTGATAGGTCAGCGAGGGGCTGTCGAGGCCCCCGCCGCCGACCACACTCACTTCGGCCGGGACTTCGATGCCCGATGTGCGGAACGCCGCCAGCAGGTCCAGCGCCAGCGAGTTATTGAAGCAGTAGAGCGCCGTGGGCCGAGGAGAAAGCTTGCGCCAGCAGGCCACGACTTCGTGCGCTCCGGCGGGGCCCAGCTCGGTCAGAATCTCCCACTCCCGCTTGCGGGGCAGGCCATGCGCCCTCAAGGCATCGCGATAGCCTTGCAATCTCCAAGGGTTCAAGTCGACCGCCTTCCAATAGGCAATGGCGATCCGCCGATGCCCCTGCCCGGCCAGATGCTCGACGGCCAGCTTCGCCCCGCCGACCGAATCGTCTCGCAGCGTGCTTACACCGGCCAGTCGGGCGTCGTGATCGACCAGTACCATCGGCACGCCGCGCCCAGCCAGCCGGCGGACCAGCTTCTCTTCCGCCAGACTCGCGAACAGCCAGCCATCGAGCGGCAGCGAATTGGCCAGCCGCATCACCCGCTTCATCAACTCGCCGGCGCTGGCCCGCTGCACGACCAGTTCCAGATGGCATTTCCGCGCCGACTCGAGGGCCCCGTCCAGCAGCAGCCGGCCGATGTGCCTCATAGTCGGTTCGCTGCCGCCATCGGGGAGCGAGTAGTCTGCCTGGACGAATCCGATCAGCCGGGCTTGCTGCGCCGGTCGCGCGGTCTGCGGCAGCTGCGAGGTCAGGAAAGTCCCCTTCCGGCGGAATTTGACCAGCAGCCCTTCGATCGCCAGGGTTTCCGTAGCGCGACGGACCGTCTCGCGGCTCACGCCCATCTCTTCGGCCAGTTCGATCTCGGTCGGGAGTTGCCCGTGGGCGAAGCGGCCGGCTGCAATGGCATCGCGCAACTGACGCTCGACGCGCGTCACCAAGTTCGGTTCGCGCTCGACGCGCGAGAGTCCGCCGGCGGGCCGGGGCATCCCGGCAGCAGCGGGTGTCGAGGTATCGGGCTTTGCCGGGCGCTTGCGTGGGGGCATGAATACCACAATTACAATCCCTGGGGGAATATGTCAAAAGGATTGGCGGCCCCCTTCGCAACAGCGAGAATGCATGCGTTCGATAAACCACCGCCCCAGCTCAGGCCAGTGCCTTTGGAGGCCGCCTTCATGCGACGTCTTGTTTTCCCCGCTCGTCTCTGGCTTGCCGTGCTGGCGATCGTCGGCCTGTATGCGGCGTCCAGCGTTTCGGCACAGGCCCAAGAGCCGCTGCGGAACACGATCGACACGCACCTCCGCACCGCCTGGCAGCAGCACAAGATCACCCCGGCCGACGCCAGCGACGATGCTGCGTTCCAACGCCGCGTCTGGCTCGATCTGTGCGGCATCATCCCCTCGCACGATGACGCCCTGGCCTTTTTGAACGATACCTCGCCCGACAAGCGGGCCAAGCTGATCGACCGTCTACTCGAGGACCCGCGCTACGGGCTGCACCAGTCCGACGAGTGGGACCTGGTCTATTTCGGCCGCAATCCGCCGGGCTACGAGGCTCGCAATCGCGACGGCTTTAAACGCTGGCTGCGCGACGCGTTTGCCGGGAACATGCCCTACGACGAGATGGCCCGGGCGATCCTGAACGCCGAGGGGAATACGGCCGAGCAGGGCCCGCCGATGTTCCTGGTGCAGTACGATCGCCATCCGGAAGACGCCGCCATGGCGGTCAGCCAGACGTTTCTGGGCGTGCAACTTCAGTGTGCCCGCTGCCACGACCACCCGCACGAGTCCTGGACTCAGCGCGATTTCTACGGCATGGCCGCCTTCTTCGCCCGACTGCAGATGGTCAAGGCGGGCAAGATCAAGGTCGAAGACAAAGAGTTCGAGAAGATCTACCTGGGTGAACTGAACACGGGCGATGTGAAGTTCACCGGCTCGGCCAAGGACGCCAAGCCGGGGCAGAAGGGGGAGCCGGTCAAGCCGAAGTTCCTGCTGGCTGCGGCGCTTGAGGAGCCGGACTTTTCGGCCGAGATCAAAGACGAAAAGCGCCTGGCCGACGGCAAGCCGCCCGCCGCGCCGCGGTTCTCTCGCAAAGAGAAGCTGGCCGCCTGGGTGACCGCGCCGGAGAACCCCTACTTCGCTCGCGCGGTCGCCAACCGCATCTGGGCCCAGTACATGGGCCGCGGCATCGTGCATCCGGTCGACAACATGAGCGAATCGAACCGCCCCAGCCATCCGGAACTGCTCGAGGCGCTCTCGAAGGAGCTGATCGCCCACAAGTTCGACATCAAGTGGTTCACCCGCGAGCTGCTGATGAGCCAGGCTTATCAGCTCTCGGCCGCCGGCGCGGTGGCCGACGCCAAGCCGCAGTGGTTCGAGCGGGCCCGCATCCGCCCTCTCTCGGCCGAAGAATTGCTGGAGTCTTGGCGCGTGGCCACCGGCTACGACGTCGTGGCTCAGAGCAAGCCCAAGGAGAACAAGGGACGCTACTACGGGCTGACGTTCGATTACATCCGGCGGTACTTCGGCGAGCCCAACAACGGAGTCGGCGACTTCCAGGGGGGAATGCACGAGCATCTCTATCTGAACAACGGAGAGCTGAGCCGCATCGTCACGACCGAGAAGGGGGGGCTGATTGATCGGGTGCTGACGAGCGAAGAGCCGTGGGACGCCCGGGTTGAGCGGATGTATCTGTCGATCCTGAGCCGTCGCCCCAGCGAAGAAGAACGAGCGAAGTTTACGGAGTACTGTCAGTTGCCGGAGAAGGACAAGGGAAGCAAAGAAAAGCAATCGGAGCGGGTCCGCGAGGCCGTGTGGGTGCTGATGACCTGCAGCGAGTTCAGATTTAATCACTGAGTAAAGTAGCAGGCACACTCCGTGTGCCGTCCGCTGGCGCTGTCTCAATCGCCAATGGGCGGAAGCCGCGAAGAGTTCCTGCGGACGGCACACGGAGTGTGCCTGCCACCTAACGCGCCGGAGAATTGCCATGAAAGCCTACTGCCCTCGCTACGAACATCTGTCGCGCCGCTCGCTCCTCAAAGGGGTGCTGGCCACCGGCGCCGGCGCGACCGTGGCCAACTGGGGCGGGCTGTTCGCTTCGCCGGCCATGGCCGATGAGGTTAAGAAACGCCAGAAGCGCTGCATCCTGCTTTGGATGAACGGCGGCGCCAGCCAGTTCGAGACCTTCGACATGAAAGTCGGTCGCACGACCGGCGGGCCTTTCCGCCCCATCCACACCAACGTGGCCGGCACCGAGGTCTGCGAGCTGCTCCCCAAGATCTCGCAGCAGATGGACAAGCTGACGGTGATCCGCTCCATGCGGACCTCGCAGATCGACCATCCGCAGGGGATCCATCTGATGCACACGGCCTATTCCGAAACGGCTAACGTCCGCTTTCCGGAGCTGGGGGCGGTGATTGCCAAGCACCTGGGCCGGCCCGAGTCCTCTCTGCCGAACTTCATCAAGATCGGCTCCAACGGTGACACGGGGGCCGGCTTTCTGGGCCCCAAGTTTCAACCGTTCAACATGGGGCATGACGGCCGCCTGCCGGAGTTCGCAACCTCGCACATGAAGCCCGAGGCCGAGGAGCGCCGCAATGCCCTGCGGCAGTTCGTCGAAGATCGCTACGCCGCCATGCACCAGGTCGAGACAGCCAAGATGCACCGCGAGGCCTACGACAGCGCCCGCCGGCTGCAAGGCGCTCTGAAGACCTTCAAAATCGAAGAGGAGTGGAAGAAGTACGAGCCGCTGTACGGCGACAGCTACTTCGGCCGCAACTGCCTCCTCGCCCGACAACTGGTCGAGGCGGGCGTGCCGTTCGTCGAGATCGGCCACAGCGGCTACGACACGCACGCCGACAACTTTACCGGCCATAAGGGGCTGCTGGCCCCGATGGACCAGGGCTGGGCGGCGCTGTTGGTTGATCTGCACGAGCGGGGCCTGCTGGCCGACACGCTGGTCGTTTGGATGGGCGAGATCGGCCGTACTCCGCAGATCAACAATCGCGCCGGGCGAGATCACTACGTCCGCGCCTGGAGCACCGCCCTGGCCGGCGGCGGCATCAAGGGGGGCCTGGTCTACGGCGAGACCGATCAGAACGGCCACGATGTGAAGACGAACCCCGTGACGGAAGGGGACTTCTTCGCCACGATCTATCAATCGTTGGGGATCGACCCCAAGAGCGAGAACTTTGCCGGCTCGCGGCCCATCCCGATCGCGCCGTTTGGTGCGAACGTGGTGCAGGAACTGTTGGGTTGAAGAAACCCGTGATGAAGACAACGAAATGCGATTTGTCCACAGATGACACAGAACGACACAGATCAAGACGGGGACGTCCCACTTCGAATCCTAAATCTGTGTATTTCTGTGTCATCTGTGGACAACCCCTGTTGAGCCCTTGAAGAGATTCCTATGTACTCGCCCGACAAGATCCGAACCGTCTGGAAGCTCCCGTTTGAAGGCTCCTGGCCGATGTCCGTCGCCCTGGCGGGTTCGCATCAGCGGATTGTCGCGGGCAATCAGGATGGGGTCCTGCTCGTCTGGGATCTGCCGGAAGCTCCGGTGGCAGCCAAGGTGAAGGATGAAGGGGGCAAAGAGGTCGACGGCTTCGAGGCCCCCGCACCGGCCCGTGTTCTGCTCGGTCACACCAACACTGTGCCGCGCGTAGTGATCACGCCTGACGGCAACACGCTGGTCTCGGTCGGCTACGATCGCAAGGTCCATGTCTGGGATCTGGGCGCTCCGGCGACGGGTGAGAAGGAGCTGGTCCTGGATCTTGAATCGCGCCAACGGGCAGCCAAGCGGGTTGAGGAGAAAAAACGAGCGGCCATTCTGGAAGCACCCGGTGTGAAGCTGGCCAGTTGTGAACCGGCAGCTACGCTCGACGGGCATAAGGACTGGATCAACGCCCTGGCGATTTCGCAGAACGGACAGCGGTTCATCACGGGGGACGACTCGGGCCTGGTGATCGTCTGGGATGTGAAGACTCGCCAGAAGGTCAGCTCGTGGCAAGTCCCTGGCGTGGCCTGGATCGTCTCGGCGGCGCTGTCACCCGACGGCGAGTCGGCCATGGTCACGCAGTACCGCCGCAAAGGGGGCGATCACAACAACTACCCGGCCGGCCTGGCGATCTACAACGTGGCCGATGGCGCGCTCAAGCTCGACATCCTGGCCACGATGTACCCCAAAGAAAAGAACCCTCCGTACAAGTACCAGTACGAGTATCAGAAGTTCATCGCGGCCGGGCTGGTCGCTTCGGCCTGGTCTCCCGATGGTGAGTTGCTCGCCCTGGGGCAAGGCGGAGAAGACGGCGACGGCAAAGTCCACCTGGTCGAGGCCAAGACCGGCAAGCTGGTCCGCGATGTCTCCGGCCATCAGTACGGCGTGACCGATGTGGCCTTCACGCGCGACGGCAAGCACCTGTTCACGGCCGGCCGCGACACGACCGTCCGCATCATCCAGGTCGAAGACGGCAAAGAGATTGCCAAGCTCGGCAAGCCGCGGGGCGGGCAGTTCTTCGACTGGCTCAGCAGCATCAGCCTTTCGCCCGACGAGAACTGGCTGGCCGCCACCGACATCTCCGGCCACGTGCAGATGTGGCAATTGCGCGGATAGACGGTCCGTGAGCGGCATGCCGCTCACCTGCAACGAATCGCAATCAGGCAGGTGCGTTCCTTAGCCGAACCGTCGCTCCAGCACCTGGTCGTACACGGCGGCGATCTGCCGGACCCACTGCTCCATGCCATGCTCGCGGGCGGCATAAGCCGCGGCCGCCGGGCCCTTCTTCTGCTTCCAGCCTTCGCGGATCGCCCGATCAACCAGTGCGGCCAGGGCCGGCGCATCGCCCACGGGGCTCAGACCGCCGATCTCGGTGCGGATCAGTTCGGGGATGCTCCCCACCTCCGTGGCCAGCACTGGGGTGCCGCTGGCCAGGGCTTCGATCGCCACTAACTCGAAGGGATCGGTCCGCGAGGGGATGACCACCAGATCGGCCCGTTTGTACAGGGCGGCGTGCTCTTCGCGCTCGCGGTGCCCCAGAAAATGCGTCCGAGCGAGATGCAACGACTTGGCTCGCGCTTCGAGTCGATCAAGTTCGGGGCCGTCCCCCACGATCACGGTCTGGCTGCCGGGCCACTGCGACTCGTACAGCTTGGCCGCCTCGAGCAGCACATCGACCCCCTGCGATTCGACCAGCTTGCCGGCGAAAACAATCAGCGGTCCCTTGCTCGGCGGCAATCCCATGCCGCGGACAATGCGGGCCGCGTCGTCGGGCTTCCCTTGATAGAACCGCAGGTCGATGCCCGAAGGTACGGTCGCCACGCGGTCGGCGTCGACATGAAAAACCCGGCGAACTTCCGAGGCCATCCAGGCACTGTCGGCGATCACGCAGCCGGCGTTCTGAGCCCCCTGCTCGGCCCAGATCTGATAGCGAGGATCGCGCTGGTAGCCGGCCAGGTTGGTCTCTTGCGCGCTGGCCACATACGGCACCCCGGTCTCCAGCACCAGCGACGACTGCACCCACAGGTGCTTCACGTGGATGATTTGCGGATCGAACTTGCCGACTTCGTCGTCGATCGCTTCGCGCAGCGCGTCGCGGTACAGGGCCACCTGCTCGTCGGTCAGACCGTAATAGGTCAAGTGACTGCGCGAATGGGTGGTGAAGCTGGGCAGATCGAAGGGCAGTTCGGCCGCTGAGCGAGACGACTCTCCTCCGCAGACCACGCGCCGCACCGGAAAGGGCTCGTCCCCTTCCGAGCTCTGGTCCACGATCAACACCCGCACCTCATGTCCCGCCGCGAGCAGTCCGATCGCCAGATCGTGCGTGGCAGTACCGGTCGCGCTGCCTTCAAACGGAAAATGATTGGTCAGCAGGATGCGCATCGCGTGGAGAGATCAAGCAAGATGGCGGAAGGCGGGAGGTTGGGACGCCCGTAGGACGGCAACGATAGGGAAGTCTGAAGGGGCAGCGTGTCCGGCAGATCCTTGCAACCCTGTCATTTCGTGGGAGTTAGGTTCGGGAGGGAGCGAAAACTTCGTTCAGTGTAGTCGAACGGCTTGTGCACAACACCCAACGATTGGGTGGAGTTTTGCTCCCTATTGTAATGGGGTGAGGCGGGGGATTCCTAGACCCCGTGCTTCGAAGGCAGCGTAAGGTAGCAGGCACACCGACAGGCTGTGAACTTTTCAACGGCGAGGGAGCAAACGCCAGCGGCTGCGGAGCTGAGCGGCAGGGCGCTAGCAGGGTGCTGAAAAACGCCAAAATGGCAGACTTCAGCACTGCATGTTGTGTCGCCCGAAAACATCGCCGCAACATTTAGCGTAGTCTTCGGAGTCCGTTTGAGTTTTT
>Ga0335397_10002826_pt1 | contig 23539 bp, 13 predicted proteins | sample MAT04_FD_205740 | JGI IMG/M metagenome (GOLD analysis project Ga0335397, IMG submission 205740) | Freshwater microbial communities from Lake Fryxell liftoff mats and glacier meltwater in Antarctica - MAT-04 (spades assembly) (version 2) ... | reverse complement strand
CATCGCAACAGTTTCCGGATCATTCCGTGCAAATAGGACAGTTGTGGCAGGCACGACAATCATGTCGGGAGCAGTACAGAATCTCGGTGACCTGAATGTATCGGCGACGCTTGATCTGACCAACGCCACGCTCTCACCGGACGCAAAGACTCTCGACAGCCTGGATGTCCAGGTCGGAACTCTGATAACCCATGACGATATCACCGTCAGCGGTGTTTTCACCTGGAACAACGCCACGATGCGGGGGGCGAATGGAAACGGCAGCCTGACTTTGAACGGCGATACTTCGATCTCAACGAACCTCACCGCTCGCGACTTCACTCTCATCAATGCGGCCAACATGACGTGGACAGGAGGAACGGTTCAGTTCTACGGCAGCACGGGGGGATTTGTGAATGCCCCTGGGGCGACGTTTGATGATCAGATCGACGGTACTTTCGGCAGCATTGATGGAAATTGTTTGCGGTTCACCAACGACGGGAACTTCGTCAAGTCTGGCAGTACGGAAATCACGTATCTGCAGATGCAACTCTACAATCGTGGCACCGTCGAAATTCAACAAGGGCAGCTCTATCTGGGTTGCGGCTACGTTTCGAATAATCCGTCCAATCCGCCTGCTGATGGAATTGTGACGCCGCCCGATCATCCGACTTACTACGAAATCACTGATCCGATTGAACTGCCGCCGGACAATCCAGTCGTTGTTCAGGGAAGCTATACGCAAACTGTCACTGGCGTACTCACCGAACTGATCTCAGGTCATTCAGGAGGAACCTATGGAACTCCAGGTACCGATTACGGACAACTCGTCGTCAACGGTGATGTCGCTCTAGACGGCTCGTTTGAAGTTCAGCTTATCAATGGATTTGTTCCGACGACGGATCAAAAATTTCTGGTCATCGATAACCGTGGCTCAAATGCGATCACTGGAACATTCGTTGGGCTTCCCGAAGCAACGGTGTTCACGGTCGGTTTGCGACTGTTCCAGATCAGCTACGTTGGCGGAGACGGAAATGATGTCACGCTGACTGATGTCGGCCCATCAATCATCGACGTCACCGTCACTGTGGTCGGTGGAACATTTACCTACGATAGCTTCGCGCACGGTGCGACAAGCAGTTCCGTCTCGGCTGGCGACGGCTTCACCGCGATAGCAACTCTGACTTACTACGTCGGCACCGATATTAGCGGCAGCGGTTCGTCAACGGCTCCAATCAACGCCGGCCTCTACACCGTCGTTGCGAGTTATGCGGGCGATTCCAGTCACTACCCCGGTTCCGCATCGGCACTGATTACGATCAACAAGGCTAACGCCGTTGTGACCGTCAATGGATACACGGGCACCTACGACGCTGCGGCTCACGGGGCCACAGGTTCCGTGGTCGGTGTTGCTGGTGATCTGTCCGCAGCAGGCAGTAGCCTGAACCTGGGTGCCAGCTTTACGAACGCTCCGGGCGGCACGGCGAACTGGACGTTCACTGGCGGAACCAACTACAACGATCAGAGCGGAACTGCCGCGATTGTGATCAACAGTTTGAATGTCGCTCCTGTGGTAACTCTGACCGGTGCAACATCGGCCAATGAAGGTCAGACGAAACACTACACGTTCACGACCGTTGATCCGGGGCCAGATACATTCCAGATCGTGGCGACAAGCGGAGGAGCGTTTGGAACGGTGTCGAATGTCGTGTTCAACTCAGCGACCGGCAGCGGCAGCTTCGATGTGACGTTCACTGACGGGCCTGCGAACTCAGCCGTGTCCGTGCAGTTGAAGGATTCTGACGGAGCGTTGAGCAATACTTCGACAGTGAGCGTGGCGATCGCGAATGTGGCTCCGACGGTGACACTGCTTTCGTCAGCGAACGCTGACATCCTGCACAGGTCTCTCAACGGTAATGTGACGATCTCAGGAGCTTTCTTTGATCCGGCTCAGTTACGTGATACCTATACAGTGATCGTCAATTGGGGTGACGGTCAACCGGTGGAAACTTTGCCGGGAAGTGCGGTGAATCAGTCGGCAGAAACCTTCCTCCGCACGCATCACTATGCGAGCGGTGGAATCTTCACAGTTTCGGTCACTGTGCGCGACGAAGACGGAGGCGTGTCGGCTCAATCGACCACGACGGCGGTGGTCACCGGTGTGGGTGTCGTGAACGGGACGTTGTACATCATTGGCACCGATGGTAACGACACCGTCAATCTGACGTACAAGCAAAACACCAATCAGTTGAAAGTGAATGCACGACTGAATCAAACTTCCAACGGCGGTTCGGACGGAGGTTCCGACGGCGGCGGTGACCGGATCCAGCAGACGTATCAGGCGTCGTCGATTACCAGAGTCGTGGCCTATCTGCTTGGCGGAAATGATACTTGGAACGGCAGCGGCAGCGGCAGCGGCGGCAGTGACGGCGGTTCCGACGGAGGCGGCGATCTGTCGATTCGGCAAATTGTGTTCGGCGGAACAGGCAACGACACCATCACCGGTGGCTCTGGTAACGATGCGCTCATCGGCGGCGCAGGCGATGATGTCATCAACGGCGGCAGCGGACGTGATATCGTGATCGGCAGCATTGGGAAGGATACGCTGCACGGCAATGCAGGCGACGACCTGCTGATCGGTGGCTCCACTGCGAACCAAGACTATCTCGCGGCACTCGATCAGGCTTTGACTGACTGGGGCGCTGGTAACCTGAATGCCACGCTGGCTGACCTCGGTCTGATCACTGACGATGGCAACAAGGATGATATCTCCGGTGACCAGGGGAATGACTACCTGGTCGGGGGAACAGGTGATAAGCTGAAGCAGTAGAGGGGGAATGACCAATGACCAATGACCAATGACTGATAGTGCAGATTCCGGCAAAGCGGTTTATCTGATGCGTGGGCTGCCGGGGTGCGGGAAAAGCCATCGAGCGAAGCGGCTTGCGGAACCCGGTGGCGTCGTGCTGGAAACGGATCAGTACTTTTACACTCAGGTCGGCACGGACATTACACGCTACGACTTTGATGAAACCCTGTTGCCTGCCGCGAGGAAGTGGAACCTGGATCGGCTGGCTGATGCGATTTCTGCGGGCAGGTCACCGATCGTCATTGATCGTGGCAATGGATTGAATCCGGAGACACGAGAATTTGCCGCTTTAGCCGTCGCACATGGTTACCGCGTGGAGTTGGCAGAACCCGATTCTGCGTGGTGGCAGGAGCTTCGCGTTCTGCTGAAATACAAGGACCATGTGGCATCGGAACTGTTCGACGTCTGGGCACAACGTCTCGCCGACAGCACCCGCAACGGCCACCGCGTCCCTGCCTCCACGATCCGTCGCTGGATGGCTCACTGGCGTCACGACTTAACCGTCGAAGACATTCTGGCATGATCCGGAACAGTGCAACCCGAGTTTGAGGTCGTCCTGAATCTGCGGGAGTCATGGATACCCACAGATTCAGGACCACCGCAGATTTGTTTTCTGCGGCCGCGACAAATGTCGATGGAGCAGAGACTGGCGAGCGGAGCCGACGTGAGTCGCCCGATCCAACACACCGCATCGAAATCGGAGGACTGACGTCCTGCCGCTCGCCATGCGAGTTCGCCATGCGAGTTTGCCGGTGCAAGGTTATTCACGCTCGCGCGCGTCCCAAACCATGACTTCGCTTCCGCCACTGGCAGTTTTGGCGGCGGCGAATAAGCGTTTTCCGTCGGCGGAGAACCACAGTCCGAGAGCTTCTCGCGTCAAGCCGGTCAATTCGCACAACGGCTGACCGGTGGCAAGATGCCAGAGACGGACTTCGCCGGTCAGAGTGGCCGTCGCCAGTGTCCTTCCATTCGGCGAAACCGCACTCCGCATCGGAATGGATTTATGTCCTTCCAGCACCGCTGCTGATTGATTCTTTGTGAAATCCCAAAGTACGATCGTTCCGTCGCTGCAACAGATCAGAGCAGACTCTTTGTCCGGCAAAAGTGCTGCATAAAAAATCATTTTTCCTGGAGTCTCGACTCGCGGAAGAATTTCTTTTCCCGATTTGAAATTCCAGCGTGTAAGTATTGATCCGCCTCCGACGAGTACTGATGAATTATCCAGAAACTGCCAAATTCGATACGGGAAACGGTCAATTTCCGAAACGCTTGCCGGTAGCCGAAACAATTCTTTCTCTGCTTCCAGATCCCAGATTCCGCATTCTCCATTTGGCGACGTGGCGGAATTTGCCGCAAGCAAACGCCCGTTGCGAAATACGACGGGATCCAGCAATGAACCAGGATAAACTGCGAATCGCGCAACTGTCTTCGACGTCGCCAGATTGATCCCGAGTAACTCCCCAACGGCATTTGTGACTAATAGCTCGCGATCGTCTGCGCTGAATGCGATGCTCAGAAATCTTTCATCAAGCGGTGCGGTAATCGATTGCAGGATTTTGCCGTCATCTGATGAATGCACGTTGATGCTCATTTCGTCGGACGCGATGATCGCAAGGCGACGACATTCTGAATCGGACGCGATGGCCTGAAACGGCCTCCTGGAAAGGATGATTGATCGCCGCACCGAGCTGACATCAGCCCAGTCATGAATCCGGATGTCTCCGTTTTCGTAACCTATCGCGATCGTACTGTTGTTGGCCGCAACGCCGATTGACCACGCTTGACCGAGATTCTGATGGTCGATCATCTGCACGGACCCCGAAGCGACGTCACGGGCGTCCAGGATTGCGCTGGCCAGAACTGTGATAATGAAGCGATCATCCGCCGAAAATGCGATATCCCGAACAGGGGCTGTGTGAACATTACGTGTCGGCTGACTGATCTTGTCAACGTTTGAGAGGTCCCATAGCTGAGACGTATTGTTAACACTGCCAGCCGCGAAGAATCTGCCGGACGCGGAAAAACGACCGCAACATGTGCCGAGAAGTCTGTCGGGGAGACGTTTAACCAGTTCCAGTTTTGGAAACGACAGTAAGCTGAGATATCCATCATCGCTGGCGAATGCAACAAGCCCCTTCAGCTCGTTTACATCCAGCAGTCTCTGGCCTTCAATTGTCGTCGATTTTGCCGCATCCTGCAGGTCTCGAAAGGTGGTCCGTGCCTTGCGGGACGGCCAGTCAATTTCGGTAGCAATCACGGTTCGGTTATCGCGAGCCAGATGAATCTGACCAATTGGCCACTGAAACCCGTTCAGGCGAGTGATTTCATTCCACGTTCGAGTGTCAAAAACACGAATTCGGCGCGTCTCATCGCCTGTCAGCAACAATGTTCCATCAGCGCTAAAACACGCCGAATTGACATCACTGAGATAGTCGATGGAATGCACAAGCGTACTCGTGGCGACGTCCCAAATCCGCAGATTGCAGTGTCCACTTCCCGTACCTGAAACAAGAAATTGACCATCTGGAGAAAACGCCAGCGCAAATACTTTCCCATTGCCTGCCTTCAGCGTTCGAGCCTGATGATTGCACAACCGATTCAGAAAATGCCCTTCAAATCCTATCAGTGAACCTCCCTCATGATCGGTTCCATACCGCTGAAGTCTCGATCTGGCCTGCTGAATCTCACCCCGTTCATGCGCCAAAAACGCTGCCTGAATATCGCTCACGTAAGCGTGTTCGCGAATAACTTGCGCGTGTTCAGTGATCAAATGCTGCTGGTCCTGCATCAGCTTGCCGTGTTCAGCGAATTCTGATTGCTGACGATTCAGTGAAAATCCACCGATTCCGACAATCCCCAGCAGTACGAGCACTCCCAACGTCAGAGAGGCGATGGCAAACCGGGCTTTGCGACGCCGAATCAATTTTTTCAGCCGATAGATTCGAGATGGTGGACCGGCAACTACTGGTTCATTATTTAGATGGCGGCGAACATCGGCCGCAAAATCTGCCACGGAATTGTACCGTCGGTCGCGATCCTTTTCGATCGCCTTCATCGTGATCCAGTCCAGATCGCCCTCCCTAAATCGAGTGCTATTGAGCATCCGCCGCCGATCGCTTGGAAGCGGCGGTGTCACTTCCCGAATGACTCGAAGCGTTTCTTGATAATCCGAGTCACGCCAGGTAGTCCCGGAGTATGGCGATGCATCAGTCAGCAGCTCATACAGCAGCATTCCCAATGAATACACATCACATCGAACATCGAGATCCTGGTCGGACAGTGTCGTCTGCTCGGGACTCATGTAAGCGGGAGTCCCCGCAACGGCTGACTGTTTTGCATGAGGAAGTGCTGGATCGGGTTTGCAATCTGATTCAGGCGGCGTCACCCGGGCAACTCCGAAATCGATCACTTTCGGAACGTATCGACCGTTGACTTCTGTCACCAGAATGTTGGATGGTTTAATGTCCCGGTGAAGGACTCCATTCTCATGAGCATGCTGCACGGCTTCGCATATGGATTCAAACAGCCGCAGTCGATCAGAAACCGGCAGCGACTTCTGTCGGCAGAACGTCGTGACGGGAAACCCCTGAACCAGTTCCATCACGAACCACGGGCGTCCGGTCGCAGTGGCACCCGCATCGATCAGGCGCGTGATGCATGAATGATTCAGTTGAGCCAGCGTCTGCCGTTCTGTCTCGAATCGCCGGACTGCTTCCTTTGTGTCCATTCCGGGCCGGATGATTTTGAGAGCGACCTGTCGCCGAACCGGCGACGTTTGTTGAGCCAGGAAGACGATCCCCATGCCCCCGGCTCCGATCCGTTCGATCAGTTCATAGGGTCCGATGACAGCACCAACAGTTTCCGCATCACAGTAAACGTCGTCAATGCTCGCAATTGTTTCGACCGGAAATTCCAGAAACGTCGTTTCCTCAGTCAGCACACGCAGCAGCGATCGGATTCGGCCCGCCAGAAACGCATCAACGCCGCAGGCTTCCCGGATGAATTGTTCGCGCGCGTCTGCCTCGGCGATATGGCGTGCCCTGGTAAAGATCTCTTCTTCCAGATAAACATTGTTGTCCATACGCTATTTCCTGAATATCTGCGATTATAGTAGACATCACTCTCCGAGTGATGAACGTCGAGCCCCAGCAACAGGATGTGACAATTGAGCGAATGCGAACGCAGGCACACCAATTTGTGTCTTTTAATCCACGGATTTTGTTTCGGGACTATTCCTAAATGCGAATTCGGTGGTTCGAGCACCCAGAAAAAAAGGGAACAATCGGACAATTTTCGCAAATCGCCACCGCGCGAGCAGGCTGTGGATTTAGTCGCCACTGAGTTTACCTCCAATGGCGTGGAGTTAGACGAAAAACGAGGCCTTTCTCGGCTCTCCCGACCCTGTGTCGGGGGACCGCTGACTGGCAAGCTACAACGGTGAAAGAATTCCTTTCCCCCCTCCCCTTTTTTTGCTCGCCGAAGGCGAGCAAAAAAGGGGGCGGGGGAGACGTACATTTGGGATGGCAGTGTAGCCGCCCAGTCTTGCTCCCACCGACACGGGGTCGGATGGAGAGCTTAAGTCCACGCCATTGGAGTTTACCTCAGTGGTTTTCAGGATACCGCACTTCCGGGATTCCCAGTGTTTTCGAGTAGTGCAGAATCCCGAGAACCACCGGAATGAATCCGGTGGCGGGGAAATTGCAAGCTCGCCAGCGGTGGAACGTCCGTTTCCTGTTGTGACAGTTCCTATTCGGATCCTCCCATCATTTCCACACGCAGCCAGCATTTTGCATAAGCCCAGTCGTTGTCGGCCGTTGATGAGGAAATCCCGAGGACTTTGGCGGCGTCCTGAATTGTCAGTCCGGCAAAAAAACGCAGTTTCACCAACTCCGCCTTGCGCGAATCAAGGGAGTGCAGTTTTTGCAGGGCGTCATCGAGTGCAATCAGGTCGAGGGCGGGCGCTCGTTCGGGCTGCTCGAAGTCGAGCATCTCTACGCGCCGGTGATTTGCTCCGCCTTTGAGGCTGGCTTTCTGTCGTGCGCGTTCCACCAGAATCCGCCGCATGGCTTCCGCCGCCGCCGCGAAGAAATGGCCGCGACCATTCCACGTCTGAGTATCACTGGAATCCACAAGCCGGACATACGCTTCATGCACCAGAGCTGTCGCCTGCAACGTTTGTCCGGGAGTTTCCTGCTGCATTCGCGCCGCAGCCAGCGTTCGCAGTTCGTCATAGACCAACGGAAGCAGCTCTGAACTTGCCGCTGCATCTCCAAGTTCGATTCGAGTAAGAATCTGAGTGATATCGCTCATCCCGCCCCTGCTCTACGAGTTCATGCGATTCAATTTCCTGCGAAACGTCTCGACTTCTGCTGCCTGGTTATTTGTATGGCTTGACTTTGGCTTCCTCAACCATCTCCAATGCGCTTGTAGCATCGAGGCCATTGGGAACGATACAAACGATACAAATGTCTCCGAAAAATTGCATCTGACTCTGATTCAATCAGCAATTGCGTGTTCGAGTGTTCAAATCTGTATCAGAATCTTGAAGGAATTTCAGAATGCCGGGATCGTCACAGCGAAGACTTCTGGATCAGGCGGGGCTTCATTCACGAGCAGGACGCATGAAGCGGGCGAAGGCGATTTATCAGCAGATCCTGCGACAGGATCAAGGATGTGCGGAAGCCCTGTTTGGTATCGCAGTGTTGCTGCATGATTCCGGAGAACTGGACGCGGCAGCAGGTCGCTTGCGCGAGCTTCTGAGATATCGACCGGAACTTGCAGAGGTGCATTTCAATCTTGGAACGATTCAGAATTCTCTCGGACAACGCCATGCGGCAATTGAATCGTTCACACGGGCGATTGAGTTGCAGCCAGCGCTGGCGGACGCTCACAATAATCTTGGAATCGCATTTCGCGAGCAGGGACTGCCTGAAAAAGCTCTGTCCAGTTTTGAGCAGGCTGTGCACCATTCACCGAACTCACTGCCCGCCCTGCTGAACTACGGGACAGCGTTGCTGAAGTGTCAGCGGATCGACGAGGCTGTCGAAATCTGCCGCAGGACAAATGAATGCCATCCGGAGTCCGCCGATGCCCTGTATGCTCTCGGAATTTCCCTCGAACAGGCCGGGCAGTCCGCCGAAGCGCTGCAGCACCTGAAGGAAGCCGTCAGACTTCGACCGGAGGCCGCTGAGTGGCGGTTTCATCTGGCGGCCTGTGAAGGATCGGTGTCACCAGCGGCAGCTCCGGCGGATTACGTGGCATCGCTGTTTGACGCTTACGCGGCGAGATTTGATGAGCATCTGGTCGATACACTGAACTATCGAACTCCACAACATCTGCGGGATGCGGTGCAGCAATCAGGTCACGGTCCATTTGAAAGAGGTCTGGATCTTGGCTGCGGCACCGGACTGAGTGGTGAAATATTTCGATCGACTGTCGGCGGTCTGATCGGGGTCGATTTGTCATCCGAAATGGTAGTGGCCGCGCGACGTCGCGGTGTGTACGAAGCTGTGTATGTCAATGACATCATCACATTTCTGGATAGTCAGAGTGCCGACTACGATCTGATACTTGCCGCAGATGTGTTTGTTTATATCGGAGATCTGAGCGACACTTTTTGTCGCGTCGCAGCAGCTCTGCGACCGGGCGGACTATTCGCGTTCTCGGTAGAAGCGAACAGCGACAACACCTGGAAACTTGGACCTTCACGCCGCTATTCACATGGCTTGACGTACCTGCGACAGCTTGCCGCGACGCACGGAATGACAGAAACGTCTGTTACTGCCGTCGTGCTTCGAACAGACAGGGGAACCGATATTCAAGGTTGGGTTGTTGTGCTGGAAAAGCCGAAATCATCAGTCAATGTGAACGCGGCCCAATAGAAGGGATGAGCGGCACCAAATCGTTCGCGACGCTTGGCGATGCGCTCTAACTGGGCCATGCGAAGCGACTCAGAAACTGTTTTTCCGTCCGCAAGAGCCGAGAACAGATCGCTGACCAGAAGTGCGGACTCACGATCGGGAACTGACCAAAGCGTGGAAATGACGGACTTCGCTCCCGCCAACTGAAACGATTGACGTAAACCCGCGACGCCTTCCCCATTGTTTACCTCTCCAAGCCCCGTTTCACAGGCACTCAAAACCACCAGGTGTGTTCCGTGAAGATTCAGTCCGGCAATCTCCAGTCCCGTAAGCACTCCGTCATCACCAGCCGTGCCGATACCTGCGTCGGGAGCACTGCATCCGGCAAGCAATAACCCACAATTCAGCAACGGGTTCTCAATGGGTTGCAGAAATTCATCCGCTGCTGACTGCCGTTCACTCATCAAACTGATTCTTGATTGCAGCGTGTCGGCCGCTCGCTTGTCCTGGAAAAATCCATGGGTCGCAAACAGAACGACGCTGGGACTCTTCATCGCTTTGACGACACTTTCAAGTGCGTACTGCCCCACGTAGGAAATGGGGGCTGTGTTCGAGTACTTTTCAAGATTTGGTGCAATCAAAGCCGCTTCGATCGCCGTCCCAGGTAAGGGTTGAACATTGGAAAACCTGCTCGGCCCCTGACTTGAACCTGTCGATCGGGTGCGGTCCGCTTCTGTTGGAGACTGGTTTCGCAAAACTGCGAGGATCGATTGCCAAACGGATGCAGGTGGCAGGTCGAATTGTGGATTGGCGAATATGGCTGGCACGCCGACGACCGACTTTTTCTTGTCATCAGCCAGCATATTACGAGTACTGATCAAGAAACGAATCTTGTAGCGTTCGACCAGGAATTTTCCTGATTCATCAAGTGCCAGCGAGTTCCACGGCAACAGCCAAAGATCACTATCCGGAGAAATGATCAGCTCTTCGCAAGCTTCGTCCAGTTTCAATCGTTCAAGCACTTTCGAAGTCATGGACAGTGTCAGCTTTGTGAGTTCTGCCACGGCATCGACTTCGTCAAGTTTGGCCAGTTCAGAAGCCGAACCGCGCGGAGCGATTTTTGCTCGGACACTGGAGACTAATTCATCGATCGCTCGCGCGTCTCCCAGATCAATCAGGCGCACTTCGTCGCGGTCATGCGGTGGAATGATCCAGGCGGCGTAGCGATCAGGATTTGCGTTGCCGTCCGCAGCTCGCCCCAGCGGTGCATACTTGACATACTCGATCAGCACTGAATCGTCACTAAGTTTTGACCGCAGCTCATCCAATGTCTGCCAGTGTTCCGTTTCGCGAGTTTCCTGGCCGGGAGTCTGCAGATTGCGTGCAAGTAACTCTTCCTGATTAGACAATTCTTCCAGCTTTCGTTGCATGTCAACCGAATTCTGGTCCGCAGTGCGCGTCAGCAGACTCGCCATTTGACTTCGAATCAACAGCAACTGATCTCGAATGGCAACTTGTTTGGTGTCCGTCGTCGTCCGTGATTGGATGCTGGAGTTTGCAAGGACTTCATGTGCTTTGCCCTTGTTATTGATCACCCACTCTGCGGACCGCTGGACAATTGCAGGCGTGTCGCTCGCGGCGACGGCGAACGAGATTGCTAGCGAGAATTCAGACGCCTGCTTGGTCGCGAGATATTGCATCTGCTCGCGCTGGGACATGCATGGCAGGAACTTTGCAAGGTAATTCGCGGTAATCTTTCGGGACTCATCGAACAAGTCCGCAGCCCGGGACCTGTCGCCTGTCGATGCAACGACAAGTCCCAGATTCATCAGACTGCTCGCCGTTTTCGGATTTTGATTGCCAAAGCTCTTTCGGCAGATCCGAATCGCCTGTTCATATTGCGCGATCGACGATTTTGTGTCGCCCATTGCCGAATAGACTATCCCCAGATTGTTGTAAGCCACCGCAAGATCCGGGTGGTCGTCGCCGAGCAGCTTGATGCGAATCGAGAGACATTTCGTCAGATTATCCAGAGCCTCTTGATACTCGCCAATATCGCCTTGCAACAGGCCCAGGTTGTTGTATGCACTCGATACTGCCCTGTGCTCTGGCCCAAGCGCTTTGATACGTATCGATAGTGCCTGCTGGTACAACGGTTTCGCCTTGTCCGTCATACCGCGATAGTGCAAAACGCCCGCCAGATTTAGCAGCGAGTCCGCGATTGCGGTGTGGTCTGGATCAAAGGTTTTTTTGTTTGCTGCCAGAGCACGTTCGAAATACGACTGAGCAGCAGAGTAGTCGCCGATCGTTTCTAAGAAATGCCCGACGTGGATAAACGATTCTGCCGTGATCGGATGTTCGTCGCCAAGTGCCTTGCGGCGAATCGCGAGTGATTGTTCGTACAGAGGTCGCGCGGCGAGGAAGTCACCGGAGTCATCAAGTACCCTGGCAAGCTTGTCGAGCGATGCCGCAGTGCTCGGATGCTCCATACCCAGCACTTTTTTGCGAATTTGCAATGCTTCTTCAAAGAGTGATCTGGCAGCGGCCGTGTCTCCCATCGATTTCAGCAAGCCACCGAAATTCGTAATCGCTGTGGCCGTTTCCGGATGTTCGTTTCCGAGGGTTTCTCGGAACAGTTCCACGGCCTGTTGTCCCGAAGACTTCGCCTTGTCAAACTGATTCAACTCTGCATAGATGACACTGAGATTATCCAGACTCAATGCAACTTCGGGAGCCTTCGGTCCGAGTACTTTCTTGCGGATCGCCAGCGACTCCATACTGAACTTCAAGGCGGTTGGATAATCCTCCAGTTTTTGCGAGATCACACTCAAATTGTTGATCGCTGTGGCTGTGTTGATATGTTCATTTCCAAAAACTTTGCGTGCCACCGCCAATGCTTGTTCATAATTGCGCTTGGCACCCGCGTAGTCTCCCATGTCTTCCAGCAAGCCGCCGAGGTTATTGATCGAAGCAGCGGTGTCAGGATGCTCGGCGCCTAATGCCTTCCTGCCGGATGCGACTGCTTGTTCAAACAAAGTTTTTGCTTCGGCATACTCTCCCATGATTCCAAGCAACGAACCAAGGTCATTCAGCGCTTTGATCGAATCCGCGTTGTCGAACCCATACGACTTCTTGCGAATTGCCAACGCCTGCTCAAGAGCGCTTCGCGAAGCGCGATAGTTACCAGCCTCGCGATACAGATGACCGAGATCTGACTGAAGATCCGCCATGGTTATATGTTGAGTCCCCAGAACGCGACCAGCGATGGATACCGACTGTTCCATGAGCGGCAGAGCAGCTTCCAGGTTTTTCTGCTGGTACTGATCGAGCGCTTGACTGCGCAGCTCCCCGGCACGTCGTAACTCATCTTCCGCACTGGCGCGATTCGCTGCACGATCTTGTGCGATCGCAAAATTTGCGACGACGAAGAAGATCGAAATCATGACAGCAATTGCAAAGCGCGCGTTCGCGAGTTCAGTGTGCCATCTGCCGACTCGATCAAAAAGCCCAACCAAAGTATGAACGAGGCGATACCTGTTGCCGAAAAAGATCATCGAACAAACCTCCAATGACTGCAGAGTGTCAATTACAAGGCCTTTTTAAGTCGGCAGTGAGGTCAAGTCAACGATTCTTATTTGAGTGATAACAAGAAACCCCAGCTCTTTGTTTGGGAACGGCTCATGCTTTGTCCGGCCTTCCTTGTGAGTCAAGCGTGTGTTCGAGCTGTTGGTCCGCAGATCGGAAACCGATGGCAGCCAACGCCGTGCCGAACGGTATTGGCGGCGGCCCAAACGCTACCGGCGTTCTATTCTTTGTTGGTTACCGGCATCGGCTCGTCCCAAATGATTTTGCACTGGGGATGAGCAGTCTGCAACAGTTCCACTCCAGCAGCAGTCACGCGTGTGGATGCCAGGTCCACAAGGCCGATTTGCTTCAGTTTCGCCAGTTCGACGCAGGTCTGATCTGTGACCACTGTATTGCTCAGATGCAATTGGGATATTATAGATCGCGAACTGACAAATCGGCCCACTCCTGCGTCAGTGACTTGAGTGCCATCCAGTTCCAGAATCTGAAGGTTTGGAGAAGTTAAAACGTCCAGCAACCGGTCGTCCGCCTTAGTATGACGCACCAGCAATCGCCATAACCTGGGCAGCATTGCCAATGGCAGGAGCCCCTCCGACGAAACCGACGCGGAGGAAAGGTCTGCCTGCTCTGTGCGCGGAAAGGCTGCACAAAACATTTCTACGTCCCTGTCCGTGACGGCCTTCCCTTCGACGACGAATGCGGTGACATCCCCCTTTATCATCGGGATTCTCGGTACGAATGCGGGCTTGGGGAGACCAACCCATCTGAAAGGGTCTATCAGTATATATTGGCCGCTCGCATAACCGCCAAGTTCTTGAACCCTCCGCAAGGCGCGAGTCTGCGGTGACGGGAAGATTATGGGATAAACGATGAAGCCCACGATGACCACGACCACCGCCATGAGAATGCGACGACGATTTCTTAGCAGATTAGTCCGGGGCTCAGCCGTTTCCGATGTTGTTGTTTGCATTGTTGCAGTCATCGACGACTCCTGGAAACTGGCTGTTGGCGACTACGCCATCGGGGAAAGAAAAAGGGCCGCAGCCCAATGGTACTCACTTTGTACTCTGCAAACGAATGAGACTTTGTTTTGCTCAGAAGACTTTCATTCGGCGAGGTGTCGCTTGTGGGCATTCTGGCTCCACCGACCCCGCGTCGATGGACCACAGACTGTTGAGCTACAGCAGAAGAACTCATTCTCCGCTTTGGCCTGCACCGACCCTGCGTCGGTGTAGCCGCGACGAGCAGCCAAAAGTCGCCCAACCACCGACGCGGGGTCGATGGAGGGTGTGCTTCTCGCTGTCCTTGCGCTGTAGCTGGTCAGTCTTGCTCCCACCGACGCTGGGTCGGCTGGAGAGCGATTGGCAATGTCTGATTTAGGTTGCGGGCGAAGTCCGCGCCGAGATTACAGTAGCCCGACCTGTGCGTGAGCCGCAAGGTTCACGAACTTAGTCGCGGGAGAGCGAAAGCTCTTTCGCAATAAACGGTGAGACCGTTTTATACACGGTCGAAGCCTACCCTCAATTCTGCGCAAGCTTTACGGAACGACCCCGTAACAACATCGTTGGAGTTGCTGACCTCACATGATTAGTGCGCCTGCGTTGTTCGATCTCACCTCAAGTCAGTTTGCTTCGCGGTGCATTTCATCGACCCCACAAGCTCGCAGTATCTCCGCATCTCGGCGCATTGCTGTCACAGTTTCGTGATGTACCGATTGGCATGCCGTCGAGCGTCACTATGCCATGGAAGACCTTTCATCCGGTGGCACCCGGAGGCGTCGCGCCGGGGCAATCGGCTGGCTGGCTTGGACAGGTAGCCGATCCGATGCTGATCACTGGCGATCCGAACCAGCCTGGCTGGTCAATTCCAGCCTTGCAGTTGCTGGACGGACTGGACACACTGCGACTCGATTATCGTCGCGCGTTACTCGCATCGATCGACCGGCAACAACGGGCAATGGAAGCTGCCGCAATGACCGGCATGATGTCTCAGCAGGAACAAGCCTTTCGTCTGCTGAGTTCCAGCGATGTGCAGCAGGCATTCGACCTGAACGCGGAAGACGCAGCAACGCGCGATCGTTATGGTCGCAACATTCATGGTCAGTGTGTTCTGATGGCACGTCGACTTCTGGAGCACGGTGTTCCATTTGTCTCTGTCAACTGGCACAACGACGGGCGAAACTTCTGGGACACGCATGGCAACAACTTCAATCGATTGAAGCACGACCTGATTCCTCCCGCAGCTCAGGCTCTGGCGGCAGTCCTCAGCGACCTTTTCGATCGCGGAATGCTGGAAGACACACTCGTCGTCTGGGTTGGTGAGTTTGGTCGTCGCCCGCAGATCACTGCGGCGAATGCCGGACGGGAACATCATCCGTTCTGTTACAGTGGGCTCATTGCTGGTGGTGGCATCAAGCGCGGATCGGTTTACTGAGCCAGCGACGAAATTGCCCGGTTCCCGTCCGAGAATCCCATGTCGCCGCGTGACCTCGTCGCTACGATGCTGCACGCACTCGGCGTCCCGGCAGGCACGACGCTCAACGATCTGACTGATCGACCGCATGTTTTGTACGGCGGTAATCCTGTCCCGCCACTGTTTGGATGATTGAGCAAGCGACGGATACGTTCACTTGCTTGTGCTGCGAGCTTGTATTGGTCGCGTCGTTCTGTGCGTACTTGTAGTTCGCCGTGTGCTCTTGCGAACGGTCTTCGCAGGATTGAGTCTCCGTGCTCGCCATGTGAATGAGCACTTGGTGGAGGTGACGGGATTCTCACGTACTTTCCTGTCGAACCTGACTCTTTGGGCGAACCGGAAAAATCAAACTGCGGACGATACAATCCGAAAGTTGGAGTTCATGAAGTGATACCCGTTTGCAGTTTGCACCAATGCCAGAGAGTCATCCCGTCACCTTGATCACTGTGCGAGTCGCGTTAGCTTGCTATGCGATTGTGGTGGCGATGATGCTGGCCGGATGTCATGGCGAGAAGTGGCGGCAGGTTCTGCGGGCTGTCTGGTCGATCGGATGCCTGGCCTTCGTCTTTCATGTCATTGCAGCATTTCATTTTTCGCATCACTGGAGTCAACGGTGCCATCGTTTTTGAATCCGGTGTGACTCGCCCGACGGGCGTCGTGGCAGTGGCGGTATTTGGATTGATCCTGATCCGGCGCCTGAGACTGCGGCGATCCGTGACGCCTGATTTGTAGAAAAAACGTTGCGTTTCGCGGTGGTTCTCGCGGCCTACGGCTTCTCCGCATCCGAACACACGCAAACCATCTGCTGGCAACCGGGACAGCCTTTGCCATATTTGGCGTAAACCGCTTCGGTCAGATTGATGCCAGCAACGTTGGCAATCGTGGCCAGCCAGGCGAGAACATCGGCGAACTCTTTGGCGATCTCTTCTTTTGGCGATTCGCGGAGAGCGGCGGCAAGTTCACCGATTTCTTCCATCAGCCACATAAACGTACCCTCGACGCCGCGAGCCTCGTCCTTGCGAGAATACATCCGGTCGATCAGTTGTTGAAGTTCATCCAGAGTCATCAATCTACTTTCCCAGTTCGTTCACGATACTATCTGCTCCGTAGACTGACTTCAACGCTTCGCGAATTGCGCTCGAATGCACCGAAACAGAACGGGCCTGCTTATCAGAGTACACATAGTTGCCGGACAGTGACTGTACGTTGCCGTCAAAGATCAGGCCTACAATTTCACCCGCTCGATTGACCACCGGGCTTCCGGAATTACCGCCGATGATATCTGCCGTGCTGACGAAGTTGAATGGTGTCGATTTCGCCAACTTGTCTTCAGCAGTTTTCCAGGAGGCTGGCAGGACATAGTCGGCCTGTCCCTGATGTTGTTGTTCATGGGTAAACGCACCACCGATTGTGGTCCATGCAGGAATCTGCTGGCCGTCCTGTTCGTAACCCACGACGGGGCCGAATGCGAGTCGTAACGTGAACGTGGCGTCAGGATAAGATGACGTTCCTTCCACAGCAAAACGTGCTTCTGCAATTTTGGCGTAAGCCTGTTTATCCCGTTCGTCCAGTTGATCGGTGATTGTTCGGATACGTCGTACTTCAGGGTTGATGATCCGGGCAAGTTGAATCAGCGGATCCTGACTGTTGTTCACAGCGTCGATCCCGCCTGCCGCGAATTTTCTGCGATTCTCCACACTCAGCAACTGCGTGCCCCCGATCAAATCAGCCGCCCGTTCGGCCGGAGACTTACCCGCCAGGATCTGCTGACTTAACGGATCATCAAAACCGCGTTGTTCGAGTGTTTTTGAAATCGAGTCTGCCAGCAGCACCTGATCGAGATCTGTATAAATCGGGGCTTCCGAATACAGTTGCTGCAGCAGGGATTCCCGGCCTGCGTCAGCAAACTGCGGAAGGCGTTCTTCCGATGGTTTCTGATCTTCTTCCGCCATCTGGACAAGTTCCAGTGCGATCCCGAACAGTTGCGAATTTACCGCAACACCTTTTCCGAGCAACTCGGCACGCTGTACGGTTGTGTCAGAAATGGTCTGCCATGCAGAAGCCAGCGGTTTCAACTTTGGATCAGCGTTGATCACTTCCAGCAGCGATTTTTCCGCAGACGCTTTGTCGGCCAGCACTTGCGGATCCTGCAAACCAGCCAGCATCCCAAGCCGCGCCTTTCGCGAATTCTGCACACCGAACAAGTCATCCCGTGCGCGGCGAGCCTGTTCTTTGCCTCGCAAACCATACTGCTGCAGCAGGATCTCCTGGCGACGTAAATGCGTCATCACATACGGCAGATACAAGTCGCGCTGGTACTTGATGGCGTCCATCGTGTAAATGCGGCTGGTGCGACCGGGATTGCCCGAAACAAAAGCCACATCGTTTTCTTTTGGGCCATTTTCCGACCACTTGAGGAAGTGTTCAATCTTTGCGGGCTTGTCGTTTTCGTAGACTCGAAAAATGCAGGCGTCCAGACAATAACGCGGATATTCAAAGTTGTCTGCATCACCACCAAAGAAAGCGATCGCCGTTTCCGGTGCCCACACCAGTCGCACGTCTGTGTACTTCTTGTACTGATACAGATGATATCTGCCGCCTCCGTACAAAGTGGTCACGGTACACTTGAGACCTGTCTCATCCAGTGCAGACTTTTCGATCTTTGCAATAATAGCTCGCCGAGCGGCCACAGCTTGTTCTGTCGTCATATCGCCCGTGACCGAACCCTTAACTTCCGCTGTGACATCTTTGATACCAACCAGTTGGTTGAGTTCCAGATCCGGTGCTTTGAGTTCCTGATCCGGAGTCTGTGCCAGGAACCCGGCATCCATGATATTCCGCTCGGGCGTTGACAGCTTATAGAGAGTATCTGAACCAACGTGATGATTGGTCAGTACCAGACCTGAACTGGAAATAAACGACGCTGATCCACCAACGTTAAATCGCACGCAGGATTTCATCAAATGATCGGCCCACTCCTTTGTTGGAGCGAACCCGTATCGTTTTTTCAGCAATTCCATCGGCAGATCATTAAACAGCCACATCCCTTCATCGGCTCTTGAGTGACTGAAAGTCGGCATGATGATTCCGGACAGCAAAATAAGAAAAACACAAGATCGAAACATGAACCCGTTCCGTAAAGTCGTTTGAAATCTCATCAGCAATTTCCATCGGGAAATACACAAACCTCATCACACTTTACTCGACCATCGCCGCAGAATGAAAGTCAACCGCCGGGACGGGTTGTGGCTCGTGCTTCGTCAACGCCCGGAATTGGGATTGGGTGGTCGGGGCTGGACTGAACGCAGTGAAGAAAGCCCCGGGGTTTCGGGCTAGCGCCCTCCAACCCCGGCGACCCTAATTTTAAGGATTGGCAAAAGCACGAGGAATGTTTCGTCAACGCGGTAGACAGGCAAGTTCGGATTGCCCTGGAGCGAATCACAGGTCGTCAATTTTCAGGCATTCTCCAATTTAAAATTTCAGCCCCATTGACAGGAGTGTACCGATTCGAAAGAATGGAGAAACGTACAGGCGTCTATGCGTATCACGAAATATACCTACCGGACGGTAAAATCTGAGTTTGTGCGTTTTCCGGATTAGAGTTTTGTTTCCTTTTCAACGTTAATTGGAGGTTTCAATGAGAGTCCAGATGTTTCCTCGCCGTCGCTCATCGGGGTTCACCCTGATCGAGTTGCTTGTGGTGATTGCGATCATCGCAGTCCTCGTTTCGCTGCTGCTGCCTGCAGTTCAGCAGGCCCGTGAGGCGGCCCGTCGTACCCAGTGCAAAAACAATTTGAAGCAGATCGGGTTGGCGTTCCACAATTACCATGATGTTTACAATGGGTTTCCAATTGGCATCAGCTACATTCAGGGGCCGAATCAGCCCTTCTTCAACAACCCTAGTCAGGCGGTGGCTTATGACGACCCGAACGTGCATGTCTGGACGGAAGGTCTGCTTCCCTATTTGGACCAGGTAAACGTCTATAATCTAATCAATTTCAGTGCGCCAATTATCTCTCCTATGAATTTGACTGCGGCTGGTGCTACCGCTCCCTACGCCATCAGTACCTATAATAATCAAGCAGCAACTGCCAATGTAATTCCGGCCTTTATCTGCCCGAGTACACCCCGGAATTCAAATCTTGTCACGGTGGATTTTGGTGCGACACTGAACTACGGGCTTCTTGGTGCAGGCATGCTACTCAAGGGAGGAGCCATGGACTACCCTGCCACAAGTTCCTGTGACGACGCAGTCGCAACCGCTTCGGGAGAAACGGCAAATCGTGGATTGATCTCTGATGAACAATACACCGGAATTAAACACTGCACCGATGGCACCTCGAACACATCCTTGGTTGCCGAGCGGGCTGGTGCCCCAACAGTCTATCGTAAGGGCAAGCCAATTTCCGGGACATTAACAAGCGGTGGTGTCTGGGCTGATCCATTCGTCGGAGCCAATTATTTTCGAGGATCGCTTTACGACGGAACGCTCACAGGGGCATCAGCAGCCAGAAAATGTGCGCTGAATTGCACGAACGAACGATTGGGTGGGGGTTATGCCTTCCATGCTGGTTCAGTTACGTTTCTGCTTGCCGACGGCTCAGTTCGTTCCGTGTCGGAAAACACAGACACTGGGGTCATCGGCCGAATTATCTCCTTCGCGGGTGGTAACGTCGTCGGAGAGTTCTAATCTGTTGAGATTCTGTGTGTCTTGATTGACACGAGGTTGGAGAATCTTTGGAGACCTGTTGCTGACTCTTACGAGTACGGTCAACAGGTCTCCTTTTCAATGGTGCTTATTGCTGTTTTTCCGATGAATCGTGCGTGGTTATGCGTCAAGCGTTTCTGTTTATACTCTGAGCTGTCAGATCTGAGATCTAATCTGGCGTACCGGGACGTCAGTCGCCGATCACTTCCGTTTAACCCGACTCGAAGAGGAGGCGGAGCACTCGGCACCTCCTCTGTGCGTCGGGTTAAACAATTAAATCAACACCCGCCTAACGCCTTGACGATCATTAAATTAACGGTCCGAAAAATGTCATCCTGCGCGACCCGGTGGGAACTCGATTAAACAAACACAAACTCCTCCTCAAACGGTAATTGCCGTTCGAGGTATATGTCACTGCTTTTCATTTTGGATAGAGAAATGTTGCATACCAACTTTCAACGATTATTGCTTCTGGTTCCGCTACTTCTTTCAGCGTGTTCTGGTTCGACGGGACCGGATGGACCGCCAAGTCCCAAGACGGCCAAGATAGGCGGGGTGCTATTGATTGATGGACAACCAGCGCCGATCGGGTTCATCGAATTGAAGCTCTATCCGAAAGGTCGTGAACCAAAGCCGGAAGAGAATATTCCGATGTGCCTTGTCGGTCTGGACGGAAGGTACACCTTCAGCTCGTACAGAGATGGAGACGGTGCCGAGCCGGGCGAATACGTTCTCACGATGGAGTATTTGAAGATAGGAGGCCCTGGTGAACTGATTGGCCCGGACAAATTCCTCAACAACTTTAACTCGCCGACGAACGAGGATCCCAGGTTTCAAGTGAAAGTGGTTGATGAAACCTCCGGAGAAATCCCAACTATTGATATCAAAATGTCTGAATTGAAACAGAAGCCTCCGCATCCGTTTGCCAGTTCAAAATGGAAGCGGTAGTGGAAGCCCGGCTCATATATCTCACCGCATCTGATGTCGTTGTTTGACTGCAAGTCGCGGGCGAGCGGTGGGTGTTAGCCCGCCGAGTTGTACCCATGTGGCTCGAAGGGCTGACGCCACTCCGCTCGCCGGGATCAGATCTCGGCGCTGTCTATAGACCACCAAGAAACATCCATTAGGTCGAGCATAAGGAATTCTGGCGAATTCCACTCCACTGAGATTCTTCATTCAGACATGCTAATCAGATAGATCGCAAAAACATGAATACGCCTGCCGACTCACAAGCGACATCGACCGCACAGACTCCGCATCGAGCGAATGTTATTCGAAGGGGATTCTTGTTCATATTGCTTCTCGTTCTGCTTGTTCCAGTGGTGTTGAAGGGGCTGGCGGGGTTTTCCCCTGTCGTCGACGTCAAAAACACAATCGATGCTCTGGGTGGCAGAGCGAATACGGCCGTGGCTGCACCGCAGTTTCTGCAATCTATCGTCGGCAAAGAATGGACCGGATGGAATGAATTCTACGGCGGGGTCAAAGTCATTGGGATCTCGCTCGATCAAACTCCGGTACAGGATGAGGATCTGGTCGTGCTGCAGCAGACACCCCGGCTCCGCACGCTAACACTTCAGAATACAAAAATCACCGATGCGGGTGTCAAGAGTCTAAGCCACGTCGCTTTCCTGGAAAAATTGGACCTGAGCGGGACAATGCTTACGGATGCAGGCATTGACTCTCTACAGCACCTTACCGCTTTGCGGGATTTAAAGATTGGCCAGACGTCAATCACTGATGTGGGAGCTGCCAAACTTGCAGCAATTAAGAGCCTGATCAACCTGGATTTGTCTGAGACAGCCGTCACGGACTCGTCGCTGAAGGCATTTTCAGAAATTCCCGGCCTGAAAACCTTGGTCCTTGATAAATGCAACCTGACAGACGAAGGGCTTGCATCACTGAAGAACTGCAAGTCGCTCACTTCTCTGTCGCTGTCTGGTATTTCGCTGACAGGTAGTTTCCTGAAGGAGTTGAAGGAAGTCCCGCTTGAATACCTGAATCTTGTCGATTCCAGTTGTGATGGTACTGCCTTCACGGACGGGGGGCAGGGAAAGACACTGAAGAATCTCAACCTGGAAAACTGCCCCGTCGAAGATGCGGGGGTGGTTGCCATCGCCAGGTTCCCGGCCATCGAGACATTGTCGCTGGATAATACAAAAATCACTGGTCAGGGGATCGCCGTACTCAAGGACATGCCGCATCTTGTAACTCTGTCGCTAAACTCGACCCCGGTCTCCGCCCAGGAGTTGCGCGCGTTGAAAGATGCACCGAACTTGCAATTGATTAAAGCCAACAAGACCGGAGTGACTCGCGGCGACGTTGATACCCTGACCGCAGAGATCAAGTCTTTTGCCGTCTTTATCGGTTCGTCCGGCGGCGGCGGATGATAGAACTGCCTGTCGGGTGTAGTATCGTGTAGGCCGGATCGAGTTCGCCGCACTTCCGGAACTGCGGTCGGGAAGGCAAAAGGGGACATGCTACTTTAGTGGAAGAAGAAAAAGGGAATAAAAAGGGGACATTGTGTGCCTTCACCAAAAAAAGGTTTCAGCCCCGTTGACAGGAGTCTGCGGAATCGAAACAATGGAGAACCGTACAGGTATGCGTGTTTGATGCGATATACCTACCGGACGGCAACTTCTAAGTCTTTGTGTTTTCCGGATTAAAGTTTTGTGTTCCTTTTCAACGTTTTTTGGAGGTTTCAATGAGAGTCCAGATGTTTCCTCGCCGTCGTTCATCGGGGTTTACCCTGATTGAGTTGCTCGTGGTAATTGCGATCATCGCAGTCCTCGTGTCGCTGCTGCTGCCTGCAGTTCAGCAGGCTCGTGAAGCCGCCCGTCGGACCCAGTGCAAAAGCAATTTGAAGCAAATCGGGCTGGCGTTCCACAATTATCATGATGTACATAATACGTTTCCACCGGTGTACGTATTGTTTGTCGGACCTGAACTGGGGGGTGGGGCTGGCCTGACGAAACGGTGTTAAGCCGCTGAAATTACATGGTCACATTTTTTGGGCCTCGACTCTTTGTAGGCTGCGTTGCGGCGCGCCGTTAAGGTCTTACCGAGACT
>Ga0335397_10002825_pt1 | contig 23540 bp, 16 predicted proteins | sample MAT04_FD_205740 | JGI IMG/M metagenome (GOLD analysis project Ga0335397, IMG submission 205740) | Freshwater microbial communities from Lake Fryxell liftoff mats and glacier meltwater in Antarctica - MAT-04 (spades assembly) (version 2) ... | reverse complement strand
ACCTTAGATATTACACTTGCTTTTATTGCCGCTGTATATTTTGTGACTTGTCCCATCAGAAACTCCAACTCCGCCCCTCGATTTTAATTTCTTTCAGAGGCGACAACTTTCCTGAAACTGGGGGATAGTGGCAATATCAGGTTCCAACTCAATTAACTTGTAGGGGATTAGAAAGTCTCTGCGCTCTTTAATAAGAGCCTCTGTTAAAATATCAAACTCTATGGGTTTTGTTTTACTGCTTAAATCAGTATGTGCTAATGTAAACTCTAATAATGAATAATTATTACTTTTGACAATTTCAGAAAGGTAATTTTCAAAAATTGAAAAGGGCATTTTCTTATTTAAGAAAACTTGACTTAGCAAAAACTGAAATGATTTAATGGCTTTTTCTTTCAAAGCCATTGATATTGGGCAGTTATAATCTCCGAATTCTTCGCTTAAGATTTCCATTAACTCTTGAAGATTAATATGTTGCTTGGTAATTATCCATTGGAGTAAGTCAAGATTATCATGAGTTGCTGCAATTTGGATTAATTCCAACTTAGCATTATTGTTTAGCTCAGAAATTTGCAAGGACTTTGAATGAAATAAAATTTTATTAAATGTTATGGGGTCTAAATATTTAGCAGCCCAGTTTAATGGTGATTCTGATTTCGAATTACTTACGTTTAATTCCGCACCATTTTCTAATAGAAATTGAATTAATGATGAGTTTTTAGTCTGTATTGCATAATAAATTGGCGTATTCCCATCGTGATCTTTTTGGTTAACTGTATTTTGATTAACCCTTATTAGAAATGAGACAATGTCAGGTTTATTCATCTTGCAAGCAATATGTAAGGGTGCTAATCCCTTATACAGCGGTGCAACTGAATCCGGCGCTATAATAGTGCACTTACTTTTTAACTCCTCAGCAGGAAAGTTTTTGATCTTTTCTATTTCTCCAGTTGCGCAAAACCGATGAAGATTAAACTTTTTATCCCAGGCAGTATCACACAAAGATTCAAGCTCTGAAACATACATATCTGTTGATATATCTATTTTACTATCAATAAAAGAGGTAATTGTTTCCTTAATTCGCTCAATAGATTCATTGTAATCGGTAGGGGCTGTATAGCCAAATAAAGGTTGCGTCGGATTTTTAATTGTATATAACGTATGACTCATACCATCTTTTATGGCATCGACTAACTCATCGTCTGAATACAAATCAAAAATATTAGGCTCATATAACGTTACTGGTAAAAAATTATTTTGCATTAGTAAGAAGTTTAAAACAATATTAACAAAGACACGCCCATTAGCATCACCGAATGGATGTAACAACTCCATATATCTAATAAAATGTACGATAGCTTTGATAATATTATCGTTATTTCCCTTTGCTTTAGCCTTAGTTAGATCGTCTTTAAATTGATTTAAAAGATAAGTTGCTCGAGCTTGGATGTTAGCTTTATTTTGAAAAGGTGGTGAAAAAGATACGTTAGGCTCAATAGCTTTATCAGCAACAAGCTCTAGAGCAAATTTATCTTTTAATTTAAAATTTAATGAATGGCCTCGTCTGGAATAACCAGTAAGTTTCCCTATTTCAGTTTCTGCAGCCGCAGTCATATATGATATAATCCCTGCAGCTGTAAAGCGTTCGTAAGGAATGCGAAAGGGTTTCATAGAGGTATCCCGAAACTCTCCTGGCCTTTGTATGCCAAAATCACCACTTACGTTTTCTGAAACTAATTCATGTATTTTAAAAATAAGTTCCAAGTTTAATTCTTTATCAAGGTTCTCCAGAGCGAAGTTGAAAGCATTATAAAAGGCAGACATACAACCTGGCTCTCGGTTTTCAAAACCACTCTCACCTGCTTCATTCGCATGCATAGAACCATCAACAAAAAATTGAAACATACGATGATTAGGAAAATTTGCTAATTGCATTAGAGCATATTTTGGTGGCATTATAATTATTTCTAGATTGATATTATTTAATACACTATAGCTCACATTCCGCAGCACAGCATCGATAATAATGAATTAACTATTGTTGTATAATTAAAATACGTGTGCGCTGTGAGCCCCACCTCAATTATCAACGTTAACCATGAATGCCTCTGCGGTAGAACGAACAAACCTTCTATTACTTCGGATTTTAAAAAATAACGGGGTCAATTTCAGTGAAACAGCTCAACATATTATCGACCGGAAAGATAATCCCGAACAGTCCTTAACTTTTATAAGCGCTCTGGGTATTCTGGTTAGTAAATTTACCGATTATATTAAAGAACATTTGACAAGAAGCTCAACTAAAGGTGTTGGTTTCGATGCCAAAGCATTTAATTCAATAAAAAATCAATTAAAGGACGTAAAATCAGAAGCTTGTATTAATCAAAAGCAGGAGAAAAATAATTCTTCCTCAAGTAGTTTTTAACAACATTCAGTCGCGTGTTAGCCACGCAACTGAATGTTGTAGGGAACAATCAATAACATACTCGGTGCGCTGGTACCCAATAGCCTCGAGCCCAATGGCCATTAACCCATCCACAACGACCACGGTAAGGGTTTCCGTAATATCCGTAAGCCGGTCTTATAACCACACCTGGACCACGCCAGCCTCCCCAGCCATGATGATATCCCCACCCACCATGATAGCCATTCCAGCCACCGTGTCCCCACCATGCATTGGCATTATTGCTATAAGAAAACATTAAACAAATTGCCAAAAACATTGAGCCCAGCAGCTTGTAACTGCTCCTGTGAATGATATTCATAAGATAATCTCCTTACTAATTCTCATTTATAATTATAAGTCATATATAAAATACTGGGCTTATCCGTCATCCAGAGCGCATCTTTTTGCGCGAAGGATCTCCTTAAAATGGCATGGTGCCAAATCATGGAGATCCCTCGCAGGCTCGGGATGACGTCTACCATTTAAATTATAGTGCATTTTTAATAAAGATTATTGCGAATCATTAAGTGTTTTTAATTCCAATAATTTAAGCATATATTGCTGTGCTATTTTTACCTGATTAGCTTTAATAGCTATATCAACTAGCATTTGATAGGTTTGCAGATCATTATTTAACCCATCAATATTCTGTTGTGCCATGTACATGGCCAAAGGCGCTTTATCACACTGAACCAATATTTGTAAGGCCGTAAAATAAAGATAACGCTTATCAGATATGGCCAGCGCCTTATGTTGTGCAATAAAATAAAGTTCTGAACTGCGTTCACACTGTTTTGCCCATAAAGCAACCTGCGCAACGCGACTATAAAAATAAAGTGGTTGCTCACTGTTTCTGGCTAAAATTTGCTCATAAAAATAGAGTGCATCGCTGCTTTGATTAATTGCCAATGCATCTTCAGCCAGTTGCTTAAGTTGCTGCTCGGAATTATCCAGCGTTTTAAAGTTGGCAAAATAACTGTTCATCACTGCATTTGCCTGCTGCGTAGCAGCTTTAGGTAAGGTTATATCAAACGCCATTACTTTTAAAACGATATAATTTAACCAAAGATTATTCAGATTTTTTGTTTGTTTAAACTGCGTCAACGCTTGTTCAAGTTTATGAATAACCTGCAACGGATTTTTTTTTATATCCGTATATTTAATCGACGAGCTGCCGGATTGAGCTAAAAATAAAAGGCTGTAACGAAAATCAACATCCGAGATATAACCTTGATTAACCAACGTATTAATCATCGATTGACCAGGAAATAAAAAAACAAGAATAAATGTAACGCTGGCTATCAACATTAAAAAAATACGATAGGAAAAAAATCGATAATACGATTTTGTTTCACGCCCTTTTGTTGCAGCGTATCTCAAATGATCCACTATTGGTTCCTTCAAAAGAATAACTGCGATCCTGCGCCATTTCTACCGCCTGATTATTAATAAACAGCTTACAATCTGCCATATTTTCAAGCTTGAAATTTAAAGGCATATAGCCTTGTAATGTAAATTGAATTGTCTCGGAATTTAGATTGCCCCATTGCGTAACCTGAGCATTTGCATCAAGAAGATAGGCTTTTGCAGGTTTAATAGTGGTAAAATTAAGAATGCTCTGAACCGCATTACCCAAGTGAATATAATAATCCGTATTAACTGCATTAAAGCCAATTACATTGGTACTTTTATCCAAATCAGGAAAACCTTGACTCTGCGGCCAGCGAAATTCACGCAAACCTGGATTATTGGTAATTAACCACGAGCCATCATTTATGTATCTGGCAATGACCAGCTTGTTAAAATCAGTCACCTTATCGATGTAATCGGTTATCTGCAACGGAATAGTGTATTGTTTTACCGCCCAATCATAAATGCGCAACAAGGCACGAAATGCCGCCTGATCGGCCGCTGAATAAAAATGATAATAAATGGAAATGGGTTTATAACGTACCGGTTTTTCGGTTAGTTCAAATGAATGAATGGCTTGCTCAAATGCATAAAGCGGCCTTGCCCAATCATCCGTGTATTCAAATTCATTTGGAATGGGAGCAAATACGTGGAAATATTTTCCCATATACATGCCCAATGGCCCTAAATTGGTGACTGATTTAAGGCTATTTGAATAGATTTTTGACATGCCGTTTATATTTCTTAATCCGGCGTCATAAGTAAGCTGCAACGGTTTCTCCTGCACATTGGCATCACCGGACCAAAACACTGTCTTCACTTTTTTATCAGGGGGCGCGAGTTTCGTATTAATAAATTCCACTGAACCATCGATTTCTTTTTTATAATCAAAAAAGTAATTTTTATCCGGATACGATAAAAAAGGCGTATTAAGCTCCCCTTCTATTAAGCGCCCCCACTGTAATGGATGAGAATAAGTATGGGTCGCAATTTGCACCCAGGGCAGTGCAAACATTTCTTGTGCAACTTTGGTTAAACGATCGCTCAACGCAGGATTGGTCGAAATAAGTTCGAATTCACGCTGGATTATGGAAGTAGTAGTGGGCAAATGATACCGTTTTAAAATCTGTTCCAATATTATTTCACCGGTATATTTATCATCTTCTGAAGGCGCTCGACTGATGAAAGCATCGCCATCAATATGAACTGTCAGAATACGCCTGCCATTTTCAGTGGTTACATCGGGAACAGGTATAATCGGTAATCTTAATGTCTCACGGAAAAAGGTAAACGGATTCACAACCCATCTTGACTGCGTATTGGGCAAGCTAATACTGTTAAATGGTTCCAACGCATAACCGCCCCAAGGTGTAACAGCCACTGCGTCTTCTATGTCTTTGTTAGAAGAGGTAAGTTTAAGCAATACATTGCCATCAGCAGTAGTTAACGGCATAAATGAAATTACATTGGGCTTGGGCAAAACATCATAACCCATGCTTTTATCCTGATAGCTGATAACAACGCTTTGTGCTGGTTCTTTAACGGTTTTGAAGGTTAAATTTAAAGCGCGTAAGAGCGGTGAGCTTTTTGGAAGGCCGAAATTTTCCATAAAGACAACAGGTATCTGTTGTTTGATTTGTTTAGCCAGCCAAGGTTCAAGCAATTTATGTCTTTTAATGACGGGAGTATCAAACCAGGCAATAATACCCGCATAAGTGCTTGTTAAATCCGTCGTGGGCAGGGTTTCATCGACATGTTGCAAAATGGGTATAAAACCCATGTATTGTAAAATAAATGCGCTCAGGTTATAGGCATTAACCGCACTTAAATCATTAAAATTATCCAGCTTTTCGTTATATAAAATAAGAATTCTACGAGGAATAAGTTCCACGGCACCGATACCCATTGTCGTTAAATAAGCATCACTCACCCAGGGTATATAACCCAGCGCCATGATTTTTTCAGCAACGCTTCGCGCTTGTTTATGTTGTTCAGGCGCGACATAATCAATAATAATTATCGGAAGCTGCCAGGCTTTTGTAATTTTATTTAATTCCGTTAATAACTGCTGACGCTGATTAGGAGGCACTTCCTGGTAAACATGTTTATCATTATCCCAGCTGGAAAAAAGCGATTCAACGGCCAGGGCCGTAACATCTTGATGCACATCATCAATGATTTCAAAACCACGATTCAAGATAATATGTGCATCAGGATATTTTGTTTTTATTGATTTAATAATTCGCACTAATCCGGCAAGTTGTTTTTTATTCTGCTCAGGTGATAATTTTAATAATTGATAAGAGTCCAGCGTATCCAGAAAAAAACCGCGATATCCACTTTCCCATAAAGGCGCAAATACTTTATTGAGTAAAAAATCGCCCCAGGCAGGGTTTGCAAGATCCATAACTGCACTGTCCCAGACAGGATTTTTGCCTCTGCGAAGCTTGCTATCTACCTCTTTTGCATAAATAGCGTCCTTATCTAATTCGCCCACGCTGACATATGCATAAAGCTCACTGGCTGCATTATTATAATCTTTTGCATCCACACCAAAAGGCGGATTAATGACGACAACGTTAAATGCATGTAACTCGTTAAAAGGCGGATTATCGCCATAAAAAAAAGCCACCCGTGTCTGATTATCAAACGCATAACTGCTTAAATAAATAATAAGGAGAGTAACTGTGCAAAAAAATCGTAACAACCCTGTCATTAATAGTTACCTCTGAGTGGGCATGAATGAATGAAAAGTCAATTTTTCAAAAGCTTTGCGTAATTTTAATGCGGCTAAAATATTAGAAAAAAATAAGGCAACTGCAAATCCGTAACCATAATATAATGGACCCAGTTGAAATGTAATTAACGTACCCGTCAGGTTTAAAATAAAAAACAATAAACTGACCCACTGTACATCTTCAGCTTTATTCAAATAATACAAAAAATTAATCTGGCTGATTAATAAGACCAGTAATCCTACTGAAACAATATCGACACGAAATAAAAAAATAAAAATAGGTGCAAGACCCAGCGTTTTGAAAATTTCAGGTGCAAAAAATGCAGCCAGCACGCTCATAATAATCTGTACAAGAATCACATTTATGAAACAATAACGCGCAATGGAAACTAATTCGACATGCTTTTCATCAATTTCATGAAGCGTGCCGCCATCTCGAATTGCATCGTAGTACAAGTGATAATAACGCGAAAAATTGGCTTCTATCTCATAAAAAAGCATCGTTATACCCGGTATCATCAAAATGAATGCTACAAACATTGGCATATCATAAATAGGGGATGATCGTAACGAATCGATGACTGGTGTACTCGTGCCTTTTAAAATCCAGAAACAGTATTTATCAACCCAGACACCGAGTTGAAATAATACACTTCCATAAACCAGTGCACGATGGTGTTTAAGGAAACCGAGAATATCCCAACTAAATAGTTGTCTGGCCGGATAGTTTTTAAGGGCAAACAGCAAAAAGCAGACCATTAAAATCACATGGCCAATATAAAATGAACAGACTAAGCCCAGAAAATGATACTGATAAAAATTGATAGCTAGAAAAAATACTACTGAATAACAAGCAATATACGAAAACAATATAAATCGATAATTTTTCAACCCTGTCAGCGAGTTTGCAAATAACCAGATTATATTTAAAACGACGAAACTGCTGCCAATAACCAATTTAATAATAATGGTCTGATTTGTTAATAAAATTTGCGTCAGCGTATACCCTAACGGGGCATTAAAGACAATTATAATAAGTGATGAGGTAAATAAACCGGGGGTAATTCTGTTATATTTTTTTCTAAAAATCTGATCAGCAATATACCGATTAACTGCTTGTTGAAACACTGCACTGAATATTAATGACGATGAAACCAGGTACGTGACTGTCACTAAAAATTGAATGCTGAAAACCAAATCCACATTATGACGCACCAAATAAAAATAAATTGCAATTAAAACACTGATAGATATTATCCAGGAACCACTGCTTAAAACCCCGGCATAGAAATTAGCGCGAAGTAAATTAATAATCGAATTATCATTGGACAATCGCCTTAATTCAAATCCTATTCCGGCCATTTTTTAATCGCTTTTTGATATATTTTTTTATAAATATCAATCATTACCGTTTGATTGTAATATTTTTCCACTCGTTGAATGCCGGTTTGTTGCGCCGCAAGCCATAAATACCGATCATTTAAAAACTTTACCGCAGCATCTGCCAGCATGACGGCATTGGAAATTGAAACGATTTCACCACATTTTCCCAAGGAGCGGTCCTCTTCATTACACCCCTCGATAATTTCACGGCAGGCTCCCACATCGGTTGCGATAACAGGAATCCCTGCGGCTAAAGACTCTAACATCACTAAAGGCATACCTTCACTAATAGAGGTTAAAATTAAAAGGCCAATCTGAGCGAGAATATCAAACATATCGCCTTCAATGATAAATTGAATTTTATTATTTAAACCGAGCAAATCGATATAATCTTTGCATTCCTGAATATATTCATTATCACCTTTTCCGACTGTTTTTATCCAGGCGACAATACTGTCATCTTTCTCAAACATAATCGCTACCGAGCGAATAAACGTTTTAATATCTTTAATTCTTACAAAACGTCCGACAAAGCAAACTATTTTAGGAGTCGGGCAAGATATTGGCCGCCTTAACGCAGCAAACTTTGGAATATCAACACCATTGGCAATAACACGCGCCTTACTAATATCTGCACCCGCAAAGACCTGCTGTTTCTGCGCAGAACTATATAAACTTACAATTAAATCAGCATAATCATAACAAATGCGAGCCAATGAATCGAAAAAATTGAGCCACAATTGGTGCTGATAAGTGAAACTTTTTAAATCAGCAAGTAATTTTTCAGGCTCGGCAAACATGGTTGAATGCAACAATTCAATATTACGCTCTTTAGTATATAACCCATGCTCCGATAAAATTAGCGGATACCCATAGCGTTGATGAATCATACTCGCCAATAAACCCGCATAACCGGTTGATATGGTATGAACAACTTTCGCTTTTGGCGTGTTCCTGAGCGCTTCCTCCAATTGCCATAATGGCGTATGCATATTGCGAATATTCCAAAAATAATTAACGAAGGACGGATCGGTGCTGTGTTTGGTGTATTGCTCGGTTATATAATTCCAGGTCATTTCATTATGCAAAAACTGAGTATTATCATATCCCGTCAGCGGTTGGATGACTTCACCTATATCAACTATCGGTTCGATTAATCCATGCGGGCAACTATGTGACTGTTTAAATACTTCATGCATTTTATACATTTCATCAAAAGCCTGATTATTGTTTACAACTGTATAGCTTTCTTCCTCATGCTCTTTTTTTTCATCAAATAAATAAACAAGTTGTAACTGGGTCAGGTTGCCCGGTATCGGATATACATTTTCTTTGTATAAGCCCGGATAAGCGCCTAAAAAAATAACACCAAAATTAAAATCAGGCATCTTTTCAATAATATCATAAATCCAGGCAGCCACTCCCCCCCGGACGAAAGGATAAGTACCTTCGGCAATAATTAAAATATCAGCATTACCACTATCTATTCTTGTTTCAATCATGACTTACCCAAAATGATAAAACAGGTTGCAATCCTATAATGCCTTTATTTGTACTGTTTTTTAAAATATTTTTGATTTCGGTATACTCTTTTTTAATGTATGCAATTTCAGCGCGGTAGGAGGCGATTTTATAAGCCGGTGCCTGATTTTCCTCCGCTTTATTCAGCCACTTTACTGCGGCAATATAATCATTTTTGCGTAAAGCACATTTGGCTAATAATAAAGGCAATTCAATATCATCACTTAAAATCTGAAAAGCTTCCTGTGCATAGTTTACTATTTTATCCAAAACAATCACCATGCTTTCTATATTAATCAAATAATTAAAAATTTGCTCCCATAATATCTGCGCAAGTTGTTTTTTATAAAATGCTGCTTTTTCCGGATTACGACATTCTTCTAATTGCTCAGTAAATTTCTTTATTTGATGGGTAATAGCTCTATCCTGTTTTTCAATCAATGTTTGTGCATAAAGACGCATTTCATCCACTTCATCCGTTAACACATTGATATTAATTTTATTTATTGCAGCACTGCTAAACTGATTAATAGCCACCAGCATTTTCTGGCGGATTAATTTTGGAGTGTCCTGGGTAACAATCGCTTTCAAACCGAAGCCTTCGCCAAACTCAGAATTTTCCGTTACTGGTGATTGTTGATAATCGGGATAATCCACCGTTGAAATAAGAACTTTTTTTCTTTTTTGTGGTTTGTAGTAACGCAGAAACAGGGCAAGCCCCAAGCTTATAAAAATACCAAAAATAAAAACGCTGCTTGATAATGTGTAGAAAAAAATAAACGGGAGGTAGTAACTTCGACGGTATCTGTGCGGTAATTTTTTTAACAGAAAATAAATGACTGGTATAAATAGCAAATTTATCAGCAACCAGCTAAAAACAAAATAATGTTGGTTTACCCAATCAATCCAACGCATGGGTAAGCTCTTTTATTAAATCCTTCACTTGTTTGCTTGCAAGTGAACTATCAATTTGGTGTGCGCGAAAAATGAAGCCATTTTTGGTAATATCTTCGCCAAATTTGTTTTTTAACCAATCGGAAATCCGTTTTCTATAACCATTCATACCTTCCATACTAGTAAGAGGCAATAAAGTTAATACAATCCGTGCACCATTATGGTCAGGAAGCACCCAGATATAGTCCAGTGAGCGTTTATAGTGCTCCAGGCTATAAACGATATTTTCCTGAGAATAACATTCTGGAATCAGAATACCGACCAGCGTACTATCAACTTTATGATGTTTTTGTAAACTGACCAAAGAGAGCAATTCTCTTAAAAAATCGGTTGGGCAATCAGGAAATATTTTAACCAGACGTACAACGTTTTTTGCAGTAGTCCAATGTAAAGCAAACGCTGCTGCTATAACACTTAGAACTTCAAGGTTGTCATGAATTAATGACCAAAATGGCATATCTTTAATGATGATAAAACCCTTTACTTTATTACTGACCGTCTGCAATGGAATCACTGCCAAATAGTCACTTACCTGACCAGTACGCAACGCATTTATAGCAACATAGGTACTCATTTTTTTCTCAACTGATTGTTTAATCAAGGGATCAGCCGTATTAACAGAAAAAGATTTGCCTAATATCGCCAAGGTTTTTGCTGTATCAGTCTTTTCATCATACAAACAAAAAACTGCGCTGTTAATGGAGCAATAATGACTGCAAATACCTAAAAGCTTTTCACAAATCACTTCATTAAGTACGCCTTTGTTTTCATTGATTTCTTTGTTTAATTGATAAAATGCATCGCGTAAGGACAGGGGTTTAACAATATAGGCATGTTCAAGCCGCTCATGAGATATGCGTAATAGATAATAGTCGCGTGACAAATTTTCCAAATGTTGGCGTACATAACGATTTAAATGTTCAACGTGACGAATCCTTGCATGCCAAAACGTACTAAATAAGCCAACAATGAGGGTTAAACTAAAAAGCCCTACAACATACTCTCGTAAAACAACGTTATCTACCGTTTGATTATGTTTAAAGAATAACAAAAACATAAGTAAAATTACTAAAGACAATAGCCCCTGAAATAACCCAAAAAAAAGACAACAAAAAATGGGGGCAAAACTTAGCCAGGGAATGGGGCCTGCCAATGAAAACGGATCATGGGGGTTAATTAAATTTGCAATGAATAGACATAGGCCTGTAATAATACAGGCCTCGATAACGAACCAAATTTTTTTTTGCTTACTGATATAAGCAACTGCAAAATTCTTTTCGAATTTCATTTAACATACTGCGTTGAAGCTGGCCAATAAGGCTTGTAAAAGCTGTTGGCCTACAACATCCAGTCCTGAGCGGCTACCCCCAATAATGCTGCCTACTCCTGTCCAGATTGTTTTTCCGCTTTTTACATTAAGCAATAATAGACTTACACCACCAACAGGCTCACCATCAAGACCAACTTTATAGCGCCATTCATTAACAGCACCGGTCAATATAAATGCGGCATGATGAGCCCGTCCCCAAGCAAGCAATTTGCTATTAGGCAGTGTTTCATCTGCACAATACAATAATTTTTCACAGTTGCTTTGACGAGGGTAGCTGGTGATATTTCGGAATCCTTTGCTTTGCAAATAACCGGTAAGCATTGATTCTACCTGTCTATTAGCCAAGGGCGTATCTGAATGGTTGGCTAATGGGCCTAGTACAATCGGCGCATTGGCAGGCAAAACCATACGATTACTGACATTCAAATTCATAGTCGTGCAGGCTGTTAAAACAGTACTTAAAACAACAAGAAAAAACAATTTTTGCAGGCTATTTTTTTTAAACTTATTCATCAATCCGTTAAAAATAAATGTCATATCGCATCCCTATTAAATAATTTTTTTGGGCTTGTTGTTGGTTTTTACTGAACTCGCCATAGAGTATCAGATGATCACGCCCAAAAACACTGGTAGCGATTCCTCCCTGAGCAAGACTCCCCAAACCAAACGCCGCACTGTATAAATAACCAACTTCAAAAAATGCTTTCCAATCATGAGTATAACTATTTTTATACTGCTGACCAAGACCTACTGTAGCACCAACTTCTTTATAACTGATTGGTACATAGAAACCGACACTGGGGGTTATTGTTGAAGGTATAAGTTGTTGTAGTTTACTGGGCAAAACACTATTTTGAGATTTAAAATTAGCCATTGTTCCATATAAATTAACATTCCAGTCGGGGTAAGTTAAATAAAATTTATGCTGCCAATGACCGCGGGCAACTTCGCCTGAACCTAAAAAAGTATTTTCCTGACCATAAAATCCATCGATTGCAACCTGAGCATCTATCGTATTATAACTGTCTAAAAGCTGTGTTATGGATAACATAGCTTCATTTTTCATGCCCGCGATTAACAATGGAGTGGATTCATTAGCTGTTTCATGAAAACCAACCGAGGCCATCAGATTTGTTTTTGCAGAATATTGATATTGCCATTTTCCTTTAATAATAAAAATATTTTCAAGGCTTTTACGTTCGGCGAGATCAACCTGCAACCAACCCCGTCTGGTTTTTTTACGTAAACGAAAACCAATAGTTCTGTCAATATAGGGTGACCAGGCAAGTTGGGTTTTATCATTAATACGAGGCCACCATAATATGTCGTAAGGAACAATTGATAAGGAAGGATCAATAAAAAAACGAGCGCTTGCTGTTGTTTCTGGACCGGTTACTGTTCCTACTGTTTTTTCATAGCCGCCTACCGAAAAACGATTGCTTGCTGGCAGCATGGTTTGTTGAAACAATTTATACATTTCCTGATCATGCGGATGATCTTTCAATCCCTTGAAAGCATACTCTTGTGCAAGCTTACTATTACCCGTCAAAACAGCTGCCGTGACGCGATCACGATAAGGCAAGCGATTAGGGCTATGGGTTAAAAGATATTGCATTGCCTGTCTATCATTATAAACAAGTGCCAAAGTCAGGGTCATCCAAGGCGGTGTATAGGTTTTTTGCTGACGATGAATGCTGGTGATATAGCTGGCTAATGAATAGCGGTTATGTTTTAAGGCAAAGGACACAATTTGATTATCAACTTCGGGTATTTTAAATAAGTCTTTTTGCAGATTAATAACTAAATTATAACTGAATGAAACCGGCGCATAATTTTGAGCCAACTCTGTCAATCTTAATTTTTGTGCTAACGTTAGATTGCCCGGTTGCCGTCTTGCTTGTCTGCTAATCAAATAAAATGCTTTTTGACCAGTATAATAAGCTTCGTAAGGATAGTTATTCTGGATTAATAGCTCTGCAAGGGTACTTAAAACTTCATAGGACTTGTTATTTTGATGCTGTAAAGACACCGCCAAAGCCTGTTGATAATGCCCTGTTTCCGATAATGCGGCAACATAAGGTAACCAAAGCACTGATTTTTCTGCAAAAACCTTACACCAGCGTTTTAACAAATAGTCTATTTGTTGATAGTCATTATTATCGAGTAAAAACCAAAGGTAATTTTCCTGCACTAGTGTCAAATTGGGCCAACGTTGCAATATGGCGATCCAATCCTTATAAGCCTGTACTCTATTACCCAGATGCATATCAAGATTAGCAAGCAAAATTGCATAGGATGGCTTGGATTTTAATTTAAATAACTGCTGTGGTGATAATTTGTCGACAAAATCGTTTACTTCTGGCCATTTTTTTAATTGATCGCCCAGACTTACAATAGTCTCAATTAAAATATTAAAATGGTATTTTTTATAGGCTTTTTTTGCCTGCTGATAAGCAACAGCAAATTTTTTATCAGTCTGCTGCAAAAAAATCAATTGTAATATCTGGCTTTGATTAATATTACCATCATCCAGCAAATGCTCATAAGCTTCGATTACAGCAAGTTTTTTTCCGGCTAATAAAGCGATAGCCGCATACGATTGCCAAAATTTATCAGTATGTTTAATGACTTTTTGACTTAGAAGTTGATAAACATCATAAGCACCCGTTAAATCGCCTTTTGAATAAAGAATTTCTGCGGCTCTTTCACCCGATACTGTGCTGTTTTTTTGTAAAGGCACTAAACGGCTCAGGTAATATAATTCTGGCTCTGGCAAATCCAGACCTTTATTAATGGCGGCAAACTGCTCTAAAAAATCCACATCATTTTCTGCGCCAGGAATTTTTTTCAAATAAGAAAGCGCTTCTTCAGGAAAACCCTGATTTTGCATGAGCGTTACGTATTGCAGCAATAACGGTTTTGAATCAGGTTCTTTTTGTAATTTTAATCGGGTAATTTCTGCCTGAGCATCATAATCATTTAATTGTCCTGCCAATACATAAGCCTGTCCAACGTATTGATCGGCATCTTTGTCATGCGTAATAAAAAACATCCACTGCTGCAAAGCAGCATAAGCATTTCCAGACCATAAGGCGACTTTAGCCAGCTTTTCTCGCCAGACCAAATCATCAGGATTATGTTTAACAGCGGCTTTTGCAATGGTATAGGCATAACCTACATTGCCATTCATTACAAAAACTTCATAGGCTAATTGATATTGTTTTTCATCGTAATGCATCAGATTGAGTTTAATATTGGCAGGTAACTCCAGACTTTCCTGGCTGGGAGCGGGTGCTGTATTGAAGTTAACCACTTCTTCCGACCAAACTAAAGGCGAAGCAAAGATGACGGCAATTGCCGCGCAGTGACGAAATGTGTAGTTAATTAAGCCCATAATGTCGTTAGATATCCTGGGCATTTTTCTTGTATTAATTCAGATAACATCCCTTTACCAAAATTGACAATACGAACCCTGCTCATACTTTAACTGGTAAAGGGTTGGTTTAGCAATGAATAGCTATAATAGTGATTTTAATCCTTCTTGAATGGGTGTACTTGCCTGAAAATCGAGATATATTTTGGCTTGTTTGCCATCTCCTAACGAGTGCAGTGAATCGCCAATACGAGCGGCTTTGTGCAATATTTGCAGTTTGACATTAAATAAATCAAGCATTACTTCGGCTAATTCGTTAATAGAAATCGCTTTTCCTGAACAAATATTAACTACTTTAGTCAGCGAATCAGGCGTTTGGGCAGCGCGGATAAAGGCATTTACCACATCTTTTACATAGATGAAATCCCTTGTTTGCTCACCATCACCATAAATTATTAAGGGTTGTTTGGCTAAAATTGCTTTTTTGAAGCAGGTAATTACACCGCTATAAGGATTAGAATCCAGTTGTCCAAGACCATATACATTAAATAAACGCAGCCCAACGGATGGGATACCAAACGTACTGGAGGCAATAGCGGCATAAAGCTCGTTGGTTAATTTATCAACGCCATACGTTGAAACAGGGGCGGGCAGCGCATTTTCATCAAAAGGGAGATTATCTGAATTACCGTATACGGCTGCAGAGGAAGCGTAAACCAGTTTTATTGGTTTTTTTAAATTTTTCAGAACATCAAGCAAATTATTAAACGCTATAACATTATTTTGTAAACTATAAAGCCAATCCTGATTGCATTGAACTACCGAGGCTATCGCTGCCAGATGAAAACAGACATCAACTTCTTCAAGACAGCTTTTTAATAATTCCTTTGCCATCATGTCACCCTCAATAATTCTGGCAGCGCTTAAATCAAATTGCACCGGCTTATAGATGGATTTATCTAAAATAGTGACCTCGAATCCCTGTTGTAACAGTTCATGAGCCAGATGACTGCCAATAAACCCCATCCCACCTGTAACCAACGCTTTTTTCATTGTCGCTCGCCCTTTGAATCTTATGTTCTATATTTAATATAGAAGAAACCCAGACATTAGCTAATTTAACAGGAAAAAATTATGGATACATACCGCGGCTTGTCTGTAAGTACAAATTCGTTAGAGGTAATTGAACATATTAATCATTTCCATAATCAAATATTGGGTTGCGGTAATTCAGGCGACCTTATTCTTGACCATGTGACTCACCACCCGGAAAATATTTTATTGCAATTATATGCCGCTGCTTTTTATCTGTATGCTCAACAGGATCAAGCGACTGCGCAGGCAAAAAACCATTTACTCGCCGCAGAAAAATTGCTTAAAACAGCTAACACAAGAGAACAATTACTGTTTCAAGCTGTTAAAGCCTGGTTAATACTGGATTATCAACAGGCATTAATACTGCTGACTCAAATCACTGAACGTTATCCCCGCGATACGCTTGCAGCAAAATTTGCTGAATGGATCTATTATTGTACGGGTCAGGCTTATCAGTCGAAACGCTACCTTGCTTTGTGTAACAATATCGCAACACATAATCAGGACGAAGCAAATTTTCTGGCTATGCATTCGTTTGCGCTTGAGTTATGCGGTTATTATCCACAGGCAAAAGATATGGCTGAACAAGCGACTGATATGCAACGTGTCACACCGTGGGCGCATCATACCCTGGCTCATATGTATCTTAATAGTAATAAAATCGAAGAGGGAATTACTTGTCTGAGAGGCTTGCAGGATAGCTGGTCAGGTATTTTATCACTGGTGCGCGGGCATAATACCTGGCATCTGGCTTTATTTTATCTGGCATTGCGCGATGAACAAAAAACCATGCAACTATACCCGCAGATTTTTGGCATATTACCGGCATTGCCATCGGAGCAAATTGATGCCATTTCATTATTGTGGCGAATGGATCTTGCAGGTCTTCCTCAACCAGGCCATTTGAAAAAAATCGGTGAAAAACTGGGTAACAATCCCTTCGAGCACTACACCAGTTTTAATACGCTTCATTATATGTATTGTCTGACGAAAACTGATGATAAACAGGATACTTATAAAGCAATTGAAAGCATCAAAAACTACATTGCGACATTACCTAAAGGCGAAAACCAGTCTTTCCTGAAAACAATTACCTTACCATTTTGCGAAGCAATAATTAGTTTTGGCAAGGGTGATTTTCAAGCTGCATATGATTTACTTTCACCGATTATTTCGCATTATCAGGAATTTGGAGGCAGTGATGCACAAACAGAACTATTTACTCAAACTTATTTAATTTGTTTATTAAATCTGGATAAACAACGCGAAGCAAACGAATTTTTTAACCGTTATTTATCACATTACAAAAATACACCACTGGCAGAATATTGGTTTGGTTCCTGACTAACTTCATGCAAAACGTACCGAACTAACTTAGTTCGTGCATTCCATTTAATGTTGACATGTGAACGCCTGAATTGATCGTAGCCCGTATTAGCGAAGCGTAATACGGGACATCGGTATGACGCATGAAATGCCCGTATTACGCTTCGCTAATACGGGCTACACGTCCTGATTTTTCACATTCGTTCGCACGACAGACAGCGTACTAAATATGCCAGTTCAGAACATGTCGCCTCCTATATAAACTGCAATTTCCTAAAATCCATAGTAAAATGCCCCATTTACATCGTCTTAAGACCTCTCACGTGAACCAAACTGACCAAATCATTACTGAAAAAACACAAAACTGGATTCGATCATTTATTATTGATTTAAATATTTGCCCTTTTGCACGTCGTGAAGTGGAGCGTGGCTCTGTGCGTATTCAGATCAGCAGTGCGCAATCCAATGATAAGGCTTTAGATGATTTGTTTGCAGAAACAAAGCTTCTGGACAGCACACCTGCCGTTGAAACCACTCTACTGGTTTTCCCTCACTTTTTAAGTGATTTTTATGATTACCTTGATTTTGTTGATTGGGCTGAAACCAACTTGAACTTGGCTAATTACGAAGGCGTTTATCAATTAGCCACATTTCACCCGGACTATTGTTTTGCCGATACTGACGTTGATGATGTAAGTAATTACACCAATCGCTCGCCGTATCCCATGCTGCATTTACTGCGGGAAACAAGTGTTGAAAAAGCAATTGCCTATTATGGTAATACTGATGAAATTCCTGAGCGCAATATTGCCTGTTTGAACAAGTTGGGTTTAGCAGAAATAAAGAAAATTCTAGCTGGTACCATTTTGTGAACGCCTGAATTCCACAGGCCCTTATTATGAAATCTTCAGAAAACTGGACATTAATTCATTGTTTTTTCTAAAAACTTATAGATCCCAAGTTTTTTTGTTTAGGCATTTTACGGATATTTAAAAAGCTGAGCTGATCGTATAATTAGTTCCGTCTTTACTGTGGCTACCAGAAACTTGAGCATTCAACTTTTCCACAGCAATATTTGGTGCTAATATTCTCATTTCTTGCAACTCGTCTTTCGATAACTCCAAAACATAACTGAGAGCTTCTGGAGATAAACCCGCCTTATGAAGCGTATAGATTGCAAACCCTGCCATAATGGTATCCGGCCTCAAGGTCAACAGTGACGGGATAGTAATGCCTATATTCAACAATGAAAAGGCCCATAGCGAATAATTGATTAGGGTTTTGCGCATCTCCCGATCCAACGCAACAAATACATCAAATGAGATACCGCGTTTGATTAACTCTCCAATACTACAACCATGCTCAAACACTTCCAAGAGAAGCGTTTCATCCAACAAAAGTATTTTTTGGATAGCAATGTCTTGATTGACCAAAGCAGAAATTGAGAATGTATTAAAATAAGCGGACAATCTGATCTCTAAATTCAACTTAACTAGCTCGTTAAGTGTCAAACCTGCTTTGGTTAAGATAGCGACATAGGGTGTATTCTTGTATAACTCACAACGCATCGCAAAATTCAAGTTGGCATATTGATCTGGAAATAGACCCGCTTCTGCCAGAAGCAGCACAGCCTTAATATGCTCATACAATTCAAAACGAAGCGATACAGGCAATACCCATAGCTTAGATAGTGCAAAACCAGCTTCGATTAAATATTGAATTTCGGATCCCCATTTGAATATTTCATCACGAGATGCATCATCATAAGCTAAAATGGAATTCAACGATAAACCACCTAACATTAATTTCGACACCCCAGAAGCATTTTGAAGAAAACCTATTTTAATTTTGTTATCTAGCTTTGAAAATACTTCAAGCAATACTCCACACCCAATCAACAACAATAGCTTATTGTAATAGTCAGATATGAGCAAAGTATCAGCGTTACTAATCGCTTTCACATAGGACGCAATATAATGGAAAGACATACCGGATTTAATTAACTCTTTCCAACGACCTACATTCAGTTTACTCTGATATTGTAAAAATTCAGCACATTGAATTGCTTGTATATCTTTAATTGACTTACCCTCACATTCAATAAAAATGCGAATGCATAAGGTATGCGCATTCAAAATAGCTGCTGTTGTTTTGTCTTCTTTACCAAATTCAATTAATTTTTCAGATTGACTCCCATTGAGATGATTAATGCAATGCTGTATTGTTGCAATGTTAACTGGCACACCATCCAATGCTAAATAAATTGTATTAGCATGCAAATTGCAATCATATGTTTCTTTTTCGTTGATTATTTTTTTCTGCTTTTCAAAAGATAATCGACCGATGATTCGCTCGGCATAATCATTAATAGAATCGTTAATTGAATCAAACTCGTCCTTACTTGTATTATTGTTATTAGGCAGGGACAAATAGGCATAGCATTTAAATAGTTGTATTTTGACGGGATCATGCTCAATCAGCAGGTAAATCTCTTGAATACTCTGATATAGACTCCGGTATAACCCCGTTAAATACACTGGGTTCAACTTGTACTCCATCCATTCAGATGGATTTTTTAGCATATCAAGGAATACGTTTATTCCTATTGCCGTAATACACTGACCTCGAAGCAAATAACCTCCATTGGTAACATCATACGTATCATTTCCCACCCCCCAACTCAGCATTTCACAAAATTGCTCGGTCATTTGTTGAATATTATCTTGATCGATATGTTGATATTTTCTATTTTTAAAGTAATATAAATAATCACAATCAATCCAATCCCATATTTCTTTAGACCATTGTACATTGAACGCCGTACGTGTTAGAGAAACAAATTTGTGCAATATATCGAAATGGGGCTTGGGAATACTGGAAGCAATGAGGCTGTGGTAAATATCATGACTGGTTGCAACTAAATTTGACGCATTAGACCCATGAATAACACCATATGGGTGAGTTCCAGGAAAACCTACAGCCGCATACCGTACTCGGTTTACTACACCAAAATTGATATCATCCTTGTCCTCAGCTCCCAAACGTAGCATTATTCTAACATGTCTGTCGATAGCGAAGCGTGTAATACCAATAGCATCATGAACTCCACAGGTCACATGCAAAAACTTGTCGTCATGCTGCACGAGACTACCTAATTTCACAAGATTAGACTTTAATTGGCCTTCAGTAACAATGCTCGCATTAGCTGCCGTTACATACAGTTGTTGCTCTGATTTAGGTAAGGCCAGTATTAACAAACGCAATTCTTCATACTGCTCATTAGATAGTTCTTTAAATCGATCATTATACCCTAAAATAATTGACAACATCTGCTTACATTCTTCAGTAAACAGTCCTTTATCATTAATCATTTTAATAGCCTTTATGAACTGATAATCATCCACCGTGTTCTTGAATTTCAAAACTGTAAATAGCTGCCGTTGCGATATCAATTTCGAATCATATAAAGTTAAGGCCAATTGAGACAGCGTTGGGTCTTTAAAAATAGCATGTTCAAAATTAGCAGCAAGGATTGCATTGTATAGAGCTTTTAACTTAATCTGATTAATAGATTTTTTAACCTTTTGTTCATGCAGAAAATGAATAAATTCCTTACTGTGATTTCCTTTTGCATTTACAGAAATGAGCGTATCCTTACGCTGACTCCAGAACCAAAAACCTTGAATTGTGGTTGCTGCTGAGTTTGCCTTAACCTCACCTATGGATTGTACATGTTGATTGAAAGAGGTGGATATTTCACGTCGATTGTATATTGCTTTTCTTGTTTCAAACTCGGTTTCTGTCAATTTGCCATCAACAAAAATCATATTTTCATACCTTTTATCAAAGGCTTCCCATAGTTTTTTCGCTTCTGCTATCGTTTTAATTCTCATATAACCCTTGGTTGGTAAATAAGCGTATTTCTATTGTAAGATAAATTAAAAAATGAAAATTATACACCATATTGACCTATAATTGCACTAAATATATTATCAACGAATAGCCCCCCTCGGTAACATCAATTATGAGGCAACGAATCAACACTTCGGTAACATTTATTTATGAGACAATAGGAACTTGCTGAAATGGTCGCGGTAGGAATTAGTTTACTCGGTGGTGTTGGCTTCTACGTCTAAGTGATTTTAGTCATAGTGTAGTGGTCAAGTAAATTTGGCTACAATATTGTTTATCTGTTTCTTATTCAAATATTTGCGCAAGATTGATGTGTAACAGGTGAGCGCAGCATAATACGGGAACAAATGAACAGTAATTTAACCCTCAACTCGCTTTTCCTCTCCAAGACACAATCCCATCCATAAGATGAAAAAGTAACCAGGACCTGAATATAACAGCATTGAATCCGTTAAACTTGACACCCCAATTACGAGCAATAGCGAAATGGCTATTGGCCGCATTTGTTTTAAATGCCAGGCAGAAAAGAATAAAGCTGCAAAGAAAAATCCGAGAACGGCTAATCCCAACAACCCAAACTCCACAGCGGTTAACCAATACTGGCTATGAGGCTCCAGCAATGTCCTGTCCCAAGCAGGGACTGGTTTTTCCATCCGATATAACGCTGTAAAACTACCTGTTCCGTTACCAATTAGCGGATGATGTTCAAATAATTTATGAGAAAAATCGTGAAACTGTATTCGATAGCCTACCGATGTATTTTTATCATGTTCAAAACCCTTCCATTCAGTAATTATTTGTTGCAAACCCTGTTGCATGCTCGGACTAAAATGAAAGAAACCGGCAAATAATCCAGCCAGAGCAATCGCACCTATTATTGCCTGGCGTTTTGTAAATAATTGCACAACCAGTAAAGATAAGAGAAGGAAATAGAGAATATAACCGGTACGGCCAAAGCTGATAAAAAAGATTTGATAGGTATAAATTAATGCCAGCAGCAAATAAATAAATCGTATCGGCTTCTGTTGGCGGACAAATAAAACTCCACAAACATACGTGGCAAAAGACATCATAAGACCGGTGATGATATGATTTCGAAACACAGCATCCGGATGAACACTCGTATTTATCCATCCAAATTTTAATACGATTGAAATAAAACTCGTTATAGCCATTGCCAATAAAAATGCATGGATGGAAAAATTACGGGCTTTTTTATCCTGAAAAGCAACGACCAAGAGTGGTAAGTAAAGAAATTTAAAATATTTGCTTAATATCAACCATTTCTCTTTGCCCGTAGCAGGACTCCATAAACAGGCAACCAACGCCAGAAAAAACAGGGCTAACGCCGCTTTGCACCACGGCCGAGAAATAGTGTCACGGATTTGCGTTAAATAACCCGGCTTAAACAAAATCACCACTGTCGCCAATACCATAAAAATACTTTTACCCGATGAGCTTAACGGTAACGAAAAAAACAGCAAGGCAAGGATGAAAGGTATAGTTGTAACCGGCGACCATTTTGTGGGAAGTGCTTCAGCAGTTAACATAATTGGCAAGTCTTAAAATTCAGGTAACGCATTATATATTACTGATGGAAATTATGTAATTATAGATGACTAATTTTAATACTGTTGCGCGCTCAAAAAGAATAATAACAATTTCTTTAATATAACCGGATATTGTCCTATACCATTAATATAAAAAAATTCCCGTACAAAGATTCTAAAAAAGGTTGGGCCTTGGCTCAACAAAAAAATAGCAATGAATATTGGGTCAAGACCCAACCTACCCGTTCTATTTTAATGCTTTTTGTTTCGTCGTGAAACTTTGGTGAGATCGCCCTGTTTTACATACTTTAAATATAACTGTTTAATTTATTCTTAAGTATTTTTATTTATAATGTAAATTAATTATCCATTTTAATAAATTATCCTAAATTCCCCAGCCTAAAATAGGCACTATTCCATTCAAGAAAATTACTTATCGTAAATTTATCAATTCACAAGATTTTTTATAAAATAATCCTTTTTTTGAACCATTTTTTGCAGTATCA